>Ga0105238_10001805_pt1 | contig 21448 bp, 14 predicted proteins | sample KBSC34metaG_FD_81526 | JGI IMG/M metagenome (GOLD analysis project Ga0105238, IMG submission 81526) | Corn rhizosphere microbial communities from Kellogg Biological Station, Michigan, USA - KBS C3-4 metaG | ecosystem: Host-associated > Plants > Roots > Rhizosphere > Soil | place: Michigan, USA...
CCCGCTCGGCCTTGCCATCGCGTATGTAGTCGACGGTTACGCGCCTTTGGGCCGCCGTGCCCAGCGACTCGACTCGCACCACCGGAGATCGCAGCCGCAATCGAACGTTTTGATCCGCGACATCCAGTCGCTCATAGTGGGTCCGCGCAGAGGCAATCGCCTCTGCATCGGGCGCCGACACGGCCGCGGGAATCAGGGCTCGAAGCAGGAGTCGAGCGATTGAAGCATTGCCATCCGGGTACATGTAGATGTACGGCTCTTGTTCAACAGAGGGCAATCCGAGCCCATCCAGTCCGGGATAGGTAAAGGAATGGTAATCGTCCGGATTCTCATAGCATGTGAGTGCTGAAACGGAGTCGATGCCAACACCGAACAGGTCATGGCTATAAGTTTGAAAAAACCTGAGAGTCTCCGCAGCTACGCCACAAAATTCCGTCAGGTAGGTTGCGTAGCTGATCTGACGAAGCCGATTTTGCTTCTCATGTAGGTTCAGCTGGGGAAGATAGTCGCGTTTCTCGCTATATAAACGAGCAATATCCCTCTGCGCGCGATCCGACAAAGGCGAATCCGCCAGAAAGTCTTTCCAGGGACGCGAGCCCATTCCCGCGACCAGACGATCCGCACCGAATGTTTGTCGATCAAAGAAACATCCAGTCCCGAGACCGCGGTACGCTGTTTGATTGTAGCGCCGCGCCAGCTTTTGCGGGTTGACGCCGAGCTCGCGCAACAACGCCATGGCCACGGGTCGATAGGTCCCAGGGCTGTCAATGGCCTGGGTACCGCCATAACTCAAAAGCGTGCGGTCGCCGACGTGAAATTCGTTTCGCTTGGCGTGGCCGCCATAGTCATCATGATTATCGAGCAGCAGAATGCGACTACCCGCGCCAAAGGCTTTTCGATAGAAATAGGCGGCAGAGAGGCCGCTGATGCCGGCGCCCACCACCACCAGGTCATACGCCTCCCCAGTATCGCTGCGTGCAAGATCTTTGTCGCTGAATTGGCCATCGCGCAGCAGATGAGGGTATATCTGTGACCCTTCATGATTACCCCGTAAACCAGTGAGACCTGGCGGATAGCTTGCGTCTCCTGCCGGACCCGTCATGCCCGACAGGCCAATGTTCAAAGGGGAGCTCCAGGATTGTTGTGACAATGCCGTGGAGCCCAGAGCCAAGCTGGCGCCGTTGATGAAATCCCGGCGCGTGATTCGGGGCCACTCACGCCGATCGTCATTCGACATACTCAATCCTCAACCCGCGAGTTTATCTCTGGGCACCCAATTGCCGTGCAGCCCGACGCGCAGGCGGAATGGCAAGGCAACGCGGACAATTGGGCCATCGGCCACCCGGTCGGCTCGAAACAGCAGGAGCCGCGAGCCCATCTCGGCGAGCCGGTTCTCGATCAACACCAGATAGCCGTCGGCTTCAGCCTTTGAACCCGGCCGCGGGATGAACGCGGGTTCCTGCATCGACGAGGTTGGGCCGATCCAGAACCTGTCAGTCTCGCCCGTGTCGAGATTGAGGTGCGCGAGGGTATTCATCATGAAACCGCTGGCGCTGCGTATGTCCGGTAGATCGACGGGCTTGGCGGAATCCTGAACGAGCAGGAAGCCGTGTGAATATTTCTTCCCGGCATAACGGTCGTCAATGCGAGGAAACTCACCGACCAGCTCGCTGAGCCGCGTCATTCGGATCTGATCGCTCTCGCCGCCCATGTCGACGCTCCAACGCGTGACCCGCGCATGCGCCCCTTCGGGATCGAAGGACGCGCCCTCGACGTCAGGGAAGAACGGAAACATGTTGCCTTTCGCCGTAGGCGTATCGAAGTACACTCGCGTGCCTTCGTTGTAAGCGTTCATCACATGGCTGGCGAAGAGGTTCGGCCCGGTGAACCAGCGCAGATCCCCCGCCCCGCCCTTGCGCGGCAGCACGCCTAGATAGATGGGTAACCGGCGATCGAAGCCGAAATGCGGCTTACCCTGCTTCAAACGCTCCCAACTGCCGACGATGGGCACGACGTGGAATACCACGTAATCCGCGGTGATGCCAAAGTCGTGCATCATGCAGTAGTACGGCAGCTCGAACCAAACTTCCCGCGTGATTTCGCCTTGCGGATTGATCACGTAGAACGCCATATCGCGCGTCAACAAGCCCTTGGCGGCGTAGCCGAAGGCCAACATCTCGCCGGTGTCGGGGTCGACTTTCGGGTGAGCCGTGAACGTTTCACTGATGAGGTTGCCGCCAAAATTCCATTCGCCCAGGGTTTCAAGAGTCGTGGGATCCATCGCGGACGGGCGGCTGTCCTCCTTGAGCGCGAGAAGTCTGCCGGCATGGACCACAATGTTGGTATTGGCAGTGCTGCGCACCTTGCCCTTTACACTCGGCAAGTCAGTGAGCGGATTGCGATAGGCGCCAAACAGCGCTTTGCCAGCGGCACGTTCGAGTACGAATTTCTCTGTCCGCACCCAGCGCTGCCTCAAGCCCACTTCGCCTTTACGGAAATCGATTGCCGTGACCATACCGTCGCCGTTGAACCAGATATCGTCGCCGGCGAGCGGCGGCAATTGCGGATCGGGCGCCACTCGGTAGAACACCCCGTCGAGATCCGCTGGGATCTCGCCCTCAATCACCGGCAGGTTGCGAACTTCGGCTTCGACGCCCGATGGCGCGAACAGGCCGGCAAAATTTCGGGTCTGCGGAAATTTCATGCTTTTCTCCAACGCCCCATGGCTCGTCACAATAGGACGAAGTAATGGATCCGATTGGCTTGCGGAATCTTCTCCGCCACGCCGACAAACACGTGGCGGCTCAACCATTCGTGAGGTCCTTCGGGTGCCTCGAATTTCGGAGCGACGCGCATGTAGTACTCGTGTGGCTCCACGGACTCATTGCGGCGCAACCGATCCATTACTTCCGCGCTCCCCCAGCGGTAGCCGCGGTTTTGCATGTAGATGATGGCGCCATCGTCTGCTTCGAGCAGATAACGTGCGTCGAAGTCGAGCACACCGTTGGGCCGCAACAACGGAAAGTCGCCCCCCGACATGGGAATCACACGCCCGTTTAGCCGCGGGCCTTCGACCTTGCCGGAAGCGGTGTACACCGCACCACGCGTCGCACCCATTGAGGTCGGCTTGACCCACTGCAAGCCAGTCAGCTCGAGCGAGATGGTGAACGCATGCTCGAAGCGCGGCGCAAACGGATGAGATGAGGTTGGTGTCATGGCTGTGAGCTCCGCGAACTCTGCTCTGTCCCAGGATCATAGATATGCTCGCGCAGGGTGCGCGAAGCAATCAAAAACAAGGCGCCGGCCGCAAAAAGCACGCCGACAGCGATCATGAGAGCGCCCCGGATGCCTTCCGTGGAGGCCGCGCGACAGGCCTGTGCCCAACCTTGATCCGTCGCCGCTGCCAACAGATCGGCGCGACAGCGTGTCATAAACTCACCGCCGCGATAGGCCGCCTGCGCAAACCGATCGCTTGCCCATCCAACAAAGGTCGGACCGAGCCCGGCCCCCACCAGCGTATACAACATGCTGAACACGGCCGCTCCGGTCGCTCGCATCCGCGGTTCGAGCATGTTCTGGATCATCCCCTGAGTAGGTCCGTAGAACAGCAACATCATCGTCCCGGCGACGGTCAGCAGCGTGGCGGCTGCAAATTTGCCGGCGGTATTGAATGCGATCCAATACACGAAAGGTGCGACGCATAGACCTATAGCAGCGCCCCAAGCGGGCCAACGTTGATCGCGCCTCGCCAGCCAATCTGTGCCAAACGATCCCAGGACGAATCCCAACGCCAGCGAAACGCCGGAAATGCTGCCGTAATACACCGCCGCCTCGCGAACGGCCATGTGATGAGCGCGCGCAAGAAAGACAGCCGTAAACTGCGAGATCGATGTCATTGTAAAACCGGCGATAGCTCCGCCGGCAATGACCAGAAGCAACGCACGCTTTTTGCAGACAACCGTGAGGAATGTTCGGAAATTCGGTGGGTCGCGCTGCACAGGAGCAGCGCCCTCGACGAGACCGCGACTTGGCTCGCGCAGCACGAACAATACAAGGAGCCCGGCGAGCAAGCCCGGAACGCCGAGTACGAAGAACGCTGAACGCCAGCCCATGGAGTGTGCGATTGCGCCGCCAGTGATTGAACCCAGGAACAGCCCCACGGGCGTGCCGATCAGGATCAGCGACATGACGGAGGCCCGTTGCTCGCGTGGGAAATGGTCCGCGACCAAGGAGGCGGTCGGCGGCATGAATCCCGCTTCGCCAATTCCAACGCCGACCCGGGCCAGCAACAATTGGAGAAAACTGCCAGTGAGTCCGCAGGCAGCGGTGGCCACGGACCAGACCATGGTAGCGATGGCGACGATCCGCACGCGCGACTTATGCTCGGCCAATCGCCCGATCGGCACGCCGAGCACGACAAAGAGCAGCGCGAAACCCACACCCTGCAGCACTCCGATTTCGAGATCGCTGAGCCCGAACTCCTGTTTGATGGTCTGCGCCAGAACCGAAAACAAAGCACGGTCAGCGAAATTAAAGAAACACACCAGGAATAAGGTTGCGACAAACAAACGTCGGTAGCCGGGGGACAGAAGTGCGTGTCGGGGTGTGCTCTGCGGCGACGCTTCTTCGTTGCGCGATGGTTTGACGACAGTGCTCACCCGGCAGCCCTTACACCTGGTTGATAAACTTGGTTGTCAGACAAGCCTCGAGGCCCTCGATGCCCATCTCGGAGCCGTGGCCGCTGTGTTTGACACCCCCGAACGGCGATTCGGGAACGGAAATCGTCGTGGTGTTGATCCCGATCATGCCCGCTTCGATGCTGTCGCCGATCACGGTCGCAGTGCGTAAGGACTGAGTGAAGACATAGGCGGCGAGACCAAACGGCAGGCGATTCGCTTCCTGGATCGATTCCTCCAACGTGCCGAAGCGGGTGACGGTTGCGATGGGGCCGAAGGGTTCCTCATTCATCAGCCGGGCCGATAGCGGCACGTCAGTAAGCACTGTGGGTTTCCAGAACAGACCCGGGCGATCCAGTCTCTCGCCGCCCTCGCGGAGCACCGCGCCTTTTTCCTTGGCGTCTTCAACAAGTTGGGCGATTGCCTCGGGCCGGCGGGCGTGCGCCAGGGGCCCCATACGGTTGCGCTCATCGAGGCCGTCGCCCACAGAGATGGCACGAGTACGCTCCACAAAGCCCTTCACAAATCGATCGTGGATGTCGTTCTGCACAATGAACCGAGTCGGTGCGACGCAAACCTGACCGGCATTGCGAAACTTGCTGGCGACCGTGACGTCGAGCGTACGCTCCAGGTCCGCATCATTGAAGATGACAACCGGTGCATGACCGCCCAACTCCATGGTCGTACGTTTCATGCCCTTCGCGGCCAGTTCCATCAATCGCTGTCCGACCGGGATTGACCCTGTGAATGAGATCTTGCGGACAATCTCGCTCGCAAGCAGATGCTCGGACACCCGTGCGGGATGACCGAACACGATGCCCATGACCCCCGGTGGAACACCTGCATCCATGAGTGCTTGTGCGATCGCCAGCGCCGAGGCGGGAGCTTCTTCCGCCGGCTTCAGGATGCACGGACAGCCCGCCGCGAGGGCAGCACCCAACTTGCGCGCCGGATTCACGATCGGGAAATTCCACGGGGCAAACGCAGCAACCACGCCAACCGGCTCCTTGACCACCAAGGCACGATTACCGGGGGCGGCAGGCTGTAGCACGCGACCGTAGGCGCGGCGCCCTTCCTCGGCGAACCACTCGAGGGTGCTCGCCGCCACGCTGACTTCGATGCGCGTTTCGTGAATGCTCTTGCCTTCTTCGATGGTCGCGACGCGCGCGATAGCCGCCGAGCGTTGGAGCAGTAGCCGTGCCGCCTGCTTCAGCATCCCCCCGCGCTCGGATGCGGACGTCGCGCGCCAGGTCTGCGCCGAACGGCGCGCGGCTTCGAGAGCGCGATCCAAATCTGCCTGCGACGCCAAGGGCAGATCGGCGATGGCCTGGCCGGAAGCCGGATTCACGACCTCGCGTGTCTCACGACCCGCAGCCGGCAATTTTTCGCCATCGATCAGGAGATACGGAGCGGGATAGTCGAGCGGGGAGGCACTCACAGTTTGAAGATTCTCTTGGTGTGGAGTTAGTAGATGGCGGCCAGGGGGTCCGCGGCGCGACTTCAAGGCAGGCCGAGAGCCACCCAACTGCTGCCATGGCTGGTGCTGCCGATGGGGACAACGATGATCTGCTTGCCCTTCACCTCATAGGTGATCGGCCCGCCCGTCGTACCTGCCGGCAACGAAACTGAGGCGATCACACGGCCGGTCGCTTTGTCATAGGCGCGGAAGTGGGACGGACCGGGGACACCCGAGCCAAAGACTGCGGCGCTGCTCTCGCCCAGAAACAGCAATGATTGAGTGACCAGCGCCACCGGCCGGCCGGGTGTTCCCAGAGGTGGCAGCTTCAGGTCCTTCAACAGCGGGTGTTCGCGCGGCCCGTCGCCATTTGCAACAACCCAGAGCCGCCTGCCTTCATTCATGTCATAGGCGGTTATGCGCCCATACGGTGGCTTGGTAATGGGAATATCGTGCTGTGGCCCAACACCCAACGGCGGTTCGGGATAATCGGGGCCGGCGGTATTATCGTAGTGATAGCCGATCGTTGCCTCGGACTCCCTCGCCTCGACCAACGCCAACACGTCAGGAGCCGTCGTGGACACCGCGTAATAGCGGCCTGTCTGTGGATCGAAGGCGCCGGTATTCCAGTTGCCGGCTCCGACCGAGCCTGGTAACTCGAAGGACCCCTGAATGTGCGAGGCAGCCCCGTTGCTGACAGAGGGAGGTGTGAAGATATCGCCATGAACATACCGGTTTCGGATCGTGATCGCCTCGGCTCGTAGCTCGGGCGTGAAATCGACCAGATTCTCATCCTGCGAGCCGACCACGTCGAAGGGCTCGGGCCGAGTCGGAAACGGCTGCGTCGGCGAGCTGTGTTCGCCGGGCACGGTCGATTGCGGCACCGGCCGCTCCTCGATCGGCCATACTGGCTTACCCGTCCTGCGATCGAGCACGAAAACAAATCCCGTCTTGTTGGGTTGGATGACCGCCTTCACGACCTTTCCGTCGACCTTCAGATCAGCGAGGGTGGGCGGCGAGGCATTGTCGAAATCCCACAGGTCGTGATGGACGGTCTGGAACTTCCACACGAGCGTGCCGGTGCGAGAATCCAATGCGACGAGGCAGTTGGCATACAGATTGTCGCCCGGGCGATGGCCACCAAAATTCGGGTTGGTCGGGGACGAGAGCGGAACGTAGACATAACCAGTTGCGTCGTCCGCTGACAGCGGAGCCCAGGCGGACATGTTGCCCGTGTAGTCAGCGGCGTTGCCCCACGTGGCGCGCTCCGGCGTGCCTACGCGTGGCATCACTTCAAAAGTCCACCTGAGCTTGCCCGTACGCACGTCATAGGCGCGGACGTTTTCAGGCGCGGCCTCGCGGGTCAGGCCGTAGTCTCCATAGCCCTGTCCGACCTTGCCACCGCCATTACCACCTACAACGATGACGTCGCGGACCACGATCGGTCCATTGAAGGAAAAACACGGCGCGTTGTCCTTCGTCTGACGGCGCAGAAGAACCCGTCCACCCTCGCCAAAGGCTGTAATCAGGCTGCCGTCATTCGCATTTAGCGCGTAGAGATACTCCCCACGTACGGAAAAGATGCGCATGGACTTGCCGTCGCGCCACACGTCGACACCGCGTGAGCTTTGACCCACCACCTCCTTGAAGGTGGCCTTGAACGGCTTCTGCACCCAGATCGTTTTGCCCGTTAGAGCGTCAAATGCTTCGACAAGGCCAATGCCATTGGGCGAATACAGCACGCCATCAAGCATGATTGGCGTACCACGATGATAAGGAGATGCCACGACGTCGGGAAATTCATCAGTTATCGACTTATCGACCGACGGGCGTTCCCAAAGCAGCGACAGGCGGCCAACGTTACTCGCGTTGATGCGCGAAAGCGGCGAGTACCGATCGAATCGGTGACTCCCGCCGAAGTAAGGCCATTCCTGAGACGACGATGCGGCCTGCAACGGGCCTGTGAAGGCCAGAGACAAAATGACTCCGCATAGGACGTTAGCGTAGGTGTGCCGCATCACTCCACCCTTCCCCTGCGTCAACATTAGAGTCGGACCGTGAACTCCACAGTCCTGGGCCGAGGGGTCCTCCGCCTTCCACGATGCGGCGTCTGACTCGCCAGGCGATCGTGAATTCGAAACGGATTGTCGAACCCATGCTACACCACATGCATGACTTGTCAACGATATGCCGTCACAGCGAATAAACCCCCTTCAGCTCGCCAACAACACTGTGAAACTATCAAGCGCGCCCTACGGTCGCCAGCCCGATGTTGAACACCTTCTCGGCGTTCGTCTGGAAGTAACGGCGCTTGTCTTCGAAGCTGATCGGCAGGTTGTCCTGCATGCGAACCTCCTCCGCCACATACTGGTATGGATAGTCCATCGCGTACATCACGCGATCGACACCCATCACCTTCTGGGTGTACAGAATCGTTTCGGTCCAGGGCATGCCGCTACTGGTCACCCAGAAGTTCTGCTGCAACACCTCCAATGGCGTGCGATCGAGCTTGATCGTGCCTTTGCGTCCGGCCGGCACGGATGCGGTGTGCCAGAAGTCCATACGCCGGATCCAAAATGGCAGCGCCTCACCCAGATGGCCCGCCACCACCCGCAATTTGGGAAAACGGTCAAATACACCCGCGGTGATGAGGCGAGTCAGGTGAAGACCGGTCTCCACGCCGAAGCCGAAAATCGCTGCCTCCAGGGCCCGATCGAGGAACGGCTGGATGATTTGCTTGGATGGCGTGTTGGGATGGATATAGAGCGGCACGTCCAGGGCTTCGCAAGCCGCCAGGACGGGTGTGAATTGAGGCTCGTCGAGGTAATGATTCTGGATGTGTGAATTGACGATCACTCCTTTGAAACGGAGTTTGGTGATCGCGCGTTCGATCTCGCGGGCGGACTCCTCGGGGGCCTGCGGGGCGATCGCCGCGAGACCGATGAAGCGGTCGGGATGCCTCGCAACGGCATCCGCGAGCTGATCGTTCGCGTCGATCGCCATCGCCGCACCTTCGGCTGGATCGAACATCTGCACGCCGGGACACGTTATCCCTAACACTTGCATGTCGATTCCCGCCGCGTCCATATCGCTGATGCGACGCTCACCGATATTCTGGATCCGCTCGCTCAACACCCGCGCTCGCTCGCTGGAGCCACCGTAAAAGCCCCAAAGACTGTAGAACCCCGGATCGTCAACCGATCGGTCCCGCAGTATCTGGACAAACCGGCTCATCAGCTCGGGTGGGCAGAACGCCTCCTCCGTCGCAATCCGCAAATAACCTCGATCACCGCCCGTGCGAAGGGGATAGTCCACTGGATTCACGTGTCGGGCTCCTCACAACTGGACGAGCCGCTCTGCGGCCCTGGGGTAATTGCGATTTTCATCACCGATCATTGATTAGTCAACTTCTTTGAAATGAGGCTCGGCCGTAAGGGGACGCGCCGGGGCGTGCCGGCTACGACAGGCGTCGGCGGAACTTCCGGATGAAGATTGATTCGCCGGCCCCGGCCCGTGAGCAGGCCGTGACGCACGCGCACGCATACGCGATAAAGCTGGCCTGAGTGTTGCCGGGAGCGTGTCTACCCGACGGGCGTTGTCTTATTTCTGGATGATGATCGAGTCGAGCTGTTTCGCCGTCGTGAGCGTCCCTTCGGGAAGCGTTTGGCGATTCCGTGTGAGGAGGTAGGCGGTCACCTCCAAAACCGTTTGGGTGTCGAGCGAGCCCGGATCTGTCTGCGGCATCGTGCTCAAGATACGCGCATACAGCGCCCGGGCCGACTTTCCGGACCATTCTGAGAGGAACCGCTCCCCGCTCAGGTTAGTGGCATGCGAATCAGCCCCGCCGTGGCATGGAGCGCAAACCGTCGCATATGTTTTCGCACCGGCAGCCACGTCAGACCGCTCCGCTTGCGAGAACGCTGCGGTGCCCGCGATGCCACTGGCTAACAGAAACAGAAACACCCCGGCGCCGGTGCCCGACCCCGAGGTCGGCACACAGCGCTTGCCGCTAGCAGACTTCCGCTCAGCCCGCAGCCGCTGTGATGGATTCTGCGTCTTCATGGAGTTGTTTCCCCTGACGATCTCTTGCAGCGAGCCCGCGTCCCTTCAACAGGGAACCCGCGCCGCCGTGCATATATGATTAATCAATGGTTATAATCGATCGCCTATTCCGTGGCAAGTAAGGGTCGAGAGGAGCTCTGTCAAATGCGCCATTCGCCGGTAGCTATGAGCGTCGCAGCGATATTGTTGGGTTGCCTCGCGCAACCCGGGACCGCTTCAGATCTCGGTACGGTGACGATTCGCCGTGACCACATGGGTGTCCCGCACGTCTCCGGCAGCTCCGCGACGGACGTCATGTATGGCGCCGGTTATTCGCTTGCCCACGATCGCCTTGCGCAATTGGAAATGAGCCGCTGGGAACGTGCCGGACGACTCGCGGAAATTACCGACAAGGATGCCGTGGACTCGGACGTTCAGACACGAATGTTCGGGTTCACCGACGCAGAGATCCGTCAAATGTACGACGCCCTGCGACCCGATCAACAGGACATGATGCGAGCCTATGTGGCGGGTATGAACCAGTACATTGCCGAGGTGAATGCCAACAAGCAGAGACTGCTGCCACTTGAGATCCAGCGGCTCGGCATTGAGCTGCGTCCGTGGACGCTGATTGACTACATCCGTGTGGAAAGCGACTTCACCGCTGGCCGCGGTCATGAAATTACGAATTTAAATTTCTATGAATATCTGGTCGGCCGCTACGGCGTGGAGCGGGCGAAAGCGATCTTCAATGACGTGTTGCCCTTGCACGACGCCGACGCGCCCGCGGTATTCCCGCCGCAGGAAAATCGAGGCACTCTGACTACGCTCTGGCCAGACGCGAAGGATGGCACCAAGTCAGCCATCCCGAGGCAGTTTACACCTCGAGCCTCACTGGATACGGCCGAAGAGCGTATCCGGCATGCCAGCCGCTGTATGGTGATCGGACCTCAGCGCAGCGCCACGGGACACGTCATGATGCTGCAGTCGACATCCGATGGCCCCGAGATTCACCTGCAGGGCGGGGGATTTGAGGATGCCGGCCTCACCGGATTCGGCAATTACGTCATTGGCATTCCCGGCATGGGGCGCGGCGTGAATTTTGGCTGGCTCATGACCAACGCCGAAATCGACAACGCGGATACGTTCGCCGAACGGCTCAACCCCACGAATCGGTATCAGTACTGGTACAACGGGAAATGGACTGACATGCGACGGCGCACGGAAACCATTCGCGTTCGAGGTGGCAAGGCCGTTCCACTCGAACTCGCCTATACCATCCACGGCGTCGTTACCGACTGGGATATCAAAAACGGGCGCGCATTCAGCCGGCGAATGGCGGGCGACACCGCACATCGGCTCAGTGGCTGGTCGGCGATGATCGACATGGGCCGGGCGCATACCCTGGAGGAGTTCGAGAAAGCCGTTTCAACCCTCGTGTCGACCTTTGGTGTTTGTTACGGCGATGAGGCCGGCCGCATCGGCTTCTGGTCGGCAGGCCTTTACCCGATTCGTGCACCCGGCGTCGATCCACGGGTGCCGACCCCCGGAACGGGCGAGTTCGAATGGACAGGCTATGCAACGCTGCAGGAGATGCCGCACATCCTCAATCCGAAGAGTGGCGCCATCTATAGCTGGAACTCACTGCCCATGGCGACTTGGACATTCGGTGAAAATGCGCGATACGGCAAGACCAACCGGCAAGCAGTGGACCTCGCTTTGCTGGAAAAGAAAGGACCGCGCGTCACCCTGAGTGACATGATGACGCTCAACCGCGAGATCGCATCAACATTCGCTTCGGCTCGGACGAGTGCGACGACCCCTGAATTCTTCATTCCTCATCTGCGCGCGGCAGCCACGGACTCGGCCAATCCAAAACTGACCGAGCTGGTCGAGGTGATGGCCGGATGGAATGGTTTGTTTACCGATGCAAACCAGGACGGGTTCTATGACTCCCCGGGGTTGGTAGCGTTTGAGACGTGGCTGCCAATTGCATATGAGACGGTTCTGGGCTCCACGATCGGGGACTGGTGGCACCGCATCGACGATTACAAGCACATCAAATACCGCGCCAGCCTGCTGCTTCGCGTGATGCAAGGCAAAGAGGCCGCTACGCCGATTACCCATGATTTCTTCCAGGGTCGCGGAAGTACCGCCGTCCTGCAGGAGACATTGGCGAAGACGTTGGAGAAGCTGCGCGCGCGATATGGCGCGAAGCCGCTCCGCGATCTTCGTCAACCGGTCTACTATCGGTATTTCGATCCTTCGAAGAAGGAGGACTCGAAGCCACAGTCGCCTGTCGACAAATTTTTCGACTACGGCGACACCGCGCGTGAAGCCGCGTTGCACGGGTATGGACCAGCCCTCGTCCGAGACAACGGCGGAGACGAGTGGGTCGCGCTAATGGAAATCACGCGCGCTCCACGCGAGATGCATACGGTGATAGACACAGGTGGGCAGAACCTGTTCATCGATCCGCAGGGACGTGGCAATCCACACCTGACGGACCAAACCCAGATGCATGCCGACCTCGACCTGAAAACAATACCGCTCGACGAGAAAAGCATTGCGGCTGACACCGAGTCTACGCAAACTCTCCGCGTCCCCGGGTTGCCGGCCGCCGACGCGATGATGCACTGAACCGTATTGAGTCGAGGGCGAAGCTACCGGGGGACCTGGCTGGAGCCCCGGCGTCGCTTCCACCCTGGCCTCGGGCCAGCGCCGGCTCGTGAACTATCGCCGCAAAGTCACGGTGAGCCCGATCGTGCGCGGTCGAAGTGTCGAAAAATAGTACAGCGACGACTGAGGCGTGTCATGCACGCGGCTCAACTCCGGGTGCGCGTCAAACAAGTTGGTCACGAATAACGAGGCGTCGATACCGTTGTGCCGGATCCCAGTGCGCAGAGTGACTTCGGTGACGGCCGGGTCAAAACGCAGCGTTGGGTCATATCCGACCGCGTTGGGATCATCATATGCAACATGCCGACCATTGTTTTTGCTGTTATAGCGAACGTATGCGCCGAAATATGCCTGGCTGTCCCACGGGATCGCTCGATGAAAGTCGCCGTTGAGGGCCAGTTGCCACGGTGACCCAATCAGCGCATCGCCCTTGCGAACGATGATACGTCCGTCTGGCGTGAACAGGGTCTTTTGCAGACGACCGTCCACATACCCGGCGCTTCCCGAGACCGTCAGATTTTTGCTGAGAACAGAGGTCGCTTGAAGGTCAAAGCCCTTGCTGATTGCACGGCCGAGATTGTCGGTGAAGGCGTTGCCGCCACAGCCGGCGTCGACGTCCTGCTGGATATTGTTCCAGACAACGTAATACAGACTTTGCTCGAGGACCAAAGCACCGCCGAACAGGCGATTTTTGGATCCGACTTCGTAGCTCCAGGTCGAGTCAGGACCGTAGCCGGCCGGAACGTTCTTGATGGTGCAGTTGGCAAACACCGCCGAGTTGACTCCGCCGATGCGAAAGCCCTTGGAGGCTGACGCATAGAACAGGTTGTTGTCATCGACCTGGTAGTTCAGAGCAAGCTTGGGCGTGACGGGTTTTGACTTCTGAGTGCCCTTGTTGACTTGCACGTCCGGCCCCGAACCCGGGTAGTTCAGCGGACCTCCCAGCGTACGTGCAAAATCAAGAGACGTTATGCTGTACCGCAGACCCGCGGTTGCCGACAAGCCACCGGCGATCCGGTAATCAGCCTGCCCGAAAAAGGCGTACTGCTTGTCCACGGTGTCATTGTGGGTGGTGAGAAAGTATTTGCCATCGACCAGCGGGATGCCGAAGATCGCTTCAACTGGAATCAGGTCGCCGATCGTGTTGGTCGCGAGCTTGAAATCGTCATGCTGGATGCCGCGGCTGTAGAATGCACCGACGGTCCATTTCAGACGTGCCGCCGGGTCGGTCGAGGATAGACGCAGCTCCTGCGAGAAGACGTTCTGTCCGAGTGTCACATAGCCCGGGTCAGCCCAGCCCGCGACGAACGGGTAAGTCTCACCGAAAATGAACGCGGCATTGAGTTGCGTATAATCCCACACGTTGTTGACATGGCGATCGAAGTAGCTGGTGATCGAGGCCAACTCCATTGCTGAAAAGTCGAGATTCACCTTCAGGTTAGGGATTACGAAGCGGTCATTCGAGGTTTGAGGGAACTGATAGCCGTTGACCCACTGATTCTGATTCGCCTGGGAGAGCGACTCCCACAGCACACCCGAGTCATCCCCTTTCCGGCGCTGATAGAAGACTGACGGTGCGATGGTGATTTCCTCCGTCGGCGCCCACAACAGTGATCCGCGCAGTGATTGCGTTTTGACGTCGTTCACGTTTCTGTAAAGAACGTCGTTCGGCGTCGCCGTGTTGAACGGACGTCGATCCACCCAGCCGCCATCATCGCGGTCATAGGCGCTAACACGTATTGCGAGCTTATTTTCCACAAGAGGAGTGCCGAAGGCGATGCCACCTGCGTAGCTGGGGTCGCCACCGTGGGTACTCGAAGCCTCGAGACGCGAATAAATCGACGACGAGATCAGGCTAGGCGTCGGCGTGATAAATCGGACGACACCCCCTTCCGCTCCGGCACCAAACAAAGTGCCTTGCGGGCCACGCAACACTTCAACACGTTCCAGATCGAAGATCTCTGGAAAGGCACTGCCGGCACCCGTCTGCGAGTTAGTGCGCACCTGAATGGCGGTGTCGTCCAGATAGACACCCGTAGTTGCGGCGCCCGAAGTTGCGTAAACGCCGCGGATGGCGATATTCGAGAGTTCGCCAGAGCCGAAGCTTTGGCGGGTGAAGTTCAAGCCGGGCGTCATATGTGAAAGATCGTCGATCGTGCGGACGCTCTGAGTATCCAAGGTCTCGCGGGTGAAGGCCGCAACGCTGATCGGCACCTTGTTGAGTGTTTCTTCACGCCGTGTAGCAGTGACAACGATTTCCTGGACCCCTTGATCGCTTGCAGGCTCATCCGCTGCCTCAGCAGTCACCAGTGTCGCGGAGCCGACGGTTGCAAGAGTCATCATCCTCAAAAGACGTGCCCGCGCCAGTTTCTCGTTCTTCATAGCCATACCCCGCTCACTACGTTCCCATTGCCCATAAAGAGGACAATGGCCATATTGTTGATCAGTCAATCATCTGCCGGAAAGCGGTAGACGTCAATATCCCGCCGGCTCGACGGGTTATCCTCCCTTCGGTGTGTGTCTCCGATAGGGTTTTTATAGGGAGTTTTGCGAATCTGCTACCAGGCGGAGCCATCGGGGTCCGCCGCTTTGGGCGCGCCTGGCCGTACAGTGCGAATGTATCTTTGATTTCCCACGTGTTGCGATGAGCCAGTCGCAAGGGATGCGATCGACCGAGTGGTGCGTTCGAAGGAAGCCGGATTTCCCGCGGGGCGCGGACTCTCATCGGCCGGGCGGCACAGCGGCCGTCCCGCAAGAGCGAAACAGAGATTACCGGGGCGGCTGAAGTTCCTCAGCCTCGATCTGAACCAACTTCAGCGCAATTTTCGCGAGGATCTGATCCAGCACCTGGCGCTCTTCCACGCCGAGGCCAGCCAACAAGGTCTCGTGAAATGCTTGGCGCTCGACCACCAGCGCCAAGTACTTGCGGTGACCCGTTCGGGTCAAAGAGAGTATCTCAGCACGGCGATCAATCGGATGTTCCCGCCGTTCGACCAGCCCGCGATTCTCGAGCTTAGTCGCCGCGCGGCTGACTTCCGCGCGATCGGCCCAAGATAACTCCGCGATCTGGCCCACGGTCGCTCCTCCCTCCGATGTCGCGACGTGGCTCATCACTCGCCATTCGGCATACGTCAGGTCGTTGGCCGCCGCGAGCCTCCTGACGGTGATCCTGTTCATCGCCTTCGCAATGAGCGATAAGCGATACGTGGGGTAATTCATCCGGGGCAATACCCACCCCGCTAATTTCGCGGCCTCTCTGGATTCCGATGAGCTTGCGGATTTTGCGTCTTGCCTTTCAGCCCGTGACCTCGCCACCGTTTTCATCTCCAATCAGATCCAATCCTAAGCCGTTGAACAGTCACGATAGACATTCCGTCAGCGTTTGTCACGGTGTGCGCGCATCGAGCCTGCGCGAGGCCCCCTTTCTGTACGCCTTGCCCGTCATATGATTGACTAATCAATAAATCGATTTTATTTTGGAAGGCCTCCTGGGGCAACAGCAAGCTGTTGGGTGGTTTCGACCTCCCGACCCTACCGTCACAAACGTCGAGAGTGGAGACAATGAAGCTGATATCCGCTGAAGCCGCAAAACGTTTGGGGCGCATCGCCGGAACACTCATCATCCTCGCGGCAGTCAGTGGCTACGCTGCGGAGCGCGCGTCGCAGGTGGGAAACTCAAACGGCGTACCCAAGGAGAAATTGCCGCCCGCCACGAACTTCGTCCTGTGGCCCAAGGAAAACCGTCCCGCCGGTTTCCGCAACATGGACAAGATCTTCGTGACCGCGAAGGTTGCACACGGTCCATCGATTACGCCGCTTCCGGTGGCAGAGACACCTTTGGTCGTTCGTTATCAGGAGGGCGAACGCGAGAAGAGCGTTGACGATTTCATGGCCGATAATTTCACCGCAGGCCTTCTCGTTCTCTATCAGGACCGAATCGTCCTGGAAAGATATGGTCTCGGCTTGAACAAGGACGGAGCCTGGACCTCCAACTCGGTCGCCAAGTCCTTCACATCAACCTTAGTCGCCGCAGCGATCAAGGATGGCGCGATCACCAGCGTAGACGATCTCATTACAAAATATGTTCCGGAACTGCGGCACACGGCATGGGACGGTGTGACGATCCGTCATGCGCTGACAATGAGCACCGGCGTCGCTTACAACGAACAATACTCGGCAAAGGGGGATGGCGGCCGGATCATGGGTCCCGCAGTGTTGGGCGGCGGCAAGCCGGAGGGAACGGATCTGATCCAGTTCCTTGCGGCATCACCTCGTGAAGCCGCACCCGGCACGAAATTCAACTACGCCTCCAGTGTCGCGCGGCTGCTCGGCATGGTTGTCGCCAACGCAACCGGCCGAAAACTCAACGACTATTTGTCGGAGAAAATCTGGCAACCCGCGGGCATGGAGCATGATGCCAGCTGGATCATTGACCAGTCAGGCCGCGTCATGAGCAGTTGCTGCCTGAACGCCAGCCTCCGGGATTTTGCGCGGTTTGGCCGCTTCTTCATGAGCGGCGCTATGCACAACGGCCAGTCAGTGTTGCCCGCCGGATGGGTTGCCGAGGCAACCCGCCCCGCTGTGGCGACGGGCTGGGATGATGTGGGTTATGGCTATCAGTGGTGGATCAACCCGGATCGCAGTTACCGCGCAATCGGCATTTTTGGCCAGATGATCTACCTCGACCCGAAGCGCGATCTCGTCATCGTCACACTGAGCTCGTGGCCGGAGGCCGAATGGGACGCCGGTTATGACCGCCAGGATCGGCTGGTGCGCGCGATCGTCAACGCCGTCGACAGCCGGCGATGAGCGGCCATTCATCAGCCTCGGGATGATCCTGGCCTCGGCCTTCCCTGCCATCCTCGTGTACGCGCAGGAACTGATGCCCGGAAATACGGGCACCGTGGCACGTTGATCGGCTTGTTGGCCATATCCCTACCGCACGTGGAGCGACGCGTTACGCGGTACTGACCTGCTCGGCGAGTTGCTGGCGGCGGCGCGCGAATGCGATAAACCAGTCCAAGCTGGCAGGATCGGCGATTGCATCCCGCGCGAGCACTTTTTCCAACGGGTGCCCGAGCAGCAGCTTTTTGATTGGCAACTCGAGTTTCTTACCCGTCAGCGTGCGAGGTATGCTCGGAACCGCGAGAATCTCGTTTGGAACGTGTCGCGGCGAGAGCGCTTGACGGATGGCCGCCCTGATTTGCCGATCGAGCTCACCAGTCAACGAACTATTTTCCCGTAGCACGATGAACAGTGCCATGTACGACTCCCTGCCGAGATACTCGAGATCCACGACGAGGCTGTCGAGTATCTCGGGAAAAGCCTCCACCGAGGTATAGAGCTCAGCGGTTCCCATCCGTACTCCCTGCCTGTTGATGGTTGCATCTGAGCGGCCATAGATAACCGCTGAGACGGCGCCCTTGCGAGGGGATAGCTTCAGCCAATCGCCGTGTCGCCAAATTCGCTCGCCATGCGGCCCGGTGAACATCTCAAAGTAACTCTCCTGGTACCGCTTCTGATGCGGATCACCCCAAAAATACAGCGGCATTGACGGCATGGGCCGCTCACAGACCAGCTCACCCACCTGGTCCAGGACGGGAACACCTGACTCACTGTAAGCCTGTACCGCCGCTCCCAGGGCACGGCATTGAATCTCTCCCACATTCACCGGCAGAGTGGGCAGGCCTGCAACAAAAGGGCCGCAGATATCGGTGCCACCCGAAATACTGGCAACCCACAGATCGGCCTTCACCGACTCATATAGCCAGTGATACCCCTCCGCGGACAAGGGTGAGCCCGACGAACCGATGGTTCGAAGGTTCACCAAGGCTGCGACCTTGCGAGGCTCAACACCGGCTTTGAGGCATGCGTGAAAGTACGCTGCCCCGGCACCGAACGAGCTCGCACCGGCACGATCCGCGAACCGCCAAAGAAATGACCAGTCGGCAGCGTCCCCGGGCCCCATCGGAGCGCCGTCGTAGAGCACCAATGTGGCACCCAACATCAAACTGAACACATGAGCGTTCCACACCATCCACGAAGTGCTCGAGACCCAGAAGATACGCTCCCCGGCGTGCACGTCGCTGTGCACTCCTGCCGTCAACATACCGTTTGCAATCATGCCCCCGTGTCCATGGACAATCGCCTTCGGCAGACCGGTTGTTCCAGAGGAGTAGAGAATCCACAATGGGTGTTCAGATGGCAAAGACTCAACAATGAGCTGATGAGCGCCCGTTGTTGCACGCTGCCAGTCGACGAGACGGCGCGCCGAAACGACTGGGGGCGTGTTCGCCCCAGGGTCCAAGTGGCGGACCCAGATGACGCACCCGACCGTCGGCAGCTGACTCAATATTGACTCGAGAGGTTCTCGCCGATCATAGGCACGGCCTGCGAAACGGTAACCATCGCAGGCAATCAGTAGCTTCGGCTCGATCTGACGGAATCGGTCCACCACACTGACCGGTCCCAGGTCAGGCGCGCAGACGGACCAGATCGCACCGATACTCGCAACTGCCAGAAAGGCGATGACGGTCTGCGGAATGTTGGGTAAGTAGGCCGCGACGCGGTCACCTCGAACCACACCGAGCTCGCGAAGAGTATGCGCGAGCGCGGCTACTCGACGCTCCAACTCGGCCCAATCCAATTCGCCTGCGGGACCCGCCTCGCTCTCATAGATCAGCGCGGGCGTTTGCAGGTTTCGATGGCGGAACACCTGATCAACAAAATTCAGTTCCGCTCCTTCAAACCAGCGCGTCTGAGGCATCTCGTCATCGGAGCAGACCCGTGTATGAGGCTTGCGCGCGATCACGCCAAAATGCTCCCAGACACCCGACCAGAAGGCTTCGGGCTCGCTCGTGGACCACGACCATAGAGCCTCATAGTCCTGGAATGCGAGGCCTCGCTCGGCTCGCAGCCAGTTCGTAAACGCTGTGATCCGGGCGGTCGCAATTCGCTCCGGAGATGGCATCCAAATAGCCGTGGGTTCGGACATAAACATCGCTCTGGTCAAATATCGCAGTTTTTGAGCCGCCGGATCCGCGTCGCGTGCCAGGCAGTTGAAGTCAACTACCCTGAAGGCCTAAAGCCTTCACAGCGTTGTCTTTGAGAATGAGGGGGCGCACCTCCGGACGAAAATTCGCCTGCTCAAAGTCTTTAATCCAGCGATCCGGTGTAATCAACGGGAAATCCGAACCAAACAGCATCTTGTGTTTCAGCTGAGTGTTGGCGTACTGCACCAGTTGCTCGGGAAAATACCTGGGCGACCAGCCGGAAAGGTCGATGAACACGTTTTGTTTGTGCAGGCATACCGACAGCGCTTCGTCCTGCCAGGGCCAGGAAGGATGCGCGATAATGATTTTCATATCTGGAAAATCGGCCGCCACATCATCAAGATGAATGGGGTTCGAATACTTCAGACGCAGGCCGCCGCCACCGGGGAGCCCGCTACCCATCCCTGAGTGTCCACTATGGAAGATCGCCGGTAACTTGTATTCGGCGATGACTTCGTAGAGCGGGTAAGCCATCCTGTCATTGGGAAAAAATCCCTGGCACGTGGGATGAAATTTGAAACCCTTCACGTTGTAGTCTGCGATCAGCCGGCGGGCCTCGCGTACGGCCATTTTTCCTTTATGCGGATCGATGGAAGCGAATGCGATCATCATGTCCGAATTCGCAGCCGCTGCCTCACAAATCTCCTCGTTCGGGATACGTCGACGGCCGATCTCGAACTCCGTGTCAACGGTGAACATGATCAGTCCAATTTTGCGTTCACGATAGTAGGAAATCGTCTCGGCGATCGTAGGGAACTGCCCGGATTTAAAGTACTTCTTCATGCCTCGGCTGAATTCCTCGGCATACTCGTCCTCAGCCTGACGGCAGGAGACTTCCGCGTGGGTGTGCACGTCGATGGCAATCAAGTCACTATGATTCATGGTCGCTATTCACTTCGTCGGGGCTGCCTCAGCCAAGCAAAGGGTGATCGTTCGCCACGTCCCTTTCCAGGAGCGATACCGAGCAGGCCAGCCGACGCAGCGCGAAGTCGACCCGCTTCATCAATCAAAAGATCACAAGCATGCGCGCATGACAGCTGAGATCAATGGACGGATCTTGCAAATTCTTGGATTCCACGTTGCCGGCCCGCGTAGCGCATCGGTCCGGCGGGACACTGGCACATCCACACCCGCCGTTGTTTCCGGCAGGAAGTTGCGGCGATAGTCCGCAAGTCCGGGCGTCACTTCGAGAATCATCGGCACATGGTTCGCTTCGTACCACTCGACGAACTCGGATCGAGACAGATCTTTGCGCTTTGTCAGAAATGCCAACAGCTTGACTGTCATATGCGGGCTTATGACATGGTAGTCGTTATCGCACCTCGTCCGACGGGTGAGCGCGGCTGAAACGACATAATCAAGGGGGAATGCAATGCCGGAATTGGATCAGAAAAATGTTGCTGAAATCGCTGTCGCGCATAAAGACCGCGCAGAAACTGTCCTCCATTTTCCTGGTCATGACCGAGCCCAATGACGGCCAGGAGGACGAGTTCAATGACTGGTACACCAATATCCGATCCTATGGTTGCCGTGGAAAGCCTGGA
>Ga0105238_10001807_pt1 | contig 21430 bp, 16 predicted proteins | sample KBSC34metaG_FD_81526 | JGI IMG/M metagenome (GOLD analysis project Ga0105238, IMG submission 81526) | Corn rhizosphere microbial communities from Kellogg Biological Station, Michigan, USA - KBS C3-4 metaG | ecosystem: Host-associated > Plants > Roots > Rhizosphere > Soil | place: Michigan, USA...
ACACATCCGGCATCGACAGAACAGCTTGGCGCTCAGCGAGCGCGGTGCGTCTTCGCCTCGATTCGGACCCAAAGAAGTCAACTCATCATGACCCGCCAAGTTTCATTCGCCATCGCCATCGCTCTCGCCATCGCGGGATGCGGATCCGCCGCCGCTCAGACCTCCACAGCGTCGTCGCCCGGCACCATTTCAAGCGCTTCGCTCTACGGCCTGCTCGACGTTTCTGCTTACGAGAAGCAGCTTGCGGGTGAACGCAAGCTCAGCACCTTGCAAAACGGCGCGATGACTACCTCGCGGTGGGGAATCACCGGCACCGAGGATCTGGGCGGAGGCTTGCTCGCGATCTTCGATTTGAGCAGCTTCGTGCGCGTCGATACCGGCGCGAGCGGCCGCAACAACACGGATCCGTTCTTCGCGCGCCTGGCCTACGTCGGCCTGTCCTCCGACCGGTGGGGCTCTCTCCGAATGGGCCGGATTCCAACCGCCACTTTTCTGAGCGAAGTCAACTTCGGCGCGTTTCTGGATTCCACCAATCTCGGTCCCTATGTGCTTCAGACGTTCCAGATGCCCGGGACGCAGCCCATGATCACCGGCAATGGCTTCCTCGATTCGGCCTGGAGCAACTCCGTCTCCTATTCACTGCCAGCACTTTCTTCGTTGCCAGGCTTTTCAGCGAGCCTTCAAGGTGCTGCCGGCGAAGGAACCCTGGGGCGACGCATCGGTGGCGGCGCCACCTACCGCAGGGATACGTTCGGCGTGTCGTTCACGTTCGACGCCGTGGATCACGGTGAACTGCCCGTAGGGGCAGCCACCGCGGCCACGGCGACTGCCGCTCGACCGGTGTACACCGCCAACAAGATTCGGACCTACCAGGGGGGAGCCTTCTACGACTTCAAGGTGGTTCGCCTCTGGGCGCAGGCCAATCAGACGACGTTCTCCAGCGATACGCTCAGCGATCTCAGGCTCAGGACCTACGCGCTGAGCGCTACCGTCCCCGTGGGTGTGGCGAATGTGATCGCCGAATGGGCGCACACGAATCAAGACCGCAACGGTGCGCCAACCTTGAAGCGAGATACGAGCTCCCTTGGACTCGACTACTTTCTCTCGAAGCGAACCGACATCTACGCGGTCGCGATACGCGACAAGGTGACGAATCTCGATGGTGGAACCGGGATGGCGGCAGGGATGAGGCATCGTTTCTGAGTCAGGTTCGATCGGCGTGTGATCGTGCCGGCGTGAGACCGGAACGGCTTGAACACAACTTTCAAGTTTCCCTCTGGGTCGAGAGGGTACCGACACCGTTCCCTTTACGGCGTCCACGACCGATGCCTCTCCTGAAACGTGGGTTCAGGCGATCTGCGAAGGGATCGTTCAGGCCGCAGAAGTGGGTGCGCCGCGCGCTGTCAGCGTCATGAACGTACCGTTTGAGTATGCCGACGTGGCCTCCGCCCCGAGGGCGTCGAGAGAGCATCGCCGCAAAGGGTACTGTCGCTGTACCGTTTCGGCCAGCAAGGAACGGTCGAGCGATCTTTTCGAGCAGCGGCAAGGTGGCCGATTCCTGCCACTGGCCGTGCGGGATCGGTTGGGCAGCAGTCGACCCAAAGCTGCAGGCGGCGGTTTTCTGGTCGACTGACTGGTCCACCTTCGACGTGATCACTCGCTCGAACGGTAGCAATAGCCCCCGGATCGGGAAGCTGACGTTCGCGGACGCGCCGGTGATGGCGACCAGCTAGAGGCCGAAGGACCGCTCTCAAAAGGGCTGAATGCGCGCTGCCGACCCCGAGGGAACGCACAGCCTCAGGCCCTCGAAGGGCCGCATTGAGTCCCCCATTCATCCGGAAAACTCTGTAAGGTCCAGAATTGCGTCATGTCGCGGCAGATCGGCAGGTTCTTCATCCGCGAGGCGCGGGGTAGCTCTGTTTGAGGCGAGCGCGCCTGCAGAGGATATAGCGCGACAGGAGGTGCGGGATGACGGGCGGGATCCGGTGAAAGAGCCGAGACTGCAGCCGCTTGCCGAGGTGCGCGATCTGGTCGCGCTGGGCGTGCCGCTGCCATTTCGCGTACTAGACGCCGCGGGACGGCTGTTGCTGAGCTCGGGCAACAAACTCGTGGGTGACCGCCAGTTCGCGGCGCTACTCGAGCGTGGCGCCTGGGTCGAACGTGAGGCGGCTGATCTGGTTCGCCGGGAGCGCTGCGAGGCAGATGGAGGCGCGCCCCCCCGCCTGATGAGTACCGCACACCGGACCGCAACCCTGTTCGACCGATGGGAGCAGCAGCTCTGGGCGCTGGATGCGCTCCTGCGCCAGGCGCAGAAGCAAGTCGCCCAGGCTGAACATCTCGCCGCGATGGTCGACGACGTTGGCGTGTTGGTCGACCGTGATCCCGATGTGGCCTTGTTTCACGTGGTGCGCCACGAGGAGCGCCGCTTCGCCCTATACGCGCTATCGCACGCGCTGCACAGTGCTGTGGTGTTGCGCTTGGTCGGTCGTACGCTGGGCTGGGACGAGGTCCGGCTGCGAAGTGGCATGGGCGCCGCACTGACGATGAACCTGGCCATTGTCGAACTGCAGGCCACGATGGCCGAGCAGAAAGAGCCACCCACGCGCAAGCAACTTGACTCCATTCGCACTCACCCGGTACGGGGTGCCACCCTCTTGGCCGGCTGCGGCATCGCCGATACTGACTGGCTCGCCGCTGTGCGCGAGCATCATGAGCAAGAGGACGGCAAAGGCTACCCGCGAGGCTTGTCGCAGCTCTGCGATGCGGCTGTGCTGCTGCGTGCGGTCGACGTCTACACCGCCAAAATCAGCCCGCGCGCTTTCCGCGCTGCACTGACGCCACAGGTTGCAGCGCGACAGCTGTACCAGGCGCAGCCGGCCAGTCCCGTGACCGCCGCACTGGTCAAGACGCTGGGGGTTTACCCGCCAGGCGAATTGGTGCTGCTGAAAAGCGGCGAGACTGGCGTCGTGACCCGCCGCGCCACGGCTGAACACGGTCTGATGGTGGCCACACTAACCGACCGCCAAGGCAAGTCCGCGGTGTCAACGCACCAGCGCGATACCGCGGAGCCGGCGTTTGGCATCACCGCCGCGGCACATCGCGAGACCATCGCCCGCGTGCTCCCCGAGCGCGTGTACGGCGTGATTGCATGGTAGGGGCTAGACAGGGGGAGTTGTAGGCCGGCTCGCCGGGCGCGGCGTGGTGATGCTTTGCTTGGATCCGGTGTCGATGACGAGCGCAGGCCGCCCGCGCTCGATCATGGACGGCACGAAGGTCCCCGTGCCGTAGTGCACCCGCTGCCGGAGCGGCCCCTCGTGATCGCAATGGGTTGCCTGCAGCCGAAGACGCGCTACGGGCAGGCCCCACGCGGCGACCTGTGCGCCTCGTTCGAGCGCGAGTCAGGGCGATGACGAGATGCCGCCGCCGGCTGGATGAGCAGGTGGCAGCTGTCCACTGCAGGCCGGCGGCCTATCCCGGTTCCGCTATGCCGGTCGGCTGTCTGGGATCACGAGCTCGAAGTCCGGCTGCGGCGGCGCCTTCGCCCACCCCTCTCGATCGGCCAGGGCGGTGTTGACGGCTTACTGCCAGACCTCGGCCAAGGCGAACTCGCGAGCGGATGTGAACCGAGCCGGATGGGGATGCCCTAGGAGGGCGATCCAAGATAACGATAGGAATCGATGCGGGCACGAACAGCGGCAACGCCATCAGCCAGGGCTACCTGGTCAGATGAAAGCGTGCGATTCGTGCCCTCGGTGCATTGTTGACCATCGATCGTGTACGCCGAGTTGAAGCGCCCTGGAATCAACTCGGTGGTCCAAACCTCAACTTCTTGACCTCGATATTCGTCGCTCAATGTCATGGTGCGCCTCATGTCGGTTAACAGAGCCTAGTGACTGGCCGCTGGCGCTGGCGCTGGCGCGCTGGTTTGCTGTCGCTGAGTTTGCTGCATTGCCGCCGCCTTTTCTTTCTTCTTCGCCATGTGGTGGCCGACAGCGCAGCCAACAGCCGCTCCAGCGACCGCATGATGACCGGCAATGTGTCCGCCGACGCCGCCAACCGCGGCGCCCTTGAGGCATCCTTCAGCACTGGCTGTGATGGTCATGCCTGACAGCAAGAGGGCCGCAGAAGTGAACGCAACATAGAGGAGCTTCATGGGGTTTTCCTAGGTGTAGGCGCCGCGACAGGGCGGGCGCGTGAAACTGACTTTCCAATGGTGTAGCCCGCTCTCAGCTGTTGCAGTCAGCGGTTCCCCACAAGATGGGTCAGCAAGCGCCGCGAAAGCGGATTGGCGCGCAAATGAAACCTTCAATTTCTGCGACTGGCGTGCCGCATCGGGAGGCGGAGTGCCATCAGAAAGGGCTGGAGATCGCCGCTACCACACCTACCCAATAGGCCAATAGGCCGCAGCGATGGCGAGGCCAGAGAGGCCGGTGGGCGGCACGCAACGTTGCCGCATGCCGGGCGGGGAAAACCGCGATGGAAGGTTGGGATTTCATGGCGATGAGGGCGGGGACGAGTGGCCCGGTAGCGAACCGATTCACCGCAACAGCGGTGGAACCCGCGGATCATCCAAGTCTATGCCCGCTTCGCCATCATTCGGGGAATCGCAAGGCATGGCTCCGTGGGCAACTGCCAAGATCGCCGCGCCGGGCGAGAAGTAGAAGTTCGTGCAAACCGGCCACCCTCGACAAGAGGCGTATACCTGCGCCCTCGTGGACTTACCGAGCCAGTTGATGAAGCTGCTTTCCACGCGCAATCTGCGGGCCAAGAGCCGGGCCTGGCGAGGCTCACTGATGCACAGGTAGTACCACTGATCTGCGGTGTGCATCTGCCCAGTCTAGTCAGCAAGTACGGCCCGACGCACGCGGACTCGCAAACCACGCCGAAAAACGGGCGATCTGCGGTCGCGGCTGCGTATCGGCAGCGATGAGGGTGCTGTGCTCCGCAAAAATGTCGTTCGAACCGTCGCGCATATTAACGGCAGCACGTTCCGAAGGGCTGTCTCCGCTTTCGAGCGATCCGGTCGGCATGCGAGAACAGCCTTCGCGTGGTTCTTCAGGAAGGTCGACCAGCGCTGATCACCGCGGGGCTGACCTGGAGGTCGCTTTGGCAAGTACTTTCGAACCGTTCGCGGCGAGATCCGGACGCCCAACTTGAGTAGCAATTCGTTGGCGATGCGCTCTTCGCTCCAGATCGGATTCTCCTCGCCCATCCGCCGGATCAGCACCTGGGGTTCGCGAGCGATGGGCGGTCGACCGGGCCGAGACTTCATTCGCCAGAAGAGTCTCCAGCCTGCGCGATGCCAGCGAACGATCGTGGCCGGCTGCACGACCACCAGCGCGCTGCGCTAGTCAAATAGCCGCGTCAGCACCGCCAAGCTGGCTCGGGTGGCGGGATCCATTCGGCGGGGCCTGATTCCTCGCTCGATGAACATAGCAAGTTGCCGACGAAGCATGAGGTTCTCGGCGCGGACAGACTCATCCGAACGCGTCAGAAGCATCAGCCACCGCAAGGCGTCTTCAATCAAGCGCAGCACTATTCGAGCGAGCGTCACCATGGTCTCATCGTGCCACGCTCTTCGGTCAGAGCCAAGCGGCTACGGGGCAAGGCAGACGCAATTTTTGCGGAGTACAAGGCGGGGCACCGCCAACACGCTCCGCTCCTACATCCGCGCAGCCTACCAGTGCGCGCTCGACGTTCTGACCATTGACAGGTTACGGCCAGCCAGTGATCGAGAAGCGTTTCGAGCAGACCAAGGCTGAGCACGGGATCGTCCCGACGTTCCTCAAAGACGGGGCCGCATCGAAGCGCTGTTCACCCTGTGCGCCATCACAGAGCAGGTGCTGAGGCTGTTCAGACCGGCCGAGCTGCACCAATTGATGCAGTTCGGCCGACTGTGCAGGTCTTCCGCTACTCACTCACCGAGGAGGAATTTGCTTGCGCTGCTCGGTGTCCCGATCCCCGAGGTCCCAACCCAGGAGACACCATGAAAAGCGCTCTTGTCTCGTCGGTCCTGATGTCTGCTCTTTTGACTAGCGCGGCGCGGGGCGATTCGGGCAGCGATCCCTGCGATCGATTGCCGGGTCACGCGCGGCTGCACACCTTGCTGCGCCAGGTCGTGCCGGCACCCGGTACCCCCAATGGCGGTTTCGGCAACCCGATGTGGCTGACCGTGGTCGACGGCAGCGGGAGCGTCTGCGCAGTGACGAACTCGCTCGCGGGCGGCGATGTCACCACCGACATCTTCATCGGCAGCCGTGTCGTCTCTGCACAAAAGGGCGAGCAGCGCGAATGCCTTCAGCTACGGCGCCTCGACGCTGTCGACTGCGAACCTGTTCTCCGCGATTCAGCCGGGCGGCAGCCTGTTCGGCCTGGCCGACAGCAATCCGGTAAACCCGGAGATCGCGTACCAGGGCAACGCGGCGGCGCTCGGGACGTCGAACGATCCAATCATCGGTCGGCGCATCGGCGGCGTCAACACCTTCGGCGGTGGCCTTGCGCTCTACCAGAACGGCAGGAAGATCGCTGGCATTGGCGTTTCCGGCGACACGTCGTGCACCGACCATGTGGTGGCCTACAAGGTACGGCGCCTGCTCGCGCTCGATCGGGTGCCCGGCACGCTCGACAAGATGATCCAGGACATCACGCCGAACCCGGCCGGCGGCGTCGGCATCAGCAAGGGCGGCTTTGGCCATCCGGAGTGCGCGAACAACCCGACCCCGGAAGCCTCCGGCGGTAACGACGGTGGCTCAATCGTCTACGGCAAGTAGCCTGCCGCAGCGTTCGACCCTTTGCCGGGCTCTGCTACGAGCACATACGTCTCGTCCATGCGCCAGCCCCTTCCGACCGCGTGCTGACGCCGGCGGAATACGGCTGCCAGCACCGGCAGCATCTTCAGCGCCCAACGGTGGACGGTGGCGTGGTCGACGCGCACCCCCGCGCTCGGCCATCATCTCCTCGAGGTTCCGCAGACTCAACGGGTAAGCCGCATACCAACGCAGGCACACCAGCATCACCTCCAGCGGAAAGTGTAGGCGCTTCAGCACCCCGCGGAGGGTCGAATTCATCAGCCGGACGTGCAGGGGAACCATGAGCCAATTCTCGCCGACAGGCTTACTGCGACACAGCCGAACGGAATGCTTTCGACCGAATCCGGCTGCATGTTCGAGAAAATGAACTTCCCGACACCGTGCTCAGCGTTCGTTGACGTAAGGAAGGTTCGGCGTCGGATAGTGAAGGCGAACCTGTTCGACTCGCCGAGTGACCTTGATGCAGGATTCCTCAAGATGCTTTCGCAGAAGCGCCTCACCTTGGTCAATCGCACCATGAGCCGCTGACTCTAGGATGGCAAGATGCTCGCCCATGAACGGATCGCGCTTCGGCATGGGTGCCGAAGCGCCGAGCACGTGCTTGCTCAACGTGAGAATGCAGCGTGTGCGCTCGAGGCTCTGCAACAGGTCGCGGTTTGGACACCGCGACAGCAAAGCCACATGCAGATCATACTCAAGAGCATCCATCGATTCCCGGCTGACGTTCGGGTACGACTGGATCGCCTTCTTCAAACTCACGGTCATGGCGTTCAGTTCCGCGGCCGGCGTGCTCCGTGCTCCACCTCGAAATGCCACCGGCTCGAGCAGCCAGCGCAGTTCGTACAGGTGGTTGATGCGAGTCGCGTCTAGCGGCTTGACGACCCAACGAAGCCGCTCGTCCTTTTCGAGCAGCCCAAGGTTCTCGAGCCTGAGCAATACATCGCGCGCCACCATGCGACCCACACCGCAGTGCCGAGCCAATTCGAGCTCGTTGATGCGATAGCGGTCGAAAACCGACAGATGCACGACGTCGCGTTCGACGTCGTTGTAGATGGCTTCCCAACCGAGCGTCTTGCGCACCGGCTCGGCGCGATCGTCTATGCCTAGCATGGCCGGCGTAAGGCTCACCCTGCGCGGTTGAACTCCCGGCGGACCAGCGAGGTAGCCGCGCCCGTCGAAGCGACTGATCAAGCCTTCTTCTTCCAACTCCTGCAAGGCGTGGCGCACCGGCGTGCGCGTTGAGCGAAGGATCTCGGCCACCGGCCCCTCGAGGAGCACCGAGCCTTCCTCTATCGAACCATCGACGATCGCCTTGCGCAGCACCTGAGAAATGAGTGCATACAACGGCGCCTGCCGAAGCGACTCGTTCGCCTCCTCGGGGCGCGCATTGCGGGCTGTCATAGGGGTGTCGAGCGCCATTCTGTTCCTCAGGAGATATGCGCGATTGTGTCGCAGCGTGGCCACCTGCCGATGGGCGTTCGGACGACCCAGGGAAAACGATAATGCATTGTGCCAGCGTTGTGCATCTTTCAAATTGACTTATGCTGGCACAAGACATACATTGGTCATACGCCAGCCAGTCGCTGTCTGGATCCGAGGCCCTTGCGGCTCGAACCGGCCCCGAGACCAGCCAGAGAACAGCTCATGTTTGATCGTCCCGCAACACAGCATCCAGCGATCCCGAACCATTCGATTTGCGCGAAGCCTGCGCCGGTCTTGGCCCCTCGGATCCCCGTCAGTGCATGTCACTGAACACGGCGCCCGGACACCCGCCCCAAGATCCACAGGAAACCTGATGCCCCTCATCGATAATGCGATCGCCTCGCCGCCGGCACAGAAGCCAGCCGCGCTCGCCCGAGTGATCCGCCTGCATCCTGATGACGATGTCGTCATCACGCTCGACCAACTTGTCTCCGGCATGCGCATCGAGAGCGAAGGCTTGAGCTCGATCGGCTTGGTTCCCCCTGGCCACAAGATGGCAACGCGTGCCATCGAAGCCGGCAAGCCTGTGCGCCGCTACGGCCAGATCATCGGCTTCGCCAGCCAGCCGATCCGTGCCGGCCAGCACGTACACACCCACAATCTGGCGATGGGTGACTTCGCCCGCGACTATGCCTACGGTGCCGAGGCCAAGGCCACGCCGATGGCCAGTCACCCAGCCAGCTTTCAGGGCATCGTGCGCGAAGACGGGCGCATCGGGACGCGCAACTACATCGGCATCCTGACCTCGGTGAACTGTTCGGCGACCGTCGCTCGTGCGATCGCAGATCACTTTCGCCGCGACATCCACCCCGAGGCGCTGGGCGACTTTCCGAATGTCGACGGCGTCGTCGCATTGACCCACAGCTCCGGTTGCGCCGTCGACCCCGAAGGCGAGGGCCTGAAGATCCTGCAGCGCACGCTCGGCGGCTACGCCTGCCATCCCAACTTTTGGGGCACGGTGGTGGTGGGCCTCGGTTGCGAAACCAACCAGATCTCCAAGCTTCTGTCGACGCAAGGCCTCAAGGACAGCGCGCGTCTGCGCACCTTCACCATCCAGGAGACCGGCGGCACGACCAAGACGATCGCCCGCGGCATCGAGTTGATCGAAGAGATGCTGCCCCAAGCCAACCAGGTCAGGCGTGAGACGGTGCCGGCGAGCCATCTTGTTGTCGGCCTGCAGTGCGGCGGCTCAGATGGCTATTCCGGCATTTCTGCCAACCCGGTGCTCGGTGCCGCGGTCGACCTGCTGGTGCAGCACGGTGCCACCGCGATCTTGTCCGAGACGCCGGAAATCTACGGCGCCGAGCATCTGCTGACTCGCCGCGCCAGCTCGCCCGAGATCGGCCACAAGCTTGTCGCGCGGATCAACTGGTGGGAGGCGCATTGCGCCCGCGGCGGCGCCGAGATGAACAACAACCCGTCTGCAGGCAACAAGGCCGGCGGCCTGACCACGGTGCTGGAGAAGTCGCTCGGCGGCATCGCCAAGGCCGGCTCCACCAACCTCAACGAGGTTTATGAGTATGCCCAGCCGGTACGCACGCGCGGCTTGGTGTTCATGGACACTCCGGGCTACGACCCCGTCTCCGCGACCGGTCAGGTCGCGGGCGGCGCCAACATGATCTGCTTCACGACGGGCCGCGGCTCAGCTTATGGCTGCGCACCCACTCCATCGCTGAAGTTGGCGACCAACAGCGCGCTGATGGAGCGCCAGGCCGACGACATGGACTTGAATTGCGGCCAAGTGCTCGAAGGCACCCGATCGATTCAGGAACTCGGCGCAACGCTGTTTCAGATGATCCTCGACACCGCCTCCGGCAAGCGCTCGCGCAGCGAGACCCATGGCTACGGGCAGAACGAATTCGTGCCTTGGCAGATCAGCATCATCACTTGACTCCGCCCGACTCTGCGACCGTCTGCTTTCAACTTGACTGGAACTCACCTCGTGACATCAGCGATTTCCGTTGCCCCCGCGCGCAAGCCGTTCACGACCCGCTCCGGGCACCAGCTGGACTTCACGGCCATCGGCTTCGGCAGCGCACCGCTCGGAAACCTCTACCGGGCGATCAGCAACGAGCAGGCGCTGCAGACCCTGCAGGAAGCCTGGGCGCAGCAGATCCGCTACTTCGACACCGCACCGCTCTATGGACTCGGCTTGGCGGAGACCCGCATCGGCGGATTCCTGCGCGAATTGCCGCGCGACGACTACATTCTTTCGACTAAGATCGGGCGCCTGTTGAGACGCTGCGCACTCGAGGTGCGAGAAGGCATCGGCAAGTTCATCGACGTGCCGGCACGCCAGGTGGTCTACGACTATTCGTATGACGGCGTGATGCGCTCGTTCGACGCCTCGTTCGAGCGCCTCGGGCTCGACCGCATCGACGTTTTGCTCTGCCACGACATCGATATCTTCACTCACGGCACGGCCGAGGCTTCGGCCCAGCGCACACGCGAGTTTCTCGATGGTGGCGTGCGCGCCCTCTCTGACCTTCGCAGTCAGGGCCTGGTCAGCGCGATTGGACTCGGCGTCAACGAATGGCAGGTCTCCGAAACAATCGCTCGGAACACCGACGTCGATCTCTTCCTGCTCGCCGGACGCTACACGCTGCTCGAACAGGAGGCGCTCGACTCCTTCCTGCCGCTGTGCGAGAAGAAGGGCATGGGCGTGATCATCGGCGGACCGTTCAATTCCGGCATCCTTGCAACCGGTCCGAAGCCTGGCGCCTACTTCAACTATGAGCCGGCCCCCGCGGAGATTCTGCATCGGGTCGGCGCGATCGAGGCCGTGTGCCAAGCGCATGGCGTGCCCTTGCGCGATGCAGCGCTGCAGTTCCCGCTGATGCATCCGGCGGTCGTCAATGTGATCCCGGGGGCGATCACGCCGGCTGAAGTGCGCGGTAACGTCGAGTCGATGAATCGCGCGATTCCGGCTGAGCTCTGGAGTGACTTGGTGAGCCAACGCTTGCTGCGGGAAGATGCATCCATCGCCGGGGGGCCTGTCCATGCGCGTTGATGCGCATCAGCACTACTGGCGCCCGGAGCGCGGCGACTACCCATGGATGGCGGGCGCACCGGTGGGTTTGCGGCGTCGCTTCGGCCCGGCCGACCTTCGGCCTCTGCTGGAAGCGGCACGTGTCGACGCCACCGTGCTGGTTCAAGCCGCGCCGACCGTGGCGGAGACGGACTATCTGCTCGGTATCACAGATGCGACGCCTTCGGTTGCCGGCGTCGTCGGTTGGGTGAACTTCGAGGATCCCGCTGAACGGGCGGTGCTGGCTAGACTGGCAGCGTCTCCGTCGCTGTTGGGCATCCGCCCGATGGTGCAGGACCTGCCCGACGACGATTGGATTCTGCGTGGCGACCTGGACTGGGCCTTCGCCGCCCTGCAGGAAATGAATCTGAGCTTCGACGCGCTCGGATACCCGCGCCATGCGCGGCGCTTCCTGCAACTGTGTGAACGCTACCCCGGATTGCGTGTCGTGCTCGACCATGGGCTGAAGCCCGAAATCGCCCGCCGCGAGTTCTCACGATGGGCCGGCGACATGCGCGATCTTGCGGGCCACACGCAAGCGTCGTGCAAGCTCTCCGGTCTCGCCAGCGAAGCGGCACCGGGCGCGACGATCGACGAGCTGCGACCTTACGTCGAGCATCTGCTCGAGGTGTTCGGGCCGACACGATTGATGTGGGGCTCGGACTGGCCGGTCGCGACCGCAGCCATGGGATACGGCCAGTGGCTCGAGACCTGCCAAACCCTTCTCAGTCCATTGGGCGACGAAGACCAAGCGTTGATCTTTGGCGGCAATGCCGCGGCGCTTTATCAGTTCAACCACGCCTCGATGTCAACGCGTCCGCTAGCGCACTCATCCGTCTCGGAACCTCAAAAAAGGAGTTACACGACATGAACACATCCGAAGCTCTGGATCAACTCGGTGTTGACCGCAATGCCTTGACCAATGAGCAGCTGAGAGATTTCGATGAACTTGGCTTCGTCGTGATCCCAGACGTCTTCAGTGCGGCAGACGTGGCCGAGATGCGCTCCGAGGTGGATCGCCTGCAGAAGATCGAGGGCGAGCACGGCGGCCACGAAGTGCACATCGAGCCCGGCGCGATGCGCCTGTCGAACCTGTTCAACAAGTCGGAGGCGTTCGACCGGTGCCTGCGCTGTGCGCCGACCTTGGCTGCGGCGCATCACCTGCTCGGCGAGATCCGCGTCTACTCGTTGAACGCTCGCAACCCGGCCAAGGGCAGCGGCCAGCAGCCACTGCACAGCGATACCCCGTGCTCGCACCCGGATGACTACCGCATGGTCAACACGATGGTCCTGCTCGACGACATGACCGAGGACAACGGCCCCACGCGCCTCGTGCCCGGGTCACACAAGCTGGTTCCGATCAACGTTCCCGACATCAACATGAACGAGTACGAGCGCACCGAGATGAGCCCGCAGGACGAGGCGATCGTTCCGAAGGATCCGGTGGCGACGCATCCGCGCGAATTCCACATCACCGGCAAAGCTGGCAGCGTCGCGGTGATCAATGGTCGCATCTGGCATGGCGGCACGAAGAACGAGAGCGGCGCCCTTCGCCGCGTGCTGCACCTGGCGATCGGCCGGCGCGACATCCCGCAGCAGCTCAATGAGCGCGAGCACCTGACACAGGGCCTGCTCGACCGCACCAGTGCGGCCGAGCGCTTTCTGCTCGACATCGAAGGCGGCGTCGCCAAGGTCACGGACCCGCTCGCGCCGCCGCTAGACGCACGGCTGTGGAAGGCCGCCGAAGCCGTGGTCGTGTCGCGCTGAGTGCGGCAAGTATTGCAGTCCAAACGAGGCAGCCGATGGAACGAATGGGATTCATTCTCGGGATCAAGCCCGAGGCGATCGACGAGTACAAGCGCCTGCACCGCGAGACGTGGCCGGAGATCGTCGAGATCATCTCGGCAGCCAACATCATGAACTACTCCATCTTTCTCAAGGAACCGGAGAGCCTGCTGTTTGCCTATTGGGAGTACCACGGCAACGATTTCGCCGCCGATCAAGCGCGGCTCGCTGCCGAACAGCGCATGAAGGACTGGTGGGTGATCTGCGAGCCGATGCAAGTGCCGCTCGAGACACGCCGAGCGGGTGAGTGGTGGGCACGAATGGAAAGCGTTTTCCTCAAGCCCTGAAGAGATAGACAGTCAATCCACATGGAGACGATGATGAATGCAAGCAAGATGATGGCCCGATGGATCGTTGGGCCGGTAGTCGCGGCCGCCGCGTTGACGGCCGCACCGATCGTGTATGCGGACGCGAAGAACCCGGTCATCGCGGTTGCGATGAAGACTCAGGTGCAGCGCCGATGGGGCTTCGACATGGCCGCGATGGAGCGCGAAGCCAAGAAGCAAGGCGCGAAGCTGCTCGTGCAATGGGCCAATGACGATCCCTCGCTCCAAGCTTCACAGGTCGAGAACCTGCTGAGCCAGAAGCCGGACGTCTTGATTCTGGTGCCGGTCGACAGCCAGGCTGCCGGGCGCATCGTCAAGTCGGCCCATGACCAGGATGTACCGGTCGTCGGCTATGACATCGGCGTTGCGACCGCCAAGCTCGACTACTTCGTGATGCGCAACAACAGCCTCGTCGGGGAGGTGCAGGCGAAGGGCGCGTTGAAGATGGCGCCCAAGGGAACGTTTGCGCTGATCAAGGGCGATCCCGGCAACGACGTCGCCCAGGCGATTTCCAAGCAGTATGACGCGCTGCTGGTGAACAACAAGGACGTGAAGATCGTCTTCAACCAGTTCGTGCGCGGCTGGGACCCGAAGGCTGCACTATCGAATGCAGAGAACGTGCTGAGCGCACAGGCCGACAAGATCCAGGGTTTCGTCACCTCGAACGACGGCATGGCCCTGGGCGTCGCCCAGGCCATCAAAGCACGCAACCTGAGCGGTAAAGTCTATCTTTCCGGGCTCGATGCAGATCCCGCCAACCTGCAGCTGATCGCGCAGGGCATACAGACCCTGTCCGTCTGGACGGATCTGGAGGAGCACGGCAGCTCGGCGGTGAAGGCCGCAGTGGCCTTGGCGAAGAAGCAGAAGCCGGCGATCGAGACCACGATGGTCGATCTGGGCGCGGGCCCGGTGCCAACTCACTTTGTCAATGTGGTCGCGGTGACAAAGGACAACTTGTGCAGCTTCGTCACGAAGGACGCGCCCAAGGGCTGGGTGTCGGCCGATGAGGTTTTCGGCGTTGGCAAGTCGCCTTGCCTCTGATCGAAGCGAGCCGACCATGAGCGCTGTTCTGGCCCGTGCCGCAGATCCTGACGTTCCACCCGCGCTTGAGTTGCGGGGAATGGGCAAGTCCTTCGGCGGCGTGCCGGCGGTCAGCGACGTCGACCTGCAGGTGAAGTCCGGCGAAGTCGTTGCCGTTATCGGCGAGAACGGCGCCGGCAAGTCGACCTTGATGAAGATCATCTCGGGCGTCTATGCCAGCGACAGCTGTCAAGGCGAATTGCTGCTCGACGGTCATGCGACAAAGTTCCACACGGTGCGCGAGGCCGAAGCGGCGGGCATCGTGCTCGTCGCGCAGGAACTCCACATCGCGGCAAACCTGAGCATTGCCGAAAACATGTTCATGGGCATGCTGCCAACCAGGCGTGGCTTTGTCGACGAGGAGAGGCTCCACGCGATGGCGACCGAACGGCTGGCGTTCTTCGGCGTCGAAGCCGACCCGAGCGCACCGGTTCGGGAGCTGAGCCCTTCGGCACAGCGACTGGTGACGATTGCTTCAGCGCTGTCGAAGGCGGCCACGCGCATCCTCATCCTCGACGAACCGACCGCTTCGCTGACCAGCGGCGAGGCAGTCCACCTCTTCGAGCGGATGCGTCAGATCCGCGAACAGAATGTCGGCTGCATCTACATCACGCATCGCCTCGACGAGATCGCCGAGGTCGCGGATCGTGTCGTCGTCATGCGCAACGGTCGCGTCGTGGCCAACTTCGATACCGCGAGAGGTCCGATCTCGGAGATGGTGCGGGCGATGATCGGCCGCGATCCTGAGCCGAGCCCGGACCGCCCAGCGCCGGCCGTGGCCGAGACGGTCTTGGCAACGCGGAATCTGACGGTTCACGAAAGCTTTGGCAGCAAGCGCTGCCGGGTCGACAAGGTCAGCCTGGAACTGCGCCGCGGCGAGATCTTGGGCCTGTTCGGGCTGGTCGGCGCAGGACGCACGGAGCTTGCGAAGGCTCTGTTCGGCGCCTGGTCCGGCACGGTGGAAGGCGAGATCCGCATCAGCGGTCGAGCCGTGCGGCCGCGCTCGCCACGCGAGGCGATCGGACTCGGCATGGGCATGCTGACCGAGGACCGCAAGCAGACGGGGCTCGTCGAGGGTCAGACGGTCTCGCACAACATCAGCGCCGCAAGCATCCGAGAGGTGGCCAGAGGACCTTTCATCGTCGAGAGCGATGAAGTCCAACGCAATCAGGCCCTGATTCGAAAGCTCGACCTGCGACCTCCGCGGCTCGATGCGAAAGTGGAATCCTTCAGCGGCGGCAACCAGCAAAAGGTGTTGCTGGCTCGCTGGATCGCGACCAAGCCGCGCGTGCTGATCGTTGATGAGCCGACATACGGGGTCGACATCGGTGCTCGCTATGAGATCTATCGCCTGCTTCGCGACATCGCTGCGCAGGGCAATGGCGTCCTGATGATCTCGAGCGACATGAACGAAATACTCGATGAGAGCGATCGGATCCTGGTCATGTACAAGGGCCGGATCACCGCTGAATTCGATCGTAAAGCCACGCGCCAGCAACTGATGGCCGCCGCAACCGGAGAACTGAGCCAATGAACAACCAGTCGTTATCCAATCCTGCGCCGGGGCTTGCCATGTCATCGACGACCTCCGCTTCCAGTCGACCATACCGCGTCGCACCGCGCGGAATCGGGCGCCTGGTGGACCCACGCACGCTGACGATGGTCGTCGTCTTCGTCGTGCTGGCGATCGTCTTCAATGTGGCGTCGGGTGACATCTTCTTGACGCCGCGCAACCTCTCGCTGCTGCTTCGGCAAGCATCGATCGTCGCGCTCGTTGCAGCAGGGGTCTCGATCCTCATGATCATGGGCGAGATCGATCTGTCGATCGGCAGCTCGGTCTACCTGTGCGGCGTGGTTGCGGCGACATTGCAGCACAGCTATGGTCTGGGCATTGTGCCAACGCTGCTGGTGACGGTAGGCGTCGGGCTCGCGATGGGGCTTTGGCAGGGTGTCTGGGTGGTGACCGTCGGCGTGCCATCGTTCATTGTGACTCTGGCCGGGCTGCTCGCGTTTCGCGGCATCGGCTATTACGCGACGGAGGCGGCGACGATCGCCCCGGTCAGCGACGCTTTTTCTTCACTGAGCGAAGCCTTCGTTCCGGTCTCGGCTACCTTGATCGTACTGATCGCGTGCTTCGCTGCCGTCGCGGTCTACGTCTTCCGCCGACACCGCATCATGGAAGCGCGCCGCGGGGAATCGAATCGGGGGATGCTGGCGGCGAAGCTGGCGGTGCTCGGTGCAACCACTGGCGCGCTCGCCTGGATTTTCAGCGGCTTTCGCGGCTTGCCGGTGGCGCTGATCTGGGTTGCGGTGATCGGCACGGTGCTCTGGGTCCTGATGACCCGCACGGTTTTTGGCCGCAACGCCTACCTCACCGGATCGAACCGTGAAGCCTCCGTGCTTGCCGGCATCCCGCTTGCCCGTCAGCTTTACCTCGGCTTTCTCTTGATGGGCGCTCTCTACGGCGTTGCCGGCTCGCTGGTAACGGCCCGGCTCGGTGCCTCGACGCCGACCACCGGCATGTACATGGAGCTCGACGCGATCGCCGGTGCGGTGATCGGCGGCACGGCACTGAAGGGCGGCATCGGCACGATCCCGGGCGCGATCGTCGGCGCGGTGCTGTTGGCCACGATCGACAACGGGATGAGCATCCTGAACATCTCGTCGTTCCTGCAACTGGTCATCAAGGGCATGGTTCTACTGTTCGCGCTCGCGTTCGACTCGTTCATGACGCGTCGCCAGGGGAGGGGATGAGCTCACCAAGTTCCTTGCCACATATTGGAGAGACAGCCATGCAACCCAAGCAGATGAACAGATTCCGCAGGGTCGACCTCGAGGTCTCGGCCTTCGGCTTTGGCACAGGCCCGATCGGCAACATATTTCGTGTCACTCCTGAAGCAGAGTCGGCCGCAATGATCGAGGCGGCTTGGGAGAACGGGGTCCGATTCTTCGACACGGCGCCGATGTACGGCCATGGGTTGGCCGAGTTCCGGATCGGCCAGGCGCTACGCGGAAAGTCGCGCGACGACTTCGTGCTCGCATCGAAGGTCGGCCGCGTGCTCAAGCCGGTCCGGCGGCAGACCATCGACTTTTCGCCCTGGGTTGACGGCGCACCCTTCGCGATGCACTTCGACTACAGCTACGATGGCACGATGCGCTCATTCGAGGATTCGCTGCAGCGCATGGGACTCGAGCGTATGGACATCTGCTTCATCCACGACATCGATGTCTTCACTCATGGAGCCGAGCAGCCAGAGGTTTTCAAGCAGTCGATGGATGGCTGCTGGAAAGCACTCGAAAAGCTTCGTTCCGAAGGCAGCATCAAAGCCATAGGTGTCGGCGTCAACGAGTGGGAGGTGTGCCACGAGGCGCTGAAACAGCGTGACTTCGATTGCTTCCTGCTGGCTGGCCGCTACACCTTGCTCGAGCAAGAGGCGCTCGACGAGTTTCTGCCCCTGTGCGAACAACGAGGCGCAGCGGTGTTCGTCGGCGGTGGTTTCAATTCCGGGATTCTCGCGAAGGGGTCGAAATCCGGCGCCAACTACAACTACAGCCCTGCGCCTCCAGGAATCATTGGCAAGGTTGCACGCATTGAAGGCGTCTGCGCCGAGTACTCGGTACCACTGCCGGCTGCCGCGCTTCAGTTCGTGGTTGCCCACCCTGCGGTGCCGTCGTTCATCGCGGGCACGCGTACGGTAGACCAACTGCAGCAAAACCTCGACTGGTTCAGCCACTCGATCCCGAGCGGGTTCTGGGCAGAGCTGAAGCGGCAAGGACTTTTGCGCGTCGACGCGCCCGTACCGGGAAATCCAAGGGCCGGCTCGAACTGACCGGTATGGAAATGCACGTTGATCCTGGAACCTCTTGCCTTGACATGACCACACGCAACCCCCCCCGCTACGCCGGCATCTTTCCCGTCGCGCCAACGACCTTTACCGAGAGTGGCGAACTCGATCTGGAGAGTCAGCGTCGCTGCCTTGATTTCCTCATCGATGCGGGCGTCGACGGCATCTGCGTGCTCGCCAATTTTTCCGAACAGTTCCTGCTGGCTGACGATGAACGCGAGATACTCACCCGAACTGCGCTGGAGCACGTTGCCGGGCGTGTGCCGGTGATCGTGACGACGACGCATTTTTCGACGCGGACATGCATCGAGCGCAGCCAGCGCGCCGAGGCGATGGGTGCCGCGATGGTGATGATCATGCCGCCCTACCACGGCGCGACGTTCAGGGTGCCCGAATCGCACACCTACGAGTTCTTTGCGAGGGTGTCGGACGGCCTGTCGATTCCGATCATGGTCCAGGACGCTCCGGCCAGCGGCACCGTCTTGTCGGCGCCGTTTCTCGCTCGGATGGCGTGTGAGATCGAACATCTGTCGTACTTCAAGATCGAGACCCCCGGCGCCGCGGCCAAGCTGCGAGATCTGATCGCCCTGGGTGGCGATGCAGTGGAAGGCCCATGGGATGGCGAGGAAGCCATCACGCTACTCGCCGATTTGGAGGCTGGCGCAACTGGTTCGATGACGGGCGGCGGGTTTCCCGACGGCATCCGCCCGATCATCGAAGCGCACCGCCAGGGTCAACATGACAAGGCGTTTAATCTGTACCAACGCTGGCTGCCGTTGATCAATCACGAGAACCGGCAATGTGGGTTCCTCGCGGCGAAGGTCTTGATGAAGGAAGGCGGCGTGATCTCCTGCGATGCACCGCGTCATCCTTGGCCAGCGATGCATCCGGAAACGCGACGCGGACTGCTGAACGTTGCGAGGCGACTTGATCCGTTGGTCTTGCGTTGGGCCCGATAGGAATTCGCCATGATCCATCGCACGTCGCCTGAATCGATCGACGCGACGGTCGCCGCCGCCGTGCAAGCAGCCCTTCCCGCTGCAGCCAGCACCAGAGGACAACGCGGGGAATTGCTTCTTGCATTGGCCGATGCCTTGAAGGCCACCAGAGACACGCTGGTGCCGTTGGCCGACGCCGAGACCGGTTTGGGTCCCGGGCGGCTGAATGGGGAACTCGACCGTACGTCGTTTCAACTTCGCGCCTTCGCCGAGCGCGTTCATGCCGGCGCGGCTCACGCCGTGATCGACGACGCGGCAGTACCCGGAGCGCCACCGCGAGGACATCCACATCTTCTGCGTGTCCAGGTACCGCTCGGGCCGGTGGCGATGTTCGCTGCAAGCAACTTTCCCTTTGCGTTCTCCGTCCTCGGCGGAGACACGGTATCCGCGCTTGCCGCCGGCTGTCCAGTGATCGTGAAGGCACATCCGGGGCACCCCAATCTATCCCGAGCCGTCTTCGAACTTGCGAGGGCGACGGTCCGGCGGCTTGGCTGGCACGACGGCACGCTGGCGATCGTCGAAGGCGCTGAACCGGATGTCGGTCTCCAACTTGTCCGGCACCCAGACATCGCGTGTGTGGCGTTCACGGGTTCCGTGCGCGGCGGACAGGCGCTGTGGAGAGAGTGCAACGCGCGCACCAGACCGATTCCCTTCTTCGGCGAACTCGGTTCGATCAATCCAGTCGTTCTGCTGCCCTCCGCATTGCGGGGCGATCAGCAAGCGTTGGCCGGGTTGCTGGCATCTTCCATCGCCGCGGGAAGTGGCCAGTTTTGCACCAGCCCAGGACTCGTTCTGGTACCAACAGACGAGGAGTATGACGGTTTCGTGACGGCGCTAGGCGAGGCACTAGGGCGCCATCCGCTCCATCGCATGCTGACGCTGGGCATTCGAGAGGCCTTCGAGAGCGGAGTGGCGCGGTGGCGGGCGCACCAAGACACTTCCGCGATCCGCTACTCGGACCAGCGCGACGGCGAGGCTCCGACGGCGGTGATCATGCAGGTTTCGGCTCGGTCCTTCATGGAGGATCCGACCCTGCGCGAAGAGGTTTTCGGTGCGGCCGCTCTCGTTCTGCGAACAAACTCAACGGCGCAGACGATATCGGTGCTTCGGGCCGTGGGCGGCACGCTCACCGTCACCCTGTGCGGCGCGGATTCGCCAAACGACGAAAATGCCCAGATCTTCATTGCCGCGAAGGCAATCGCGGGTCGGGTCTTGTTCGCAGGGGTGCCGACGGGCGTGGCCATCTCGGCAGCGCAGCAACACGGTGGACCTTGGCCGGCGTCGACAGCGCCCCAGACGACGTCGGTGGGATTCTCAGCGATAGAGCGGTTCTTGCGCCCTATCGCGCTCCAGGATCCACCGGGCTGGGTGATGCAGGCGGTCAAGGCGTCCGAAGTTGTGGTTTGAGAGTTGAAACCTCCACATGCGATCTGCGGACTGACGAACCTCCGTGGTGCCGTGGCAGTGAGGGTGTCGGGCGCGTTGCCAACCGTGTCGACGAAGAGCGGATGGCCGGCGTTGGCCAACTGCAGCGCCATCGGCTTGCCCATGATGCCGAGACCGATGAATCCCGCCGCGCTCCGAGAGCACTTGTCTCGGTCACCATCGTGCCCTGAAAACGCTCATCGCGCTGGGTGACGGTCAAGTTTCGCAGGATAGACCTGCCGCTCGATCAGTAGGTGTGCAATCGTCAGCTTTAGGCGGCCGCAGACATTGGGCCGCCGCAGCTGAACGGCTACAGCCAGTCTTGAGCCGAATTAAGGCCCAGCAGCTCGACCGGCAGCTCCTGGCCGTCCACTGCCGGCGGCCGATCCGCCTGGTTTGACCGTCACATAGCGGACCTTCAAATGCAGACTGCGAGCGCTCACACTGCGTCGAAAGGGTTCCGACACCACTCCCTTTGCGGCATGCGCGGCCGCGGCCTCTCCTGAAAAGTGGGTTCAGGCGATCTCCAAAGGGATCGTTCAGGCCCGCGGATGTGAGTCCGCCGCATGCCATCCGCGCCATGAGCGCACCG
>Ga0105238_10001808_pt1 | contig 21425 bp, 20 predicted proteins | sample KBSC34metaG_FD_81526 | JGI IMG/M metagenome (GOLD analysis project Ga0105238, IMG submission 81526) | Corn rhizosphere microbial communities from Kellogg Biological Station, Michigan, USA - KBS C3-4 metaG | ecosystem: Host-associated > Plants > Roots > Rhizosphere > Soil | place: Michigan, USA...
GCCCTGTTCCTCACGGGCCCGGGCATCACCACCCTGCCGATCGAAATATTCAGCTACCTGCAGTTCCAGGGCAGCCAGCTGGTGATCGCGGCAGCGTCCACGCTGCAGATCGCATTGATCATCGTCATGGTCGCGGGCATCGAGCGCATCGTGGGCATGGGCCGTCTCATCCGCGGCCGGTGAACGCACGCGCGACCTGGCGCGCATTCTCGACGAAGACGCCAACGATCGGGCTCGGCGTTCGATGCTTCAACGTGAAGATCGCGATGGGCATGGGACGCGCCGGGAAATCGGTCGGCAGCACCTTCATCGCCCAGCGGGCTGCGTTGAATCGCAGCACCGAGTCGTGCAGAACCGTCAGGAAGCGGCCCGCTGCAAGCAGATGAAACCGCAGCTGCATCGAGAACGAGATCAGCTGTCGCGGCGGCAGCTCCAGTCCGCATGCCCGAAAGCCGGCCTCGATATACCTGCCGGACAGGCTGGTCGGGGGAAACATGATCCACGACTCGTCCATCAGGTCTGCCAGCGCGAGCTTGCGGCGGCGTGCCCACGCCGTACCCGCCCCGGCCACGACGGCGAACACGTCATCGCAGAGGATCTCGGTGGCGATGTCGTCCACCACGACGGGCTGGAAGAGTCTTCCGAGGAGCAGATCGACGCTGCGCTCGCGCAACTCGGCAAACTCCTGTTCACCGGGCTGCGCAAGCACCACATGCACGGCAATTTTCGGATAGAGGCGTGACATTCGGTCCACGACCGCGGGAACGAATCCCGCCGCCAGCGACTCCGGGCAGCCGATGCTGACGCGCCCGGCAGTCGGGTCGGAGAGGAACTCGATATCCCGGATTCCTTGCGTCAGCTCGTCGAACACGACGTCGGCACGCCGGAGCAATGCACGCGCGTAGATCGTGGGTTCGACGCCTCGCGGACTGCGGTCGAGAAGAGGCACGCGCAGCGCTTGCTCCAGTGCGGCGATCGCCTGCGATACCGAGGGCTGCGACATGCCGAGATATTTCGCCGCGCGCGCCATGGTGCCCCATTGGACCGTGGCGGACAGGATATGAAGGTCGCGCAGCTTGAGCCTCCGACCGAGGCGCTGCTGCCAATCGATGCGCGGATGGGCCATCAGGTTTTTCTATAGCGGCTCGGTCCTTTTCGTATTTGCCCTTATAGCAGACCGTGTGCAGACTTCAAGTACTGCCAACGACGGAGGCGATCGGTGCCCTACACGAAAAGCCGGAGTCATGCAGGGGTGTGGTGCATCGGCGCATTACTGCTTTGCGGTGTCGCGGCATGGGCCCAGCGCGCTCCGCACGATGGCGTCGAACGGCAACTGATCGGCACCTGGAGATACGTGTCGGTCGACGTCGTCAGTCCGGATGGCCATCGAACGCCGCTCTACGGCGCCGATCCTCAAGGGCTTGCCGTCTTCGATGGCATGGGCAACTACGTCCTGATCACGGCGCGCGCCGATTTGCCGCGATTCACCGCCGAGGATCGTACGCGAGGCTCAGCCGAGGAGAATCAAGCGGTCGTTCGTGGCTCGATTGCGCACTTCGGCCGGTACACCGTGAACGAAGACGAGCACACCATCACGTTTCACATTCACACCAGCACCTTCCCGAACTGGAACGGAGCGGACCAGAAGCGACCGTTCACGATCAGCGCAGACGAATTACGGTGGAGGACTCCGGCGTCGAACGGTTCAGGCACCGCCGAAGTGGTGCTGAGGCGCTCCAGCTGATCGCGGGCGGCGCTGACGGCCCGTCACACGGCCGGCCTCCGCGCGAGCACCTCACGGATCGTCGCCAGCGCCTCCTCGCGCTCGCGGCCGGCGAGCACCAGTCGCGGACCCCGCACGCGCTCGTTGCCGTGGCCCACTTCCTGCTGCACGAGCTTGATGAGCTGGACGAACTTCGGCACCGTATCCATGCGCAGCAGCGGCAGGAACCAGCGGTAGAGCGCATCGGCCTTCGCCGTGTCGCCGGCAACGGCCGCGCGAAAAAGCGCGACCGTCTCGCGCGGCAGCGCGTTGACCAATCCCGCGATCCAGCCGACGGCGCCCATCCGGACGGATTCGACGATCATGTCGTCGAGCCCGGCGAACACCGCCAGGCGGTCGCCGCACAGCGCGCGCGTCGCCGTCACGCGGCGCACGTCACCGCTCGACTCCTTGACCGCGTGCAGGTTGGCGTTCTCCTGCGCGAGCTCGGCGATGTGCGGGGCGAGGAAGTCCGTCTTGTAGGCCGGCGGGTTGTTGTACAGCATGCACGACAGGCGCGTGGCGCGTATCACCGCCTGCACGTGCGCTTTCACCTCGCGCCAGTCGGTGCTGTACACGTAGGCGGGGAGCACGAGCAGGCCCGCGCAGCCCGCTTTTTCAGCGGCTTTGGCGACCGCGACGGCCTCGTGCGTTGCGAGCGACGCGATGCCGGCCACGACACGCTCGCCGCCGAGCGCGCGTACCAGGGTGTCGAGGATGGCGACTTTCTCGTCGAAGGCCAGCGTCGCGCTTTCGCCGAGCGACCCGAGCGCGACCACGCCATCGACGCCGTTGTCGATCTGCCAGCGCGCGTGGCTCACGAGGAAGTCGTGGTCGACGCGCTCGTCGGCGTCGAACGGAGTAGTGATCGCGGAGATCACGCCGGTCCATTTCATCGGTGGGCCTCTTCGGTGGGTCGGGTCAGTTGTAGCGGTCGGGCGACAGTTGCGAGATGTCGATCTCGGGTCGCTCGTTGGCAAGGAGCTGCGCTGCGAGCTTGCCGGTGATCGGCGCGAGGCTCACGCCCATCATGGCATGGCCCGCGGCAATGACGAGGTTCGAGGCACAGCGCGTGCGACCGAGGTACGGCAGGCCGTCGGGGGAGCATGGGCGCAGGCCGCTCCACGCCGGCACGCCGTCGAAATCGGTGGTCGCGAAATCCGGGTAGTAGCGCGGCATCGCATCGATGATGCTCCGAACGCGCATCGGGTTCACGCTCGCGTCGAGGCCGGCCATCTCCATCGTGCCGCCGACGCGCAGCGCCTCGCCCATGGGGCTCACCGCCACGCGGGCCTCGACGAGGATCGCGCAGTGGCGCGGTCGAACACGGGGACGTTGCAACGTGACGCTGTAGCCCTTGCCCGCCTGCAGCGGCAGGCGCATGCCGAGCGAGCGCGCGAGCCCCGCCGACCACACACCGCCTGCGATGACGAATTCGTCGGCCTCGATCGATTCTCCGGTGTCGGTCAGCAGCGCCCGCACGCGTCGCTGGTCCGTGCGAAAACCGCTCGCCACCGTGTTCCAGTGAAATTGCGCGCCGCCCTCGGCGACGCGTCGCTGCAGCTCGCGCACGAGATTCTGGGGAACCAGGTTCGCATCCTGCGGGAAATGCACCGACCCCGCGACGTCCATCCGCACCGACGGGTCGAGCGCCGCGGTCGCCTGCGCATCGAGCACGTCGGCGTGGATGCCGGCTTCGCGCGCGACGCGGGCCGCGTGCGCTTCCTCGGCGAGCGCATGCTCGGACTGGCACAGCATGAGCGTGCCCGTGGGCGTGAGGCCAAAGCCGTTGCCGCAGCGCGCGAGCGCTTCGTAGCATGCGCGGCTCGCCAGATGAAGATCGCGCAGCACGGGCACGGCGCGGCGCACGTGCTCGGCGGTGGCGGCGCGGAAAAAGCGCAGGCACCAGTCGACGAGGTCCCACGATGCACGCGGCTCGATGCGAAACGGCGCGCGGGGGCGCAGCATCCATTTGAGCGCCAGAGCGACTGCACCGGGCGCGGCGAGCGGAATGACATGGCTCGGGACGAGCATGCCGGCATTTCCGTACGAGCATCCGTCGCGCTCGGCGCCGTTGCGCTCCACCACCGTGACCTGCCAGCCACGCTCGATGCAATACAGCGCCGTGCAGAGGCCGATCACGCCGGCGCCGGTGATCGCCACGTGCCGCGTCACTTCAACGGATGCCCCAGCAGAACGGATCGCGCTCGTCCAGAACCTGCGAGCTCTCGGCGTTCACGAACGCCTTGCCGCGTAGGGTCGGCTCGACCCGGCCGTTCGCACGGTCGAGCCACCGGTACGACGCGGTGAAGGTGGTTCCGAGAATGCTCTCCTGGACCCACGCCTCCCCTTCCTCGAGCTTGCCATCGGCCGCGAGGCACGCGAGCTTTGCGCTCGTGCCGGTGCCGCACGGCGAGCGATCGTACGCGTCGCCGGGACAGAGCACGAAATTGCGCGCGCGTGCACCGGCCCCCGCGCCGGGCCCGAAGAGCTCGACGTGGTCGACCTCGCTCGCGCCGCTCGCGTTCAGCGCGCGGCGGATGCGGCGGCACACGTCGGTCAGCGTCGAGGCATTGTCGAGCGTCAGCGCCTGCCCGTGCTGCTGCACGAGATAGAACCAGTTGCCGCCCCACGCGATGTCGCCGGTGACGCGCCCGAGTCCGGGCACGTCGACGCTCACGTCCTTGCGCGCGCGATGGCTCGGCACGTTGCGCACGCTGACCTCGCCGCTCTCGTGCAGCATCGTGGTCACCACGCCGACCGGCGTCTCGATGCGATGCACGCCCGGCGTGATGCGCCCGAGGTGCGCGAGGGTCGTGACGAGCCCGATCGTCCCGTGCCCGCACATGCCGATGTAGCCGATGTTGTTGAAGTAGATCACGCCGGCCGCGCAGGTCGTGTCCTCCGGCTCGACCAGCAATGCGCCGACGATCACGTCCGAGCCCCGCGGCTCGTTCACCACGGCGGAGCGGTATCGATCGAAGTCGCGCTGGAAGCGGTCGCGGCGCGCGTCGAGCGGCCCGCGGCCGAGGTCCGGGCCGCCGCGCACGATGACGCGCGTGGGCTCGCCTGCGGTATGCGAGTCGACGATGTCGATGCGCCGCGATCCCGCGGCAGGGGCGTGTTCCGGCACGATGGCGCTCGATTGAACCCGACTGCGGGCATGTTACGCCAGCCGGCTCGCGTCGGCACCTCCGGTATCATCGGTTGGCGCGCGGATCGCGGAGCTCACCCGCACGCAGCCGCGCCATCCGCGCATGTTGGAGGATACGATGAAGGTCCACGGCCAATGCCACTGCGGGGCGATCGAGTACGAAGCCGACGTCGACCCCGCGCGCGTGACGATCTGTCACTGCACCGACTGCCAGAACCTCACCGGCACCGCCTTTCGCGTCACCGTGCCGGCGGCGAAGGAGGCGTTCACGCTGCGCCGGGGCACGCCGAAGATCTATCTCAAGACCACGGCGGAAAGCGGCCTGCCGCGCGTGCAGGCGTTTTGCGATCATTGCGGCACCCCGATCTACGCGGCGGCGGCGCACAACGCGCAATCGTACGGATTGCGCGTCGGTGCACTCGCCGAGCGCGCCGAGCTTGCGCCTCGACAGCAGAAGTGGTGCCGCTCGGCCTTGCCGTGGTCGATGGACATCGCGGGCCTCCCGCGCTCCGACCAGGAGTGATGCGCCGGCCGCCGCGGTTGCCCGGCGTCACGTGCGGGTGAGCGGCGCCGCCTTCGCGCAGCGAGCGTGTTGCATCACGGCACGTGATGCATGTCCTGCCCGAGCATCTCGGGAATCACGAGCGTCACGCCACGGTCGGTCACGAAGAAGCGACGGCGGTCGGCTTCCGCGTCGAAACCGATCTCGGCGCCGGGCGGCAGCACGCAGTAACGGTCGATGACGCACTTGCGCAGCTTCACGTGGCGGTGGATCTCGACGTCGGGGAGGATCACGCTGTCCTCGATGTCGCAGTAGCTATGCACGTGGACGTTCGAGAACAGCATCGAGCGGCGCACCATCGAGCCGCTGATGATGCACCCGCCGGATACCAGCGAGTCGAGCGCGGTGCCGACGCGATCGGCATTCTCGAACACGAACTTCGCCGGCGGCAGCTGCGCCTGATACGTCCAGATCGGCCACGCGTCGTCGTACAGGTTGAGGTCCGGCGTGACGTGCGTGAGGTCGAGGTTGGCTTCCCAGTACGCGTCGATGGTCCCGACGTCGCGCCAGTACGGCCGGTCTTCCACCATGTTGACGCACGAGTCGGCGAAGCGGTGGCCATAGACCTTGCATCCGCGCGCGATCATCGACGGAATGATGTTGCGCCCGAAGTCGTGCTCGGAGGCGTCGTCCGCGGCGTCGCGCACCAATTCGTCGTAGAGGAATGCCGCGTCGAACGCGTACACGCCCATGCTCGCCAGCGCGACATCCGTGCGGCCCGGCGCCGGCGCCGGATCGGCCGGCTTCTCGTCGAAGCGAGCGACGCGCGCGTCGTCGCCGAGCGCCATGACGCCATACTGGTCGGCGAGCTCGATCGGAACGTCGACGCACGCGATCGAGACGTTCGCACCGCGGCTCACGTGCTCGGCGAGGAGCCGCGCGTAGTTCATCTTGTAGACGTGATCGCCGGCCAGGATCAGCACGTACTTCGGCGCATGGCGCCGCAAAATGTCGAGATTCTGGTAGACGGCGTCGGCGGTGCCGCGGTACCAGTCGGAGGTCACGCGCTGCTGCGCGGGCAGCAGCTCCACGAATTCCTGGAAGCGGCCGTCGAGAAAGCTCCAGCCCCGCTGCACGTGACGGATCAGGCTCTGCGCCTTGTATTGGGTACAGATGCCGATGCGCCGCACGCCGGAGTTGACGCAATTCGACAGCGAGAAGTCGATGATGCGGAACTTGCCGCCGAACGGCACCGCGGGCTTGGCACGCCAGTCGGTGAGCGGCCCGAGGCGGCTGCCGCGTCCGCCGGCGAGCACCAGCGCGAGCGCATCGCGCGCGAGCTCGGACATCGACGCGCCGCGCGGATCCTGCTTGGCTCCGCCGTACACGAACGTGCCTGATGGTTGGTCGTTGGCCATGGCCGCGGGCAGTGTGAGGCGGTCAGGTTATCGTATGACGACGAGATAGCGTCGTAAATCGGACAAACACGCATCGTGTCGTCGCCGCTTCGAGTGCTCTATGCCACGTCGGAATACGCACCACTGGTGAAGACCGGCGGGCTCGGCGACGTCGCCGGTGCGCTGCCCGCCGCGTTGCGCGATCTCGGAATCGACTGCCGCGTGGTCATGCCGGCGTATCGCGGGGTGAAACAGCGCGTGGACACGCATGCGACGTCGATTGCGGTCGAGCCGCTCGCGCGCATGCCGGCAACCCAGCTCGTCGAGGCGGTGTTTCCGGGCGCCGTTCCGGGATGGCTCGTCGACAGCCCGATGTTGTACGACCGGGAGGGCGGCCCGTATGTCTCGGCGTCCGGGCGCGACTGGGACGACAATGCGCTGCGCTTCGGCCTCCTCTCGCGCGTCGCCGCCTGGCTCGGACAGCGGCACGGCACCCCATGGCGTGCCGACGTGGTTCACGTGAACGACTGGCAAACCGGGCTTGCGCCTGCGTATTGCGCACTGCGGGGCACGGAACGGACCCCCAGCGTCATCACGGTTCACAATCTCGCCTTCCAGGGTGTGTTCGGCGCGCAGTGGGTCGAGGATCTCGGGCTTCCGGCGAGCAGCTTCACCGTGGAAGGCGTGGAGTATTACGGTCAGCTCTCCTTCCTCAAGGCCGGCCTCTATTACGCCAATGCGATCACGACCGTGAGCCCGACGTATGCCGAGGAAATCCAGCGCGAGCCGGGCGGCATGGGACTGCAGGGCCTGCTCGCGCATCGGCGCGGCGCGCTGACCGGCATCCTGAACGGGATCGACACGGTGGCCTGGGATCCGCGCACCGACCGGCACATCGTGCGTCCCTATGACGCTGCGCACCTCGACGCCAAGGCAGCCAGCAAGCGCGCGTTGCAGGCCGAGGTGGGACTCACGCTCGATGACGGCGCGTTCCTGCTCGGCGTGGTCGCGCGGCTCACCGCCCAAAAGGGCATCGATCTGGTGGCCGACGTCGCGCCCTCGATCGGCCAATCGCGGAGTCAGCTCGTGATGCTCGGCACCGGGGACCCCGCGCTCGAGCAGCGCGTGCGCGACCTGCAACAGCGTCATCCCGGCCGCATCGCGGCCATCATCGGCTTCGACGAGCGCATGGCCCACCGCATCGAGGCCGGCGCCGACGCCTTTCTCATGCCGTCGCGATTCGAGCCATCCGGCTTGAACCAGATGTACAGCCAGCGCTACGGCACCCCGCCGATCGTCCACGCGACCGGCGGCTTGGCCGACTCGGTGGTGGACTGCACGGCCGCGACCTTGGCCGCGGGCACGGCGACGGGCTTCACGTTCCGCGAGCCGAGCGCAGCGGCGCTGCTGGCGGCGATCGAGCGCGCGCGGACCACCTGGGCGGACGCCTCGACCTGGCGGCGCATCCAGCGCAGCGGCATGGCCCGGGACTTCGGTTGGCGCCGCGCGGCGGGCGCGTACGCCGACGTGTATCGGCGAGTCGCGGGCCCAGCCCCTGCCTGAGACCGTCGCAGAGCGCCGCCCGGCGTCGCGACTCGTGCAGCAGAGCGCCGTTCATCGGGGGCGCCGGGCGACCCGCGGGCGCGCCCGTTGCATTTGCACCAGTGCGACCGGCGTCTAGGCGCCAGTCCTGAGGAAGGTTCTCAACCAGCCCGCGTAAATTCCTGATATGCTGCGGGCCATCGCTGTTATCGGGTCCACGATCCATGGGCCGAACGTCGCCTCGTGACACAGGAAATGCAAGGCCGGCCGGGCGATGCTCGACCGGCTTTTTAGTCACAGGCACCCTGTTCGCTTCAGCGACAGGCACTGGCATCGCCTTTGCTGGTGTCGAGGCCCTGCACCTGCTACGTCACTAAGGTAGAACGCGCATGTCCGCCGCCCTCCGATCGGCCACGCCTGCCGGCGTCGTGTCCGAGCTCGCGTTCGCGCGCGCGCAGCGCAACACCGTCCTCATCGTCGACGATCTGTTCAGCAGCCGATTGCTCCTCGCGGAGATCGTGCGCCAGATCGACGGCAAGCTGAACCTGGAGCTGTTCGACACGCCGTCGCGGGCCCTCGAGTTCGCGCGCAACAACCGCGTCGACATCGTCCTCACCGATTACAAGCTGCCGGAGTTCGACGGTATCGAGCTCGTCAAGCAGCTTCGCGCCCTGCCTCACTGCGTCGACGTGCCGATCGTGGTCATCACGGTCGTGGACGATCGCAAGATCCGTTACGACGCGCTCGAGGCCGGCGCCACGGACTTCCTCATCAAGCCGCTCGACGATCACGAGACGCGCGCGCGGTGCGCCAACCTCCTCGAGCTGCGCCGCCACAAGATCGTGCTCTCCGACCAGGCGCGCGTGCTGCAGTACCAGGTCGACAAGTCGGTCGCCGAGATCCACGAGCGCGAGCTCGAGACCCTGGCGAAGCTCGCCAAGGCCGGCGAGTTCCGCGACAAGAACACGGGCAACCACCTCGTACGCATGGCGAAATATTCCGCGCTGATCGGGCAGAATCTCGGCCTCGGCGCGGAGACGGTGCACGTCCTCGAGGTCGCCGCGCCCATGCACGACATCGGCAAGATCGGCATTCCCGACGCGATCCTGCTGAAGGAAGGGCCGCTGTCGAAGCCCGAAGAGGACGTGATGCGCAACCATCCGCGCATCGGCTACGACATTCTCTAGGGCTCACCGTCGAAGTACCTGTCGATGGGCGCGATCATCGCGCTCGGCCATCACGAGAAGTTCGACGGCTCGGGCTATCCCAACGGCTTGCACGGCGAGGACATACCGCTGGTCGCGCGCATCGTCGCGGTCGCCGACGTGTTCGATGCGCTGGTCTCCGAGCGCCCCTACAAGCACGCCTGGCCGCTCGAGGAAGGCATCGAGTACCTCAAGGGTCAGCGCGGCAAGCACTTCGATCCGCGCACGGTCGACGCGTTCCTCGCCGACCGCACGCGCATCGAGGCGATCCTCAACGAATTCGCGGACTGAGCGCCCGTTTAGCCGGCCGCTAGTCCATCAGGCAGCCGTCCTCGGGACGCCACGCGGCGTTCAACCGGTCGCCCTCCACGACGGCGGCGGCGTCGCGTAACGACAGCCTCATGCGCACTTCCTTCCCGGCAACGCGGGTCAGGACCAGCACGCTGTCGCCGTAGTTCACGGTGCCTTCCACGACCGCAGCACAGCCATTGTGCACGCCGTCGCCGGCGAGGCCGAACGCCTCCGGCCGGATCATCAGCCGTACGCGCGACCCCGGCGGGCGTTCACTGCGCGGCACGACGATGTCGCCGAGCACGTCGGACGACGCGAGACCCTGCACCGGATCGCTCAGCACGACATCGAAGAAGTTGCTGTCCCCGACGAAGGCCCCGACGAACGGCGTCGCCGGACGCCGATAGACCTCCAGCGGCGCGGCGAACTGCTCGATGCGGCCCTGGTTGAACACGGCGACGCGGTCCGACATGGTCATCGCCTCAGACTGGTCGTGCGTCACGAAGATCGTGGTGATCCCAAGCCGGCGGTGCAGTCGCTTGATCTCGACCTGCATCTGCTCGCGCAGGTTCTTGTCGAGCGCGCCGAGCGGCTCGTCCAGCAGCAGCACGTCGGGCGCGAACACGAGCGCGCGCGCGAGTGCCACGCGCTGCTGCTGGCCGCCCGACATCTCGCGCGGATGGCGGTGTGCAAGCGCCTGCAGGTCGACCGACGCCAGCGCCTCGGCCACCCGGCGCTGCTGCTCCGCCCGTTGCACGCCGCGCATGCGCAGTGGAAAGGCGACGTTCTGCGCGGCGGTCATGTGCGGGAACAGTGCGTAGTTCTGGAAGACCATGCCGACGTTGCGCCGGTGAGGCTCGATGCTCACCAGCGAGCGGCCGTCGAGACGGATGTCGCCGGACGTGGGCGCCTCGAAGCCCGCGATCATCATCAGCGTGGTGGTCTTGCCCGATCCGCTCGGGCCCAGGAACGTGACGAACTCGCCCTTGCCGATCGCGAGCGACACGCCATCGACCGCCGGACGCGCCGCGCCGTACGACTTCACGACGTCGACGATATCGAGGTACGCGCTCACGCGGGCGTCTCCACGCGTCGTCGGCGCGCGGCGAGCCGTGACGCGATCGTGCCGGCCAGGACGATGCCGAGCAGCAGCGTCGACACGACGGCGACTACCGGGTCCGCCTGCGTGCGCAGGCTGTCGAAGATCTTGCGCGGCAGCGTCGACGCGTCGCGGCCCGAGATGAAGAGCGCGACCACCGTCTCATCGAATGACTGGATGAATGCGAACAGCGCCGCCACGAGGAATGCCGGCCGCAGCATCGGGAACGTCACGTGACGGAACACGCGCCAGGGATTGGCGCCGAGGTTCATCGCGGCGCGCTCCACGTTGCGGTCGAAGCCTTTGAGCGCAGCCGACAGCGTGAGGTAGACGATCGGCACGCAGAGGCACGTGTGCGCGAGCACGACGCCGAGATAGGTCTGGGTCAGCCGCAGCCGGCCGAAATACGTGTAGTAGCCGAGCGCGAGCACGATGTGCGGAGCTGTGAGCGGCAGCAGCAACAGGAGGTTCACCCAGCCGCGCCCGGCGAAGCGGTGGCGCACGATCGCGAACGCCGCCGGGATGCCCAACGCCATCGTCACGACCGCCGTGGCCGCGCCGATGATGAAGCTGTTGACGGTGGGCTGCAGCCAGCGCGGGTCGGCGAAGAACGCCCGGTAATACTGCACACCCCACGCCGGCGGCGGAAACTGGAACGACGGCGCGTTGCTGAACGACATGGGCACGACGATCGCGAGCGGCGCCGCCAGGAACAGCAGCACGAGCCACGCGAACCAATCGGAAAAGCGCGTCACACTAGCCCCAGAGCTTGTCGATGCCGACGAAGCGGTTGTAGATCCAGAAGAGCCCCAGCGTGGCGGCGAGCAGCACGACGGCCATCGCCGACGCCTGGCCGAAGTCGAGAAGCTCCTCGATCTGCCGCCCGATCAGTCCTGCGAGCATCTGCTCGCGGGGGCTCCCGAGCAGCACGGGAGTCACGTAGAAGCCGAGGCAGAGAATGAACACGATCGTGCAACCGTTCACGATTCCCGGCGCGCTCAGCGGCAGGAACACATGCCGGAACGCCGCGCGGGGCGGCGCTCCGAGGCCCTGCGCCGCCCGCAGGTATGCGGGATCGATCCTGCGCATCACCGCATAGAGCGCCATCACCATGAACGGCAGCAGGATGTGCACCATCCCGAGCGTGGAGGCGACGCGCGTGAAAAGGATCTCGGGCGGCGGCACCACACCGAGCGCGCGAAACGCGGCACTGACGGGACCGCGATTGCCGAGGATCACCATCCATGCGTACGTGCGCACCAGGAAGTTGGTCCAGAGGCTCAGCGTGATGAGGGTGAGCATCACCAGCGCGATCGTCCCCTCGCGCCGCACCGCGGCGTACGCGAGCGGATAGCCGAGGACGAGGCAGGCGAGCGTCACGAGAAGCGCCGTGGCGAACGTGCGTCCCAGCACCAGCAGGTAGAAGCCGTCGGAGAAGAACTCGCGATAGTGCGCGAGCGTGAGCTCCGGCTCGGTGACGCTCGAGGCGACGACCTGGCCGAGCGGCACGAGGAAGAACACGCCAAGGAACGCGACCACCGGCAACAGCAGCAGCCAGGGGCGCTCGCGGTGCGCCTTCGCGGCGTGGGCGATCATGCCGCGAGACGCGCGCGCGTCAGCGAGCGATCCACTGCTCGAAGCGTTTGGTGAATTCGGCGAGCTGCGGCTCCGCCCTCACCACATCCTGCTCGAACTGGACCTTGTAGTTCGCGGGCGCGGTGGGCATGAAGCGCATCTCCGACTGCGGCACGTATTGCAGCGACTTCGGATTGAGCGGGCCGTAGTTCGCCTGCAAGCAGAACCTGGCGAGCCGCTCGGGGCTGACCGCCGACTGGATGAAGCGCCAGGCCTGCTTGGCGCGCGGCGAGCCCTTGGAGACGACCCAGTACGCGCGATCGATCTCGCCCTGGTTCCAGGTGAAGTCCACGGCGGCGTTCTGCTTGATGAGCTCGATGGTGCGGCTGTGCCAGATGCCGATGGCGTCCACCTCGCCGTCGCGCAGCAGCTGCTGCGACTGCTGGCCCTGCGTCCACCACACGCGGATCGCAGGCTTGATGCGCTCGAGCGCGGAGAACGCGCGGTTCACGTCGATCGGATAGAGCTTGTCCTTCGGCACGCCGTCGGCGAGCAGCGCGAGCGGCAGGACGCGCGCGGCGTAGGACTGCAGGCAGCGCGAGCCGGGAAAGCGCTTGAGGTCCCAGAAGTCCGCCCAGCTCTGCGGCCCGCCGTTGGGATAGCGGTCCTTGCGCCACGCGATGATGGTCGAGAACGCGTGCGACGCCACGCCGTTCTGGAACACCATGTCGGGCGCGAGCTTCGATCGGTCGATGACCGAATCGTCGGCCTTCTCGATGAGGCCGGCATCGTTGGCGCGCACGATGTCCCCGCCGCCCAGCGTCGTCACGTCGAACTCGTACACGCCCGTGCGCGCCTGCGCCGCGAGCTTCGCGAACGACACCGGCGAGACGGTCTTGATCTCGATGCCCGTCTCCTTCGTGAACGGCGCGAAGAGGTTGGCGGCGGCCGCCTCCTCCCAGACGCCGCCCCACGTGTTCACGTAGAGGGGCTCAGCCGATGCGGCGCGCGACGTGATGACGTACGGCGCAGCCACCGCACCCGCGACGGCTGCGCCGATCTGCTTCAGCGCCTTGCGACGCGACGATTGTGCTTCGTTTCCAGTGCTCATTTCCCTCTCCTCCTAGGCGCCGAACACGGCTTCGTAGAGCCGCAGCCAGTTGCGGTGCGTGATCTTGTCCGTCTCGGCGGCGTTGAATCCCGCCTGCCGCAAGCCTTGCGTGATCGTCCCGAGCTGGCGCACGTCCTTGAACCAGTCGGCCGGCGGTACGGCGCCGGGCCGCGCAGCCGATCCCGCGCCGTAGTCGATGCCGCGCGTCCAGCGTCCCTTGCGCATCCAGTCGCGGTCCTTGTCGGTATGGCCATGGCTGCGATCGGTGCCGATGGCGACGTGGTCGATGCCCGCGATCTCCACCGTCTTCGCCACCATCTCGCACCACCGCTCGAGCGTGCTGCAGAAATAGTCGCCCGTGATGTTGCGGTACGCCGCGCAGCCGATGACGCCGCCATTGTCGCGCAGCGCGCGCAGCACGTCGTCGGTCTTGTTGCGCTTGTGCGGGAACAGGCTGTCCGCATTGGCGTGGCTGATCGCGATGGGCTTCTGCGAATGCCGGATCGCATCGAGGGTGGTGCGGTTGCCGACGTGCGAGCAGTCGACCAGGATGCCGACCCGGTTCATCTCGCGCACCACCTCACGGCCGAAGCGCGCGAGGCCGGAGTCCTCGGCCTCGTAGCAGCTGCCGCCAAGCTCGTTCTGGTTGTTGTACGTCAACTGCACGACGCGCACGCCCAGGTCGGCGAAGAGCTCCACGAAGCCGATGCGCCCATCGAGCAGCGTCGCATTCTGGAACCCGAGCAGCGCGGCGACGCGTCCGCTCTGCGCGATGCGGCGGATGTCGGCGGCCGTGCGCGCGATCGCGAACACATCGCCGTCGGCCCGCTCGAGCTCACGCCACCGGCCGATTGCGTCCATCGATTCGATGGCGCCCTCCCAGAATCCGAGCGTCACGGTGACGCCGCTCACGCCCCCTTCGCGCAGCGCCTCGAACACGCCGCGGTTGAAATAGCCGCATTGCAAGCCGTCGATGATCAAGCCTCACTCCTCCTCGTTACGCCGTCGTTCGTCCGAGCAGCGCGAAATCGGTGTCGTCGTCCACCGGACGGCCGATGATGCGTCCGTCCGCCGCGACGATGATGGGACCGGCATGGCGGCGCGAATCGATCGTGTCCGGCGACAGTGCGCGATTGGACAGCTCGTGCAGCGTCCACCACGACGTCGCGGCGACCGGCAAGCCTTCGCGAAGCACGCGATGCAGCACGGGATCCCACCCGGCCAGCGTGCATGGCGGTGGCGTCGTGCTCACCTCGAGCGTTACGGCCGCCGCCCCGGGGTCGCGGCGGATGCGCACGCGCGCGGCCTGGCGGTGCGCGAGCGCCGCGAGCACGCCGGCCTCCTCGCCGGAGCCGACGTTGATTGCTTCGATGCGCGCAGTTGCGGTGCCCGCCGCATCGATGGCGAGATCGAGCAGCGTCGCGCCGATGCACCACAGGTGCTGGCCGTTGGCGTCGATGACCGTGCAGTCGGATCGCTCATCGAGCAGCCGTGCGGCGTGTTTCGCCGAAGTCGCGATCGCGGCGTGGTCGTCCAGGACCATGCTCAATCCCCCGAGCCCCAGCGCCGCCGACATCAACGCGTGCTCGCGCACGGAACCGACGAGACCGTCCGGCACCCCCGCCCAGAGGAAGATGCGCTCGAGGGTCATGCGCAGCTCGCGCACCGAAACGCGCAGAACCTCGTCCGCGGCCGACGCGCTCATTGCGACGGCTCCAGCGGATTGAACCATTCAGGCTCGGCGCCGGCGGCGAGATCCGCCGGCATCGGCGCACCGTGGTAGAGCACGCCGCGCAGGTTGCGACCGAGATAGTCGCGCGTCTTGTCGATGCCGTGCAGCGCGACGTTCATCATGCGCACGATGTGAACCGGCACGAAGCCTTCGCCCATCATGTTCATGTGCGGCGAGTGGTAGCGCGCATCGCGCAGCGTCTGGATGCGCGCGACGGTCGCGCGAAAGCGCGGCTCGGCGAGGAGGAACCGCGCGACGCTCGTTGCGGAGGAGTGCTCGCGCAGCGCCCGATCGAGCGACTGCGCGAGCGCGGGCAGGTCGAGGCCGAGGTTGAAGGCCCACTCGACCTCGTCCCACGGGCCGCGCCGCGGCTCTTCCGCGTTCTCCGACTTGTACCAGACGTAGCGCCGCGCGGCGGGTGCCCCGAGGTCGATACGGAGCGCCCACTCGTATTGGGTGCGCAGGAGCTCGCGCAGCTCGCCCACGCGCATCTGCGGGACCGTGCTGGTCTCCTCGTCCACCGTCAGTGTTTCGACGAGCGCATCCGCCACGTCGGGCACGAGCTCGATGGCGAGTGACAGCAGCGTCTCGAACGTCTCCGCATGAACGTGCGGCTCGACGGTGTCGAAGACTGCCGCCATCGGGTACGGCGCGCGGCGCAGCGAGTCCGGCTGCCCGAGCGCCGTGTCGAGGCGCGCCCGCACATCCGTGAGCTCGCGCGCAACCTCGGCGCTGGGCGCGAACGCCTCGTAGACCATCCTGTCCTCGGCGCGAAACCGGCTCGCTCGGTCGACGAGCCGCGCGAGATGGCGCAGAGCCGGCGCGACGGCCGGTCCGTGCAGCCGCTTGGCCGCGAGAATGGAGGCTTCGCGCGCATGCAGCCAGCGGTCGACGAGCCTCGGATGATTGTTCACGAAGAGCACGAGGCCCAGGGCCGAGCCGTTGCCGACGCCGATGTAGCGCGCGAGATCCGGATTCAATGCGCATGCGCGGGCACTCCGCGCGCGCGCCAGGTGCTCGACCAGGTCGACCGCGAAAACGCGCATCATGTAGGCGCACAGCATCTGCGCGGCGAGCGGCGCGCGCAGGGGATGATCCGGCTCCAGGGCACGAAAACTGCGCGTGCCGAACGTGCCGTTGCCGTCGAGCCCCGTGTTGCGCATCAGGTAGCACACTTGGCCGATCTCGGCCATGTCGGGTTGCCGGCCCGCGGCGAGCGCATCGACGGCGTGATCGAACGCGCGCGAGCTGCGATTCGACCGGCACCACACCAGCGTGCGCGGCGTGGCGCGGCCGCGATACAGCTTGGGCAGCTCGCGTCCGGTCGCCTCGATGTCGTCGGCGCTTGCGGGGCCCTCGAGCAGCGCGCCCATCATGTCCCAGCTTCGGCCGATGATGCGCCCGGTGCGCCCCTCCTTGCGGTATTCGAACGAATACACGGGGAAATCGAACGTCCCGCCCTGCGTGTCGATGCGATACAGCGCGGTGCCGCGCGACTGCGCGTCGATGCGCCAGTCGAGGCGCGTGACCGACCAGCGCTCGCGGATCGCACGGATCATGAGCGCGCGCGACGCGCTGAGCCGGCTCGGCTGCAAGGCGGCGAGCCGCTCGGGTCGCATGACGAACGCCGGGTCGCGCAGCACGGGCTCGCCGAGCGCCGCATCGCGGCCGGCGGTGGCGAGGACGCTCACGCGCCCACGCCCGCGATGAGCGCGTGCAGGCGTTCCGCGGCGCGACGCAGCGGGCCCTTCAGAGCGGTCTCGTCGAAGCGCGCCTGCGGCATCACGAGCGACAGCGCCGCGACGCATCGGTGCTGCGCGTCGAGCACCGGTGCGGCGATGGCGCGCACACCGGCGAAGTCGAGCCCGCTCGACACGGCATAGCCGTCGCCACGCACCTTGGTCATCAGCGCATCGCCGGGCAGCTTGGCGCCCGACTGGCGCAGATGCCGCAACGTCGCTGGATCGGCATACGCGCACAGTACGCGTCCGGATGCGCTCGTCGCGAGCCGCAGCGGCGTGCCGACGCGCAACTCCGCGCGCAACACGGCCGCGGCCTCGACACGGCGCGCGATATACGCCTCGGCTCCGTCGAGGAGCGCGAGCGACGCGGTCTCCTTCGTCTCGAACGCGAGCGACTGCAGGACGGGATCCGCGCGCTCACCGAGACCCGCCTGCGTCAGCGCGGCCTGGCCCACGCGATTGGCGTGCAGCGAAAGGCGATAGCGTCCGTCGGCGCCGTGCTCGACCCAGCCCGCCTCGCACAGCGTCAGGAGCTTCTGGTAGACCGACCCGCGATTGCCGCCCATCGCGTGGACGACGTCGGCGAGGCGCATGCTCTCCTCCGACGCGCCCAGGCGATCCAGCACGGCGAGCGTCTTGATGACCGTGGACAGCGGCCGCACGCCCGCGACGCGCGGGGCGGCCACCTGTCTTCTATTAGTAGACATTATCTTCTGTTAGGAGATTGTCGCGCCGTTGCGCCGGGCGCGTCAACGGGGCCGCCTCTGCGCCCAAATACGCGTCGCGCGCGTCTCCCACGTGCTCACGTCGATGCTCGCTGGGTCGCACCGCGCGTTTTCAGCCGGACCGCGAGCGCGCGAATATCGCCGACAGGTCCTGCCGGACGCCTGGCACCCCGGCCCATGCATCGCCTCGCTTGGCGAGCCGCGCCGGCACCGTGTCGATGCGATAGTCGAGCGGATAGCCGCGGCGCACGTCGCGCCAGTCGAGCGGCATCGACACCGGGGCGCCGGGCAATCCGCGCAGCGAATACGGCAGCGGCATCGACTTGCCGCGCACGTTCATGTTGTAGTCGATGAACACCTTGCCGCTGCGCTTGCCGACCGACCATTCCGTGGTGACGACGTCGGGATGCTCGCGCAGCAGGTGCTCGCCGATGAGACGCGCGACCTCGCGCGCCGCGTCGTAGCGCAGCGTGCGCAGGATCGGCACGACGACGTGCAGGCCCGTCTTGCCCGACGTCTTCACGAACGCGGCAAGGCCCGTGCGCTCGAGCAGCGCGTGCAGCCAGAGCGCGACCTCGCGCGCGCGGTCGAAAGCCGTGGCGTTGAACTCTGGATGCCTGCCCGCCGGCTCGCTACCGGAATAGATGAACGGATCGATGTCGAAGAGGATGTAGTCCGGGTATTCGATCACCGACGCCTGCAGTGCGGCCTCGGATCGCGCGAAGTCCGTGCTCGACGGCCCGTCGCCGGTCCCGGGCGTGACGCGCGAGTGCCATGCATGCATCTCCAGCGCGCCCATGTGCCCGAGCCACAACAGCGTTGCGAGGTTGTTGCAGAGGATGTAGTCGTCCGCGTGGCCCTTGCTGTTGGAGAAGATCGACGTGCGCGCGACGAATGGCGGCACCGGCACTTGCCAATGCTTCTGCCGCACACGCCGGCCGTTGATGCCGGTCGGCCAGCGGAACAGCGTCAGCGGCCGATCCACGCTGTGCGGCAGCAGAAGCGGCGCGACATCGACGAGGTAGCGCAGCAGATCGCGCTTGGTCACGGCCGGTGCGCGCGTCGCCGCGTCCGCGGGCCAGTACTCGCGCGAAAGGTGCGTGACGCCGAAGGCGTGACCGCCGATCGTCAGCTCGACGCTGTCCTCGGACGTGTCCAATGCGGCGCGGATGCGCTGCCGGTCCCGCGTGGAGACGATGCGTGCGCGCTTCATGCGTCGAGTGTCCGGTTGTCGGATCTGTGCATGCGACACGTCGAACGGTGTTTGCGTTCGCCCTGGCCGCACGCTGCCATGACATCGGCATACAAGGTCCTGGCCCCGTAGCACGCCGCGCTACCTGGCGTAGCGACCCGCGCGACGCCGTGATGGCGGCTTGGCAGCAGGGCGGCGATTCCTTATCGTAGCGGCGCTCGTTCCCCCGAACGACTGGAAGGGCCGCTCGATGACCGTCACGATCTACGCGTTGAAGCCGCGCTTCCAGGCGCTGCTGCGTCCGCTGGCGCAGCGCCTCGCGGCATCGGGCGTCACCGCCAACGCGGTCACGGTTTCGGCAATGGTCGTGTCGATTGGCGTCGGCGCGTTCGTGATCGCGCATGCATCGGATCCACGCGCGTTCCTGCTGTTGCCGCTGTGGCTGTTCGTGCGCATGGCCCTCAACGCGATCGACGGCATGCTCGCGCGCGAGTTCGGACACGCGTCGGCGCTGGGCGCGTATCTCAACGAGTTGACCGACGTGATCTCCGACGCGGCGCTCTACCTGCCGTTCGCGTGGCTCGCACCGTTCGGCCCACTGTCAGTCGGCATCATCGTTCTGGCGGTCGCGTTGTCCGAAATGGCGGGCGCGCTCGGCCCCATGGTGGGCGCCCCGCGCCGCTACGACGGGCCGATGGGCAAGAGCGACCGCGCGTTCGTGTTCGGCGCGCTCGCGCTGTACGTGGGCCTGGGCGGCGCCCTGCCCGCCAGCGCATGGTGGATCATGCCGATCGTGGTCGTCCTGATCGCGGTGAACGTCGTCAATCGCGTGCGCCGCGGCGTTGCGGCGGCAAAGCGTCCACGATGAACGCGCCCGCGACGCGGCCGGTGGTCGAGCGCACGTTCGCCACGCACGACGGCGTCGACATCTTCTACCGTCACTGGCCGGCAAGCGGCACGCCGCGCGGCGCGATCGTGCTGCTCCATCGCGGTCACGAGCATTCGGGCCGGATCGCGCATCTCGCCGACGAGATGGGCCTGGCGGACTTCGATTGCTTCGCCTGGGACGCGCGCGGTCACGGCCGCTCGCCGGGCGCGCGTGGCTACTCGCCGTCGCTCGGCACCTCGGTTCGCGATGTGCAGACGTTCGTCGACCACCTCGGCGCCGTCCACGGCTTCCGGCCCGAATCGATTGCTATCATCGCGCAGAGCGTCGGCGCCGTGCTCGCTGCCACCTGGGTGCACGACTACGCGCCGCCCATCCGCGCGCTGGTACTGGCTTCGCCGGCCTTCAAGGTGAAGCTGTACGTGCCGTTCGCGCGCGCGGGCCTCGCGCTCATGTACCGGCTTCGCGGGCTGTTCTTCGTCAACAGCTACGTGAAGGCCCGGTTCCTCACCCACGATCCGGCGCGCATCGCATCCTACGACGCCGATCCGCTGGTCACGCGCCCGATCGCCGTCAACATCCTCCTTCAGCTATACGAGACGTCGGCGCGCATCGTGGCCGATGCCGCGGCGATCACCGTGCCGACGCAGCTGCTGGTGTCCGGGTCGGATTGGGTGGTGCATCACGCGCCCCAGCATGCGTTCTTCGACGCGCTCGGCAGCGCGGTCAAGGAGCGTCACGTGCTGCGCGGCTTTTTTCACGACACGCTCGGCGAGCAGGACCGGCGCGTTGCGATCGACAAGGCACGCGCCTTCGTGCTGCGCGCCTTCGAGCACCCGCCCCGGCGCGTCGACCTCGCGCAAGCCGATCGCGCCGGGTTCACGCACGACGAGGCGGCCGCGCTCGCCCGTCCGCTCGAGCCCTCGTCACCGCGCGCGCTCTACTGGTCGATCACGCGTGCCGGCCTCAAGCTCGCGGGCATGCTGTCCGACGGCGTGCGCCTCGGTCATGCCACCGGATTCGATTCCGGAAGCACCCTCGACTACGTCTATCGGAATCGTCCATCCGGGCGCACGCGGCTCGGGCGTCTCGTCGACTCGAATTACCTGAACGCCGTCGGCTGGCGCGGCATCCGCCAGCGCAAGCTGCACGTCGAGGAGCTGCTGCGCGACGCGATGCGGCGCCTGCGTGCAGCAGGCAGGCCGGTGCGCATCATCGACATCGCGGCAGGGCATGGACGCTACATCCTCGAGGCGATCGAGGCCTCGGACGCGCCGGCGGAAGCCGTGCTGTTGCGCGACTACAGCGAGCTCAACGTGCGCGAAGGCCGCGCGCTCATCGCGCAGAAGGGCATGGAGCGCATCGCGCGCTTCGAGCGCCGCGACGCATTCGACCGGTCGAGCCTCGCCGCGATCGTCCCCTCTCCTACGATCGGCGTCGTGTCGGGTCTCTACGAGCTGTTCACGGACAACGACGCGGTCGGCCGCTCGCTCGCGGGGCTGCACGACGC
>Ga0105238_10001809_pt1 | contig 21424 bp, 17 predicted proteins | sample KBSC34metaG_FD_81526 | JGI IMG/M metagenome (GOLD analysis project Ga0105238, IMG submission 81526) | Corn rhizosphere microbial communities from Kellogg Biological Station, Michigan, USA - KBS C3-4 metaG | ecosystem: Host-associated > Plants > Roots > Rhizosphere > Soil | place: Michigan, USA...
CTGGCGTGGTTCGGATGGGGAACTAATTTTCTCAGTCACATCATCGGATTCAATGTCATGCCGCATGGTAAAACGACGATCCATGGGATGCCGGACGAAGTTTACGCGTCGATTTTTATGAACGACGATAGCCCTGGTTTTGGCTCGATGAAGTTGCCGTTGGGCAGGACGAATAGGGTACAGATGCCAATCGTAGCGGGATGGTCAGACGGATACAAATTGCCGCCCGCAAATCTGGCATCGCTGGTGGAGGTGCTCAAGACGAACAAGGTGAATGTCGAAATGTTGCTTGGGCTGCCAAAACTGAAAAATTCGCAGACGTTTCTCGATTTGCAGCGCGAACGGTGGCATATTCTCCGGCCAATTTGGGAAAAGGAAGTGGCTCTGCCCAACGGCCAAAAGGCAACCGTCAGGGACCTGGTGGTTGCGAATGGATACGCCCAATTGAACGGAAAGCGGGAGAACTAATTCTCTACAATGACGGGCGAGTCGAAAAATTCGATCGTCGGTTCCACCCGAAAACGGGCGCGAATCATGGGTGCGACGCGCTCGGACATGAAAGTTCGCGCGGCAGCCTCGTCGTCCCACAAGTAAACCCCTCCCGCAGTCTTGCTGTCTCGTGACAACAAAAATTGTTTCCGGACGAGTCCGGGAACGTTGCGAAAATGAGGGGCGGCTTCGTTGAAGGCGACGCGAATTTCTTCAGCGATAGCATTAGCAGGGAGAGCAAATCGCGTAACGACGGTTGTCATGTTTTTCATGTTGCCACACTACTGGTTCAGAGATTTTTTGTGAATGGGACGAAAGGGGTAGGAGATTTGCTGGATTTTTTGAATGAGTTTTTATTGGGATTAAGTCGGGCAGTTTTTTATTTACCTCCGCCGAGGCGATTGCCTAGCATTAATTTCGGAAGGCAAAATTTCCGCACGCTTTACAAATTAAATGCAAAAGAATCCGTTTCCGCTGATTGGCACGCTTCCCAAGATTGGCATTCGCCCGACGATTGACGGCCGCCGCAAAGGCGTGCGCGAGTCGCTCGAAAATCAAGTAATGGCGATGGCCAAAAACGCCGCAAAATTTCTGACGACCAACCTGCGTTACCCGAACGGCAAGCCCGTTGAATGTGTAATTGCCGATTCGTGCATTGGCGGCGTGGCCGAAGCGGCGGCGTGTGCGGAGAAATTTCGCCGCGAAGGCGTGGGCGTTTCCCTCACGGTGACCCCATGCTGGTGCTACGGCAGCGAAACCATGGACATGGACCCGCTCACACCCAAGGCGGTGTGGGGATTTAATGGGACAGAACGTCCGGGGGCGGTTTATCTCGCCGCCGTGCTCGCGGGTCACAACATGAAAGGTCTGCCGGCTTTTGGCATTTACGGGCGAGACGTGCTGGACGGCGGCGATGATGTCATCCCGCTCGATGTGCAGGAAAAACTGCTGCGCTTCGCGCGCGCGGGGCTCGCCGTCGCCATCATGCGCGGAAAAAGCTATCTCTCGCTCGGCGGAGTATCGATGGGCATCGCCGGGTCCATTGTCGACCAATCGTTCTTCGAGGATTACCTCGGGATGCGCGTGGAATGCGTGGACATGACCGAAATCGTTCGGCGCATGGAGGAGAAGATTTTCGACGAACGCGAATTCACTCACGCTTACGCATGGACGCGGAAGAATTGTCGCGAAGGGAAGGACTGGAATCCCGCGCCCCAGCAGCGAGATCAGAAACGTAAGGATCACGAGTGGGAAACCGTGGTGAAAATGACGATGATCGCCCGCGACATGATGGTGGGTAATCCGCGTTTGGCGGAACTGGGTTTCGGCGAGGAAGCGCTGGGGCATAATGCCATCGCCGGTGGGTTCCAAGGGCAGCGCCATTGGACGGATCATTTTCCGAACGGCGATTTCATGGAGGCGATTCTGACTTCTTCGTTCGACTGGAATGGCATTCGTCCGCCCATGATTTTTGCGACGGAAAACGACGCGTTGAACGGCGCGTGCATGTTGTTCGGTTATCTGCTGACGAATACCGCGCAGATTTTTGCCGATGTGCGGACATATTGGAGCGCGGAGGCGGTCAAACGCGTCACCGGCACCAAACTGACAGGTCAGCTGGCGGGTGGTTTGTTGCATTTGATCAATTCCGGCGCGGCGACACTGGACGGCACCGGGCAGCAATCGCGCAGCGGCAAGCCGGCGATGAAGCCGTTCTGGGAAATCAGCGAAAGCGAAGCGGAGAAGTGCCTCAAGGCCACCTCGTGGCCGGCAGCGATTTACGAATATTTCCGCGGCGGCGGTTTTTCCTCGTGTTATCTCTCACGCGGAGGCATGCCGATGACCATGTGCCGCATTAGCATGGTGAAAGGCCTCGGACCGGCATTGCAAATTGCGGAAGGATATTCAGTCGATTTGCCGGCCAAGGTTAACAAAGCGCTCGATGAGCGGACGAATCCGTCCTGGCCGACAACCTGGTTCGTGCCGACGGTAACCGGCAAAGGCGCGTTCCGGGATGTTTACACCGTGATGAACAACTGGAGCGCGAACCACGGATCGATCAGCTATGGGCACGTTGGCGCGGATTTAATTGCACTGGCGTCGCTGTTGCGAATCCCGGTGGCAATGCACAATGTGGCTGAAGAGCGCGTTTTCCGGCCGAGCACGTGGAGTTTATTTGGAGCGTTGGAAGAGCAAGGGGCGGACTATCGAGCGTGCCAGAATTTTGGGCCGCTTTACGGTTAGACGGAGTGGAGCGACGATTTAAAATGGGCTTTGCTCGTGAATTGCTCCCTTGATATCCACTCAATAAAATTAGCAGCATTGGTTGGAGAAAGCCCTAAGCCTACTGCAAGTCGGCGCTCCGTTCGCGCTGGATGATGCTCAGGCTTTGGATTGCTGGGCGACGCTCTCAGTGGGGGCGGACGCCTGATTGATTTCTTCGAGGCGGCGACCGGAGGTTTCGCGCCCTTTGAGCCAGAGAACGATGGCGGCAAGAAACAGCGGAACCGCGAGCGTCAGCGAGGGAATCATCAGACCGGAAAAGTGAGTGAGGATGAACGCCACCAGAAACGGCGCACCCACGCCACCGACCTTGCCACTGCTGGCGGTCACGCCGCCGCCGGTCGCGCGAAGTTGAGTGGGATACAGTTCCACGCTGTAGGGCGACAGCATGGCGATCATGCCGCTAAGACCGACCAGCAATAAAAGGGTAAGGATGCTGAACAGTGTTTGCCCGCTTTCGGCAGTAAACATCGAAAAACCAATCAATACACCTACCGTAATAAAAGCAAACAGGACCATCGTTCGTTTGCTGCTCCAAAAGCCGTACAACGCGGCGACCACAAAGGAGCCGGGCACTGCTGCCAACGCTGATTTGAAAATCAAACGATTGCCGATTTTGCTGTCAAGATGAAGCAGGTCTTGGGTAATGCTCGGAAGCCAGGTCATAAATCCCCAATTCACCAACCCCCAGGCGGCACCGTAAAAACAAACCGTGAGGGTCATCAGCAAATAGGGTTGGCGAAAGAGTTGGCGCGCGGAATGTTTTACGATTTCGACTTGCTTTGACGCGGTGGAGCGGACCAATTCGATATCGTATTTTGCGAGGGTTCGCTTCGCTTCTTCGAGTTGTCCCTGGTGCAGGAGAAATCGCGGTGATTCCGGGATGAAACGGCTTAATAAAATCACGAGCAGGCCGGTGGGGATATTCAGCAGCCAGAGAATCCGCCAGGAGTAAATCGGTTCCAGCCAACCTGCGGCGCCACTTGCGGCGAGATAACCGCCGGCACTGCCGAGTCCACCGACTAATACCGAGAGCCATCCGCGTTGGCGCGCTGGGATCATTTCTGCCAGCAGCGCGAATACGATGGGCAGCATTCCGCCTGCGGACAATCCCATGAAAAAGCACATGATAACGTTCCATTTGAAAGCCGGCATGCATCCGCAAATCCCGGTGCTCACGAACATCAAGGATGCGAGCAAAATGGAACCGCGACGCCCCATCCGGTCGGCAAGAATACCCCAAATCAATGAACCCAACGTGGTGCCGGTCATTGCCGAGATGGGAAATATGGAGCCCAATTCTTTGCTCACACCATATTCTGCGCGCATGCCGGGAAGGGCGAAGCCAAGCGTGGCGGGTTTCATCACGTCTACGACGAGGGCAATTCCGAGGACCGTTACCAGACCGTAATGTTTCCATCCCAATTGCACATCATCGATCGCGTGCAGTTGGTAGTCGGCGCTGATGTCTTTTACTCCGGTCTTTACGGGAAATAATCCGTAGGCCGAAATTGCCAGGCCGGCGACGATCAGAAACATGCCGAAGAGCATCATGTTTGTGAGCGGCAATCCGGCGAGATGCGTGTGCCCGCGGAGTTTCAAATAGTCCGGCAGATGGCACGAGACTCCGGCGAGGATATAGAGTATCCCAAACCAGAATGCCAACGTGTGGCGTGTGGCGCGACTTTTGGTATCCATGAATCGCCGCGAAGCTTGGGGAGTTATTGCGCGAGAGTCAACGGGGCAATTGCCCCGGAAATGAGGAGGCAAAATTTCGAACGCCGAACGCCCAGCGCCACTTCATGTCCATCCCGGCTCGCAATAATTCCGCGCGCCTCAGATCACGTCGAAGTTCAATTCTTGGCTTTGGCGTTCCAGACAGCAAGGGTGTCAGGCGAGCCTTGGGAGCGGATGCCATTGTCCGTCAGAATGTCGTCAGTCGCCGCCAGCATTTCAGCCCGCGGGAAAACGAGGGTTTCGCCAAAGCGATTGTCGAATTCGATGCGGATGAATTCATCCTTGCAGTCGCGCAATAATTCGACGAGGTGTGCGAGGTTTTTGACGCGGGTACCATTGATTTCCTTTACCACCTGGTAGTAAGGATCGGCGTAGCCGGAAGTTACTTTGTGAGGAAAAAATGCTGAGGGGACAACAACAAGTTCTTCTCCGGGGAATGCGGGTTTATCCGCGGCGCGCGCGAGCAGCGGGCTGCCCATGGCGCTCAACCAGGCGGCGAAGCGGCCGGCGCGGGTGCCCGTGAGGAAATTCCGGGTAAATAATTCCGTGGCTTTCGAAAAACAAATCGGCCCGTAAATGAAGTAGGACGGATAATCGTTTCCCAGGTCGGGTATGACCATGGGATGCTCGTTGCGAACCGGTACCTGCAAGTTCATTTCCTTGCCATTGCGGACGATCGTGATGGGCAATTTGCCATTCTTGGCCACTTTTTGGATCAAGTAACGGCAATGCACGCGCAGGTTTGATCCAAGCTTTACCATTCCCTGATCATCAACGGGAGTATCGCCAATCTTTGTGATCACATCCCACTCTTTCAATTGAGCGCCTTCGGCGCTGTCCGGTTTGTGAACGACGAGGCCCGAGACAGATTTATCGAGCTTAAGAAATTTGCGCAGCGCCGGATTTTCCAATGTCTGGAATTCGTCAAAAATCGCCGGTTTGCCGTCGTATTTTCCGTCGGCAATATCATTTAAAAACAAATCGATTTCTTCCGAGGGAATAATGTAGCCGATGTTGTCCGCTTCGACGAGACGGCTGAAGGCGAGGCCGATCATTTTGTCACCCACAACAGCCGGGCCACCGCTGTTACCGGGATTGATGGCGGCATCGATTTGAATGCGGAGGCCGGAGACGGGGAAGTTGTACGCCGCGAATTCGATGCGCGAGACAATACCTTTGGTGATCGACAAACTCGTGCCGCCCTCGGGGTAACCGTAAACCATGGCGGTATCTTTGATTTCGGGAAGCATTTTTGCGCGAGGGAGCGGAGGGTGGGTGTCGAAGAACGATTCGTCGTCGAGTTTAAGCACGGCGAGATCAATGCCGGGAGCGATCGCCTCGACGTGCGCCGACACTTTGTCGCCGGCCTGGTTGGCTTGGATCTGGACCTGACTGGCGTACTGCACGACGTGCGCGTTGGAGAGAATGCGCTTGCCTTCAATCACCACACCGCTGCCAGTGATCGACGATGGCGCGCTTTTGGTCCATGGCTTGAAAACGTCGGGGTAACGAACGGTGGAGAAAATTTTAACGACGGAATTGGCAACTGAATCAAAATTGGCGTCTGCGCTGGCGGGGACAGCGGATTGGACCGAAGGCTTGGGAACAGCGGGAGTCTTGGGTTGTTCGTCTAATGAGTCCGCAGCACGCAAGGTGCACAGGGCAAAAAAGGAAATCGTGATTAAAACGGCCCCAAAGCGTTTCGGTGAGTGATCTCGCATGGGCAAATGCTAGGCGATGCGTGCCACTGTGCAATGCAAAAGGCGTGCGCCGCCAACTGTCCACTTGCTTGGACGGGACTGCTTTACAACGAAGAAGCCCCGAACTCGCTAGGAAGAAACGTCCCCGTTAGATTCATTCCCGCTGGATTCCATGGTATGACGGTCGGGTTTTGGGAGGCGGAAGGTCTCCGGCGTCCGGCTCATTTGCAGCCAGAATTTTTGCAGAACATGCGCCAGGGAAACCAAGTCGGTGAAATCATAAGGCTTAACCAGGAAGGAATTCGCGCCCAAACGATAGGCATCGTTGATGTCCTTCATTTGTTCCGACGATGTGAGTACGATGACCCGAAGCGCGGATAAGCCCGGATGCGAGCGCAGCCAACCAAGAATTTCCAGTCCGTTGAAACCGGGGAGTTTCAAATCCAGGAGTAGCAAATCAGGTAGGGGATATTCGATGCGGTTGGAATATTTCCCCTCACCTTTTAAATACTGCATCATCTCGGAACCAGTGGAGACAACGAAAAGTGGGTTTGGAACTTTGGCTTCCGTAAAAGCTTTTTTCAGAAGCAGGATATAATCCTCTTCATCCTCAGCAATCAAAACAACTGCGCGGTCAGACATAGCAAAAATACGGATACTTCGATGACCGAACAATGCCATACAGGAATAGTTTAGCGATGGGGTGATGACCCTATTTTTCTAGATCTGCGAATTAATGCGTTCGAAGGTTAGAAGAAATCTTTCGGGATACCTTTGCCGGCAAGCAAGGATCGGCCCAGACGGCAGAGAGATTCAGCGGTTTCCGAACGTTCGTCGCCCGAGTCATAAATCAGCCGGAACTGTTGGTTGCGCAGGAGGTATTCGATTTCTCCCGCTGAGAATGTTTCAGTCACACGATTTTTTAGTGTGGATTGATTCAAGAGTAGCCGCAGGGTAAAAGATTGGGTCTTCGTGTCAATTTTTCGAGGGCGGGATGGGGTAAAACCCTCAGTTCATTCCGCATTGTCAGTCTCCGGGAGGAATTCTATACTGCGCGCATGAAAACCACGACGACGTTGTTTAAGGCGACAATTATTTTAGCCACGGCGGCGCTCTGCGCTTTTGGCCAGACGGCGCGAGCTGAGGATGAACCGACCGCGTTGAGTCTCATCAAGGACGCCAACGAATATGTCGGCAAGGATGTGAAGGATAAGGTGGTGGGGATTCGCTCGGAGAAATCCGTGGCGAGCTTGACGCCGAATATCTGGTATGTCGTTTACTACGACCACGACGCGACGTTCAAAACGACGGAAGTGAAATACGGTGCGGGCAAGAAACTTGATCTGAAGCATCCGATGCGCTCGCCGTTCGCTTACGTGAACGACAAAAATTTGCTGGACCAGAAGGCGATCAAAATTGATTCCGACAAGGCGATCAAAATCGCAACGGCTGAGCCGCTGCTAAGCAAGCTGACGATCCGCGCCACGCAATTGTGGCTGGAGAACGTGGACAACGTGCCGACCTGGCGCGTGCGGTTGTGGGCGCAGAAGTTGCGTCACCCAAACGACGATGCGAATATTGGCGATGTTTCACTCTCCGCCGAAGACGGCAAGGTGCTCAAGAGCGATCTGCATATCGACCGGGTTGATTAATTCAATCCCGTGACTTCCGCGCCGCAAGAACGTCCCGATTACGATGTGATCATCGCAGGCGGCGCGTTGGCCGGCGCGGCAACAGCCATCCTGTTACTGCGCGAGCAACCGACCCTGCGGATTCTCATTATCGAGAAGTCCACCGCGTTCGGTCGGCGCGTGGGCGAAGCCACCGTGGAGGTGAGCGGTTATTTTCTCTGCCGCGTGTTGCGGCTCACGCAATATCTGAACGAGTCGCACTTGGTGAAACAAGGCATGCGGTTCTGGTTTACGAATGACCGCACGCAAAAGCTGGATGATTGCAGCGAAATCGGCGGAAAATATTTGTCGCGTGTCGCGGCGTTCCAGGTGGATCGCTCGGCGTTGGATGAAGAGGTGTTGAGGCGCGCGGCGGAACTCGGCGCGGAAGTGTGGCGGCCGGCGAGCGTGGGAAAAATCTCGCTGAAGTCGAGGGGGGTGCAGACGGTTGAGGTTAAAGTTTCGCAGGTGAATAGCGAACATCCAACATCCAACATCCGACAACCAACGACCAATGGCGGACAGGCAAAAGCGGAAAGCAAAACGATTTCTGCGCGCTGGGTGGTGGATGCTTCGGGGGTTGCGGCGGTGCTGGCTCGGCAGGAGGGCTGGCTGAAGCCGAATACGGAACATCCAACGACGGCGGTGTGGGCGCGGTGGACGGGCGTGAAGGATTGGGATGGCGCGGAGCTGGCGAAAAAATTTCCGGAATGGTCGCAAGATTGTTTTGGCATTCGCGCGACCGCTACAAATCATTTGGTTGGCCCCGGTTGGTGGGCATGGATCATTCCGTTGAAGGGCGGGGATGTGAGCGTGGGCGTGGTGTTCGATCAACGGCTAATGACCTGGCCGGAAGGCGGTTCGCTAGGGCAGCGGTTGAAGGATTTTTTGGTGAAACACCCGGTCGGACGCGAGATTATGTGCGACGCGCAAATCCGCGAGAACGATGTGCATTGGCGAAAGAATCTTCCTTATTACAGCACGACTTTCGCGGGCGATGGATTTGCGATAGTTGGCGACGCTGGAGCGTTTATTGATCCGTTCTACAGCCCGGGAATGGACTGGGTTTCGTTTTCGAGCTGGTCATCGGCGCAATTGATTTTGGCGCAGCAACGGGGCGAAGATATTGCCCCTTTGGTGGCAAAACATAATACCACCTTCGCTCGCAGCTATGACAGGTGGTTCCGGGCGATTTACAAGGACAAGTACGAATACATGGGCGACTTTGAGCTGATGCGCATCGCGTTTCAGATGGATTTGGGATTATATTATATGGGCGTGGCGTCCCAGCCGTTCAAACTGGGCACGAAGGCGCTTTCGGACCCGGTTTTTTCGACGACGCCGTCCGTGCCGTTTTATCATTTCATGTCGTTTTACAATCGTCGGCTCGCGAGCATCGGGCGAGCGCGGCGGAGGCGCGGAGCTTGGGGGCGCGCGAATGATTGCCGACGCCTGTTGGTTAACGGGTTTACATTTTCGCCGAAAACGGCAGGGCCGATAATGCGTGCAATGTCGCGGTGGCTTTGGCTCGAAGCAACCGAAGGTTGGCGAAGCTGGTTTGAATCGCGGCAAAAGCCTGATCCGACGGCGCAGGCAGCTTCGGCCACCATGCGGGCCGGATCAACGTGAGTTAACGACGCCCGTGTGGCGGAGATTGCCGCGAAACATGGGCCACGCGCTTTTCGCCAGCGGAGATTTCCCTTCCACGGCACTCAAGTTCCCCATCCAATCCATTGTATAAATAATTCCGTCCGGCGCGACCGTAGGCGGAGCGAGCAAAGGCACGCTCAGCCAGATGGACCAACCGATGTTGCCGTCGACATGATTTAAACCAATAAGGTTCGCGTCCGCGCGCGAAAAGAAAATGCGTTTGTCGGCCAGAATTACGGGGGTCGTATCCTCCAATTGCCCGGTGTAGATTTTAAATTTCTCCTTGCCGTCTGAAGTCAGCGCCGAAAGGAAGTCGTTCACGCAAATGTAAGCTGTGCCCTCACCATCGAGGACCGGAGACGCTTCAGTGACGCCGCCGGTGTGATAACTCCAAAGTTTTTTGCCATCCGGCTTCAGTGAATAGAATTCTCCATCAACGGACGAAAAGTAAATGTTGCCGGCGTAATCAATCGCCGGCGATGAAGTGATCTGGCCCCCAGTGGGAAATTCCCATTGTTTGGTCCCGTCGGGATTGAGAGCGTAAAATTTTTTGTCGTGCGAGCCAAAATAAATCGTGCCGTCGGCGCCAATGGCGGGTGAGGAATCGATTTCTCCACCCGTGACAAATTCCCATCTTTTGGAGCCGTCGGGTTTCAGCGCGTAAAATTTGCGATCCCAGGAACCGAAGTAAACCGTGCCGTCATTGGCAATGGCGGGTGAAGAATCCACCCAGCCATCCGTGACAAAAGACCATTTCAACTTTCCGGTGGAATCGACAGCGTAGAACTTGCGGTCACGCGAACCGATGTAAATGGTGCCGTCCTCGGCGATGGCGGGGGAGGATTTAATCTGCAAGCCGGTTTCGAAAAACCATTTGATATAACGATTGGTGCTGACAGCGTAGAGCCGATGATCACCCGAGCCAAAATAAAGTGTGCCGTCGGGTGAGAGCGCGCCGGATGAATTGTTATTGTAACCGACTCTCAGCGTCCAGGTATTCGTCAATGGAACGGCTCTCGCGTGCAGGGAAACCAGGAGCACGATCGCAATCAAAACGGCGCTGCGCTTAATCATGTTGCGCAGCAGTTTGCATCAGGAATGAGAGAAAGGCGAGCGGTACGTAAAACGTGCGGTGCCTAAAATGGGAGGGTGTGAAACCTGACTATTACGCGGAGGCGGCGGTTTGGGGCGCGGATTCGATGATGTGCGCGGTGCCGTTGGATTTGCAAGCGGCGTAGAAATCAGCGAGACTCTGCGTGGAGGGTTCGAGGCCTTCGGCGGCAACCGCGTTCAGAATTCGTTCCTCGGTCATAATGAATCGGTTTCTCTTGTACAGAAGATAATTTTCCCGGAAGTCAGCGGGCGTGAGATTAATGGTGACCAGATTCGCACCTGTGCGCAGTCCTCGGCGATAACCATTGCCGGCTCCAGCCAGATTGAGCGCGCTGACGGAGGGAATAACCCAGCCGGGGCGCATCAAGCGCAGCGCCGCCATGCAGTTCAGAGTTAGATCGATGTCAGCCATGAGTTTATTAGCGAGCGGCGTTTCTTCACCAGGAATAAACGGGCTGACACTGCAACCGTCGAGGGGCAATTGAGAGGCCAATGTGAAATTCGCGAGAACGTCGTCGGTGGTTTGGCCGGGCAATCCGGCAATGAAGCCGGAACTCACGTTCCAACCCGTTTGCGCAAGATGACAAATGTTCGCAATGCGTTGATCGAACTGGCCGGGGGATTCCATCGCCGCATAGGTCTTCGGATTGGCGATTTCAAATTTGATGACGTAAATACTGGCTCCGGCGCTTTTTAACTCGGCATAGAGCGAATGGCTCAGCGACCCGAGGCACACACTAATTCCCAAATCAGTCTCACGACGGAGGGTGCGGATCAGGGGCAAAACAACTTCGCGAACGGCGACCGGATCTTCACCCGCCTGGATGTTCACATCGGTCATGCTGGCGGGGCGATGGTGAATGAGCACTTCGGCAATCTGCTCGTAGTCGGCGCGAAAACGATCCAGAGCGCGGTTGTCGCGGCGCATTCCGCAATAAGCGCAATTTTCGCGGCAATAATTGGAAACTTCCACCACGCCACGGACAAAAACCTGGTTCCCGAACCGCGCCCGAGTTGCCTGCGCAGCTGCTTCATGAAATGCCTCCTGCTCCTCGCCGTGTAGATACAACACATCGGCGTTGGGCATACGCGATTGAATCATTGCCGCAAAATAGAATCCGGCGGCTTGGAGCGCAAATGAATTCAGTTGGGGAAATACCCTATGCGTAAAAACCCGAAAATGCTTGGCGGTGCTGGACTTTGTTCTAACTTCAGCCCCAATGAATTGGACACGCCAATGCGCCGCGGTGATTCCCTGCCTGAATGAGGCGCGGGAGATCACACGCGTGGTCAAGGCTGTGCGGCAATTCGTGCCGATGGTATTCGTAATCGACGACGGCTCACAGGATGACACGGGAGTCATCGCGAGAAAAGCGGGCGCGGAAGTGATCCGGAACACGGTGCCGCGAGGCAAAGGGGCGGCGCTTCAAATTGGCTGGAGGCAAGCACTTGAACGCGGGTTTAATTGGGCGTTGACGATGGACGGCGACGGACAACATTCAGCGAACGATATACCAAAGCTTCTTGAAATCGCTGAACGCACCAGCGCGAAATTGGTGGTGGGCAATCGTATGACCAATCCGAAGGGCATGCCGATGGTGCGGCGATGGGTGAACGGATGGATGAGCGCGAGGATTTCTGCATTGGCGGGTATTTCGATACCAGATTCGCAATGCGGTTTTCGCTTGATGAATCTGCCGGCGTGGAATCAATTGTCCGTAGAGGCGGCACATTTCGAGATTGAATCCGATGTGCTGATGGCGTTTGCGAGAGCGGGGTGTAAAATAGAATTTGCGCCGATTGAAGTGATTTATAAGAGCGAGCAGAGCAAGATTCATCCGGTGAAAGATACGGTGCGGTGGGTGAAGTGGTGGAGGCGGGTGCGCAACCCCTATAAACCTGTAAGCTTCGAACATCCAACATTAAACACCGAGCACCGAATGAACTCACGACTCGCTCGACCGGCAGCCGAATAGGCTGTCATCCGAATAGATTGTTCACGTAGCACGCACCACGTAATACGTTCCTTCACGCATCACGTGCTTGTCACCGGGCGGTTCCGCCGCTACTTTGCGCCGACTATGGAAAAAGTTGTGATTGTTGGCACCGGTTGCGCGGGTTTGACCGCGGCGCTTTACACGGCTCGCGCGAACCTGAAACCTCTCGTCCTCACTGGCAAACAGCCCGGCGGCTTGCTCACCACCACCAGCACGGTGGAAAATTTTCCAGGATTTCCCGAGGGCGTTGATGGATATGAACTCATGACTCGGATGCAGAAGCAGGCGGAGCGCTTCGGCGCGCGCATACAGTTCGGCACTTTGGAAGCCGCGGACGTGAAGGGCACGCCGATTCACCTCACCATCGATGGCGAAGTGGTGAAGACGGAGACTCTGATTATTGCAACAGGCGCCGGGCACAAACATTTGGGCGTTCCGGGCGAGCATTTGCTGGAAAACAAGGGCGTGACCTATTGCGCCACATGCGACGGGGCGTTGCCAATGTTCCGCAACAAGCCACTCGTGGTGGTGGGCGGCGGTGATTCGGCGTGCGAAGAGGCGTTGTACCTCACGCGGTTTGCGTCAATGGTCTACTTGGTGCATCGGCGTGATTCGTTGCGCGCGTCGCGAATCATGGCAGAGCGGGCGATTGCGCATCCGAAAATTACGCCGGTCTGGGATTCGGCGGTGACAGAAGTGCTCGATGTGAAGCAGGACAAGGTTACCGGTGTGCGCATTCAAAATTTGAAGACGAATGCGGAATCCACGATCGATTGTACCGGTTTGTTTGTGGCGATCGGACACGTGCCCAGCACACAAGTTTTCAAGGGATCGATCGACATGGATGAGGCAGGTTATATCATCCCGAAGAAAGGGCCGCTGACAAATGTGCCCGGCGTTTTCGTGGCGGGCGACTGCTCAGACCGGGTGTATCGCCAGGCGATCACGGCGGCGGGCATGGGTTGCGCGGCCGCGATTGAGGCGGAGCGATATTTGGAAGCAATGAATCAGTGAGTTGGTCGGTATGCTGCTGGCGCTGAATTTTACAGCTTTTTCAAAACGACAACGATGTTGTCGGCCAGTTTCAGTTGACCGAGAATCTTTTCGGTAACGGAGAGCGCAAGTTTGACGGGTTTCATCAAAGGTTTTTGCTTGTAGGCTGTCGTGCGTTTTAACAATTTCGCCCGCTCTTCGTCCGGCACGAAATCACGCGGGTTTTTCCAATCGCGGTAAATCACCAGCGGATTGAAGTGCGTGGACCCCCGATGAATGATTTTAAAATCGCTCTGCGCGGCGACTAATCGATCGAGAGTCTCGAAAGTAAAATAATTCACGTGCTGCGCAAAAATGTACCGATATTTAGGGCCGAGGATTCTGACCGCAAGCGAGCGAAAATTTGGCACGAGAATAAAACAAAAACCGCCGGGTTCCAGAAGGGATGAGGTTCTTGAGAGGAAATCGCGCGGGCTTGCCAAGTGCTCGATCACTGCCCAAAAAGTGATCGCGGAAAATTTCCTGCCGTTGAAATTGGCCGTCAAAAAGGGCTCTCGCAAAACCTTCACCCCCTGCTTTTCCGCATGATCCACCGCAGGGCCGGAGATGTCGATTCCCACCGTCTGATAGGCATTTCCGAATCGATGCCGCAATTGATAAAGGAAAGCGCCGGTGGAACATCCGATATCAAGGACCGAGCCCGCGAGGCAAAAGTGCCGAAAGAGTTTCAATTCACGTTCGAAGCGAACGGGAGCGTAATCGCTTTGGAGTTTGTCCGGCGACAAATAAAATGGATTCGCGAGTTGGTCGTAGAAATCGCCCGTGATGAATTGTTCCTCGACCGGGTTCGCAAAGGTCATGGAGCATGCGTTGCAGCGCGCGACCGTGAGAGTGCCCTTCGTGAAAAGCCTCGTCTGGGTGGTGTGGCCACAGACCGGACACGGGCGGGAAACGAGGCGCGGAGGCATCGGGCTACTTTAACGGCACCGGATTTTGAGGCAAGTTTTTCGGGGGCGCCGAAGAATTTGCCGCATCCGACTGTCGCAGGAAATTTGGAGACAGGCAGCATGCCCGTCCCGCTAAGCAAGCTTATAGCCGACGCCGTGTACGGTAAGAAGGTGTTTGGGTTCGGCGCCGTTGTCGCCAAGTTTTTTGCGTAATTGGACAATCACCTGGTCCAGCGTGCGCGTAGTACCGTAGTAGTTTTGCCCCCAGACTTCGTTGAGGAGACGGTCGCGCGAGAGGACTTCACCGGGGTGAGCGTGAAATAATTGGAGCAATTTCAATTCGCGGGCGGTGAGTTCCTCGGTGCTTTTACGACGGCGGACTTGAAACGTTTTCGGATCAATTGTGGCTTCGCCAATTTCGAACGGCGAGACGTTATCGTGGCCGTTGGCGGGAGTTGTGCTGGTGCCGCGGCGGAGCAGGGCGTGGATGCGAGCGAGCAGTTCGCGCACGCCAAATGGCTTGGTGACGTAATCATCCGCGCCCAGATCGAGGCCGACGACTTTGTCGATTTCCTGGCCTTTGGCGGTAAGCATCAGGATGGGGATCGTGATTTTTTTGGAGCGGAGTTGTTTGCAAATGTCGTAGCCGCTTAGGCCGGGAAGCATGACGTCGAGAATAATAAGAGCTGGCTTGTGCTTCGCAACCCAATCAAGCGCGTGATCACCGCGAGCACAAGAGGCGGTGTCAAAACCTTCGCTTTTGAGGACTTCTTCAAGCCCCAACAAAATGTGCGGGTCGTCTTCGACGATGAGAATTTTGGTTTTCATGGCTTTAACCAACATCGAACATTGAACCTAGAAATCCGAACATCGAAGGAACTTCTGGAGGTCCCAGGGATGAACTCAGGCGTGCAGATGGCTTTCCGTTCATAAGCTTAATCCATTTTCAACGGCAACCGGAGGGCAAAGATACTGCCGCCGCCTTCGCGAGGTTCGTAAACGACATCGCCGCCGTGAGCGCGGGCAATTTGGCGGGCGAGGGTGAGACCGAGGCCAGAGCCCTGTATGCCGCTGCTCAGCGAATCGTGGGCGCGATAAAATTTTTCAAAGATTCTTTCCGAGCAGCTGCGCGGAACGCCGATGCCGCGATCGAGAATTTTTACTTCGGCGCAGGGCAGGGGACCGTCGCGGCGGGAGGCCTCAATTATAATTTTCTTTTCGCCGTTCGAATATTTTTCCGCGTTGGAAAGAAGATTGACGATAATTTGCGCGATGGCATCGGCATCCGCGCGGATGGGCAATGGGCAGCCATCCAATGCGCATTCCATCTGGAAGCCGCAATTCTCCAGGTGCGGGCGGTAGGTTTCGGCGGTTTCACGAACAATGTTCACCAGATCGGCATCGCGGAAATTGTATTTTTTCTCACCGCGTTCCATGCGGGAAAAATCGAGGACATTATTGATCAAACGCGTCAGGCGGGCCGTTTCGGCGGTGATAATTTGCAAGTAGGCGCGCTGTTTGCCGGGATCGGTAACGCGCTCTTCGGCGAGCAATTCGGAAAACATACGGATCGAGGTAAGCGGTGTTTTCAATTCGTGCGAAACGTTGCTGACGAAATCGGTTTTCTGGCGGGCGAGCGCGAGTTGGCGATTGAGGTCCCTCCCGATCAGCCATCCTCCGACGCTGATGGCGAAGACCATCAAGGCAATCAGGCAGCCGAGGATGATGCTTTCCGTGCAAACCGCATCAGTAAGACGGGACGGGTCGACGATATAGGCGGCAATTTCCCAATGCGGCAACGCTTCGCCGATTTCGGTGGAAACAAAAGGGCGCTTCCATTGAGTGTGGAAATTGGGACGCGAAAGCACCACTGGTCGCGCGTTGTCATCGAGTAAAGCGACGCAGATTTCGTTGGTGAGTGCGGGATCCGGATGGACGAGATCGCGGAGGCTGTCGACGAGGCGTGGCAGGTTTAATTGCGCGCCGAAAATGGAATTAGTGTCATGATTGAGCCGGTGCCAGAACATGAGCTTCAGTTTGTTCTGCAAAAAGCGCGGGACCATGCCGTCGGTGCTTTCGCCGATGAGTGTGCGAAATTCGATTTCCGTGGAAACGACCTTGGAGAGATTAGCGTCGGGAGAATCCAGCATAGAGTTGCCGGTGGCTTGATTGCCGCTTTGAGGATTGACGGACCTCGCCTTGCTTTTGGTGTAGAGAACATTTTGGCTATTGCCCTCGGTAGAGTTACCTGCGTTTTGGGCGATATCCGACCTCGATTGTTGCGCGAGCTGTCCATTATTATTATAACTGTTTTGAGCGGCATTGTCGACGTTCAATACATTCTTTTGGCTCGCCGTTTTGCCGTTATTGACATTCCAATAAACTTCGGCCGGTTCGACATTTCCGAGAAAGGCGTTGTTGTCATTGTAAAACTGCATGGCGAGCGGGCCGGCGTTGGTCGTGGGGCAGGCGAGGGTGACGCTGGTCCCGCCCGCAAGAATCACGCTAAAGCCGACTTCCGCCAAGGGCCAGCGTCGGCGGATAAGATTGTCGAATTGCAGCGCCATGGTTGTCCGCGCATTGGTGGCCGCGAGCGATTCGACCTCGGCGCTGAATTCCTGTTGCTTCAGTGCGAGGCGGTCAGAAATATTTTGCGAGAGCATGTCGGTGACGTGCTGGTAAAGAAGCGACTGCTGGCGTTCGAGGAGGAATTGCTGGTCGCGAAGCGAGCGGACCGCAAGCCAGGCAAGCACCAGGCTGGGCGCCAGGACTGCGAGCACAAAGACCAAAGCTAGTTTTCGCATCGCACGGAAAGGATAACGGATCGGTTAACTAAGTTAAATGGTTAAACGAGTTAAATCGGGGCTCAATCATTCGAAGATTGAAGCTGGTTGCGGTGGGCGCAACAGTTGGTAACTGAAATTGACGAGGGAAGTGTAGTTGGTATGCGACAGGGCCAATTGCAGTGCCGGCTCGGAGAAGCGACCGAGGTGCTTGAACTCGCTGACAGCCTTGGTTTGCGCATCGGTATCGCCGGCTTGGGCGGCGCTGAGCAATTGAAACAACCTGGTTTCGACCTGCGGCGTGATGATCTCGGCGCGGCCGACCATGACACGCGTGAGTTCCGTCGGTTGCGGTGTGAGCGTCAGCGGGAGAATCCCATCCGTCCACTGGCGTGGGAGCAGATAAAGCACCCGCACGCCGTCTTCGGTGAACCACGAATCACGCCAGGTATTGACCATGGCCTGTGCTTCGTCGGGATTGAGACCAGCACTGGTGAGCGCAATCTGAACCTGAGCGCCAAGCTCCGTCTGGAATCGTGCCAAATCAAAACGGTTCCAATGTTCTGCCGTATCATTCAATGACTGCGAACGGACCGAATTGCTGGACGTCAATTCATCCAGCATCGCAAACGCTCCCGTTCCATCGTGAATGTTCAGCAGAAACAAATGCGCCAGCGGTTGGTCGCCGGTGTTTTCCACGGAGACGACGTTATTGCCATCGACCGTCACGCGAAGCGGAGTTTTGAAATTGCCAGCGCCGCGATAGAAAATAAATTTCTCGAGTTCGGTGGCATTCGTGGTAGTCGCGCGAATGAGATTCGCATCGGTGGCGCGTGCGGCGAAATAATGACTGCCCACAGTATCTCGCGGCAATCCGCCGTCTTGGTGGGCGCCAAGAATGTCGATGTCCCGCCACACAGCATGACCTTCCTGCACATACGTTATGTTGGTGCCGTTTGTGATTGAGTGGCCCGTGCTGGTTTCGCTGACGTTGGGAAACCATTCCGTGATCAGGCCTTGGGGAAATCGAACGTCAGCAGTCACTTTCATGGCGTCTTGCGAATAAAAATAAATGACGGGAGTTTCAAGGCGTTGATAGGTGATGAGCGAGGGCTTCACCAAAAGTTCCGAGCCGGCAATTTTCGAGCTATAGACAAATTTCGGCAGCTCGGACAATTGGATCGGACGCCAGGGGAGCAAGTTGCCGTTGCTTCCTTGGACGGAAGTGAAGGTGCCCCATTCGTGGGCGACATAGTTGGTGGAGGCGGAGCAGCGATGCGTAATAATGACTGTGGCTAATATAATAAGCGCTGCGTTTATTAAGGTTTGTGTTGGGTGCTGGGCGTTACGTATAAGCAACGCGCCGCACGTGGCAAAGGGGCTGCGAAAAGTCGTTTTCATTTCATCAAGGTGTTTTGGTTTGGATGAGGCCAGCGTTGTCGAGCGCGGAGTAGGCGTCAGCGGGAGCGAGGCCGAGCCAGGGGTCAGAATTGGGAGTCAGGAAAAGTTCGGCGTAGATTTTGGAATTGAGAGCGTCGAGCTTCGAGGGCGCAGCACTGCCCGCCAACCATTCGTGAATGCGGGAATGCATTTGGTATTCGTTGTGGACGGTGTCCTCGGCGATGGATTGCCTCAGGTGGGGCAGCATTCGAACGATGGGAGATTCGACTATGGATTTGCTGATCGCCATCGGCATCGCTTGCGTGGCAGTGGGCTGATCTTTGAACTGGATCAAACGAATGGAAGAAACATCCAGTGAATTGGGATCATTATGCAGCGCCGCAATCGCTTTCCACGCAACGTCAGTGGTGAGCGCGTTAAGTTGATTGCGATCGGATGCTGCGACCGTCGTTTTAGTGACTTGCGCGAGATCGGCGGACCATTGACGGGTAATTTCGGCCAGACGAGTGCCGTGATAGTTTTTCAAAAAAGTCAGACGCCCGGCGTCATTTAGTTTCACTGCTTGTTGCTCGGCACTGAATGCCTCATTCAATCCAGCGATAAACGTTTTCGCGCTGTAAAGTCCGGGCAGGGCGTCGATGGGGTTTCCGTCGGGATCAAGAATGTAGTGGATGCTGTTGCCAGTGATGGTGCGTTCGATGCGACGACCATCACCCATATCAATGGTAATGCGCGGAACGGGACGAACGGATTCCCAATGCAAAATGAAGTGATCGCGGAGGTAAGCTGAGACTTCGGCGTTTGGATAGAGAGTGGTCCGAAAGAAACGGCTGTTGGCACAACTATATTCCTCGCTCAACTTGCCAAGCAATCGAAGCGAGAGAATGGGTTTGCCGGCGGCACGGGCGGCGGCTTCGGCTTCGTCAAGATTGGTGTACCAATACAAGTGCGAGGCGTAGGCATCGCGCTGTTGCGCGACCGCGTCAAAAGCGGCATGAATTTTTTCCCAATCGCGATCCGCCGGCGCGTCGCTTGTTTTGGGCAGTCGATCGCCATAGACGTTGAAAAGCGCGTCCAGACCGGCCGGGCCGGCGGCACGCAGTTTTACGATTGCAGCGGCTGAGCCTTTCGAAGAAATAGCGTTTTGAGCCAGGGCGTTCAACGATTGCGGAAATTGCTCAGCCGCTAGCATCCGCAAAATTGCTCCACTGAGAATCACAACACTGGCAATGCGTGAAAGCGTGTTCATGGAAGAAAGTTTGCCTTCGATGCGGAACGCAGGTGTCAGGGGTGAGCAAAAGAATTGTAAAAGATTTGTGAAACACGAGATCCGAAATCGAGGTCAGGAAAAAGATTTTCGCGCGGCGCGAAAGGTGTTAATGATGGAGCGAAGGAAATTCATTATGGCGACGACTTCCAAAACCCCCGGTCCGGCACGTGTGACTTTTCTCGATGGCCGCGGCGAGATGCCCATGATCGAGATCACCACGCCGTGGAGCACAGCCGAGATTTACCTGCACGGCGCGCATGTCACCAATTTCAAAAAACACAACGAGCCACCCATTCTATTTCTCAGCCAATGCAGCCGATTCGAAGAAAATCAACCCATCCGCGGCGGCATCCCGGTCATCTTCCCGTGGTTCGGTCCGCGCGAGGGAATGGCGGCACACGGCTTCGCCCGGATAAAGCCGTGGGAGATCAAGGAAATTGTTCCGGCTTCCGACGGCAGCCTGAGCGTACGATTTCGACTGCCGAATTACCCGGAAGCAGCCATATATCCGCCGTTTGCGGCGGAATATGTGGTGACGGTGAATGAATCGCTGACGCTGGAATTGATTGTGACCAATAATTCGACGGATGCGGGTTTGGAATTCGAAGAATGTTTGCACACGTATTTTGCAGTTGAAGACATTGCGGCGACAAGCATCACGGGGCTTAAGGGACATTCGTATCTGGACAAGGTGGCGAATTTTGCGAAAAAGAAGGAAACCAACGAGGCGATTCGCGTGACGTCGGAGGTGGACCGGGTCTATTTGGATGCCAGTGGCACCGTGGACATCCATGACGCGCGCTTGGGCCGCGTGATTCGTGTGGAGAAGAATCATTCCGCGTCGACGGTAGTGTGGAATCCCTGGATTGCCAAAGCGCAACAGATGCCGGATTTCGGGAATGAGGAATATCAACGCATGGTCTGCGTGGAATCCGGAAACGTGAACGTGAACAAGCGAACCTTGGAGCCCGGACAAAGTTCCAGTCTGAAGGTGGTGCTGAGCACAATGCTTAAATAGCCTTCGCATTTGAAACTTCCTGAGTCTCAGCGTCGCTGTGGCAAAACTTACCGCTAAATCTGCGGATTCAAAAAGGATCCGTGCCGCCGGTTCGCCACCCCTGAATTTCCTTTTCTTCGACGCGGTTACGATTATCCTGCTGCGCTCGGATTTTTACACGAACGACCGAGCATGGTTTACCGTTTTGGACTAGAGTAACACGATGGACGCAGCGCATATTAGAAATTTCAGCATCATTGCCCATATCGATCATGGGAAAACGACGCTTTCCGACCGCCTTTTGCACCTGACGGGCACCATCGCCACGCGCGATATGGAAGCGCAGTTGCTGGACTCCATGGATCTCGAGCGCGAACGGGGCATCACTATCAAG
>Ga0105238_10001818_pt1 | contig 21399 bp, 17 predicted proteins | sample KBSC34metaG_FD_81526 | JGI IMG/M metagenome (GOLD analysis project Ga0105238, IMG submission 81526) | Corn rhizosphere microbial communities from Kellogg Biological Station, Michigan, USA - KBS C3-4 metaG | ecosystem: Host-associated > Plants > Roots > Rhizosphere > Soil | place: Michigan, USA...
CAGGCGCTCGGCCGTGCGATTCTTGGCCTCCAGATCCTCCCGGTACGTCTCCAGCATGATGGCGAGCTCGATGTCCATGATCTGGTGCAGGGCCACCACCGTCTCGTCACGGAGAAGGGGCTCCGCCTCGAGCGCGCGCTGGATGACGGCCGCGACCTGGATGCGCATCCGATTCATCGCCGTGAACATGTAGGCCTGCGGCAGATTGATTCGCACGTGCACCCGCCCGATGCGCGAGCGGCGCAGGACGTAGTCCTCGTCGTGAGGGCCGAGCAACATGTCGTCGAGCCACCGTTCCAGGGTGCGCTTCAGGCGGTTGATCTGGGCTTCCCCGCCGGTGATCGATTGGCGCGCTCCGGGATGCGCCTCGATCGTCGCGTAGAAGTCGTCGATGACGCCCGCGACGTGCGGCGCCACGTGTGAGCGCGCCGCCCGCAGCAGGTCGCTCGATTCGTCGGTGAACCCCACGTAGGTCTTGAGGCTGCGCAGGTAGGTCTCGCCGGGCACGAGATCCGTTTCTAGCATTCCGGCGCGAGGGCCAGAAGCGCGGCGCCAACCGTCGGCGCGCCCGGAGCGGGGGCCAGGCGCTCCCGGTGGGGCGAGCGGGGGCGCCGAGGGCATCAGGCCGTCGCTCCGCCCAGAGCGCGGCGGCCGGTGGGCAGCCGAACGCCCGGCGCGGACGCGCGAGCGGGAGCCATCGTCTCGGCGGTGATCTCCTCGGCCACTCGCGCGGGGACCGCCGCGACGGGCTCCGGGGCGATGCCGCCGATGATGAGCAGCACGGCGCAGGTACCGAGGTCCGCCAGGCTGCCGAGGGGCGCCGCCGGACCGAAGTTCAGCAGGCCCAGGGCGAGCCCGAGCCCCGCCGTGCTCCAGCGTGCGGTGGAAGACGTGATGCGCATGGGCGCGAGGATCAAGGCCGCGATGCCGGCCACCACGACGGCGGCGGCCCGGAACCCACTTTCGAGACCGAGGTAGGGGCTGACCATCATCCAGACAGCGGTGCAGGCGACGAGGGCGGAAAACAGCATGGCGAGACCTCCTTGAGCCGCTGCTGAGCGAAGGGCGTGCCAGCGTCTCTCCGAGCCCGGCGAAGGGCGCGGCCAGGGTAGAGCCGGCGAGTTTCGCGTCGAAGAACGGAACCTGCGCAAGAAACGCGCGGTCGGGGCGCGATGCGGACGCAGCCCAGGATGGAAGGTCGCTGCGAAGGTCGCTGGCACGGCCGTCGCATTGCGACGCGCTCGTCGGGGAAAGACCTTCATCTGAACGGCGGGTCATGTCGACCGGCTGTCGGCGAACGCAAAGAGGAGTCGAAGATGAGCAGCACCATGATGCGCGCGGCGGTGTTCGAGGGGCGCGGAACGATCCGGATCCGAGAGGTGCCGCGTCCAAGCCCCGGCCTGGGCGAGGCGCTCATCCGGGTCACCCTGACGACGATTTGCGGTACGGACGTGCACATCCTCAAGGGCGAATACCCGGTCCGCGAGGGTCTGGTCGTCGGTCACGAGCCGGTCGGTGTGGTGGCTGCGCTGGGGGCGGGCGTCACCGGGTACGCGCTCGGCGATCGGGTGATCGTCGGCGCCATCACCCCCTGCGGCCAGTGCCGTGCCTGCCTCTCGGGCGACGCGTCTCAGTGTGGCGGCGGCGGTCCGGGCGATCAGGCCGGCTACCGCGCGATCGGCGGGTGGCGCTTCGGCAACACCATCGACGGCTGCCAGGCCGAGTACGTGCTGGTGCCGAACGCCCAGGCCAACCTCGCGAAGATTCCGGACAGCCTCAGCGACGAGGAGGTCGTCCTGTGCCCCGACATCATGTCGACGGGGTTCTCGGCCGCCGAACGCGGCCGCGTCCGCCTGGGGGATGCGGTGGCGGTGTTCGCGCAGGGACCCATCGGTCTGTGCGCCGCCGCCGGCGCGCGGCTGGCGGGGGCGGCCCTGGTCATCGGCGTCGACAAGGTCCCCCGACGACTCGAGCTCGCGCGGCGCATGGGCGCCGACGTCGTGCTGAACTACGAGGAGCAGGACGTCGTCGCCGAGATCAAGAAGCTGACGGGCGGCGGCGTCGACGTCGCCATCGAGGCCCTCGGGCAACCGTCCACCTTCGAGGGCGCCCTGCGCAGCGTTCGGCCCGGGGGGACGGTGTCGAGCCTGGGCGTGTACTCGGGGCACCTGGCGCTCCCGGTCGACGCGTTCGCGGCGGGGCTCGGTGATCACACCATCGTCACCTCGCTCTGCCCCGGCGGCAAGGAGCGGATGCGCCGACTGATGAGCATCGTGGCCGCCCATCGCTTCCCGTTTGGAGAGCTGGTCACGCACCGGTTCGGGCTCGGCGAGATCGAGGCCGCCTACGATCTGTTCTCGCACCAGCGCGACGGGGTCATGAAGGTCGCCATCCGGCCGTGACCGTCGCCGGCTCGACAGCGGGCCAGCCCGCTGTCGCAGAATCGACAGCGGGCGGCCTGACCAGCGCCGAGGCGGCCGCCAGGCGCCGCGCGTTCGGCCGCAACGTCGTGGCCGAGGGCCGGCGCCGCTCGCTCGTGCTGCAGGTCGCGCAGCGGTTCCGCAATCCGCTGGTCATCCTCCTGGTCGGCTCGGCGGCGGTGTCGGGCGCCACCGGCGACGCGCGCAGCGCCGTCGTGATCGTCGCGATCGTGCTCCTGAGCGTGGTGCTCGACTTCGTGCAGGAGCGGCGCGCCGGACGCGCCGCCGAGCGCTTGCGCGAGACCGTGCTCATGCGCGCCACGGTGGTGCGCGACGGGAAGCCGGTCGAGATCCCGGTCGCCGACGTGGTCCCGGGCGACGTCGTGGTCCTGGCGGCCGGCGATCTGGTGCCGGCGGACGGCCGCTTGATCGAAGCACGCGACCTGTTCGTCAATCAGGCGCTTCTGACGGGCGAGCCGTATCCGGTCGAGAAGCGCCCGGCGACCGAGCGCGCAGCAGACGACGACGACGAGGCGCCTCGGCCGGAGGTGGCTGACGCCGTGATGATGGGGACCTCGGTGGTGGGGGGAGCCGGGCGCGCCGTGGTGGTTCGAACGGGCGCCCGCACCGCCGTCGGTCAGATCGGGGTCTCGCTGCAACGGACCCCGCCGCCGACCTCGTTCGAGCAGGGCACCCGCGCCTTTGGCCTCCTCATCGTGCGCCTGGCGTTGACCATGGTGCTGGTCGTGATCTTCGTGAACGCGTGGCGCGGCCGGCCGTGGCTCGAGTCCTTCATGTTCGCCATCGCGCTGGCGGTCGGTCTGACCCCCGAGCTGTTGCCGATGGTGGTGTCCGTGACGCTTTCGCACGGGGCGATTCGCATGGCGCGCCGGAAGGTGATCGTGAAGCGGCTGTCTTCGATTCACGACCTCGGCAGCATGGACGTGCTCTGCACGGACAAGACGGGAACCCTGACCGAGGCGCGGATCCGCCTAGCGCGCAGCCTCGACCCGGGCGGCGCGTCCAGCTCGCGGGTCACCGATCTCTGCTACTTGAACAGCCGGTTCGGCTCGGGCGTGAAGAACCCCCTCGACGAGGCGATCTTGGCCGCCGGGCAGCCGGCCTCGGCGGAGGGCTGGACCAAGCTCGACGAGCTCCCGTTCGACTTCGAGCGGCGCTGCGCGGCCGTGCTGGTCGGACCGCCGGACCAGCCGCCCTTGTTGGTGGTCAAGGGCGCGCTCGAAGAGGTCCTGCGCCGATCGTCGCGCTACGAGGACCCGGCTGGCGCCGAGCGGGACCTCGGATCCGCCGAGCGGGCCGCGCTGGGAGCGCGCTTCGAGGCCCTGAGCCGCGAGGGGTTCCGGGTCCTGGGGGTCGCCACCCGGCGGTTGCCGGAACCCGGGAGGACGCTGGCGAGGGACGACGAGCGTGACCTGGTCTTCGCGGGCTTCGCCGCCTTCGAGGATCCGCCCAAGGAGTCGGCGGGCGCGGCGCTGCGCAACCTCGGACAGCTCGGGATCACCGTCAAGCTGCTGACCGGCGACAACGAGCTGGTAGCGGCGCACGTCGCGACCCAGCTCGGCCTCGACACCGAGCGGGCCCTGACGGGCGCCGAGATCGCGACGCTGGACGACGCCGCGCTGGGGGTGCGCGCCGAGCGCGCGACGCTGTTCTGTCGGGTCACGCCCGCTCAGAAGGATCGGATCATCCTGGCGCTGAAGCGCCGGCAGCACGTGGTCGGCTTCATGGGCGACGGCATCAACGACGCGCCGGCCCTGCACACGGCGGACGTCGGCGTCTCGGTCGACGGGGCGGTGGATGTCGCCAAGGAGGCGGCCGATCTGATCCTGCTCGAGCACGACCTCGGCGTGCTGCGCGACGGCGTCGTCGAGGGCCGGCGCACGCTGGGGAACATCATGAAGTACGTCCTCATGGGGACGAGCTCGAGCTTCGGGAACATGTTCAGCATGGCGGGCGCGTCGTTGTTCTTGCCCTTCTTACCGATGTTGCCGATCCAGATCCTCGTCAACAACTTCCTTTACGACCTGTCGGAGATCCCCGTGCCGACCGACCGAGTGGATGCGGCTTTCGTGCGCCGGCCGCACCGCTGGGACATGCGCTTCATCCGGCGCTTCATGCTGATGATGGGGCCCGTCAGCTCGCTGTTCGACTTCGTGACCTTCTTCCTCCTTTACCGGGTCCTCGGGGCCCGTGAGGCGGTCTTCCAGACGGGGTGGTTCATCGAATCGCTCGCCACGCAGGTCCTCGTGATCTTCGTGATCCGGACGCGAGGCAACCCGCTGCGCAGCCGGCCGAGCGCGCCGCTGGCGGTGACCGCGCTGGCCGTCGTCGGCATGGCCCTGTTGCTCCCGCTGACCCGGGCCGGCGCGGCCCTGGGCTTCGTCCGTCCCCCTGCGATCTTCTTTCCCGTGCTGGCCGCGACGGTGGTCGCGTACCTGTGCGCGGCCGAGCTGGCCAAGCGCTGTTTTTACCGGCACGCCAACCCCGAGCGCGCCGGGGGGCGGTGGTCGCCGGTCACGGCGCGGTGACGGCGGCGCAGCGGGTGCGCGGGCGGCCGGTCGGGGCGCAAACCCTGCGCGCCTCGGCGGCCCTCGAGGGGCGCCGGCCGGCGGCTCGCTGGTGGTCCCGGCCTTGCTCAGGGAGAGCGGCATGCCCCGATACAACCTGTCCCGACCTCGCGTCCTGGTCCTCACGGCCGCCATCTCGCTCCTGCTGGCCGGTGCGCGAGGCGTGCTCGACGGCCGGGGCTTCACCAACGCGGCGGGCGCCGCCGAGAAGCGCTCCAGCGGCGGCGCACCCCTGCGCCGCTTGCCCGCGCCGGCGAACGCGGCGGCCGAGGCGCGGGCCGCGCTGCAATCGCGGATGGTCCAGCACGGCAAGACCATGTCGAGCCTGGTCAACGCCGTGGTCCTCCTCGATCGGCCGACCATCACGACGCTGGCGGTTCGGATCTCCGACGAGGAGGTGGTGGGGCGCGCCGAGGCGGGTGGGGCCGACAGGCTACGACAAATCCTGCCTTCGGCCTTCCTCGGTGAGCAGGACGCGTTGAAGACCGCCGCGCGCGAGCTGGCCAAGGCGGCGAGCGAGCATCAACCGGACTCCACCCTGGCTGACAGGTTCGCCGATCTGACGCGCACCTGCGTGAGCTGTCACAGCATCTATGTGGGGTGGCGCACCGGGCCGCTGCCATGAGCGAACCCTCGAGCCCCAAAGGGCCTGGCGCGTGGCGCCCGCTCGACGGGCACGCGCACCTCGCGTACCACAACGACACGTTCGTCGAGAGCGACGACGCGCGTCCGATCCGGATCCTGGCCGAGTACCTCGAGCCGCTGCGGCGCTTCCGGCGCGAGCGCGTCCACGACACCGTGGTCTTTTTCGGGTCGGCCCGGAACTCCCCGACCGGACCGTTCGGGCGCTACTACGACGAGGCGCGTGAGCTGGCGCGGCTGCTGACGGAGTGGGCGAAGACGTTGCCGGGGAACGATCGGTTCGTGGTCTGCTCGGGCGGGGGCGGCGGCCTGATGGAGGCGGCCAACCGGGGCGCCGCGGACGCTGGCGGCCTCACCGTCGGCTTGAACATCGGGTTGCCACGCGAGCAGCGCCCGAACCCTTACATCACCCCCGCGCTGTCCTTCGAGTTCCATTACTTCTTCATGCGCAAGCTATGGTTCTCGCACCTGGCGCGGGCGTTGATCGTGTTCCCCGGTGGCTTCGGGACCCTCGACGAGATGTTCGAGATCTTGACGCTGAGCCAGACCCGCAAGCTCGAGCGTTCGATCCCCATCATCCTGTACGGGACGCAATACTGGAACGAGATCGTGAGCTTCGAGGCGCTGGTCCGGCACGGCATGATCGATTCCACTGACCTGGACCTGTTCGCGTTCGCCGACACGCCGGCTGACGCGCTCCGATTGTTGCAAGCGAAGCTGCCGAGACATCATGAACCGACCTCGCCCGCCTTCGCGCGATCACGCCGGGCGACCGACGGCAACGGCGGAGGGGCGGAGTGATCGAGCTTTCCTTCATCGGTGGCGCCCGGACAGTGACCGGCTCGAAGCATCTGCTGCGGACCAGCCGGGCGGCCGTCTTGCTCGATTGCGGGCTCTTCCAGGGGCGGCGGCGCGAGTCGATCCAGCGGAACCGCGAGCTCCCGCTCGAGGCCGGCCAGCTGGACGCGGTGGTGCTCTCGCACGCCCACATCGATCACGCGGGGGCCTTGCCGATCCTGGTGAAGGGCGGCTACCGCGGCCCCATCTACGCGACGGCGGCCACCCGCGATCTTTGCGCGCCCCTGTTGCTGGACGCGGCGGCCATCCAGCAATCCGACGCGCGCCACATCGCCCGATTGATCGAAAGGGGGGCGGACGATCTGGAGCCGGTCGAGCCCCTCTACGACGACGATGACGTCGCCGCGACCATCGCGCTGATGGTCGGGATGCCCTACCACCGGCCGATCGAGGTCGCGCCGGGGGTGACGGTGAGCTTCCTCGATGCGGGGCACGTCCTGGGGAGCGCGATCGTGGTCCTCGACGTCGAGGACGAGGGACGCCGCCGGCAGATTGCCTTCACGGGGGATCTGGGCCGCCACCATCTCCCCATCCTTCGAGATCCCGAGCTGCCGGACGGCGTGGACTGTCTGATCAGCGAGAGCACCTACGGCGACCGGCTGCATGCTTCGATCGAAGACACGTCGGACGAGCTGGCCGGCATCATCGCGCGCACGGTCGCGCGGGGCGGGAAGATCGTCATCCCGTCGTTCGCGCTCGAGCGCACGCAGGAGATCGTCTACGAGCTGAAGCTGCTGCGCGCCCGCGGCCGGGTTCCGGCCATCCCCGTCTACGTCGACTCGCCGCTGTCCGTGAAGCTCACCGATGTCTTCCGGCTGCACCCCGAGTGCTACGACAAGGAGGCCCGGGCGCTGTTGCGCGGTGAGGACTCGCCGTTCCAGTTCGATGGGCTGCGGTACGTGTCGGACGTGGAAGACTCGAAGGCCATCAACCTGGAAGAGCGGCCGTCCATCACCATCTCGGCGAGCGGCATGTGCGAGGCGGGACGCGTCCTGCATCACCTGCGCGCGACCGTCGAGGACTCGAAGAACACGGTGGTGATCGTGGGTTTCCAGGCGCCCTATACGCTCGGGCGGCGGATCGTGGAGCGCCGGCGCCAGATCCGCATCTTCGGCGTCATGCGCGCGCTGCGGGCCGAGGTCGCCGTGCTGAACGGGTTCAGCGCGCACGCTGATCAGCGCGGGTTGCTGGACTTCGCCGAGGGCGTACGACGGCGCGGGCCTCTGGAGCGCGTGATCCTGGTCCACGGCGATCCGCCCGCGCAGGAGGCGCTGACGCGGGAGCTGGGCACGCGCGGCTTCGCGCGCGTCGAGGCGCCGGGCCCGGGCGAGACGCTCACCCTCTGAGATTCGCTGGCAGTGCGACGCCAGCCGTGCCAGCGCGGCGAAAACGTTTCGCTTGTCGGACCAAATGGGGTGCGCAGCGTTGTCGGACATGAGCAGCAACATTTCGCTCCGGCAGGTCGGAAGGTTCTCGTCGATCGTCGCGGTCATGGCCGCGGCCGTCATCGCGCTCGGGGGCTGTGCCCCCAACACCTCTGGCAGCACGGTGGCGGAGTGTCGCTCCTTGTCGGCGACCCCGGCGCAGCGGCCTGCCGGCTGGAGCGGAACGGTGTTCACCATCGTGATGGAGAACCACGATCGGTCCCAAATCGTCGGCGACGCCAACGCGCCATACATCAACAGCCTGGTCGCCGGGGGGGCGGAAGCCGCCGGATATCACGACTCGTACGTCCACCCGAGCGAGCCGAATTACATCTGGATGGTCGCAGGCGAGAACTTCGGGATCCTGAACGACGACGATCCCCACCCCGGCCAGACCATCGCCAGCACGTCACACCTGGCCAACCAGATCGAGCGCGCCGGGCTGACCTGGAAGACGTACCAGGAGGACATGGGGGCGGGGTGCGGCCTGAAGTCGCACGGGCCCTACGCCGTCAAGCACAATCCGTTCGCATACTTCAGCGATATCAACGGATGGAACGGCTCGACCTTCCAGCCCGGGGCGCGCTGCACCGAGCACATGGTCGACTACGGACAGCTCGACCTGGATCTCGCCGCTGGTCGAGTGCCGAGCTACGTGTTCATCACGCCGAACATGATCCATGACATGCACGACGGTTCGATACGGGACGGCGACGATTGGCTGGCCCGCGAGATCCCGAAGATCCTCGCGTCCGACGCCTATCGCAACGGCGGCGTGCTCTTCCTCCTGTGGGACGAGGGCTCCGGCCAGGGTGACGATCCGCCGTTCATCGTGGTGTCGCCCAACGTCCGACCGGGCTTCGTCTCGCATGTCGACTACGACACCAGCTCGTACCTGAAGACGGTCCAGGCGATCCTCGGCGTGGAGCCGCTGCCCTGCGCGGCAGATCCGGCGAAGGTGTCAACCATGGACGACCTGTTCACCGTTCCGTTGTGACGGAGGGGACCGCCCGGCATCAGGGCATCAGAACGTTGCCACCGAGAGCAGCAGGCGCCATCCGGCCTGTGGTCCCCAGGCGACCTGCAGGCCGTCGGCGGCGGAGGCACGCCAGTAGCGCGCCTCCGGGTAGGACCGGCGGAACCCGAGGCCAACGTCGGGGAAGACGTGGTCGAGGCTCACGTTCGAGAAGTGGGGCCCCGCGACGGTGCCCGCGTCGACGAACAGCGTCGCGTCGAGGTTGTAGGCCACGAACCAGCGGTACTCGAGCGTGGCCACGCCGCCGCTCGGCCCCCGGAAGCGTCCGTCGGGAAATCCGCGCATGCCCAGCGCTCCGGCCGGGGCGACGAGCTCGTCGAAGGGAATCGGGATGCCCTCTCGAAGGCTCTCGACCATGCCCGCGCGCAACCGCAACAGGAGGGCGCGATCATGTCCCCCTATGCCCGTCACGATTTGACCGGAGACCTTCAGATCACGGCTCGGATCGCCGGCGACGCCCGCGCCATACACCACGTCGGCCTCGATCCGGAAGCCGCTGCCGTCGCGCGCCTCGGCGAAGGCGTCGAAGGCCAGCCCGGCGCCGCCGTGAAGCACGCGCAGGCCGTCGTCGAAGCGGGGCAGGATCGCGGGATCGACGCAATCCTCCGGAAGCCCTCGCTGCGCGCAGGGGACGGCGCCCAGGCCGTAGAGGGCGGCGATCGAGGGGCCGCCGCGCACGTCGCGCGCGCTGTAGTCGCGCCAGGTGACGTCGCCGTGCAGGTCGACGGTCAGCCCGGCCGGCAGATTGCGGGACCAGCGCAGGCCGACGTAAGCGTTGTCCGAGCCATAGCGCGCGAGCCCCTGGCCCCGGCTCTCGAGCTCGCGGTCGGTCTGGGGACCCAGGCCCGCGAACAGACGATCGCGCCGGCGATCCCAGCCGGCGTTGAGCGTCAGCCCCAGCCAGGCCGGTCCGGCCAGGGACGCTTCGCCCAGGATCGCGGCCGGCCCGCCGCTGATGGCGCGCGCCGCGAGCTGGCTGCCGGGCAACGGCAAGCGTCGATCGAAGAACCGAAGTCCGGCGGTCGAGACGAACCCCGTCGAATATTGCAGCTGAGGCCGCACCCCGACCAGGCCGTCGTCGGTCGTGAGCAGGGCGTGCATCCAGTCGAGCAGCTTGTATTCCTCGGCGAATTCGCTCGCCGTGACGAGCGGCCAGAAGAGCGCCCGCGCGCCCAGCCGCGGCACCGCCAGCGCGGCGCGGGGGACGGTCAGCGGCGTGGCGGGTGCCGGGCGGCCATCGAGGGTCTCCCCGCATCGCGGGTCAGGCGCGCGGGCGGCGTCCGATCCCGCGCAGGTCGCGGCCTCGGGCGAGCCGGGCGAGGGCGGCGGCGGCACGAACGGTGGCGGGGCGTCGGCGCGCGCGCGGCTCGCGCCGAGCGCGGCCACGAAGAGCGCCGAGGCGACGAGCAGCGCCCGCCGCCCGTCCCGGTTCCTCCGAGTCATTCGTCGCGCTCCAGCCCAACCACCACGAAGCGGCCCTCCGCGCCGCGCCAGCGCAGGTGAATTCGCGCCGCCTTGCAGGTGTTCATCGCCGGCCGGCCGATCCCGCCCGTCAGATGAGCCGTCACCTCGACGATCCGGTAGCCGCTCTCGGTGGGGCCGGCCGTGAACGCCGGGACGAACACGCAGGTCCGCGGGCCCGCCGCCATGATCTCGCCCCCGCTCAGCCGGTGGTCGCGTCCGTCGGAGATCTCCACGCGGTAGCGGACCTCGAACGCCAGGGCGAAGCCGCGCGCCACGGCCAGATCGTCGAAGCAGACGGACGGCCCACCGCGGTCGCCGTCGCTGCGATCTCCCGCGCCGTCGACGACGGCCGGGGCCTCGACGGCCGTCACCGCCCGCAGGTAGCGCCGGCCGATGATGTCGCGCCGCACCCGCAGCGCGTGCTCCAGGTAGGCGGCGTCGCGCGCCGGCATCCCGGATTGCGCGGCGATGGCGCCGAGCTGCGCGTCCGAGAACGAGGTCACGACCTTCGCGCCCCAGTACAGATCTCGGTCGGTGCGCCGCATGTGGGCCGGCACCTTGATCCGCGGGCGGTAGTCGTCGGGATCGTAGGTCTCGGCCGGGAAATACCCGAGCGACGGATACTGCAGGACCGCCTCCTCGTACTCCGGCCGCTGATCCTGGAAGGGCCGGCGGTAGAGGCCCAGCGTCCCGATGGCCTCCAGGGTGCGCCCGACCTCGATGATGTGCTCGGTCCCCTCGTGCAGGCCCTTGTTGCGCAACGTGAACGAGCCCAGCGTCGCGCCGAAGTCGATGATGTAATGGCGTACGAACCGCCGCCCGCTCTCGCTGACGTAGGTATCCAGCGTGTTGACGGAGCCCGGGTCGAGCTCGCTGATCCACGAGAAGAACAGCCAGGTCGCCCGCAATGAGCGCCGGTGCTCGTGCGGGATCCGATCGTTGGGATCGTCGGGCCGCCGTCCCAGCATGTCGAAGCCTCCCAGCACCTGGCCCGCGATCCAGGGCGTGGCCACCCCTCGGATGCGCCCGTCGGGCGTACGCGCCACGCCGTCGAGCACGGCGCGGACGCGGGCAGGGGTCACCGGGCGCTTTTGCACCCGGAACAGCCGATAGGTCGCGCGCGGGTCGAGCGTGAGATCTTCGGGACGCAGGTCGATGCGAAACGACCCGGGGACGTTGTAGCCGGCTGCGTGAAACAGCCGCTCGCCGATCATCTCGGCGCCGGTGGAGAGACCGACCTGCCGGCCCAGATCGAACTTGAGCATGAACTTCCGGCCGGAGGCGTCGACCACCTGGAAGCCGGGGCTGGCGCCGTCGTCCTTGCCTTTCACGATGCGCAGGGGGAGCAGAGGCGCCTGGCCCTGGCCGGGAGGGCCGGCCGCGGCCTCCTCGGGGGTCAGGGCGCGCAGGTGGTTCCGGGGGCAGTACCACGTCGAGCACGGGACCTCGTCGATCGCGTTGACGTCGAGGGCTGGGGCCCGGGGATTCGCCGCCAGAATCCGGTCCACCTCGCCGGCGACCGAGTCGCGCAAGATCAGCGTGGTGTGGATGTCCTGCAGGTGCGTCGCCTGCGGCACCGTGGGGATGTCGGCGTCGTCGTGCTCGGCCCACGCGACGGGCCGGTCAGGGAACCACCGAGCGGCTTCGCCTCGCGCCGGGGCGGACCACGAGGCCACGGCGAGGCCGACGAGCAGCGCGATCGCGGCAGTGGTCCTGCGCCTGAGCCCTTTCATCATCGGGGGTCCTACGATGCAAGAGGTCGTCCACCCGCGCAGGCGCCCACAAGGGTGACCCGCCCGGCGCTGTCGTCGTCGGCCGGCGCGACCTCGGCGCAGGTTCTGCCGGGAGGGGCGAAGGACGTGCAGTTCTTGCCGGCCGACGGGTCGCAGCGCGGTCAGGCCGGACCGTTCCGGGGTGGGCCGGCGGCCGGCCCCCGCCGGCGCGCTCGGTTGCGCGTTCGGCGCCCGCCTCTGATAGAACCCCGCGCATGGGCCGAATCTTCGAGACCAGAAAAGCGACCATGTTCAAGCGGTGGGACAAGATGGCGAAGGCCTTCACCCGCATCGGGAAGGACATCGCCATCGCCGTGAAGGCCGGCGGCCCGCACCCCGACTCGAACCCGGCGCTGAGGCGCGTGATCCAGAACGCGCGCGCCGCCAACATGCCCAAGGACAAGATCGACAACGCGATCAAGAAGGCCTCGGGGCAGGGCGCGGAGAGCTACGACACCGTGGTCTACGAAGGCTATGCGCCTCACGGCATCGCCATCATCGTCGAGACCGCCACCAACAACGTGGTCCGGACGGTCGCCAACGTTCGGTCGGCCTTCAAGACCTACGGTGGGAGCCTCGGCAACGAGGGCAGCGTCGCCTTCCAGTTCAAGAAGATGGGCGTGTTCCGGGTGGCGCACGAAGCTCTGGCCGGCAAGGATCTCGAGGCCGTCGAGCTGGATCTGATCGACCACGGGTTGGAGGAGATGGGCGAGGGCACCAACGACAAGGGCGAGCCCCAGACCATCATTCGCTGCGCCTTCGCGGACTTCGGGAAGCTCCAGGCCGCCGTCGACAAGCTGGGGATCGCGGTGCAGTCGGCCGAGTCCGAGTACGTGGCCCAGAACCTGCTCTCTCTGCCGGAGGCTCAGGCCACCGAGGTGCTCGAGCTGGTCGACGCACTGGAGCAGGACGAGGACGTTCAGCGGGTGTTCCATAATCTTGGCGCGTAAAAGCCACGGTCGTCGCCGGAGGGAGAGGGGCCGGCGAGCGCGTGTCCGTGCTCGTGTTCGAGTCCGACTCGCGGCTAGCGGCCAGCGGATTGCGTGATGGGGGCAGCGTCTCGCGGGACGGTGGCCGGCGTCGGCGACATCCGGGAGGCGACGCGGAGCTACGACCGGTGGCTGGCTCGTCAGGTTCCCGTCGTGGCGGCCGACGTCGAGCGCAAGCATGCGCGCATGGCCGAGGGCGTGTTTCCGCTTCTGCGGGCGACGTTCTATCGCTGGTGCCAGCACTGGCGCTCCCTGGCCGGCGCTGAACGGGGCGCCACGCGCGTGGCGGCCATCGGCGATTTGCATCTGGAGAACTTCGGCACCTGGCGCGACCTCGAGGGTCGCCTCATCTGGGGCGTCAACGACTTCGACGAGACCACGCGCGCACCCTGGTCGCTCGACGTCGTCCGCCTGGCGACCAGCGCCCACCTGGCGATCGCCGACCAGCAGGTTCGGCTGCGGCGGCGCGACGCCAGCGCGGCCATCCTAGCGGGGTATCGCGCGGGGATCGCGACCGGGGAGCGGCCGTTCGTCCTGGAGGAGCGCAACGCCTGGCTGCGGCGCGCGGCGAACAGCGAGCTGCGCGCGCCGCCCGTGTTCTGGGCCAAGATGGATGCGCTGCCGCTGGCCCGAAAACCTCCGGCCGACGCCGTCGCGGCCTTGCTGGAGGCGCTGCCCGGTGCGGAGACGCGACCGCGCATCTGCCGGCGCGTCGCGGGCCTGGGCAGCCTGGGACGAGCCCGGCTCGTCGCGATCGCCGACTGGCAGGGAGGGCGGGTCGCGCGCGAGGTGAAGGCGCTGCCCCCCTCGGCTTGGTGGTGGGCCCTGGGACGCGAAGAAGGCGAAGAAGGCAAAGAAGGCAAAGAAGGCAAAGAAGGCAAAGAAGGCAAGGACGCCGCCGCGACCGGCCGTCGTGACCGAACGCCGCGCAGCTCCGATCCCACGGTCAGGCAGGTCGGGCGGTGGATGGTGCGGCGCCTCGCTCCTCACTGCGCCCGCGTCGAGCTGTCGGATCTCCTGCGCGAGCGCGACGAAGAGCGGCTCCTCTTCGCGATGGGCTTCGAGACGGCCAACGTGCACCTGAGGACCGCCGGCGCCGGGGCCCGCATCGCGGCAGATCTACGCGCAGGACGGCGCGACGCGCGCTGGCTCAACGAGCTCGCGAAGGTCTTCGCGGACGCGATCGAGCAGGACTTTCGCCGCTGGCGCGCCGGTTGAATCGACCCTCTGGGGCTCTTTGTGACGATCCTGTGACGATGTGCGATCGCCGCCCGAACGGGGCGGTCGAAGGGATGCGCGCGCGATACATTCCGCGCCCATGATTGAGCACACGAGCCGAGAATTCGATCAAGAGCTCAAGATCCTTCGTACCCGTCTCTCCGCGATGGCGGAGCGGGCCGCCGCCCAGATCGCCCTCGCGATGAAGGCCCTGACCGACCAGAACGACGATCTCGCGCGCCAGGTCATCTCGGGAGACGCCGCCATCGACGCCGACGAGAGCGACATCGACCGCATGGCGATGAACATCCTGGCCACGCGGCATCCGGTGGCCTCCGATCTGCGGTTCGTCACGATGTCGCTGAAGTTCGTGATCGACGTCGAGCGCATCGCCGACCTGGCGGCCGGGATCGCCAAGCGCGCGCTGGAGCTGAACCGGCTTCCGGCGCTGGAGCCCCGCGGGGACTTGCCGGCGCTGGCCGGGATGGTCCAGCGCAACCTGCACGTCGCCATCGACAGCTTCGTCCGCGGCGACGCCGAGCAGGCCGCCGTCGTGATTCGCGCCGACGTCGAGATCGACCGGCTGAACGCCACGCTGTTCGCGCAGTTGATGGCGCACGTGGCGGCGGATCCCGCCACGGTGACCCGGGTCCTGCCCCTCAGCTCGGTGTGCCGCTACCTCGAGCGGATCGGCGACCACGTCAAGAACCTGGCCGAGGAGGTCATCTTCATGGTCGAGGCCACCGACGTTCGGCATCGCGTCGTCACGTGACCGAGGACGGTTCGTTTCCGATCTGTCACACGTTTTCCCCAGATCTCACCGTGTTCGTCACTTTGGTCGCCTAAGGTGGGTCGCGTTCGCTTGGTGGAAATCCTGACTCGCCGAAAGACAGACGAAGACCGGCGGGCCGGGGGCTCGAGCGCCACGCGAACCTCTCTCAAGCTCGTGACCCCGTACCTTTCGAAGGAGAAACGGACCATGTCGAAGACCTCGATCCTCACCTGGGCGCTCGCAATCGTCGGATTCGCCGGCCCCCGCCTGGCGTTGGCCGCCGGAACGACCCTGAACGGCAGCGGCTCGACCCTGTCGAAGCCCTATCAGGAGGCCGCCATCGAGGAGTTCAAGAAGGCCAACAAGGGGGTGACGATCAACTACGGCGGTGGCGGCAGCGGCAAGGGTCGTCAGGATCTGGCCGACATGGTGGTCGACTTCGCGGGCTCCGACTCGCCCTACAAAGAGGCCGACCTGGCCAAGATCAAGGGCGGCGAGGTGCTGTACTTCCCGATCCTCCTCGGGCCCATCACCGTCAGCTTCAACGTGACGGGCGTGGACAAGCTCCAGCTCTCGCCCGAGACCATCGCCAAGATCTTCCAGCGCGACATCAAGAAGTGGAACGACAAGGCCATCAGCGCCGAGAACGCCGGGGCCAAGCTGCCCGACGAGGACATCGTCGTCGCTCACCGCGCCGACGGTTCGGGCACGACCCAGAACTTCACCGAGTACCTGAACACGGCCGCCAAGGGCGTCTGGAAGCTGAAGAGCGGCTCGACGGTCGAGTGGCCCGCCGACACGCAGGCCGGGCAGGGCAACGGCGGCGTCGCCCAGATCGTGAAGTCGACCAAGGGGGCCATCGGTTACGTCGATCTGTCGGACGCCAAGGCCTCGGGCCTGAAGTACGCCAGCGTGAAGAACCAGGCCGGCAAGTTCGTCGAGCCGACGACGGCGGCCGCCTCGGCGGCCGGCGACGGGATCGAGGTGAAGCCGAACCTGCTGTTCAGCGCGCTGAACGCCAAGGGCGACAAGTCCTATCCCATCACCTGCCAGACGTGGGTCATCGTGTACGCCAAGCAGGCGGACAAGGCCAAGGGCGAAGCGTTGAAGGCCTACCTCAAGTACCTGGTGAAGGACGGCCAGAAGCTGCTCGCCGAGATCGACTACGCGGCCCTTCCGAAGAGCCTTCAGGAGAAGGCGCTCAAGCAGGTCGAGAAGGTCCAGGTCCCGTAAGCAAATGGAACTCGATCTCCGCGGCAGCAAGGCGTACGCCGACCGGGCGTTCCGCTGGTCGGCGGCGGCCGCGGCTGGCCTCGTCCTCGTCGTCCTCGGGCTGATCGCCATCACGATCACCGGGCGCTCCACGCCCGTGTTCCGTCAGATGGGGGTTCAGTTCTTCACGACGACGCGGTGGTCGCCGGCCGACGCCCTCTTCGGGGCCTTGCCGTTCGTGTGGGGGACCGCGTTCACCGCGCTCATCGCTCTCGCCATCGCCGTGCCGATCAGCCTCGGCATGGCGCTGTTCATGACCCAGGTGGCGCCACCCCGGGTCAAGCGCCCGATGGTCTACTTGATGGACCTCTTGGCGGGGGTCCCGTCGGTGGTGTTCGGGTTGTGGGGTGTGCTCGTGCTGTCGCAGCTCTTTGGGCTGGGCCGTTCGTTCATGACGGCCGGGATCATCCTGGCCATCATGATCATCCCGATCATCACGTCGCTGTCCCGCGAGGTGATCGAGACGACGCCGCCGGGAGACAAGGAGGGTGCCCTGGCGCTCGGTTGCACGCGCTGGGAGATGATCCGCGCCGCCGTCATCCCGCACAGCGCGGGCGGGCTGGTCGGCGCCATCATGCTGGGCCTGGGACGGGCCATGGGCGAGACCATCGCCGCCGCGCTGGTCATCGGATCGGCCCTGGGGCAGATCACCATCCACCCGTTCGCGCCGGGAAACTCGATGCCGGCGGTGATCGCCAACGAGTGGGGCGAAGCCGACGCGCTCCACAAGTCCGCGCTCATCGCCCTGGCGGTCACGTTGTTCATCATCACCATCGTCGTCAACCTGTTCGCCACCACCATCGTTCAGCGGTCGATGAAGAAAGCACAGGGGCTTTGATGCAGCTCGCGCAGCAAGAACAGGCGGCGGTCGCGCCGCCCGACCTCAGCGCCAAGCAGAGCTGGCGCTCTGTGAAGAGCCTCATCATGACGGGCCTGATGGTCGCATCGGTGGCGGCCGTCGCGCTGCCCCTGGTGGCCGTCGTGTCGGCCGTCCTGCGCCGGGGCCTGGCTGTCGTGGCCCACGACTTCCCCGGCTTCTTCGTCAACGAGATCCCGAACATCGCGCGCCGGCCGGGCGGCGGCATGGGCCCGGCCGTCCTCGGGACCTTGATGGTGACCGGCGCCGCCACGTTGATCGCGGTGCCGCTCGGGGTGCTCGGCGCCGTCTACCTGCACGAGTACGGCGTCAAGAACCACTTCTCGCGGCTGGTGCGCTTCATGTCGACGGTCATGAGCGGCGTGCCGTCGATCGTGATGGGGTTGTTCATCTACATCGTGTGGACGCTGCACTTCGGCTACTCGGCCTTCGGCGGATCGCTGGCGCTGGCGTGCCTGATGCTGCCGGTGGTGATCGGATCGACCGAGCAGATGTTGAAGCTGGTGCCGCATCACCTGCGTGAGGCCTCCTACGCCCTCGGGAGCTCGAAGAGCCGGACGATCTTGACGGTGGTCTTGCCGGCGGCGCTGCCGGGCATCGTCTCGGGCTCGCTGCTGGCGGTGGCCCGCGCGGCGGGCGAGACGGCCCCGCTGTTGTTCGCGGTCGGCGCCGCCAATGAATACAACCCGCACCTGTTCGAGGAGGCGAACACCGCGCTCTCCGTCCAGATCTTCGGCAACGCGACGTCCTCGTTCGTGGCCGCGCAGGATCGGGCGTGGGGCGCCGCCCTCACGCTGGTGCTGGTGACCTTTCTCGTAACGCTCGCCGCGCGCGTCTTCACCGCGCGCATCGCCAGGAAGAGGTAGCCCACATGCAGCTCGAAGAACGGATGGAGGAACCTCATGCGCGTCCGCCGCGTGGCCTGTCGCAGGTCAAGCCGATGGAGTCGGGCCCGCCCGTGGTGAGCAGCCGGCCCGAGTCGCAGGTGGTCTTCGATCTGGAGAACGTCGAGGTGTTCTACGGGGCGTTCCGGGCGGTGAGCCGGGTGAACATGAAGATCTTCAAGAACGAGATCACCGCCTTCATCGGTCCGTCCGGGTGCGGGAAGACCACGGTGCTGCGCAGCTTCAACCGCATGCACGACGTCACGCCGGGCGCGCGGGTGGCGGGCGGCCTGCGCTACCGGGGCGCCGAGATTTATGGGCCCAACGTCTCGGCGACGGAGGTGCGGCGCCGGATCGGCATGGTGTTCCAGAAGCCGAACCCCTTCCCCAAGAGCATCTACGACAACGTGGCGTTCGGCCCCCGTATGAGCGGCGCGAAGTCGAAGGCGGACCTCGACGTCATCGTCGAGAAGGCCCTGCGGGGCGCGGCGCTGTGGGACGAGGTCAAGGATCGGTTGAAGGCGTCGGCGCTGGGCATGTCGGGCGGCCAGCAGCAGCGCTTGTGCATCGCGCGCACGATCGCGGTCGGGCCCGAGGTGGTGTTGATGGACGAGCCGTGCAGCGCGCTCGATCCCATCGCGACGGCGCGCATCGAGGAGCTGATGCGCGAGCTGAAGAGCCGCTTCACGATCGTGATCGTCACGCACAACATGCAGCAGGCCGCGCGCTGCAGCGATCGGACGGCGTTCTTCACGACCGAGCTCGACAGCAAGTCGGACCGGCGGACGGGGACGCTGGTCGAGTACGACGTCACGACGAAGATCTTCTCGAACCCGGGCGACGAGCGAACGGAGAACTACATCACCGGCCGCTTCGGATAGCGCGAGGGGGTGTCCCCTGGTGTCCCCCCTCGCGGGATCCCCCCCGTAGGCCGGCGCGGCGGAGCCGCGCCTCCCGGGTGCTTGGACCCGCTCGCTGCGCTCGCTCTGGCGTCCGGGTCGCCTTTCGGAATGCCATCGTCGCGGTTGCCCGGACGCCTGGTAGTGTTGGCTGATGGACCCGGACGAGCGCGTCCCGCCTTCCGAGATCACGCCGGCTTCGGTTTACTTCAATCGCAAGACCTTCTTGCGGGGTGCCGTCGCCGCGACGAGCGTCGCGACGACGGCTGCGTTGTACCGGCGGCTGAACGGCCGGTCGGAGGAGATCGTGGAGGAGCCGAAGCTCTCCGATCTGCAGGTGGTGGGCGGCGGCGCGGGAGGCGCGGCGGCGCCCGCGAACGCCGTGAGCTCGGGGTACCGTGTCGACGAGCCCATGACGTCGCTCGGAGACATCACCCACTACAACAACTTCTACGAGTTCAGCACGGACAAGGACGGCGTCGCCGAAGAGGCCAAGGGCTTCTCGACGAAGGGCTGGCGGGTCGCGGTGGGGGGCCTGGTGGGCAAGCCTCGAACCTTCGACCTGGACGATCTGCGCCGGATCAGCCCGCCCGAGGAGCGCGTCTACCGCATGCGCTGCGTGGAGGCGTGGTCGATGGTGATCCCCTGGGCCGGCTTCTCGCTCTCGAAGCTGCTCGAGCGGGTCGAGCCGCTCGGCGCCGCGAAGTACGTGGCCTTCGAGACCCTGCTCGACCCGGCGCGCATGCCGGGCCAACGCACGGGCGTGCTCGACTGGCCCTATGTGGAAGGGCTGCGGATCGACGAGGCCATGCACCCGCTGGCGATCCTGGCGACGGGGCTCTACGGCCGGGAGCTGCCCCCGCAGGACGGCGCGCCGGTGCGGCTGGTCGTCCCCTGGAAGTACGGCTTCAAGGGCATCAAGTCCGTCGTGAAGGTCACCCTGGTCGAGGCCCAGCCCCCCACCACCTGGAACAGCCAGGCGCCCCACGAGTACGGCTTCTACGCCAACGTGAACCCGCAGGTCGATCACCCGCGCTGGAGTCAAGCCACCGAGCAGCGCATCGGCGAGTCGGGACGGCGGCCCACGCTGATGTTCAATGGGTACGGCCAACAGGTAGCCCGCCTGTACGCGGGCATGGACTTGCGGGCGAGCTTTTGAGCGTGAGCCCGAGCGCGAACACGACCGCCCGCGCAGCCGTCGGTGGAAGCCCGGCCCACCGCTCGCGCGACCTGCGGTTCGCGAAGCTCTTGGTGGTGGTGAACGCGCTGGTTCCAGGCGCGATCCTGCTGTGGGACGCGGCCCACAGCCAGCTCGGCGCCAACGGCGTCAACTACGCCCTCCGCACGACGGGGATGCTGGCGCTGGTGTTCCTGACGCTGACGCTGGCCGTGACGCCGTTGCGCCGGCTGACGGGGGTCGCGACGTTGATCGCGTACCGGCGGGCTCTGGGCCTGTTCGCCTTCGGCTATGCCAGCACGCACTTCCTCATCTTCTTCGTGTTCGACCGCGGCCTCAGCGTCGGGAGCACGCTCCACGAGATCCTGAATCGCCGCTACCTGCTCATCGGGACCTCGGCGCTGGTTTTGATGGCCCCGCTCGCGCTGACCTCGACGAACGGGATGGTGATGCGGCTGGGCGCGCGGCGGTGGAAGCGGCTGCACCGGTTGATCTATGTCGTCGCCACCGCCGGGGTGCTTCACTATTACCTGCTGGTCAAGTCGGACGTGCGCCAGCCTCTGGCATTCGCGGCCGTGCTGGCCGCGCTGCTGGGATTCCGGGCGGTCCGGTTCGGGCTCGATCGCCGCGCGACCGCGTCCGCGCCGGCGACGACCCGCGCACCAGCCGCCCGCCGCCGCTTCTGGTCCGGCGAGCTGCGGGTGGCCGAGGTCCGGAAGGAGACTGCCGACGTGCGGACGTTTCGCCTCGTGCCGGTGGGTGCGGCCGGGCAGCCGTTGCCGTTCGAGCACCTTCCTGGGCAATACCTGAACCTGGCCCTGACCGTCGAGGGGCGGCGCGTGAACCGTTCGTACACCATCGCCTCTCCGCCGACCCGACGCGACGCCTGCGAGATCACGGTCAAGCGCACGGCGGCGGGCCGAGGTTCCGCGCACCTCCACGACCGCATCGAGGTGGGCAGCCGCGTGAAGGTGTCGGCGCCGGCAGGACGCTTCGTGTTCACCGGCGCCGAGGCGAACCGGGTCATTCTGCTCGAGGGCGGCGTCGGCGTCACGCCGCTGATGTCGGGCGTTCGCGCGCTCACCGATCGCCGCTGGCCCGGCCAGA
>Ga0105238_10001820_pt1 | contig 21371 bp, 15 predicted proteins | sample KBSC34metaG_FD_81526 | JGI IMG/M metagenome (GOLD analysis project Ga0105238, IMG submission 81526) | Corn rhizosphere microbial communities from Kellogg Biological Station, Michigan, USA - KBS C3-4 metaG | ecosystem: Host-associated > Plants > Roots > Rhizosphere > Soil | place: Michigan, USA...
GCGCCATTTCGCGTACGTCGCCGGTTTCTGCGCGCCATAGAAGGTGCCGTTGACCTCGATCGCGGTGAGTTGCCGGCTGGCGTATTCGAGTTCGCGCTTCTGGACCAGGTCGGCGGGATAGAAGTTGTTGCGCCAGGGCGCGTACGTCCAGCCGCCGACGCCGACGCGGATTCGCGTTTTACCGGACGCCGCGGATTTCGCGCCGGCCGCCGTCGTCGCAATCTTGCCGGCTCTGCTTGTCGCCATCGTGTTCAGTCTCCCTGCGCTGGTCGCGGCTTGCGCATGAACAGCGCGATTGCTTCGCCTAACGCGAATGCCCAAGGCGTGAATGTGAGCCACAATGCGGTGTCGGCGAGTGCGCCGATCAGTGCCCAGCCACCTGCCGCGGCAATGCCACCAACCAGGCAGCGCAATACGATGTTGCCGCCTGGATCCGTGCCATTCGGAGCGTCCCGGCGTTGCTCCAGTACGAGCGCGACAAACAGCAGTGCCGCCGCCGGTCCGAACCAAAGCAGACAGATCAACAGGGGCAGCAGCGCGAGCATGCTGCCGAGTCTATGGCATCCCGAACTAGCAGGCGAGCCGCTAGGCAAAAGTGCTCGCAGAAAAATCATGCTGCGATTTGCGGGTGAAAAAAAACCGGCGCGACCAACTGCGAACCAGGGCTCCCATCCTTGGGTAAGTTCGCACTTAAGGGGCTGATCGCGCCGGGTGCCTTGATCTTCGTGCCGTGGAGCGGCGAATTTCTCGCCGCTTCGGCTGCCGTCGCTCATTTCATCAATGCGCCGGACATAGCGCTGGCGTCCCTTCGAATCCATCGGCGAACAGGCGCTCGCCCGCGGCGAAGTTGGTCAGTTGATAAGTCGCCAGCGCATTGCCTGATCCGCTCACACCCGCCGCGATCGCGTACGTGCCGGCAAGGTTGTTGGCCGTGGCGGTGACACTGGTCAGTCCATTTGCGTCGGTGGTCGTGGTCACGCTGTTGCCGCTGTTCACGCCGTTGGACAGCACGGCCGTCGGTCCGCTGGCCGGAGCGACGAAGTCGATGCTCACGCCCGGCATCGGCGTCGTGCCGTTGCTGGTGACCTTCAGTTGCAGCCTGCATTGGAATGCCGCATTCACGTTCGCGCCTTGTCCGTTGCCGCTGGTGCCGCTGCCTTGCGGTGGCGCCGTGGCGGTATTGGTCAGGTTGAACACCGCCGGCGTGAGCAGCCCCGCGCTGGTTGCGGTGATCTGATACGAACCGGCAAGCCCGTTGGCGGTGGCCGTAACGTCGGCTGCGCCTTGCGCATCCGTGATCACGGTGGTGGTGATGAGCACGGGCGGGAACGTCGCGCCTGGCCCGATCGCCGGCGCGGTGAACAGCACGGACACGCCACTGCTTGGATTGCCGTACGCATCGGTGACGCGCACGCCAAGCGGCGCGCCGAATGGCGTCGACACCATGGCGCTTTGCGGCGTGCCGCTGGCCGGCAACACGAGGCTGGCCGGACCACCGGTATTGGTCAGGTTGAACGTTGCGGTAGCGCCGGATCCGTTCACATGCGCGGTGACCGCGTAGCCGCCGGCCATCGTGTTGGCGATCGCGTTGACCTGTGCCACGCCGGCGATATTGGTCGTGACCGAAGCGCCACCGACGAAACTGGCGCTCGGGCCGGAGGCAGGTGTCACGAACGTCACCGAGAGTCCGCCGAGCGGATGACTGCCGGCATCGACGACCAATACCGTCAAGGGCACCAGGAACGGCGAGTTGACGCTGGCGGTCTGCGGCGTGCCGAGCGTCGATGCCACCGAGTTCGCGACGCCGGCAAGGTTGGTCAGGTTGAAGCCTGCTGGCGTGGGCACACCAGCGACGCTCGCACCGATCATGTAGCCACCGGCAACCGCATTGGCGACCGCCGTCACCTGCGCGTGCCCGATCGCATCCGTGTGCGCAGTCGTCGCGCTGAGTTGTGCTGATGCGTTGAACTGCGGCGTGTTGAATGTCACAGTCGCATTCGCGACCGGGTCGCCTTCGTTGTCGAGTACGGCCACCGTCAACGGCGCGGCAAAGGCGGAGTTGATGGTGGCGCCTTGCGGCGTGCCCCCGGCGGGACCGATGCTGGCGGCCAGCGGATTCAGCACGCTGCTGGTCAGCGATACGTTGCTGTAGCTGACGGAGGTCAGCAGATTCGCCGTGACCAGGCCCTGCGGCCGGCCGAACAGGCGCACGCCGAGATTGCCGGCGCCGACGACAGGCCCCGTGTCCAGCGTCAGCACGAGGCGATACGTCGTGCCCGACAACAGCGACAACGACACCGAATTCGGAATCGCATCGAACGTGGTGATCAGCGAGGTGCTGCCGACAGTCAAGCCCAAACCGGCATTGCCGTCGTTGATGATGCCCAGATCCAGCGGCACGCCCGCGTCGACGTTGGCCTGCAGGACGTAGTGCCGATTGGCAACCAGCGGTATGCCGAAGTCCTGCGAGAAATAACCGCTGTTGCTGACGATGCCGAGTACGTTGACGCCGGCCAGTCCGCCGATGGTTGCGCGGCCGGAACCAATCGACAAGCTCGGCGGCGCGAGCAGGCCGGCGATGCCGGCATACGTTCCATGCCACGGTCCGCTGCCGATCGCGGCGGAGCCCGAGCCACCAATCACGCCTCCGCCGACGGTGCCGTTGTTGGCTGGATTGGAAAAATCGCCGTTCGGCACCGGAATCGGCGCCGCCAGGCAGGACGTGCCGAGCAACAGCGACGCGGCAGCCAGAAGCGCTTGAAAGACCGCGCGCAGACGCAACGGCAGACGAAAAACATTCATGGTCATATCCCCAATATTGCTTTTTACGGCATTTCCCGCGGATCAATCCGCGGGATCCCCATTTCGGCAATTCCATTGCCGCGCTCTTTCGAGCGAGTTTCGATTATTGGGAGATATGCAATTAATATAAATTTGCATCTACTGTAAAAATGTACAGGTATGCATTGCCGCCATTCGCAGCGTGCGCCAAGAGGTTGTTAATCATCACTTTGGGATCGGCCGTCCGACGGCGCCGCCGCTCGGATGGGTAGCAATCGAAAGACACGCTGGGGGAATACCCGCGTCGCAAAAAACCAGCAATCCCGCGATCCGCGCGGGCAATTCCGGCAGGCGGACGCCGCGACCTGCCGGCGGAAATCAGCGCGTGGCGCTGCTTAGTGCGCGCAACAGGGCTTGTGCGGCGCCGAGGCGTTCGGCGGCACCGGGCAATTCCAGCTTGATGCGCAACTTGTCCTGGCCGTCGAGCGCATAGACTTTCGGCTGCGACTGGATCAGCTTGATCACGCTCAAGGGATCGATGTTCGGCTGTGGATTGAATTGCACACGTCCGCCGCGTTCGCCGAGTTCGAGTTTGCGTATGCCGATTGCCGTGGCGGCGAGTTTGATTGCCGCTACCGCATAGAGATTTTTCAAAGGATCAGGCAGTAATCCGAAACGATCGATCATTTCGACTTGCAGCTCGCGCAACGCGTCGACATCGCGCGCACTGGAGATGCGCTTGTACAAGGTCAGGCGCGTGTGCACGTCCGGCAGGTAGTCGTCTGGGATCAGGGCCGGAATGTGCAGCTCGACTTCGCTGTCGCGTTCGTCGACCAGATCGAAGTCCGGCACCTTGCCGCTCTTCAACGCGCGCACCGCGCGCTCGAGCAGTTCGTTGTACAGCGAGAAACCAACGGCTTCGATCTGACCGCTCTGGCCTTCGCCGAGCAGTTCGCCGGCGCCGCGAATTTCCAGATCGTGCGTGGCGAGTGTGAAGCCCGCGCCCAGTTCCTCCATCGAAGCGATCGCTTCGAGGCGCTTTTCCGCATCCGCGGTCATCGAGCGGCGGTCGGGCACGATCAGGTACGCGTAGGCGCGATGATGCGAACGGCCGACGCGGCCGCGCAGCTGGTGCAACTGCGCCAGGCCGAAGCGATCGGCACGATTGATGAGAATCGTGTTCGCGCTCGGCACGTCGATGCCGGATTCGATGATCGTGGTGCAGACCAGCACGTTGAAGCGCTGCCGGTAGAAATCCAGCATCACCTGTTCGAGCTCGCGCTCCGGCATCTGGCCATGCGCGATGCGCAGGCGCGCGTCGGGAATGAGCTCGGCCAGTTCGCGCGCGGTGCGTTCGATCGTGTCGACTTCGTTGTGCAGGAAGTAGATCTGCCCGCCGCGTGCCAGCTCGCGCTGGAATGCTTCGCGCACCACGGCCGGATCGTATGGCGCGATGAATGTCTTCACCGCGAGGCGGTGTTCCGGCGGCGTCGCGATGATCGACAGATCGCGCAGGCCCGACATCGCCATGTTCAAGGTGCGCGGGATCGGCGTCGCCGTGAGCGTAAGCAGATCCACCTCGGCGCGCAGTTTCTTCAGCGCTTCCTTTTGACGCACGCCGAAGCGCTGTTCCTCGTCGACGATGACGAGGCCAAGTTCCTTGAATCTGATGTCCGGCTGCAGCAGCCGGTGCGTGCCGATCATCACGTCGATCTGGCCGTCGGCCAATTTCACCAGCAGCGCGTCGACTTCCTTCTTCGATTTGAAGCGCGACATCACTTCCACGCGCACCGGCCAGTCGGCGAAGCGGTCGCGGAAATTCTGGTAGTGCTGCTGAGCCAGCAGCGTGGTCGGCACCAGCACGGCGACTTGCTTGCCGGCGGTCGCTGCGACGAAGGCGGCGCGCAACGCGACTTCGGTCTTGCCGAAGCCGACGTCGCCGCAGACCACGCGGTCCATGGCCTTGCCCGAGGCGAGATCGGCGATCACCGCCTCGATCGCCTGCAACTGGTCCGGTGTTTCCTCGAACGGGAACGACGCGGCGAACTGCTCGTACAGCGCGCGGTCGTAGACGAACGCGTGGCCCTGGCGCACTTCGCGCTGCGCATACAGGGCCAACAGTTCCGCAGCGACGTCGCGCACCTTTTGCGCCGCCTTGCGCTTGGCGCGCTGCCAGGTTTCGCCGCCCAGCGAGTGCAGTGGCGCCATTTCGGGCGCTGCGCCGGAATAGCGTGAAACCAGATGCAGTTGCGCGACCGGCACGTAGAGCTTGTCGGCATTCGCGTATTCGATGGCGAGGAATTCGCCGCCGCCACCGCCGACATCGAGCTTGATCAAGCCTTGATAGCGGCCGACGCCGTGATCGACGTGCACGATCGGCGCACCGGTCGCCAGCTCCGACAAGTCGCGCAGCACCGCTTCCGGATCGCGCACCGCGCGTGCGCGGCGGCGCGTCTGTTGCGCGCGTTCGCCGTAGAGCTGGCGTTCGGTAAGTACCGTCAGTGGCGGATCGCTGAGTGCGAAGCCGTCATCGAGAGCGGCAGCGGTGATGGCGAAGCGTGCTCCCTCTGCCACGAGTTCGCTCGGGGCAGAGGGCTTTATGAATTCCAGCCATGAGGCAACCACTTGCGGTTGCAGATTGGCCTGCGCCAGTTGCTCGAGCAGCGTTTCGCGGCGCCCGGCGGAATCCGCCGCAATCAGCACGCGGCCGGGGTAGGCGTCGAGAAAGCGCTTGAGTTCTTCGGCTGGCGCTTCGCCGCGGCGATTCAGCGGCAGCTGCGGCGCGGGTTGCGTGCCGAGATCGACCGCGTGTTCACTTGTACCTTTTGCAACAATGTCCACACGCAGGCGCTGGTTCAACTGCTCGCGCAGGCGCTCCGGCGGCAGGTAGAGTTCCGCCGGCGGCAGGATCGGGCGCTCGATGTCGTGGGCGCGGCTGTCGTAGCGCTGCTGCGCCTGTTTCCAGAACGATTCGGCCGATTCGAGCGCATGGTCGGCGAGCACGAACAATGAGCTGGCCGACAGATAGTCGAACAGGGTCTCGGTGTGATCGAAGAACAGCGGCAGGTAGTACTCGATGCCGGCCGGTGTGGTGCCTTCCTTGAGATCCTGGTAGATCGGGCAGCGCCGCGGATCGATCGGGAAGCGTTCGCGCAAGGTGTTGCGGAACGCCTTGATCGATTCCTCGGTCAGCGGGAATTCGCGCGCCGGCAGCAGGTTGACGTTCTCGACCTTGTGCAGCGAGCGCTGCGACTCGGCATCGAACGTGCGGATCGATTCGATCTCGCGGTCGAACAGTTCGATGCGATAGGGTTCCGCGCTGCCCATCGGGAAAATATCCAGCAGCGCGCCGCGCACGGCGAAATCGCCGGGCTCGGCCACCTGCGGCACATGCCGGTAACCGGCGGACTCGAGACGGCGCTGCTCGCCTCCGAGTTCGAGTTTCTGGCCACGCGTCAGCACCAGGCTCGAGCCGCCGATGAAGCTGCGCGGCGCCAGTCGCTGCATCAGCGTGGCGATCGGCACCACCAGCACGCCGCGCGCGGTTTGCGGCAGGCGATACAAGGCGGCGATGCGCTGCGAAACGATTTCCGGATGTGGCGGAAACAAATCGTAGGGCAGGGTTTCCCAATCGGGGAAATGCAGCACATCCACCGAATTCGCGTCGCCGGCGCCGAAAGCGCGCAGGTCCGACTCGATCGCGTGCGCAGCCTGCGTGTCGCGCGCTACCGCGACGACAATGCCGGCATGCGCGCGCGCCGCTTCGGCGATGGCCAGCGCCAGCGAACTGCCATGCGGCGCGGTCCAGAAGCTGCGGCGCTTCGCATCCTGCGGCAATGGCGGCGTGATCAGGGTGGGTCCGGCGAGGACTGCGTTCATCAAGTAAAAGCCGATCGAAAAAAGGCCGTTTGGGAAAACCACGACAGCGCCGGAACGTTCATGACGGCCAGCGCGGGGCGCGCAGTTTAGCGCATGTGCTTCATCGTTCGCGGTGTCGCTGCGCGAATCCTGCGCGCATTGCGCTGTCGCGCGTGACTTCTGGCCTAGGAAAAATGCCCGGTTTCACAAGTCTTTACCCGTGCCTGCGCCGCGTCGCATGGTGCTTGCGCGATAATGTGCGACATAGTCAGCAACATCCATGCACCAGGATTTTCATGTCGCGATCGATTCACCGTCTTGTATTGCCTGTCGCCTGCGCGACGCTCGCGCTCGGCGCGTGCTCGCGCACGCCGCCGCCGATGGTGGACACGACGGCACCGGTGGACGTGGCACTGGCGCAGAAGAAATCCATGCCCGAGTTGCTTAGCGCGGTCGGCGCGGTCGAAGCGATCAACAGCGTGGCGATGAAATCGCTGGTCGACGGACAACTGCTCGAGAGTCACGTCAAGGATGGCGACGACGTGACGCAGGGCCAGTTACTGTTCAAGATCGATCCGCGACCCGCGCAGGCGGCGCTGGCGCAGGCGGAGGCGGCGCTCGCCAAGGATGCCGCCGCGCGCGATCTGTCGCAGGCACAGCTCAAGCGCTACGAGCCGGTCGCGGCGAAAGGATTCATCTCTGCCGACCAGATGCAGCAGTACGTGACGGCGTATACCGCCGCCGCGGCCAGCGTCAAGGTCGACCAGGCAAATGTCGAAGCGGCCAAGCTGACGCTCGGCTACACCTCGATCTACGCGCCAATCGCCGGTCGGGCCGGGCGCATCCTGGTGCAGCCAGGTAATCTGGTCAAAGCCAACGACACGCAGCCGCTGCTCGTGTTGAACCAGATCACGCCGATCTTCGTCAATTTCGCCATTCCCGGCAGCTATGTCGAGCGCGTACGCGGAGCGCAGGCGCAGGCGACGCTGGCGGTGCGCACCGCCAGCGATGCCGGGTCGACGCCGCAAAGTGGAGAATTGGCTTTTGTGGACAACGCCGTCGATCCGACCACGAACACCGTCAAGTTGCGTGCGCGTTTCGGCAACGGCGGGCAGACACTGTGGCCGGGTCAGTTCGTCAAGGTGGTGCTGACGCTGGGCGAAAGCGCCGATGCGATCGTGGTGCCCGATGCCGCGGTCAAGGCCGGCCCCGATGGAAGCTACGTGTTCGTGGTCAAGGCGGATGGCCACGTCGAACAGCGCGGCGTCAGCGTGGCGCGCAGCGTCGACGGCGAGGCGGTGATCGCGCAGGGCCTGGCGGCCGGCGAGAGCGTGGTTACCGACGGCCAGTCGCGGCTGGTCAATGGCGGCAAGATCAAGGTGGTTGGCGAAGCACCAAAAGCCGGCGTGCAAACCAGCGCGCAGCGTTGACATGAGTGCAGATCAAGTCAGCTCGAATCAGCCGGGTTCCGTGTCGGCGATCTTCGTGCGCCGCCCAATCATGACCACGCTGGTCATGATCGGCATCCTCGTGTTCGGCATCGCGGCGTACCGGCTGTTGCCGGTGTCGGATCTGCCGAACGTCGATTTCCCGACGATCCAGATCACGGCGCAATTGCCCGGTGCCTCGCCCGAGACGATGGCGTCGGCGGTTGCCACGCCGTTGGAGAAACAGTTCTCGACGATTTCGGCAGTGGAATCGATGACCTCGCTGTCCGGTATCGGCCAGACCCAGATCACGCTGCAGTTCACGCTCGAGCGCAACATCGATGCGGCCGCATTGGATGTGCAGTCGTCGATTTCCGCGGCGCTGAAGCAGCTGCCGCCGACCATGACCACACCGCCGAATTTCCGCAAGGTCAATCCGGCCGACGCGCCGATCTATTTCATCGGCATGAGTTCGAAGACCCTGCCGTTGTCGAAAGTCGACGAGTACGGCGAATCGTTGCTTGCGCAACGCCTGTCGATGATCGACGGCGTCGCGCTGGTCAATGTGTATGGCTCGGCCAAGTATGCGGTACGCATCGATCTGGATCCCGGCGCGATGGCTGCGCGCGGGCTCGGCATCGATCAGGTGTCGGCGGCGGTCGGCAGCGGCAACGTCAATCTGCCGACGGGCACGCTGTATGGGAGCAACCGCACCTACAACGTGATGGTCAACGGCCAGTTCGACGCGGCAAAGCCCTTTGCCGACATGATCGTCAGCTATCAAAACGGTGCGCCCGTGCGGCTCGGCGACATCGGCCGCGTCTACGACGGCATCCAGAACGACAAACTCGCGGCCTGGGTCAACGGCACGCGCGGCGTGCTGCTGGCGATTCAGAAGCAGCCGGGTACGAACACCATCGCCGTGGTCGAGCGCATCCGCAAGGTGTTGCCGGGATTCGAGAAGGAATTGCCGGCCGGCGTCGATCTGAAGGTCTTCTACGACCGCACCGAAAGCATTCGCGCCTCGGTGCACGACGTGCAGTTCAGCTTGTTGCTGGCGCTGTTCCTGGTGGTGCTGGTGATCTTCCTGTTCCTGCGCAACCTGTCGGCAACGATCATCCCGTCGCTGGCGCTGCCGATGTCGATTGTCGGCACGTTCGCGATCATGTATCCGTTCGGCTACAGCCTGGACAATCTGTCGCTGATGGCGCTGACGCTGTGCGTCGGCTTCGTCGTCGACGACGCGATCGTGATGCTGGAAAACATCGCGCGGCACATGGAGATGGGCAAGAGCGCGATGCAGGCGACATTCGACGGCGCGCGCGAGATAGGTTTTACGATCGTCTCGATGACGCTGTCGCTGGCGGCAGTGTTCATCCCGATCCTGTTCATGAGCGGCATCGTCGGGCGCCTGCTGCACGAGTTCGCGGTGACCATCGTCAGCGCCGTGCTGGTGTCGGGCTTCGTGTCGCTGTCGCTGACGCCGATGCTGTGCAGCCGCATGCTGAAGCCTCACCACGGCGAGCATCACGGCCGCATGTATCAGTGGTTCGAGCACGTCTTCGATGGCATGCAGGATTTCTACCGGCGCACGCTGAGCGCGAGCATGCGCCATCAGCGCCTGGTGCTGATGGCGTTCGGTCTGATTCTCGCCGCGACCGTGGTGCTGTTCGTGTACGTGCCGAAAGGCTTCCTGCCGAACGACGACACCGGCCAGCTGTTCGTGTTCACCGAAGCCGACCAGGACATCGGCTTCGACGAAATGGCGCGCAAGCACAACGAAGCGGCACGCATCATCCGTGAGGATCCGAACGTCGCCGGCGTGATGGCATTCATGGGCGTTTCGGGCAGCAGCGCGACGCTGAATCTCGGCCGCATGATCGTCACGCTCAAGCCGCGCAGCAAGCGCGGCACGCCGGACGAAGTGATCCAGGAACTGCGGCCGAAGTTGACCGGCATTCCCGGCTTCAAAGTGTATCTGCAAAACATCCCGATCATTCGTCTGCCGGGGCCGCTCAGCAAGGCGCAATACCAGTACACATTGCAGGATATCGACACCAAGGAACTGTTCGGCTTCGTGCCGAAGCTGGTCGATGCGATTTCCAAACTCGAAGGTTTTCAGGACGTGACCAGCGACCTGCTGATCGCGTCGCCGGAAATGGACGTGAAGATCGATCGCGATGCGGCGGCGTCGGTCGGCGTCACCGCCGCGCAGATCGAAAGCGCGTTGTATACCGCGTTCGGGCCGCAGCAGGTGTCTACGATCTACACCTCGATCGATCAGTACTGGGTGCAGATGCAGGTCGATCCGAAGCGGCAGAACGATCCGGCAGTGCTGGCGCAGATCTACATCCATTCCAACAACGGCCAGATGGTGCCGCTGTCGGCGGTCGCGCATTTCGAGAAATCCGTCGGTGCGGCGACCATCAGCCATCTCGGGCAGGTGCCGTCGGTGACGCTGTCGTTCAATCTGGCGCCCGGCGTGTCGTTGAGCCAAGCGGTCGAGCGCCTCGACGGCGCGGTCGCACGAGTGAAGGCACCGGCCACGATTAGCGGCACGTTCCAGGGTGCGGCGCAGGCGTTCCAGTCGTCGATTGCCGGCATGGGCACGCTGCTGCTGCTGGCGATCTTCGTGATCTATCTGGTGCTCGGCATCCTGTATGAAAGTTTCATCCATCCGTTGACGATTCTCTCGGGCCTGCCGACGGCGGCGTTCGGCGCGCTGCTCACGCTGCTGATCTTCCACATCGACTTGAATCTGTATTCGGCGGTCGGCCTGATCATGCTGATCGGCATCGTCAAGAAAAACGCGATCATGATGATCGACTTTGCGATCGAGGCCGAACGCGGCGGCAAGTCGGCGGCAGACGCGATCTTCGAGGCCTGCCTGGTGCGCTTCCGTCCGATCATGATGACCAGCTTTGCCGCGCTGTTCGGCACGCTGCCGATCGCGCTCGGTGTCGGCTCGGGCGCCGAGTCGCGGCGCCCGCTCGGCCTGGCGGTGGTCGGCGGCCTGCTTACTTCACAGGTGCTGACGCTATACCTGACGCCGGTCATCTACCTGTATTTCGAGCGCCTGCAGGAACGCATGCGCACGCGGCGCGGCAAGAGTACGGTGCGCGAGACCGAGACCGTGCCTGCCGATCCGCTGCAGCGCGGCGCCTGATCGCGCCGCAAGGAATGTCGGCACTCGTAGGCTGGGCTGAAAAGCCCAGCATTCGTGCACGTTTAAGCTGGGGTTGTCAGCCCAGCCTACGGGCCGCAAGGAATGCTGGCAGGCGGGCAGGACGCCCGCCTGCGATGCGGCATTGTCCACAACTATACAATTGCCGTGGCGTGCGATCTCACGGCCGCGCTTCCAGCACCAGGTTGAACGGCGTTTCGGTGGCCCGGCGGAATTGCCGGAAGCCACCCTGATCGACCACCACCTGGCGCAGGCGCGCCTCGCCGGCTTGAGCGCCCAGCGCAGGTCCATTGCGTGCCAGCGAAACCGGCACGCAAATCTGCGACGACGCGCCGTACATCATGCGCCCGACCGGATTGTGGTTGGCTTGCGGCGTATCGTTGGCGAAGGGTTCCACGATCATGCAATTGCCGTCGGACTTCAGCGCCTGTCGTGCGTGTTTCGCCGCGCCGGCCGGATCGCCCATGTCATGCAGGCAATCGAAAAAGGCGATCAGGTCGAAGTCGCGGCCCTTGTAGCTGACCGCGTCGGCCACTTCGAACTGCGCGTTGCTCGCGCCGGCCGCCTTGGCGCGCTCGCGCGCGACATCGATCGACGGGCCGTGATAGTCGTAACCGACGAACGTCGAATTGGGGTACGCCTTGGCCATCAGGATCGTGCTGGCGCCGTGACCGCAGCCGATGTCTGCGGCCTTTGCGCCACGCTTGAGTTTCTCGACCACGCCATCGAGCGCCGGCAGCCACCCGCCAAGCAGATTGGCGTTGTAGCCGGCGCGGAAGAAGCGCTCGGTGCCATGGAACAGGCACTGGTGATGCTCGCCCCATTCCATGCCTTTACCGGATTTGAAGTTGTCGGTGGTGCGATCCAGCGCATGGAAAACGGCTTCCACGATGAACTGCGCGCCGGGCAGATCGACCGGACCGTTCGGATCGGCCAGGCACAGCTTCTGTTCGTCGCTCATGGAATACAACCCGGAGGCGGCGTCGTACAGCACGTAGCCGCCGGCTGCCTGGTTGTTGAGCCACTCGCGCACATAGCGCTCGCTCGTGCCGGTGCGGCGGGCCAGCTCGACCGGTGCTGCGGCACCTTGCGCCAGCGCCTTGTACAAGCCGAGACGATCGCCGACGATCACCAGCGTCGCGCTGATTGCCGCGCCCAGGTCGACCAGCGCCTTGCCGAGGAACTCGTTGAGTTTCGCTTCGTTGATGGCCATGAACACCCTCCCGTGTCGGTGTGTGAACCGATAGACGGGCGGGGCGGGCAAATGCTTACATTCAGGCAGCGAAGTGGCGCGGACGTAGGCTGGGCTGGCAAGCCCAGCACATGTTGATCGCAGGAGCGCTGGGCTTGTCAGCCCAGCCTACGATCTTCGATACGACGAAAGGAGCGTCAGGCTTGCGGCGCCAGATCGAGAGTCACGCGCAGCAGCCCCGGATCCTGCAGTTGCGAATGGCGTTCGAAACCCAATTCGCTGCACAGATCGAGCATCGCGCCGTTTTCCATGAGCACGTCACCCCACATCTGCGTGGCGCCAAGTTGGCGGCAGGCGGCAATCAGGCGCTGCATCAGCATCATGCCGAGGCCCTGACCGGCAAAGCGTTGCTGCACGATCAGGGCAAACTCCGCAGCCAGGGTGACCGGATCGACGTGTGCGCGCGCCACCGCATGAATCTCCGCTTCGACCGCCGGTGGTGGATCGACCAGCACCAGCGCGATCTCGTTTGCTGAATCCAGATCGCACAGGCGCTGCGCCAGCGGTTCGGGCAACTCGGTCAGCGGATGCAGGAAACGCATGCGCACTTCCGATGGCGACAGCTTCGCGAAGCCGCGCTGCAGGGCAGCGACATCGTCGATGCGGATCGGCCGCAGCAGCAGTTGTTCGCCGTCGCGGGTCTGCAGCAGTTCACCGGAATCTGGCATCGTTGCCGGGGCGTCGTTGGCGGCACGCAGCAGCGGCCGCTGGGCAAGTCGCGAGCTGCTTGCGAGCGCGGCAATGGCGTGCGGATTTGTCAGGCGGGATTTTGCTAAAGTAGTCATGCGCCCAGACTGCGCCCCAGCGGTCGAGCAGACCACCTAAAACGACACCCCGTGGTTCAGTTAACTGACCCTATCATTCAGCTGTCACAGCAAGGAGCAGCGCCATGACCGCGGCCGACCTCGAAAAGCTTTGCGGCAAATGGCCGGGCGTGGAAAGCTCGATCAAGTGGGAGGACGACCTCGTCTTCAGCGTCGCCGGCAAGATGTTCACCGTGTTGTGCCTGCGCGGGCAGGACAAGGGCCGCTTCTCGTTCAAGGTCGATCCGGAACGCTTCCTCGAACTTACCGACCAGCCCGGCGTGATGCCGGCGCATTACATGGCGCGTGCGTTCTGGATCACGGTCACCGAACCGGAACGCTTCAAGCGCGCCGAAGTGGATGCGTTCATCCGGCACTCCTACGATCTGGTGCGCTCCAAGCTGACCAAGAAGATGCAGGCCAAGCTCGCCGCGGAAGAATAGGCGTCAGTGCTTGCGGCTGGACGCCTTGGCGGCGCGCCGCGCGCGCTGCAGCACGGTCGGCGTGGCGGGGAACACGTAGCCGTTGTCTGGCACCGCGTAGTTGCCGTCGTCGAGCTTGTCCAGGCTGACCACAATGTCGCTGCCGGGTTGCGGCCCTGCCGAAGGTGCGTCGTGGGTTTCGAAATAGTCCACTTGTGGACGCGCGGCGCCGCGAAAAGTCTCCAGCACCGTGGCGTGCACGTGGAAGGTCACATAGCCGCCACTGGCGTGCGTGGCATCCTTCGCCTTGCTTTCCACCGAATCGATGCGCACGTGCGCCGTGTACGCCGTGTCGCGCACGTTGCTGTCGATCAGATCGAGCGGCGGCATGTCGGCAGCGAATGTCGACCGCGCCACCGGCAGGCAGGCGAGCGCCGACAGGCACAGCCAAAGCAGAGCATTGCGCATGCAGCGAATCGCTCGTGCGGAATCCAGCCGCGATCCTAGCATCAGCGCTTGAACTGGGCGAACGTGACGAAGTGCCCGCCGGGTTCGCGATAGCCGATTTCCACCGATCCGTAAAACGTCTCGCGCCGCGGCATCACGATTTCGAAGCCATCGAGTGCCTTGGCCAGCGCGCCGATGTCGTCGACTTCGACGAACAGGAACGTCCTGTCGTTGTCGAAGCGCACGGCATGCGCGGCGGAATCCTGCTTGAGCATGGCGACGCTTTGGTACATCACCTCGACGCTGCCGTTGCCCAGGATGACGAAACCCAGGCGATCGCCGTCGGGAACTTCGGTCTGGCGCTGGAAGCCGAGCCGCTCCTGCCAGAACGGCAGGCTGGGCTCGATTGCATCGACGAACAGCACGGGCGTTGATTTGAGCAATTTCGGACGGGCCATGACTTCTCTCCGGTTCGCCGGTGGGGCGATTCGGGCACGATGCTAAACTGGTGCTGCTGTCAACGTGGTGTCAGGAGCTGGATGGGATGTCAGGCAAGGCCGATTCACTGAAAACCGTGCTGCTCGCGCTCGGCGCGAACTTCGCGATCTTCGTTTCCAAGATGGTGGCCGCGGTGCTTACCGGCTCCGGTTCGCTGCTGGCCGAGGCGGTGCATTCGCTGGCCGACTGCGGCAACCAGGGCCTGCTACTGGTCGGCATGCGCCAGGCGCGGCGCGCGCCGTCGGCGAACCATCCGCTCGGTTTCGGCATGGTCGTATACTTTTGGTCGTTCCTGGTCGCGCTGCTGCTGTTCAGCGTCGGCGGCCTGTTTTCGTTCTACGAGGGCGTCCACAAGCTCAAGCATCCGGAACCGATGCACTGGCCGTGGCTGGCGATCGGCGTGCTGGCGTTCGGCATCGTCATGGAATCGTTTTCGATGTGGGGCTGCATGCGCGAGGTCAACAAGGCGCGCGCCGGTAAATCGTTGTGGCGCTGGTTTCGCGAGAGCCGGCAAAGCGAACTGATCGTGGTGTTCGGCGAGGATCTGGCCGCCTTGCTCGGTCTGGCGCTGGCACTCATCGCCGTGGTCGCAACCATGCTCACCGGCAACCCGACGTACGACGCGATTGGATCGATCGCGATCGGTGTGCTGCTGTGCGTGGTCGCCGCGTTTGTCGCGCGCCAGGTCGCCTCGCTGTTGATCGGGCAGAGCGCCGAGGTCGGCCTGCGCGAGGCGATCACGTCGTTCGTCGGCGAACAGGCCGAGGTCGAACGCGTGTTCAACGTGATTACGCTACAACTGGGCCCGGACGTGATGGTCGCGACCAAGGCGCAGATGCGCGGCGACTTGTCCGGGCGCGAATTGATCGAAGCGATCAACCGCGTCGAAGCGGCAATGAAGGCGAAGTTCCCGGAGATCCGCTGGAGCTTTTTCGAGCCCGATTTCTCCGATTGAGGTGGCTCCGCTTGAAAATCGCTCCGCTTGAAAATTCGCCGACCGATGCGGCGAGCGGACCGATCGCGCAATGACTACTCGGCGGTCAGCCACTTGACCCGATAGTCGCCGAAGCGCCCCTGGCGCAGATGATCGCGCAGCGACGGCAGCAGCTCCTCGAGCTGGCGTTCGAACTTCCACGGCGGGTTGACGACGATCATGCCGCAGCCGTTCAGGCGCAGCGCGGAATTGTCCGGGTGCAGCAGCAATTCGGCGCACAGCACCTTCGGAATCCTGTGGCGCGCAAACCAGCGCTGAAACGGCACCGTGTGCTGGCGCAGCTTGATCGGATACCAGATCGCATACGTGCCGCCCGGCCAGCGCGAATACGCCGCGGTGAAGGCAATCTCGATTGCGCGGAATTCGTCGTCCTGTGCCTCGAACGGCGGATCGATCAGCACCAGACCGCGCTTCTCCTTCGGCGGCAGCAGCGCCGACATGGCCGAGTAGCCGTTGCGCTGATGCACGCCGATGCGCGCATCGCTGCCGAACAGACGCTTGAGCTTGGCCGCTTCATCGGGCTGCAACTCGCACAGCACGGCGCGATCCTGTTCGCGCAGCAGCAGGGCGGCAATCATCGGCGAACCGGGATAGACGTTCAGTTCGCCCGGATTGGCGGCATTCAACGCGCGCACCAGATTCAGATAGATATGCAGCTGCGAGTTCAGCCGCGTCGCCGCGAGCAGGCGCAGCACGCCGTTTTCATGCTCGCCGGTCTTGCGCGCTTCCTCGCCGTGCAGCTCGTAGCGGCCGGAACCGGCGTGACTGTCGAAATAGCAGAACGGCGTCTGCTTGGTTTTCAGCGCCTCGAGCAGGCCGACCAGGATCGCGTGCTTGAACACGTCGGCAAAATTTCCGGCATGGAACGCGTGACGATAGTTCATGGCAAGTCGGCGCAAGCGGTTGACGGCAGTGTAGCAACCCGCAACCCGGACAATCACGCCCTGGCCGTGACGCGGTCCGCAATTTGTCGTGGGCCCGCTCGCCGGGGCATCGCGCATGTCATTTCGAACTAGCCGCTGAACGGGATTTTGCGAGTGCCCGTGGGGCATGCGGGCGTTCAGCCGCAGTGCGCTCTGATGGGCGCGCAGGCTCGCATTCCGAGCGCAGAGGTGAACATCATGAACGCACCGCGATCCCTCGCATTGTTCGCGAGCGTGGCGTTGGCGTGCTCTGCCATGGCGCAGGGCAGCTACGATCCGTCCGCAGCGACCGCATCTTATGCGGCACAGGCAAATTCCGTATCCGCCGATCCGCCGGCGCGCGTGGCACGGCTGGCGTTCGTGCGCGGCGAAGTCAATTTTGCGCCGGCCGGCGAGAGCGATTGGGTGCAGGCGCAATTGAACCGGCCGGTCGTGACCGGCGACAAGTTGTGGACCGACAACGGCGGCCGCGCGGAATTGCAGGTCGGCGCGGCGACGATCCGCATGGAGCAGCGCACCAGTTTCGATTTCCTCAATCTCAACGACCAGTCCGCGCAGATCGAATTGACGCAAGGTTCGCTCGATCTCGACGTGCGCCGCGTCCACGGCAACGAGACCTACGAGATCGATACGCCCACGCTGGCCTTCATCGCCGATCGCGTCGGCGACTATCGCATCGATGTCGACGCGCAGGGCAATGTCACGACCGTGACGGTGCGGCGCGGCGGCGGCGCCATCTATGGTGAAGGCGGCACCAAAGTGCAGATCGGCGAAGGCCAGGTGCTGACGTTCGACAATCCGCAGCTGCGCGACTATCGCACCGCGCGAGTGGAACAGCGCGACGACTTCGACAACTTCGTGGCGGACCGCGATCGACGCTATCAGCGCCCGGTTGCCGCGAATTATGTCTCCGAAGATGTCGTCGGTTACGAAGACCTCGACGAGTACGGCAGCTGGAGCGATGCTCCCGAATATGGACACGTCTGGTATCCGAACAATGTCGGCAGCGATTGGGCGCCGTACCACGAAGGCCGCTGGGCTTGGGTCGAACCGTGGGGCTGGACCTGGGTCGACGATGCGCCGTGGGGTTTCGCGCCGTTCCACTACGGCCGCTGGGTCAACGTCGAGTCGCGCTGGGGCTGGGTGCCTGGCCCGGTCGACGTTCGGCCGGTCTATGCACCGGCGCTGGTTGCGTTTGTCGGCGGCGGCGGTTTCGGCGTCGACATCTCGGTCGGTGGATCGGTCGGGTGGTTCGCGCTCGGTCCGCGCGATGTCTATTTCCCAGGCTATCGCTGCGGCCGCAACTATTTCACCAGCATCAACGTGAGCAACGCGCGCATCAGCAACGCGACGGTGAACAATTACTACGGCGGCTGGTCGCGCGGGAACGTCAACTACGCACGCATCGACTACGCCAACCGCAACCGCCCGGGTGCGCTTGCGGCGATGCCGACCGGTGCGTTTGCCAGCGGCCATCCGGTGGCGACATCCGATCTGACCATGAACAGCCGCGCCGCCCTGGCGAACGCGCGCGTGGTGCCGCGCGCGGCGGTGGCGCCGACGCGCGCCGGCGTGCTGGCGGCAAACGGCCGCGCGCCACGGACGTCCGCGCCGGCAGCGGCATTCAATCGGCAGGTCGTCGCGGCGCATGCGCCGCCGCCGGCGCCGGCTTCGTTTGCCGCGCGCCAGCGCCTGCTGCAACGCACGCCTGGCGAGCCGCTGAGCACGCCGCAGTTGCGTTCGCTTGCCGCGCAACAGCCGCGGCATGGCGCCAACGTGCGCACGCTGCAGGCCAACGCGCGCGGCACTTCGCCGGTTGCGCCGACCGGTATGAACCGCACGGAAGCAGGCTCGCGCAATGCCCTGGCGCAGGAGCGCATGCAGCGCGGCAACGAGCGCGTGCAAACGGCGTCGCGCAACGGCGTGCCGATGGATGCACGAGTAGATCCGCGTCAACCGCTGCGCTCGTCGGATTTTGCGCACGCACAGCGCGGGCGCGATGCACAGACGGCAACGGTACAGCGTGGACGCAGCCACACGCCAGATGCGCTAAGCCACGGCAATGCGCCGGCGCAGACCGCGCGCACCGCAGCGCAGCCAAGCCAGCGTCCGAACGGCTTCGCAACCGCGCGCCCGCAAGCGACGCAGCGACAGGATCGCGCGACGGCGAGGCAGCAGCGTGAGACCGCCCAGCAACAACGCCTGGCATCGCAAAACCAACGCCGGGCCGAGTCGCAGCAACGCTTCGGGCGCGCCGCGCAAAATCGCGTCACCACGTCGGTGCAACGCGCGCCGAACAACCAGCGCCAGGTCGAGCAGCGCGCCATGCTGCAGGAACGCCGCAACGCTGCTCAGCCACAGCATGCGCAGCAGTACCAGCGCCAGGCCGATCGCGGCACGGCGCAACGGCAGGAGCAGCGAGCAGCGATGCAACAACGTGCTCCGATGCAGCAGCCGCGTGCGATCGAACGCAATGCGCCGCAGGAGCGCCGCGTGGTTGCGCAGCCGCGCTATCAGCGTCCAGCCGAGCGGATACAGGCGCCACAGCAGGCCCAGGCACGGCCGGAAGCGCAGCGCTTCAATGCGCCGCCGCGCAGTCAGCCGCAACCGGCGGCAGCGCGCCAGCAGCAATTGGCGCGGCAAAACGCGCAGCCGGCCACGCCGAAGAAGGACAAGAAGGACGGCGGCCGCGATTGATGTGGCGTGACCGATCGGCCGTGCTACCGCTTCGTGCAAACGCGCCGCCACGGCGCGTTTGCTTTGTGCCTTGGCGAATCCTCATCGAGACATGGGCACGAAGCCGCGCGACCTGATCGCATCGGCAAGCGCGACAGGAAATGCGCGGAGGCCGGGAGTCAATCGGCGTCGGCGCGCTTCCAGACCGAATACGCGACCGTGCCGTTGCCGGAAGCGCTGGCGGGCACCGAATAGGTAAGCACGCCGTTTTCAAACGTGTAGTCGCGCAGCTGCTGCGTGTTTTCCCAGTTCGGATAGGACGACGCCTCGATGCGGAAGGCAAGGCGGTGCGCGGCTGCGTCTACCGATACGTGGCCGTAGTGCGTGCTCGAGCCTAGCATTGCCTCGCGATATTCCTCGGCCGATCCGCGCGTCTTGTCCGCGGCGGCGAACTTGGCCCGTCCCGGCCGGAATATCTGCAGCGAATAGCGTCCGTCGCGATCGACCAGCAGCAGGCCGTTTGGATGCTCGCCGTAGTTGGTCGTACGCGTACCGTCCGCGTGGACCTCGTAGGCGGCGGTCATGATCCAGCTGCCTTGCAACGTGAGCGCTTCCGATCCGGGAGAGGCGACAGCGCCCGAGGCCAGCAGCGCAGCGCAGACGGCGAGTTTGGTGGGCAGGTTGATGGCCATATGATTCTCCGTAACCGCATTTAGAGGTTACGATGCTGGCAGCAGTCGTGTAACCTGTCAAGCAGGTTTCGTGAGATGCTATGCTCGGGAAAAGCAACCGTTGGTGCGCGCGTGTCGAATGCAGGTGCTGAGAGTCGTCCGGACTTCACCTTTCTCGCCGGTCATCCGGCGCTGGACCTGTGCGCCACACTGGCCGGCCGCCTCAAGCCGCAGCCGCGCGAATTGCTGGCTAGTCCGGAAGATGTTTCGCGCTGGCTGGTCCAGGCGGAACTGGCTGAGGCGCCTCCGCCGGTCTCGGCGGCGGATCTCGAGCGCGCGCGGCTGCTGCGTGAAAGCGTATACGCGCTGGCCTTGGCGCGTGTGCACGGCGAGCGTGCGCCCGCGCCGGCGCGCCGCCAGCTCAATGCGATCGCCGCGGCAAGGTCGGCGGTGCCCCAACTGACCGTTGGCGGACGCCTGCGGGTAACGGGCAACGCGCGCGATTTTCTCGCCGGCCTCGCGCGCAGTGCAGTGCGGCTGCTTGGCAGCGACAAGGCCGCCAGCATCCGTCAGTGCGAAGCGCAGACCTGCGCGCGGCTTTTCATCGACGCGTCGCGCAGCGGCGAACGGCGCTGGTGTTCCATGTCTGGCTGCGGCAACAAGGCCAAGGTGGCCCAGTTCCGGCGCCGCCAGCAGCAGCGCTAGGCCGGCGCGCCGATCATGACGCAGGTCATCGCGATCGATCCGATCACGCTGTCGTTGAAGATGCGCAGGGCGTCGTCCGGCTGGCGTAGTGCCAGCGCATAGACCAGCGGCAGCCAATGCTCCGGCCCGGCGATGCCGCGTTGCACATCGGTGCCGAGACGGTTCCAGTCGGCCAGCGCGGCCACATCGCCTGCTTCGATGTGCGTGCGGATCGTGGCATCGGCGCGCACGGCCCACGCCAGCGGCGTCGGATCGCGGAATGAGAACTCGGCGAGATTGTGCACAGTGTTGCCGCTGCCGAGGATCAATACGCCCTCATCGCGCAGCGGCGCGAGTTCGCGCGCCAGACCGGCATGAAAGGCGCCCGGGCGGGTCGTATCGAGGCTCAGCTGCAACACCGGGATATCCGCCTGCGGATACATTATGCGCAACACGCTCCACGCACCGTGGTCGAGCCCGCGGCCCGGGTCGAGGTGTACTTTGCTGCTTTGTACCAATTGCGCGATGCGTCGGGCCAATGCCGGCTCGCCACGTGCCGGGTAGCGCACATCGAACAGCGCCTTGGGGAATCCGTAGAAGTCGTGGATCGTCTCCGGCGTGGCGGTTGCGCCGACGTACACGCCGCGCGTTTCCCAATGCGCGGATACGCACAGGATTGCCCGCGGCTTGGGCAGGTCGGATGCAACATCGCGCCAGCCGCGGGTGAAGGCGTTGTCTTCCAGCGCGTTCA
>Ga0105238_10001822_pt1 | contig 21360 bp, 14 predicted proteins | sample KBSC34metaG_FD_81526 | JGI IMG/M metagenome (GOLD analysis project Ga0105238, IMG submission 81526) | Corn rhizosphere microbial communities from Kellogg Biological Station, Michigan, USA - KBS C3-4 metaG | ecosystem: Host-associated > Plants > Roots > Rhizosphere > Soil | place: Michigan, USA...
GATCGCGTCCAGCAGCTCGTCGCGCCAGGGCAGCGCCCCGCCCGACAGCCACTGCACGACCACGAAGTCCCCGTGGCGATCGACGTTCACGCCCGGCAGACCCTCGCTGTCGCCCGCGAACAGACGCATCGAATCGGGGCGCGCCCCCCCGAACAGCAGCCAGCGCAGCTGGACGGCCCGGGTGAAGCGGGCCGCGATGATGCCCAGCCCGGGCGAGACCCGTTCGTCGGGATCGCGGGTCAGGACCCGGACCGCCACCGGATGGTCGCGATCCACGAAGCCACGGGCGATGAAATCCCGGTTGCCGGAGAAGATGTCGACCACCGTGCCCGTGGGCTCGGCCACCTCGCGGCTTCCCAGGGCGTCACGGAACACCCAGGGGTGTCCCGCGGCGACGCGAGCCGCGACATCGGGCGAGATACGGTAGATCCCGATCCGGCGGGACATTGTCGGGGCGGGGCCTCGCCCATGGCCGCCGCTGCGCGGCCGGGACGGTCTTGCGGGAAACGATGGCATTTGAAGCCGGCGGACCATGGCACCCGCCGTCCCGATTTGTCAACGGGTGCCATCCCGTGTCAGCGTCGGCGGCTCAACGATTGCGGTGGCTGCTGGCACTGACTAGATTCGGGGATCCCGCGGGAACGGCCCTGTCACCAGCAACTGTCGGAAATCATTAGCTAGGACCGTCACTCCCCGGTTTCGAAAAGCAAGCGTGAATATCTTTTTCAGTTTAGAATCGTCAAAATTTTCGTGGCGACACGGATTCGCGAGGAGCACGTAGGACATGACGGCACGACCGCCCGTAGAGACTCTGGAAGCCTCTTCTGAAGGGTCCTCCGAATCGCTGGAAACCGGAGACGAGAATGCGGCCGCGGCGGGGGAGACGGGCGGCTCGGAAGCCAAGCTCGAGCGCTCGGAGCCTTCGATGTCGCGCACGCTGGAGGCCATCCTTTCGAAGAGTGACGCGGACGACGATCTCTCCGTGCCGCCCGAGGGTGACACCGGAAGCGTCGGCACGAAGACGCTGCTGGGGCTGGGGGCGTCGGGACTGCCTTTGCCCCCGCGGGCGCCGGCGCGCCCCGCGAAGCTGAGCGATGACGAGCATTCGTTCTCGGTCGAGGACGTGTTCGACGACGAGGGGACGGCCGTCTCGTCGGTGCAGGCCAACGGCAAGGGTCGGTCCCTGAAGGGCTCCGACGACCAGGTCGGCGACCTGCTGGACGAGGTGGCGGAGGCCCTGAACGTTCAGGCGGCGACCCAGGCGAGCACGGTCGACAGCACGGTGGGCGCGCTGCCCGGGATGCCCGTGCCGCCGGCCCGTCCCATCCGCACCGACGTGGCAGCCCGCCGTGGTGGCGACGACGGCGAGGAGTTCGAGTTCGAGGATCCCGACGACGGTCCCACCACGCTGAACGCGCACGGCGAGGCGAACAGCGAGGACGTCGACATCGGGACGGACGACGACGACGAGGCCGTGGTGCTCGGGCCCGCCAAGCTGCCGGCCGCCCGGCCGGCGTCGGTCACCAGTCGCTTGCCTGCTCCGGCCGCCGTCGCGGCGGGCCCGACCGGCGTCAAGCGCGCCACGCCGTTCGCTGGTTTGCCGGTGGCGACGCTGCCTTCGTTCCCGGCGCCGGCCTCGGGCCGCTCCCGCCTGCCCACCCCGGGGCCTGCCCAGGCGCTGGGGCTGCCGCCCCCGGGCCGCACGGGTCCTCCGGGAGGGACGCCCGTGAACGGCGTGCCCGAGGTGCCGGGACAGGCCGACTCGGGGCGACGTTCATCCTCGGGACGTGCGGTGGCGGGGTCCGAGAAGTCAGCGGGCCATCACGCCACGGCGGCGGTGATGGAGTCGTTGAGCTCGGCGGTCGAGTCCGCCGCCGTCGTCCTGAAGAAGGACGTGAAGTTCCGCGTCGCCAGCCTGGGAGGCGTGGTGCTGGGCACGTTCGTCGTCGGTCTGCTGATCGGCCGCGCCGTCATCGGCAGCGGCAAGAAGCCGACAGCCGTGGCGTCCGAGGTGGCCCCCGCCGCGGACGAGCCCAAGGCGGCACCGCCCGCCGCGCCCCGCGCGCCGGCCGTGGTTGCGCCTGCTGCGCCGGTCGCGCCGCCGGTAGCCGCTGCTCCGGTCACGCCGCCCCCGCCCCCTGCCGCGCAGGCCCTGCCCCCGGTGGAGCCGGTCGTGGCGGAGGCCCCGGCGCTGGCGCCCGTTCACAAGCGCCGGGCGCGCCGCGCCAACCCCGTCGTTGCCAAGGAGGACAAGGAGAGCCTGCCAAAGGTGAGCTCGGGTAAGTCGAGCGGACCGGCGCCGAAGGTCGCCTCGAAGGTGGCTCCCGCGGCACCGTCCGGGGGCAAGAAGAAGTCGACCTGGCACGACCCCTTCGCTGATTGATTTCAATGGGAACCCTGAGAGGGTTCCCGAACCCTCCCCCGCGATGGGCTGCGCTCGGCAAACCCGAGCTTCGTCCGACGCGATGGCTTTGGGTATCGGCTAGACGGAAAAGCCTAAAGATCCGGCGTTGATAGGCCGAAATATCCGGGGTCATGACCCGGATTGGCGAGCTCCTGGTGCGCGAGCGCCTGATCTCGAGCGCCGCGCTCGAGAAGGCGGAGGAGGTCAGCCGCAAGTCGGGCGAGCGGCTGAGCCTGGCGCTGGTCCGCCAGGGGGCCCTGACCGAGGCCGAGCTGACCCACTTTCTGTCCCGCCAGTACGGCGTGCCGGCCGTCAACCTGGCCGAGTTCGACATCGAGCCCGAGGTCATCGCCCTGGTGCCGAAGGAGATGGCGCGCAAGCACCAGGTCATCCCCATGAGCCGGGTCGACAACGCCCTGATCGTCGCCATGGCCGACCCCTCGAACCTGGTGGCGCTCGACGACCTGAAGTTCCTGACGAACTACAACATCGACGTGGTGGTGGCGTCCGAGGCGGCCATCGCCGAGGCGATGGCCAAGTACTACGACGTCAATCACGATCTCAGCAGCTACAACCTCGACGACGTGATGGGGGAGCTCGACGAGAACGTCGAGTTCACCAGCGACACCGAGGAGGACGAGAACCTGCTGGACCTCGAGCGCGCCTCGGCGGACGCGCCGGTGGTCAAGCTGTGCAACGTCATCCTGCTGAACGCCGCCAAGAAGGGCGCCAGCGACATCCACATCGAGCCCTACGAGAAGAGCTACCGGGTCCGCTACCGCGTCGACGGCGTGCTGCAAGAGGAGATGACGCCGCCCTTGAAGCTGAAGGCGGCGCTGACCAGCCGGATCAAGATCATGGCCCACCTGGACATCGCCGAGCGCCGGCTGCCCCAGGACGGGCGCATCAAGATGAAGATGGGCCGCGGCAAGGAGATGGACTTCCGCGTCTCGGTGCTGCCCACCCTGTTCGGTGAGAAGATCGTGCTGCGTCTCCTCGACAAGGGGAACCTGCAGCTCGACATGACGAAGCTGGGGCTGGAGGCGGCGCAGCTGGCCGAGTTCAAGAAGGCCATCGAGGCGCCGTACGGCATGGTGCTGGTGACCGGGCCCACCGGCTCGGGCAAGACCACGACCCTCTATTCGGCGCTGCAGGAGCTGAATCAGATCTCGGACAACATCAGCACCGCCGAGGATCCGGTCGAGTTCAACCTGGGCGGCATCAACCAGGTGCAGGTGCGCGACGACATCGGGCTCAGCTTCGCCGCGGCGCTGCGCTCGTTCCTGCGCCAGGACCCCGACACCATCATGATCGGCGAGATCCGCGACTTCGAGACGGCGGAGATCGCCATCAAGGCGGCGCTGACGGGCCACATGGTGCTGTCGACGCTGCACACGAACGACGCGGCGTCGACCATCACGCGCCTCCTGAACATGGGCGTCGAGCCTTTCCTGGTCACGGCGGCCGTGAACCTGGTCGAGGCGCAGCGCTTGATCCGAAAGATCTGCGCCTCGTGCAAGGAGGCCATTCCCACGCCGCGCGACGAGCTGAAGACGCTGGGCGCCACCGAGGAGGAGATCGCCAAGGCCGCCTGCGCCCGGGGCGCGGGCTGCAGCGTCTGCAACGGCACGGGCTACAAGGGCCGCATCGCGATGTACGAGGTGATGACGTTGACCGAGAAGCTGAAGCAGCTGGTGTTGCAGGGCGTGTCGGCGGCCGAGCTGAAGGGCGAGGCCATCAAGGGGGGCATGCGCACCTTGCGCATGTCGGGCATCGCCAAGGTCTGTCTGGGCGTGACCACGTTCGACGAGGTCGCCCGCATCACGGCGGCGGACTAGGCCATGGCCACCGCACAGGCTCCTCAGACGATCACGCTGCCCCAGCTGTTGAAGGCGATGGTGGACAAGGGAGCGTCCGATCTGCACATCACCATCGGCTCGCCGCCCCAGCTGCGCATCGACGGCGAGCTGGTGCCGTTTCGCGTGCCGCCGTTCGGCCCCCTCGAGACCAAGCAGCTTTGCTATTCGGTGCTGACCGACGACCAGAAGGCCCGCTTCGAGGAGGAGCAGGAGCTGGACCTGTCGTTCGGTATCAAGAGCCTGGCCCGCTTCCGCGCCAACGTGTTCATGCAGAAGGGCGCCGTGGCAGGCGTGTTCCGCACCATCCCTTTCAAGATCCGTTCCTTCTCCGAGCTGGGGTTGCCGCCCATCATCGAGGAGCTGTGCAACAAGCCGCGCGGCCTGGTCCTCATCACCGGGCCCACCGGCTCGGGCAAGTCGACCACCTTGGCGGCGATGATCGACAAGATCAACAACGAGCGCCACGAGCACATCGTGACGATGGAGGACCCCATCGAGTTCATCCACACGCACAAGAACTGCGTGGTGAACCAGCGCGAGGTGGGCAGCGACACCAAGTCGTTCAAGCGGGCCCTGAAGTCGGTGCTGCGGCAGGACCCCGACATCGTGCTGGTGGGCGAGATGCGTGACCTGGAGACGATCGAGGCAGCGCTGACCACCGCCGAGACCGGCCACCTGTGCTTCGGCACCCTGCACACGAACTCGGCGGTGCAGACCATCAACCGCGTCATCGACGTGTTCCCGCCGCACCAGCAGTCGCAGATCCGGGCGCAGCTGTCGTTCGTGCTGGAGGGCGTGGTCTGCCAGTCGCTGCTGCCGAAGGCCTCGGGCTCGGGGCGGGTGGCGGCGCTGGAGATCATGATCCCGAACGCCGCCATCCGGAACCTGATCCGCGAGGACAAGACGCACCAGATCTACTCGCAGATGCAGATCGGGCAGGGCACCACGGGCATGCAGACGCTGAACCAGCACCTGGCCCAGCTCTATCATTCGCACGCCATCACGCTGGAAGAGGCGATCGGCACCAGCTCGGATCCGAACGAGCTGCAGCAGATCCTGGGCGGCGTCGCGGGCAAGGAGAAGCGGCAGTGACGGCGTTCGTGTGGGAGGCGCGCGGCCGCGCCGGCGAGCTGAAGACCGGCGTGATGGAGGCGGACGACGCCGACGCGGTCGAGGCGCGCCTGAAGCAGCAGTTGCTGGTCCCCACGTCGGTGCACAAGCAGCCCTTGCAGCTGAACATCCCCTTCACCACCGGCGTGAAGACCACCGACATCGTGGTGTTCACGCGCATGTTCGCCACCATGATCGACTCGGGCCTGCCCATCGTGCAGTGCCTGGACATCCTCTCCAGCCAGGCCGACAACAAGGCGTTCGGGAAGATCCTGCGCCAGGTGAAGGAGTCGGTCGAGGCGGGCCTGACCCTGTCCGATGCGCTCGGCAAGCACCCCAAGATCTTCGACGACCTGTTCGTCAACCTGGTGGCGGCCGGCGAGGCGGGCGGCATCCTGGACGGCATCCTGCAGCGGCTGTCGGTTTACATGGAGAAGGCCATGAAGCTGAAGCGCCGGGTGAAGGGCGCCATGGTCTACCCCATCGCCATCGTCGGCATCGCCGCGCTGGTGGTGACCATCCTGCTGACCAAGGTCATCCCGGTGTTCGAGAAGATGTTCAAGGACTTCGGGGGCGGGGCGCTGCCCATGCCCACCCAGGTCGTCATCAAGGTGTCGCACGGGCTGGCGCACTTCCTGCCGTACATCGTGGCGTCGTTGATTGCGGCGGGATTTGCGCTGCGGATGATCCTGCGCACGAAGAAGGGACGCCTGGGCTTCGACAGCATGCTGCTGAAGTTGCCGGTGCTGGGGCCCGTGCTGCGCAAGGTGGTGGTGGCGCGCTTCACGCGCACCATGGGGACCTTGCTGGCGTCGGGCGTGCCCATCCTTGACGCGCTGGAGATCTGCGGCAAGACCGCCGGCAACGTGCTGGTGCAGAACGGGATCATGTTCGCCCGGGCGCAGATCTCCGAGGGCAAGGACATGGCCACGCCCCTGGCGCAGACGAACCTGATGCCGCCCATGGTGGTGCAGATGATCGGCGTGGGCGAGCAGACCGGCGCGCTCGACACGATGCTGTCGAAGATCGCGGACTTCTACGAAGAAGAGGTCGACGTCGCCGTGGCGGCCATGACCAGCCTGATCGAGCCCCTGATGATGGTGTTCCTGGGCGCGGTCATCGGCGGCATGGTGGTGGCGATGTACCTGCCCATCTTCGAGATGGCCGGAAACATGAAGTCGGGATGAGCAAGCGGCGCGATACCCTCCGGGGGGCGCGGGCCGTGTTGCTCGTGTTGCCGCTGCTCCTCACCGGGGCCTGTGGCAGCAAGGCACCGCCGCCGGCGGTGTCTCCCGCGACCTCGGCGCTGGCTCCCGCGCCGGCGCAGTCTCCTCGCGCAAAGTCGCCCTGGGCCGGCAGTCGCTTCTTCTCGCCAAAGCCTGCCGCCCCCGCACCGCTGCTGAGCCGGCCCCGCCGGCCGATACGCGGGCCAGCCGTTCATACGCTGCGAAGCTGACCACGGACCGTCGCCCTTCTGGGTGCGACGCACCGTTTGCGCCGGCGTGCCGCTTCCTCCGAGAATGGGCGGCGTGAGCAAGCTCTCCTTCCTCGGTCTCGGGAACATGGGCGCCGGCATGGCGGCGCGATTGCTGTCAGCGGGGCACGCCTTGACGGTCTACAACCGCTCCCGCGCGCGAACGGCGCCCCTGGTGGCGGCAGGCGCCACCGCGGCCGCGACGCCGTTCGCGGCCTGCGCCGGGGCCGAGGCGGCCTTCAGCATGACGGCGGACGACGAGTCCTCGCGCGCGGTCTGGCTGGGCGAGCAGGGGGGGCTGGCGGCGCTCTCGCCCGGCGCCTTCGTGGTCGAGTGCTCCACGGTGTCGCACGACTGGGCGCTGGAGCTGGGCGCGGCGGCGCGGGCGCGCGGCCTGCGTTACCTGGATGCCCCCGTGACAGGCCTGCCCGATGCGGCGGCCGCGGGCACGTTGACGTTGCTGGTGGGAGCCAGCGACGAGGATCTGGAGGCGGCGCGCCCCTTGCTCGCGCCGCTGGCGAATCGGGTCCTTTGCTTCGGCGCGGTCGGCGCCGGGACCGCGTACAAGCTCACCATCAACCTGATGGGGGCGGTGCAGATCGGAAGCGCGGCCGAGGGGCTGGCGCTGGCCGAGCGCGCCGGGCTGTCGGCGACGGCGGTGGGTGCCGCCTTCGAGACCAGTCAGGCGGCCAGCCCCCAGGTGGTGCGCAACGTCCGCCGCTTCATCGCGAACGACCACCATCGCGACGTGGTGTTCAGCGCGGCGCTGCGGCTGAAGGACGTGGAGTACGCGCTGCGCCTGGCGCGCAAGCTGGGGTTCGACGCTGCGTACGGAGAGGTGGCGGAACGGACCCTGCGCCGCCTGGTCGCCGCGGGCCGGGCCGCCGAGAACGAGAGCCGCGTCGTCGACGTGATTCGCGGCGTCCTGGGGTGAAGCGAACGAGAATCGGAAGACCCGACGAGTGGCCACGGCTGCCGGGGGTCTCGGTCCGCTCCGGAGTGTGACGCGCCGTGCAGCGACGGAATCCGCGCCCCCTGGTCGGATTTTCTCCACGGTGAACGGACATCGAACAGTACCGATATGTCGGCGCTATCCATCGCGGGAAGCGTTCCAGTAAGGTGCCAGCATTTGTCTCGGCCCGTCGTCCAGTCCATACGCAGCTTCCTCGCGCCACGGCCGAACGCCACGCTGACTTACAGCGCGGCGGACGTGGTCGCCACGGCGCTGGCCGCCGCGGTGGTCGCCCTCTGGGCGTCCCTGGCCGGGGGCCAGTTCGCCCTTCGTGCGCTCGTCTCGTGCGAGGTCGTGTTCTTCGCGTTCTACCTGGCAGGCTCGCTCCTCTCCGCGTGGGGGGCCCTGGCCGCGGGCGCTCTCTTCGATCTCCCGCTGCGCCTCCTCCTTGGCTACGCCGTCCTCAACACGGCGCTCCTCGTCCTCGCCTGGCTCTCTCCCCTGGGGATCGTCGCCAACTTCGGCCTCCTGGCCGCGATCACGGCCGCGGCGTTCGTCTCCGCCAGACCTGCCCGAAAGCAGGGTGGAGGAGATTCCGTGGCGCTGCTGGTCGTCGCCCTGTCGCTCGGCGCCGCCACCCTGTGGTGCCAGGACTCCCTTCGCCCCGTCTCGGTCGAGGGCAACACCGTCGTCTTCAAGCCCTGGATTGACGGCTTCTATCACGCGGTCCACCTGCGGATCTTCGGTGAGGGGCACGGGGCGTCCTCGATCGAGGACTTCCGCATGGCCGGGGTGCCGGCCCGCCTGTACCACTACGGTGCGTATCTGACGCCGGCCTTCGTCAGGCAGGCCTCCGGGATCTTCTCGTACACCGCCTTCGCCGGCATCCTGGCGCCGCTGGGAGTCTTCTTCACGGGCCTCGCGGCGTACGCGCTGGTCGGGTCGTTCTGGGGAAAGTGGCCCGGGATGGCCGCCGCGGCGGCGTTGCTGCTGCTGCCGGACGGAGCGCAGCAGGGCCTGCAGAACACCTTCATGTCGTATCACTGGCTGACGCAGATCTCGCCCAGCGCCAGCTACGGGTTGGCGCTGCTGGCGCTGGCCTGGTTGTTCGTCTTGCTGGGGTGCACCCGGGGCCGGCCCCTGCAGCTCATCGCCGGCTGGCTGATCGCGGGAGTGCTCGCGCTCTACAAGCTCCACTTCTTCATCGCCAGCGCCTTCCTGCTGTTGCTGGTTCCCCCGCTGTTCTTCCGGGGGGCTCTCGGGGTCCGCAAGCGGGCGCTGTGGGCGGCCGGCGCCGCCGTCCTGTACGTCGCGGCCGTGCTCATCGTGCAGAGGATCCCCGGTGTTCCCCCCATCCGGTTCGACGGCTCGAGCGTCCGCGAGATCATGAGCCTCGTGAAGGGGTTCGCTCAGCGCGGGGCCCTGCGTGATTTCCTCGAGGATCGAATAGGGCGGGATCAGGGCCTGCTCTCCAACCTGACCGTCGGCACGCCTTACGTCCTGCTGTCGGTCCTCGGTCTCTTCGTGCCGCTGGCCTTGTTCCTGCTCCTGCGCCTGCGCAAGCGGACGGCTCCGCTCCTGGTGCTCTTTCCGCTGCTGGTGGTCGCGAACTTTCTGGCGATGTTCCTGGGGCTGGCCCTAGATCTTCACAGCAGCACGCCCGACGAGCTCTCGCACCGACCGCTCATGATCATGTACTTCGTCGTCGTCGCCTGGACGGGCGGGGCGGCCGGCCTGCTGCTGGTCGAGTGGCGGCGGCTGGCCCGGGCGGCCCGCCCCGCGCTCATCGGGATGGCCGTGCTGGCGCTGGCCATCCCCGCGTTGCTGGGGGCGGGCGTCCAGCGAATCGGGGCCATGCGCATGTTCTCGCCCGTGCGCGTGCCGCTCGGCCTGGTGCGCGCCGCCGAGTACATGCGTGACCACGGCGACCACGGGGATCTATTCCAGGACTCGCAGTTCGATCGGACCTACGTCGTGGCGGCCGTGTCAGAGCGAAAGAACTACGCCTCGCGTACCCTGACCATCATCGACTACAACGGCGAACTGCTGCAGCAGCGAATGTCCTTCATCGAGTCCTTCATGGACCTTCGCGATGCCGCGGCGATCACCGCCGCCGCCCAGCGGATCGGTCTGCGGTGGTTCCTCCTCAACCCGGGCGATCAGCTCGCCTGGCCCGCGGAGCTGGCCCAGCGACCGGTCTTCGAGCTCGGCGGGTACAAACTCTACCGTTTCTGAGAAGCTGGCGGCTCCTCCCATGAACAAGCCACTCTCGACGGCGGAGAAGCTCGCGCTGGTGGTCGTGCCGCTGGCGCTCCTGGCCCTGGTCGTGTTTGGAGCGGCCAGCGCGTACACCCAGAAGCTCTTCGTCCATACGACGTACTTCTTCCTGCTGGTCGCGGTGCTGTGCTGGGCCGGGACCTACCTGCAGGCCGGCAGGGATCTGCGCCGCGAGGCGATCGTGGCCTGGGTGAAGGACAACTGGCCCGGGCTGGCGCTGGCGTTCGTGGTGACCGCCATTGCGCTGTTTGCCGTCGAACCGGCCTTGCGGATCCTCTCCGACGAGGCCGATCTCGTCGGGACCTCCCGGAATCTCTTCTCTTCGAGGACCGCCACCTTCACCGTCTCGGGGAAGAACTACTTCGACAGCTACTGGGACGTCGACGTGGCCATCGATCGCCGGCCGGCGCTGTTCCCTTTCCTGGTCAGCCTGGTTCACGTCGTGCGCGGTTATGACTACCGGAACGTCTTCCTCTTCAACCTGCTGGTGCTGCCGGCGTTCGTGCTCGTGTCCTACCGGCTGGCCAAGTCGCTGGGCGGCGAGACGTTCGGGATCGTGGCGTCGCTGCTGGTGGTCGCCCATCCCATCACCCTCATCGCCGTCCGTTCGGGCGGGTTCGACTTCTTTGCCGTCTTCTTCTCGGTGCTGGTCCTGAAGAGCCTGCTCGACCACGTGCGCGCGCCCTCGGCCGCGCGGCTGGCCATCCTGTGGATGAACCTGTGCCTGTTCGCCGAGATCCGCTACGAGAGCGCGCTGTTCGTGGTGCCGGTGGTGGGGCTGCTGTTGGTCTTCCGGCTGGCCACGCGGGAGCTGCTTCGTCCCTTCGCGTTCATCTACGCGCTGACGCCGGCGTACCTGGCGCCCCGCGTCTGGCAGGCGGTGCTGCGCGGCAGCGTGCCCGAGGAGCCCGGGGCGGTCGCCATCAGCGCCCAGCACTTCCTCGACAACACGCGCGAGTACTTCAAGCCGATCCTGTCACCGCTCGGTTCTTATCCCGCCCACGCGGGGATCGTCATCGCGCTGGGCGTGGTCGGTTGCGTCGTCTGGCTGGTGTCGCGCCGGCGCGAATTGCTCGCCCCCGACTGGAAGGCCTCCTCGCTCCGGTTCGCGGCCTTCGCGGGCGCCTGGATGCTGGTCCAGGTGGTCGTCGTCTTCGCCTACGTGTGGGGGCGCGCCCAGTTCCCCTCGGCGGCGCGCCTGGTCATCGCCATCGACACGTTCTTCTCGTTCGCGGCGGCCTGGCTGCTGGCGGTTTCGCTGCGGCGCTGGCGGGCCCCGGTGGCGGCGCTGCTCGGGGTGGCGATTCTTGTCATTCACGTCCCCGTGGCCGCGCAGCATCGGATGATGAACCGGCTGACGCAGACCAGGGAGTCCGCCACCGCCTGGCGGTTCTTCGACAGCCTGCACGAGAAGCGCATCCTGATCGTCACCGACCGGCCCGACCTCTTCACCATCATGGAGTACGGCGCGATGAGCTTCGCGGCCGCGCGGCAAGACCCCGTCATCTTCGAGGCCTTCGACCGTCACCTGTTCTACGACATCTACGTCGTGCAGCAGATCAAGCTGTCGACCAACAGCCCGCTGCCGGGCTACGAGATCTGGCCCACCCGAAAGCTGGAGACGATGCTCGAGTACCAGAACGACGCGGACCTGTTGATCCGCATCTCACGCCTGGCCCACTGAGGGCCAGGCCGATCGGGCCCGGCCGATTACTTTCCGTAACCGGCGTTGACGATGTTCGCCTGGATGGCGTCGTCCGTGGCATCCGAGGGGTAGCCCGTGACGATGGCCCCCTCGTAGAAGGTCCCCTGGCTGGCGGTGTTGTTGCTGTAGCAGCAGTCGCCGCCGCTGCCGAGAACGATGGAGCCCTGCTTCTTGTTCGGGCTGTATCCCGGGGGAACGTTGCCGCTGTAGAACGTGCTCAGGTTGCCCGTCGTGGCGTCGGCACCCTTGAGGGCGAACGTCCCAGTGCCGTTGTTCTTCTCGATAGCGGTGACGTAGGTGAACGTCAGGCTGGGATCCTTCGAGTTCGAGCCGGAGCTTCCCTGGGAGTAGAGCCCGCCCTCGAGATCCGCCATCACCCAGGGACCGGCGCCGGCGCCCGTGCCCCAGATCGTGCAGTTGCTGAAGTTCAGCGCGTCCATGGAGGGGCCCGCCACGTAGGTGCGGCTGGTCTCGCCGTTGCCGTAGTCGAAGCAGCACCCGCTGCCGTAGTGCTTGCCGCTCGTCACCATGTAGATGCCCTGGGGAGCGCTGCCGGTGGGCATGCCCGACTTCGAGCCGTCTCTCCAGTAGGCCTGGCTGGTCTTCATGTACAGCGAGTAGACCTTGTGGCCACCCAGCATGAACGGCTCCTGGGTGGCGTTCGAGGCGGTCTGACCCGAGTGGCCCATGACCGAGCTGTCCGGCGTCTCGGCCTCCACGAAGTTTCCGTGCCCGGACTGGTCGTAGACGATCGTGATCGTGCAGGTCGTTCCCATGCAGAACGCGTCCTGCGCGGCGCTGTCGGCCACTCCGCCCGGGCTGACGACGCCGATGTCCTTCGTGGTGCTGTCCGAGGCGCGCTTCACCTTGTACAGACTGCCGCTGTACGAGCCGAGGAGAGCCCGGACCGTGCTGTGCGCCGCGACGCAGGTGTTGTTGGCCGCCGCGAAGATGTCGCAGGGGCGCGGGCCGCCAGCGCCGCCAGCGCCGGTGCTGCCGCCCGTGGCAGAGGCGCCGCCAGCGCCGTCCTTGCCGCCGGCCGCGCCGCCCGAGCCGGTGGCGCCTCCCGTTCCCTTCGCGCCGCCCGAGCCGGTGGCGCCACCGGAGCCAGAGGCGCCGGCGTTTGAGAGCGAGATCGTGCCCGACAGCGGCAAGACGTCGTTCTTCGGGATGAGGGTCAGGTTCGTCCCCGACGTGCAGAAGGAGTAGTCGACGTGGTCGTCGGCCTTGAGCGACGAACCGGAGATCGTGTAGGTCCCTGTGTCCATCGCCCAGGGGGACACCACGCCGATGCCGCCCTTCTGATTGGCGGTGCCGGTGCACTGGCACTGGCCGCTGTCGGCGGAGCAGGTCACGGTCTCCCAGCCCAGCGCCATGACGGCCCCCGCCGCCTTGGAGCAGGCGACGTTGACGGACGAGACCGACAGGCAGGCGGTGGCCAGCGGGAACGAGATGGTACCCGTCGTGGTCGTGTTGTCGGTGTAGCTGCCGTCGCTGTTGGCGGTCCAGGTTCCCGTCACCTTCAGGGAGCCGGTCACCGGAACGGTCTTGCAACCGAGGCTGGCCAAGGAGACGTCCATGTCACCGGACAAGGTCAGGCAGGACGACGTCACCGACCAGGTTCCCACGACCGAGCCGCCGCAGGCGTTGGCCGTCGGGCAGTTGCCTCCGGAGGTACCCCCGGAGCCGCTGCCGGTCGCTGTGCCACCGGTGCCGGTGTTCCCTCCGCTCCCGGAACCGCCGCTGCTGGTGCCTGTGCCCCCGCTCCCACTTTTCCCGCCAGAGCTGCTGCTATTGCCGCCGCTGCCGGGACTCTTACCGCCGGTGCTGCTGCAGCCGGTGATCGAGAGGGCAGAGGCGAAACTGGCCCCCAGAGCGAGGGTGATGAGGAGGGTTCGCGTGGAACGCACGGAAGCTACTGTTCGTGAGCCCCGCTTTTGTGACCAAATTTGAGCATTGCCCCTGATCCTTGTGTTTGCACTTTGTGATTGGCGCCTGGCGGCACGCCCGGACGGCGCGGTGAGTCCCCAGGGTGACGTTTCGTCGGGAGATTCCGCGTTTGCGGGCCGCCGCGACGGTATTTACGGCTCGTCGCTTCTCATCTTCACCGCTTTCGCCGTGATAGGCTTTGCCGGGTGTCACTCGATGACGAGCGCTCCGAGAGCGATGGCAGCTTCAGCCCGGGCGCGAACGGCGGAGGGAGCTCGACCGAGCTGGTGCGGCTCGCCGACCGTGTTTTCTCGGTGAAGAAGCGCTTCCTGGCCATGTACAAGCGTGCCAACGCTGGGCACGTCGGCAGCTCGCTCTCGTGCGCCGAGCTCCTCGTCTTCTTGAAGTACGCGTGGATGCGCGACGACGACACGTTCATCTTGTCGAAGGGGCACGCCGTGGCGGCGCTCTATGCCCTCCTCGTCGAGGCAAACCTCCTCGATCCTCGCCAGCTCGATACTTTCTACGGAGAAGGCACGTTGCTCCCCGCGCTTCCCCCGGTGAACGCGCTCGAGGAGATCCCGTTTGCCACGGGCAGCCTCGGCCACGGACTCTCGCTTTGCGTGGGGATGGCCCTCGGTGCGGCGCTCAATCGCCGCCCCAGGCGCTTCTTCTGCCTCACCTCCGACGGTGAGCTCGACGAGGGAAGCATCTGGGAGGCCGCTCTGTTCCTGGCTCACCGCAAGCTGGACAACGTAGTGTGGCTGATCGACCGCAATCGCATCCAGGGCATGGGCAGCACCGAGGAGGTCCTGGCTCTGGAGCCGGTCGACGCGAAGCTGCGGGCGTTCGGCTTCCACGTCGTCGTCGCCCAGGGGCACGACTTCGCCTCCTTGCTGGCCGCGCGTGACGAGTGCCTGCGCGTCCAAGCGGCGCGGAGAGTTCCGGTGGCCATCATCGCCAACACCATCAAAGGTAACGGCATCCGTCACATGGAAGACACGGTCGCCTCGCATTACCTGCCCATGGACGATGCGCAATACCGGCAAGTTCTCGATGAGCTGACGCGCGCGCACGCGGCGGCCACGGGTCGCAATGCGGGATGAATTCGTGCGAGCGATGCTCGCGCTGCACGAGGAACGGCGCGACCTCGTCTTCATCACCGGCGACGTGGGCTACATGGCGCTGGAGGGCATCGAGGCGGCGTTCGGCGAGCGCTTCATCAACGCCGGCGTCGCGGAACAGAACATGGTGTCCCTGGCGGCGGGGTTGGCCCGCGAGGGGCATCAGACGTGGCTCTACAGCATCGCTCCGTTCGTGGTGCTTCGGCCCTACGAACAGATCCGCACCGATGTTTGCTTGCACGAGCTGCCGGTCAAGCTGGTCGGCAACGGCGGCGGATACGGCTACGGGATCATGGGGGCGACCCATCATGCGCTGGAGGACGTGGGCGTCATGCGCGCCCTGCCCAACATGCGGGTCTACCTGCCGCTGACCGCAACGGACGTCGACCAGGCCGTCACCCTGATGGCGGCGGATCCTCTGGCGAATTACCTGCGGCTGAACACGGTCGTTCCCATCTCCGGCGAGGTGGCTCCCTTCGCGCCGTGGCGGCGGCTCAAGTCCGGTCGGACCACCGTGGTCATTGGCATGGGGCCGGTGCTGGGCAATGTCTACGAGCTGGCGGACCAGGAGCTGCTGGACGAGCTCGAGATCTGGAGCGTGGGAACGCTTCCCCTCGAGGATCTTCCCGTCGAGCTCGTGGCGAGCCTGGCCGAGAAGCGGCGGGTGGTGATCATCGAGGAGCACTACCGCGCTTGCGGCCTGGCGGAGTCGCTGAGCCACCTGTTCTTGCGGCAGGGCGTCTGCCCGCGATCATTCACCAGCCTTCACGCGAAGGGATATCCCAGCGGGCGTTACGGCAGTCAGCGCTGGCACCAGGAAGAGAGCGGCCTGGCCGGTCAGCCGTTGCGGGCGCAGCTGCAGCAGGTCGTTCGTGGCTGACGCCGGCGTCCCCCGGATCTCCGCCGTCATCGCCTGCTACAAAGACGCGCAGGCCATTCCGCTGATGCACCAGCGGCTGTCCGAGGTGTTCCGCGCCCTGGGAGTGGAGCACGAGATCATCTTCGTCAATGACGGCAGCCCCGACGACACCGAGTCGGTGCTGACCGCCCTGACGGCGGCGGACGAGCACGTGCTGGCCATCGAACATTCCAGAAACTTCGGCTCGCAGTCCGCCTTCCTGAGCGGGATGGAGGTCGCCACCGGTGACGCGGTGGTGCTGCTGGACGGCGATCTCCAGGACCCTCCCGAGGTCATCCCCGCGATGTACCAGCGGTGGCGGCAGGGCAATGACGTCGTCTACGGCCGTCGCACCAAGCGCGAGACTTCGTTCATCCTGGACCTGGCCTACAAAGCCTTCTACCGGGTCTTCCGCGGTCTTTCTTACGTCCCCATCCCGCTCGACGCGGGGGACTTCGCGCTGATGGACAGGCGCGTGGTGAAGCACCTGCTGGCGCTCCCCGAGACCGACCAGTTCCTGCGCGGTCTGCGGGCGTGGGTGGGGTTCAAGCAGACCGGGGTGGATTACCTGCGACCCCAGCGCGTCTTCGGCCGCTCGACCCATGGCTGGTGGAAGAACTTCTGGTGGGCGAGGAAGGCGATCTTCTCGTTCACCTTCGCCCCGCTGGAGCTGCTGAGCACGGGAGCGGCCGTGACGGCGCTGCTGTCCCTGGCGGCCATCGGCTACCAGGTCGTCGACATCATTCGTCGCCCGCACGTCAGTCACGGCATCTCCACGTTGATCGTTCTGGTGCTGTTCTTCGGCAGCCTCAACCTTCTTGCCGTCGCCCTGGTGGGGGAGTACCTGATGAAGGTCGTCGAGGAGAGCAAGCGGAGGCCGAGGTTCATCAGGAAGGCGATGTGGCAGGGGGGAAACGCCTACCGGAGCACGGCCGAGGTGGACAGCTTCGTCGAACGAAGGAGGGCCTCACCTCGAGCGACGGACGACCGTGGACGTTAAGCGCGTCCTGATCACCGGCACCACCTCGGGCGTGGGCCGCGGTCTCCTGGAGCGCTACGTCCGGGACCAGGTGGAGGTGATCTCCGTGAACCGTCGCCGGGCCCCGGAGCTGGAGGCGAGTCATCCGTCGGTCCGCTTCGAGTGCGTGGATGTTCGTTCGAGCGAGGGCGTCGAACGCCTGGTCGGCGAGCTGGCGGCGTCGGGCGCATTGCCGGACGTCTTCATCCTGAACGCCGGGATCAACCGCCTGGACAACGACGAGCGGTTCGAGCCGTCGCCGTACCGGGAGGTGATGGAGACGAATCTGTTCGGCGTCCTCAATTTCATCGGACCCTTGACCAGCCTTCCGCCGGCCGGCGTCGAGCGCCACATCGTGGCGGTCAGCTCGATGGTGAGGTACGCCGGGAACCCTTACGGCCTGGGGTACGCCACCAGCAAGACGGCCCTGACGGCGTGCTTCGACGTGTGGGCGCGCATGTACGCGGGGACGGAGTTGGTGTTCAAGCAGGTCATGCTGGGCCCGGTGCCCACCGGGATCTTCGCGATGGACGACCGGCTTCCTGCCTGGATGGCCGGCCTCAAGAAGCTGTCGTCCGCGTCGATCGACGGCACGGCCCGCGCCATCGCTCGCTTTGCGGGGAACAGGAGGAAGAAGTTGATCTATCCGCTGCGGGCGCTGCCCCTGTTCGGGGGGATGTGGCTCGCGCGGGCGCTGATTCCAGGCTTCTTCGACGGGCGAAAGACCATCGCGGGAAGAGCGCGCCGGCCGACCAGCGAGCGTTGATCACTCGACTGGAGTCGATCCCGCGCCGCGCCTTTCGAACACCGGTTGAAAGGAGACCGGCGAGGTTCCGCCCAGCTTCGCCAGCCGGAAGCGCGCCCCGGTGACGAGACAGCCGAGGCCGTATTCAATCGACCGGACCAGGCCTATCGATGACGCCTCCGGGCTGTACTTGGTCGGGCAAGTGATCTCCGCGATCGTCTTTCCCTGCCACAGGATCTGGGCGAGCATCTGGTTGTCGAACACGAAGCCGTCCGAGTTTTCTTCCAGCGGCAGCGACAGCAGCAGCTCCCGCGAGAACGCGCGATAGCCGGTGTGGTACTCGGACAGCTTGGCGCCGAACGCCAGGTTGCTGAACAAGGTCAAGGCGCGGTTCGCCGCGTACTTCCACACGGGCATGCCACCCGCCAGCGCTTGCCCGCCCAGGATGCGCGAGCCGAGGACGCAGGGGTAAAGGCCGTTTCCGATCAAGGACACCATGGCCGGAATGAGGTCCGGTGTGTACTGGTAGTCGGGGTGGACCATCACCACGATGTCCCCTCCTTGATCCAGGGCCAGTCGATAGCAAGTCTTCTGGTTGGCCCCGTAGCCGCGGTTCAGTGAATGAACGTGCACCAGGGTCCGGGGCAGCGTCCTGGCAACGGCCACGGTGCTGTCCCGGCTGCCGTCGTCGACGACGATCACCAGGTCGACCACCTCCTGCTCGAGCACCCGGCGGTGCGTGTCGGCCAGCGTCCGCGCGGCGTTGTACGCCGGCATGACGACGATGACCTTTCGATGGCGGTACATGGGTTGGTGCGGGCAACTATGCCAAAATGACCAGCGAACCTGCCATGCCGCCCTCCGCCCCGTCCGTTCGTCGTGACGTGCCCCTGCGCGCGCTCACCACGCTGGAGCTGGGAGGGCCGGCGCGCTTCTTGATCGAGGCGTCCGACGAGGCGACCGTCGTGCAGGGGGTGTCGTGGGCCGCCGAGCAAGATTTGCCGCTGGTGGTCCTGGGGGGAGGCTCGAACGTGGTCGTCTCCGACGCGGGCTTCGACGGCGTGGTGCTGCGCATGGCCCTGCGCGGGACCGCGTACCACGCCGACGGGACCGTGGACGTGGCGGCCGGCGAGCCCTGGGATCCGTTCGTCGAGGCGACGGTGGCGCGCGGCTGGGCGGGGTTGGAGTGCCTGGCCGGCATTCCCGGATCGGTGGGCGCCACGCCGATCCAGAACGTGGGCGCCTACGGTCAAGAGGTGGCCGAGACGATCCGGGAAGTGCGCGTCCTCGAGCGAGCCTCGCGCGCGATCGCGACGCTGGCGCGCGAGGACTGCGCCTTCGGTTACCGCGACAGCGTCTTCCGGCGGAATCCCGAGGCGTACGTGGTGCTCGGGGTGACTTTCGCGCTGCGCCCCGGGGGCGCCCCGTCGGTGCGCTACCGCGAGCTGGAGGAGGCGCTGGCCGGCCGGAAGGATCCGTCGCTGGCAGAGGTCAGCGCCACGGTGCGGGCGCTGCGCCGGAAGAAGTCGATGGTGATCGATCCAGGGGATCCCAATCGGCGCAGCGTCGGTTCGTTCTTCACCAACCCGGTGCTGGACGGTGAAGCGTTCGCGGCGCTCGCCGCGCGTGCGGTGGGGGCGGGCATCGTGGGGACGCCGGCCGAGGTGCCACGGTTCGCGGCGCCCGACGGCAAGGTGAAGGTGCCGGCCGCGTGGCTGATCGAGCGCGCGGGCTTCACCAAGGGTCTGCGGCGAGGGGCCGTGGGAATCTCCGGCGCGCACGCGCTGGCGCTGGTGCACCACGGCGGGGGCACGACTGCCGCGCTACGGGCGCTGGCCGAGGAGATCCGCGCCGGGGTGCGGAGCCGCTTCGGCGTCACTTTGTCCGAGGAGCCGATCTTCCTGGGGCGGTAGGCCGAAGGAGGGCCGCGATCGCCCCCACCGATCGGTCGCGCCGCGCCCCTCTCCCGGCGCTGCCGCGCCGACCTCTCCCCGCTTCGCGGGGCGAGGTTAGGTAGGGATCTCATGCGAGCCTTGGAAAAGGTGAGCCACTCGGCGTGGAGGTTAGGTAGGGACCTCATGCGAGCCTTGGCAAAGGTGAGCCACTCGGCGTGGAGGTTAGGTAGGGACCTCATGCGAGCCTTGGCAAAGGTGAGCCACTCGGCGTGGAGGTTAGGTGGGGACCTCATGTGCGCCTTCGGAAGAAAGGGGTCCAGTCATCGTGAGGGAGATCCCTTTTTCGGGCGATCGGTGCTGGGGGATGCTGGCCGGGCGGGCGAGGGGCTCGTCTCGGGGGTCGCCAGCGCGGCTACTTCTGTCAGCTTGGCGCGGGCCACGTTCAGGCGGTCGCGCTTCTCGGCCTCGTCGAAGGTGTAGGCCAGGCGCATGTCGGGGGACAGCTTCCAGCGGCTGTTCTTCGACTGTACCAGGCGCATGACCCGCGTGGGATCCAGCGGCGAGTCCGGTCCCAATGACAGCACCAGACGCGCCGGTCCCAGTTCGTAGCCGAGGGCACCGATCGCGCGCACCAGCAGCTTCTGGCCCATCACCTCGCCCAGCAGGCGCCCCTCGTCGGGCAGGGGGCCGTAGCGGTCCTCGAGCTCGATCAGCGTGGCGCGGATGTCGTCCTCGCTGTCGGCGCGCGCCAGGCGCCGGTAGAAGTCCAGCCGCTGGCCGGCGTCGGGGACGTAGTCGTCGGGCAGGAACGCCGGCACGTCGACCGCGATCTCGGGGTCGCGCTCGTGGCGGATGGGCTCGCCCTTCAGCTCGGCCACCGCCTCTTCCAGGATGCGCGCGTAGGTCTCGAAGCCGACGGCTGCCACGGCGCCCGACTGCTTGTCACCCAGCAGCTCGCCCGCGCCCCGGATCTCGAGATCGTGCGTAGCCACCTGGAAGCCGGCACCCAGCTCGGTGAACCGCTGCAACACCGTCAGGCGCTGCTTCGCCTCGGGGGTGATGCGCGCCTCGTTGACGACCAGGTAACAGAAGGCGCGCTCCCGCGAACGGCCGATGCGCCCGCGCATCTGGTACAGCTGGGCCAGCCCAAAGCGATCGGCGTGGTTGACGATCATCGTGTTGGCGCGGGGGATGTCCAGGCCCGACTCGATGATGGTGGTCGAGCAGAGGATGTCGACGCGCGCGTCGACGAAGTCGACCATCACCTTCTCCAGCTCGCCCTCGCCCATCTGGCCGTGCGCCATGGCCAGGCGCGTCCCAGGCGGCGATAGCTCGCGCACCTTGCCCATCCACTCCGCCAGGTCCTCGATGCGGTTGTGGACGAAGAAGATCTGACCGCCTCGCGCCAGCTCCTTCGTGATCGCCTCGCCCAGCAACTGGGGATCCCACTGGCAAACAAATGTCCGGATGGCCAGCCGATCCGCCGGCGGCGTGGCGATGATCGAGATCTCGCGCAGGCCGCCGATCGCCATCTGCAAGGTGCGGGGGATGGGGGTCGCGGTCAGGGTCAGCACGTCGACCTGCGTGCGCAGCTCCTTCAGCCGCTCCTTGTGCGCCACGCCGAAGCGTTGCTCCTCGTCGATGACCACCAGACCAAGGTCCTTGAAGCGGACGTCGCGCGACAGGACGCGGTGGGTGCCCACCACCAGATCGATCTTGCCGGCCGCCAGCTCGGCGATGGTCTTCTGCTGCTCGACGCGCGAGCGGAAGCGCGACAGCGCGGCCAGCCGCACCGGCAGCCCCTCGTAGCGCTCCGAGAATGTCACGAAGTGCTGCTCTGCCAGCACGGTGGTGGGCGCCAGCACGGCCACCTGCTTGCCGCCCAGGACGGCCAGCAGCGCCGCCCGCAGGGCCACCTCGGTCTTGCCGTAGCCGACGTCGCCGCACACCAGCCGATCCATGGGCCGGCC
>Ga0105238_10001824_pt1 | contig 21352 bp, 19 predicted proteins | sample KBSC34metaG_FD_81526 | JGI IMG/M metagenome (GOLD analysis project Ga0105238, IMG submission 81526) | Corn rhizosphere microbial communities from Kellogg Biological Station, Michigan, USA - KBS C3-4 metaG | ecosystem: Host-associated > Plants > Roots > Rhizosphere > Soil | place: Michigan, USA...
CTTCTCGCGTAAGGGCGCAGATGGCCGCGTCTTGCGCTGGTACGGCGTGATCGAGGATGTCCATGCCCAGAAGCTGGCCGAATTGGCGCTTGCGGAGAGCGAACGCGATCTTCGAAGCTTCTTTGAACTGAACACCCAGGCACTATGGGTTACCGATGTTGCCGGCAATCTGATCCATGCGAGTCCGCTATACCGGCAGATTGCTCGCCTTGGCGAAGAAGCCGTTCGCAAACCGCAATGGGATGTCCTTATCCATCCCGGCGATCTGGGTGCCTTCGTTGCTGACAGACGGGCTGCCCTTCAAACAGGCACGGTGCACGATTGCGAAATTCGCATCCGGAACGAAGCGGACGAGTATCGCTGGTTCAGAAGCCGCGTATTTCCAAGACGAACGCCAAGTGGCGAAATCGATCGCTGGTACGGCGTTACCGAGGACATCCATGATCGCAAGGTCGCGGAACTCGCACTTAAGTCCAGTGAACAGAATCTGCGCGCCTTTTTCGAGCTCAGTCCGCAGGCGCCGTGGATCGGTGACCCCAACGGCACGCCGATCGAGGTCAGCCCGCAAATGCGGAAGATGGTGCGCTTCTTCACGGGCCCCAAAGGCCGCGCCGCGTGGCCCGAACTGGTCCATCCGGACGACTTCGACGAGGTCGAGAAAGCCTGGGGCGTCAGCCTGTCGACCGGGGACCTGCTCGACCGCGAATATCGGATCAAGACCCCGGCCGGCGACTTCCGCTGGTTCCGTACCCGCGCTTTCTCGCAGAAGGATGCCGACGGGAAGATACAGCGCTGGTTCGGCGTGATGGAGGATATCCACGAGCACAAGCTTGCCCAGACCGCGCTCAAGGACAGCGAGGAGCGGTTCCGGCGAATCTACGAGGAAAGCCCGCTGGGCATCGTGCTTCTGCGCGCCGACAATACGCATATCGTCGAGATCAATCCCGCCGCGGCCCGATCGTTGGGGTTGGAGCCGCATGAGGCGGTCGGCCGGACGTTCCCCGAAATTCTGCAACCGGCCGACAGCGCTGCTGCGGCGGCCTTGCAGGCTGGGCCGATCGACCGGCAATGGACGACGATGGAGCGGAACTTCGTCGCGAAATCAGGCAAGTCGATCTCGGCCCGCATCCGCATCAGCCTGCTGCCGCATGTCGATGGCCAGCCCGACATGATCCTCGGCGTGTCGGAGGACATCACCGGCCAGCGCCAGGCGGAGGCGGCGCTGGCGCAGGCTCAGAAGATGGAGGCGGTCGGCCAGCTCACCGGCGGCATCGCGCACGATTTCAACAACCTGCTCAGCGTCGTCATCGGCAATCTGGACATGCTGCGGAGCATGAAGGGGGCGGACGACGATGTGCAGGACCTCGGCGGAGAGGCAATGTCGGCGGCCTTGCGCGGCGCCGATCTGGTTCGCCGGCTGCTGGCCTTCGCGCGCAAGCAACCGCTTCAGCCGACCAAGTTCGATGTGAACGAGGCGGTGACAAGCATCTTGAAGCTGCTCGGCCGCATCCTCGGCGAGGATATCGAAATATCGACCATGCTGGGGATGAATATCTGGCCGGTCATTGCCGATCAGGCGCAGCTTGAGACCGCCCTCGCCAATCTGGCGACGAACGCCCGCGACGCCATGCCGGGTGGCGGCGCGCTCACGATCGCGACCGCGAACCGCCATTTGGACGGGGACTACACCGCGCAGCATCCGGAGTTGAATCCCGGCGACTATGTGATGATCGAGGTGACCGACAGCGGCATCGGTATGCCGCCGGAAATCCTGGCGCAAATATTCGAACCTTTCTTCACAACGAAGGAGCGCGGGAAGGGGTCGGGCCTCGGTCTCAGTATGCTCTTCGGTTATGTGAAGCAGTCCGGCGGGCATGTGAATGTCTATAGCGAGCCCGGAAAGGGGACGACCTTCCGGCTGTATCTGCCGCGCGCTACCGAGGGTGCGGAAGCCGCGCCGTCCGTCGTGCCGACGAGCGACATGGCCTTCGGCAGGGGAGAAACCATCCTGGTGGTGGAGGACAGCGCGGCGCTGCGGCGGATCGTGGTGCGACAGCTCAAGGACCTCGGCTATCGCGTGGTCGAGGCGGCTGACGGCGCCGAGGCTCTCGATATGCTGAAGCGGGAAGCGGTGGACCTGCTGTTCACCGATATCGTTATGCCGGGAAAAATGGACGGCTTCGCGCTGGCCCAGGCGGCTAAGGAGCGTTGGCCTTCGGTCAAGGTGCTGCTGACCTCGGGCTTCCCGGAAACCAAGCTATCGGACCAGTATGAATTGGCAGGGTACCGCTTGCTCAGCAAACCGTATCTCAAAGAGGAGCTAGCGCGATTACTGCGTGCAACGCTCGATTGAGCGGTCAGCCCGCCGGCGGCATCGCTCCGCTGAGCACCGATTCGACAAGGTCTGTTAATTCCGCCGCCATGAACGGCTTTGCCAAAGCAGCATTCGCCCCCATCCGCGTGGCGACCTTCAGGTAGCCGAGCCCGATATCGACCCCGCCACCGGAGACGGCGATGATCCCGACATCCTTATCCACCTTGCGGATATCGAGGATCGTTCCGATCCCCTCCTTATCCGGCATGACGATGTCGGTGATGACCAGTTGCGGCTGGCGCTCGGCAAACAGTTTTAATCCCCGGCCGCCGTCGTCCGCCTCAATAACCTCATGTCCGGCGGCTTCGAGAATGCGCCGTGTCATCCGTCGCACCGAGGCGTCGTCGTCGATCATCAGGATCAAGGCCATAATATTATGCCCCGGATTACGCTATCCGCTCGAATAGCGTTTTCGAATATAACCTGAATTTAAAATAGCTGCGTTAGAATGCCAATAGTCGCAAAATAAGCCGTTATATAGCGCAGCACCGTTGCATACTGCAACGGTTATTCTTGTGGAAGCATGGCCGTGATTTCCGATATTACCGTGACGGGACCGGCCTCCAATTAGAGAATATCTAGAATAATCTTTATGTTTCATCGTGATAGAAACCGTAATTCTATATCAGCTGCCCAGGTCAAACCTTCTGGCATGTGAACTGCACCTCAGCCTCTGAGCGAAATGCGTCTGCTCGGACGACAAGGGGGCGAAACATGATGTCGGTTCTTGGCTGCTTCGGCGGTTCATACGATTTTCGACTGGTCGCCCTGGCGGGATTCATCTGTGTCGTTGCGTGTTTCACAACCGCCGATCTCCTCTCGCGCGCGCAGATGAATGCCGGCGGGCGGCGGTATCCTTGGCTGGTCTTCGCCGCGATCGTCTTCGGGAGTGGCGTCTGGGCGCTCCATTTCATCGCGATGATGGCTTACATGCCCGGTTTGCGGATCAGCTACGACCTGATCCACACCGGAACCTCGATCCTGGTTGCAATCATGGGCGGCACGCTGTCGTTCGCCGTCTGGACGCGCCTGGGACGTGGACCAGCCGCTATCGTGCTAGGGGCCGCTTGCCTGGCCGGCGCGATCGGCGGCATGCATTACGACGGTGTGTCCGCCATGCGGGTATCGGCGGTGGTTCGGCTGGATTCCACCCGCGTGGCGCTGTCGATCCTGTTCGCCTTTGTCGTGGGCATTCTGTTCCTGGTCCGCGCCGGCAACCTCAAATCCGTCCGTCGCCGGATCGAGGCAGCGTGCTACCTCGGCGTCGGCGTGCTGGGTCTGCATTTCATCGGTATGTCGGCGCTGACCATGCTTCCGGGCCTCGGCGTGGCGAGCGGCGCGATTATCACCTCGAATATGCTGGCGGTCGCGGTGGGATCGGTGAGCGTGGCCATCGTGCTATGCGGGATGGTCGGCGCGATGACCGATCGCCGGCTCGCAGGCCGGGCCGAACTGGAAAGCCAGCGGCTGAAGCAGCTCGCCGATGCAAGCTTCGAAGGCATCGTCATTCATTGCGACGGCGTGGTTCAGGATTGCAACCGGGCCTTCGCCCGCATGGTCGGCCGGCCTGTCGATGAGCTGATAGGGCGGCCCGCGCTCGATTTCGTCGCCCGGAAGGACCTTCCCCGCATCCGTGCACGCCTGGACGACCATCGTAGCGGCGGCCGGATCGAATTCGATTTCGACGTGCCCGGCGGCCCGCCCCGTCCAGTGGAAGTGCTCTCCCGGCCGATCGAATTTCGTGGCCGCAGAGGCTTCGTCTCGGCGGTCCGCGACCTGACCGAACGCAAGCGTGCCGAACAGAAAATCCGTCATCTCGCCCATCACGATCCCCTGACCGACCTCTGCAACCGCCGGGCTCTCGCCGATCGCCTGACGCAGATGATTGCCCTGGCCGAACGGTCGGGCCGGCAGCTGGCTGTGCTTTATCTCGATCTCGACCGCTTCAAGCCGGTGAACGACCTGCTGGGCCATGCGGCCGGTGACGCGCTGCTGGTCGAGGTTGCGCGGCGGCTGAAAGAGCTGGTGCGGACGTCGGACATCGTCGCCAGGTTCGGCGGCGACGAGTTCGTCATCGTGCAATCCCTCGGCGCGCAATCCGACGCGATCGACGCGGCGAAGCGGATCATCTCGGCCCTGTCGCAGCCGTTCCTGATCGGCGAGGACGAGGCGGTGATCGGCGCGTCCGTCGGTATCGCCATGTTCCCGGCTGACGGCCAGGTCGCTGAGGAACTGATCTGTAACGCCGATAAAGCACTGTACCACGCCAAGCAAACCGCGCGTGGTACCTCCTGCGCGTTCAATGCGAGTATCGACTGTCGCCTGCACGAGATGCGCGTTCTGGAGCGCGAGCTGCGCCACGCGATCGAACGCCACGAGCTGGAGGTTCACTATCAACCGGTCTTCACCGGCGAAACGGCGCGGATCGCCGGGGTCGAGGCTCTGGTTCGCTGGCGCCATCCCACACGCGGAGTGGTTTCGCCGGCCGAATTCATCCCCGTTGCCGAGGAATCAGGCCTCATCCGTGAGTTGGGCAGCTGGGTACTCGAAACCGCCTGCCGGGATGCGTTGTCCTGGCCCGGGCATCTGCGCGTCGCCGTCAATGTTTCGCCGGCGCAATTCACGCACGAGGATTTCGCCCAGAGCGTCTTCGAGATTTTGGACCGGACAGGGCTGGCTCCGGATCGGCTGGAACTCGAAGTGACGGAAAGCCTGCTGATCGGCGATATTCCGAAGGTGCTGCCGACCTTGGTGACGCTCAGGAATCAGGGCGTCCATCTGTCCCTCGACGATTTCGGCACCGGCTATTCCAGCCTGAACTATCTGCACCGCTTCCCGTTCGAAAAGATCAAGATCGATCGCAGCTTCATCAGCCGCCTTGGCGAGGGCGAGGACGCCAGGAAGATTATCGGCGCGATCATCGCCCTGGCGCGCGGCCTCAACATGACCGTCACCGCGGAGGGTGTGGAGCTCCAGTCGCAGCTCGAAATCCTCCGCCAGCTCGATTGCGACCTGGTCCAGGGCTACTTGCTCGGCAGGCCGACACGCAAACGCGAGATCGGTGAGCTCCTCTCAGCGGTCACACGGTCGCCGGCGGCAGAACCCTTGGCGAAAGCGGCGTGAATCGTAAGGGCCATTCCGAGCGAACGCACATGATCCTTCCCGATCATGTGATACGCGGTGAGAAGCAAAGGTTGAGTGGCGCACCCGACAAGATTCGAACTTGTGACCTCTGCCTTCGGAGGGCCAGAACAAGGTGAGGTTTTTCTGCAGGGTAGAGGCTCATTCCCCCAGCGTTTCCCCGGTCTCGAATCGTTCTTCCGCGCAGTTCAGCGAACTTCAGCGGAACACACTTGAATTTTCCCCTGGGGCGATGCGCCGGCAAACGGCGTGTGTATGGCCCAAAACCCGCTCGCCCGGTGGCTGTCAGCGCAGTCTCTGAGTTCGTTGAGCTACGTTTGAATGGCAGAAAGCAACGATATTATATGCTATATTCGTCCCGTAAACTCAGGGCCCGCTGTGACTCCCAGCCGGCTGGGTGCGCGAAACCGACACTAGCTCGGCCCGATTGCATCTAATTTCGGGATGGGCGAGATAGCGTTGATGTTCGGCTGGATCATCCTCACGGACGGCCGCACATGAAAGTTACCCTTAGTATCGCGTTCTGTAAGCGTCAGCTAAGCGACACGTCGCGCCACGCCGGCTAAGCTTTCAGTTCCCAGCAGGCGATATCGCTCGATTAGGACGTCGCACCAGCCTTGGGAAAGATTCGCGCGGTTATCAGCGCCGTGGCGCAAAGAACCTCTTCGTGATCACGGACTGAATATACTTCGGCCGCCGCGACCGAAAGGGTCCGACCGAACTGGATAAGGCGACCACGCGCAACGAGATTTTCTCCGGTCGCTGGTGCCAAGAGCTTGATCGTGTAGTCGGCTGTCGCACCTCCCCAGCCCTCAGGGAGCATCGTCACACAAGCTCCAGCTCCTGCAAAGTCGGCCAGGGTTCCGACCGCTCCGGCTTGAAATATGCCATCGCTGTACGACAGTTCGTCGCGGTAGGGTTGGGTAATCTCGAGAAACCCGGGGCCGATGTCGGTGATCTGGAAGCCAAAATGCGCTGCGATCGGCATAGTCATGATGAAACGGCGCGTCGTGGAGGCAAACTCCTTATTCGGCGCTACCATCACAGTGGAGGATGCCAGCATTCATTGTCTCCCCAAGCCGCGCAAGTTGCATTAACACCATGGGCCACTGGTATATCAACTAACCGTTATTAGCGGAAAAGGACGGAAATTATATGACCGCCGAGGTAACCGTTCCGACCGGCTTTGTTCCCTACCGAGAGCCAAGTCCCTTCCTTGATCGCGTAGGGCCGATCTATGAACGAGACGACGACCAGGGCTTGGCGTTTGGCATTCTCGTGCTCGACCATCATTGCAATCGGCGGGGCATCGCTCATGGCGGCCTCCTTGTCACATTAGCCGATGTTGCGCTGGGGAAAACATCCGAGTGGCGTAGTAGCCCTCCTGCACGGCTTTTAACAACTGGGATCGCGTATGATTTTGTCGGCATCGCTCGCCGCGGGGAATGGATTGAAGCAAGAGCAGATTTTTACCGTGTAGGGCGAGAACTCGCTTTTGCGAATTGCTATATCCGGACAGCAAATAAAATCATCGGAAGAGCAAGCGGCCAGTTCAAAGTCGCGGAAGAGCGCGAACCAAGATAACTATTCGGGACCTCAGGATATTTCGCCAACTAAGCAGCAGCCAGGATTTTTGCCGGCGAAATCTCGCCCCAAGGTAATAGTTCTCGGAGCCGGTTTATCGGATGACCCTTGGCCATCTGATCGATGGGCCTTGTCTCGGGAGGATAAGACAGAATGTGTTTGCTGTAGTCGCGGCCAGGAGGCGCGACCGAGACAAGCGTTTTTTCAGGAAACCGGCTTTTGAACAATTTAGCCGTGGCTGCTTGATCTGAGACCGCGCTCAGTAGATATGCAACGTCGAACACATCTAGATGGGCGTCGCTGATAAGATTAATTGCAACGTTAACGTCAAGGAGACTTGATTGAGATGGGGTCACCCCTTTCCCCCACAAGGATGGAATAAAGACAGCTGCTAGGCTGCATCGAGGTGGCTCATGGCCCAAATCGCTGCCTGCGTTCGATTGCCAACATCGATTTTCCGCAACACTGACTTCACGTGGACCTTGATTGTGGCCTCAGCGATATCGAGTTGCCGAGCGATAATCTTATTTGGTGCTCCCTGCTTGATAAATCGCAGGATCTCGGTCTCGCGCGGCGATAGGCGGGCCGAAGCTTCGGTCCTTGTTGGCGACAGGGGAGCAGGCTTTGCCTCGCCAGATGCCTGTCCCGTTGCGACGAAAAGACTCTCACCGAGAATGACGAGCTGCAGCGTGAGATTTAACGCCTCGGCTGAAATAGTGGCGGGCAGCAATGCCTTCGCTTTAACTCTAGTGGCTTGCTCCCGGGCGATTGAACTTTGGTCCGCGCTGAGTATGACGATGCTGATCTGGTGGTACTGGTCCGATATTTCTTTCAAGCTCGCCGAACCGTCCGCGGCCTCTGCGTCGAATACGAGCAAGTCGACATTCTGATTCCTCGGTTGAAGGAACGCGAGTGCTGCGGTCGGCGAAGGTTCTTCGCCTACAACCGAGAGCGTATCCGCGGCTAAAGCTTGCCTTAACCCCTGACGGAAAAAGCCGTTTTTCGAAACTAAAAGTACGTCGCCTTGTAGCATCTCACTAGTCCTCCACGAAGCTCTTTAGATTGGCAGAATTCTCCTAAATCTTTACCAAGTGCGCTATTTACACACGCTTTTGAACCGAAGTCGAATCTCACGTTTGCGGGGCAAAATGTACAACGTAGAAAAACCGCGCCTTGGAATATTCAACGGGTAAAAAAACCTTGTGAGCGCGGCGTTCCACATCGGTCGGATCGGGAATGTTCCTACCACTATATTATCTGTCTTCATGGTTTCTACTCCAATACAAGCTCGTCACGTGCGGCTACCATAGAAACCGGTCAACATATCCACAGCGTGTGACTATCTCGATGGAAGAAGCTAAGTGTTGGAATGTGCTGCGGCGTGTGATCCCGAGGGCCGTTGCTGTCCGATGCGCGGTCATTGCACAAGCCGAGCTGGAGTCTTCAATGCGATGTTGAGGAATGTCTTGAGTGCGGCGCTCATGCCGGCGCTGTCGGTCGCGGCGATATAGCCGGAGCTCGACGAAGCGCATTGCTTCAGATTTGAAGTCAGGGACGTCGAGCCGGATCCTTCGGCAATCGTTGCAATATTCTGCAGATAAAATGCATTCATCAGCGGATAGTAGGGCGTGTACAGGACGAACACCGTGTAGCCCTTATTCTTGAACAGCTGGCAATAAGCCGGCTCCAGCGCCTGGAGTTTGCGCGAACCCGAGCTGGTCACATAATCCTCCATACCATCCGTGACGATGACCAAAACCTTTTGCGGATCGGAGGTTGACGTACCGCCGCCGGCCGCCGTCAGCTTGCTCGAAAGGGCGGTCAGTGCGTCTGGAAAGTCTGTGTTGGCGACATTGCTGCCGGCATAGGGCTGAATGCCGGTGTCCGGGCTGAACGGTATGAGAGGCGGGCCGCCGACCGCGGCGGTGGCCGCTGCCCAATCGTTTCCGGAATCGCCAGTGGCGGGATAGACGCCGGAAATGGTCTCGGCGAGCGTGTAAATGGCGACGTTGAGATTGTTCAGAGACTGGCTGTCGGTCTTCATGGTGGCGAGCAGGTTGTTCACGGCCGCCTTGACGACGTCGAACCTTAAGGTGACCTGGTTGCTCTGGCCGATCGTGCTGCGGGCCACCGCGAAATAGTCGCTACCCATGCCCGCCGGCTTGCTCGTATCGAAGTGGCAGGCGAAGCCGCAGGGCGCCCCGGCTTGCGGGTATTGGCCATTATATGTGGGCAGGTAGCCTTTGCAGCTCGGCCCGCTCGTGGCGCTGCTCGGCGTGAAAGTCGAAAAGGTCAGTGGCGCGCTGGCGGGAATCGGACAGGTCAATGTGCCGCTATAGGAATGGCCGCCTGAACTGCACTGATAGGCATTGTAGCTCTGGCCTGAGGATGGGGCGATCTGTGCGTAGGTCTTGCTGGAAGAATTATAATAGTAGGCGCCCGACGGCGAGCAGGCCGTCAGCTGTTGAAGCGTGCGGATATCGCTGTCGGTCGCGCCGTTCTCCATCGACGGGGAATTGTCGAGGACGACATAGACATTCAGGTACGGCGTGCTGACTTGGACACTCGACACGACGGTATTCGACATCTGCCAGGCCGGGACGCCGAACAGGCTGGCAAAGAACGGCTTGTACGTTGTCGACCAGTTGAGCGTTCCCTGGATGATGGAGCCAGTGCGCGTCAATGCTAGGCTTTGCGCCGGAGTGGTGATGTGCCCGACCGCGGCGGCGTTCCCCGCTTGCCCGGCCTGGCCCTTGAAGCGCAACTCACCCGCCGTCTGGCCCTGGGTCAGATAGTCGGTCGGGTGCTGGCCCAACAGGGACGCGGCCTGCGTAACGCCGGCGAGAACGGCCGAGTCCGCCGCCAGATTCAGGTTTGCGCGGATAAGCATATAGCTGGAGAAATCGAGCACTAGCCCCACTGTCATGGTGAGCGCCATGGCCCCGATCGCGAACACCACGGCTGTGACGCCGCGCCTATCCCGGCCAAAATCGCGAATTCGAAAGCGTGCCAATCTCTTCTCCTTATTGTCGCCGGATCATGCCGACGGATATCCGGCGCAGAGCGTGGTGGAGTCCGGCGCGGTGAAGACGTACTGAATCCAGTTGTTCGACAGGCCAGTGCGTGGCGAGAAATAGGCCGACTGCCGCATCGTGATGTCGCTGACGAAGCTGTAGAACAGAGGCTTGAACGTGTAGGTGACGTCGATGACCAGCAACGGGGCCGGGCTGTAGACATCGGCTGGCAGCGTGGTGGCTGAGGGGGAGGCCGTGTCAGCGACCTGGGTGATGACTGAGACGCCCTGCACCACGTCGCAGGGTCGCCGTGAACCAGCGGCGCCTTGGAAAACCCCGCTCCAGGCTACGTGCGGCGTGTAGAGGCAGGTGTTGCCGGAGCAGCCGGGAACCACCGGCGTCATGACTATCGAGCTTACGGTCACGCCGAACGGTGTTGCGGACGGTGTCAGAACGCCGGGCAGATAGGCGTAGGCGCTCGAGGCCGCGGCGGAAGTCTGGGCCTTCGTCAGCGTGTTGGTTGCGATCGAGTTGGCCGCCTGCGCGGTCGCAACCTGATCGATGGCCTGGGCGCACAGATTCACCCGTTCCCAGGCGATATAGGCGGTGGTCAGATCGTAGACGCCAGCCAGCATCGAAAGCAGCACCGGCGCGATGAGGGCGAACTCGATCCCCGCGAGACCGTTCCGAGACTCCCATAATTTCGAGTTCCGCGGGGCGACCGGACTCAGCATGCCATGGTGAGGATTTCTCATGAGGCGGCCTAATATTCGTTCATGAATGCTGCTGTGCCGACGATCGTCGACGCATTCAGCGGCCAGAGCGGAATGCCGGGCGTATAATAAGCTTGGAGCAGCATGACGCTGCCGTGGCCGCCGGGATTCACCGTCACATTGGCGGCGGGAGCGGGCTGGTTGGTCAGGGTCGTTTTGAAATCGTTGACCGGCTGCAGGACGATTGTCACCCCGCTGCAGGTGATGAGCGGGCTGAGATAGCTGCAGAAATCGGCCGACTGGAAGGCCTGCTGTCCGGCGCCGTTCTTGACGGTTATCTGGCCCGTGAACAGAGATCTGGCTGCAGCGCCTGCGGCATAATCCAGTGATATCTGCGCGAACAGCAGGAAGGCGAGCTCAAAGATGCCGAGGAGGAGCCCGACGAAAACACCGGCGAGCAGCCCAAACTCGAGCGCGACGGTTCCGGCCCTTGGGCCATATTGGCGTGGTGTATTGGTCATCGGTGCATAAAGGTTTGCATCACCCGGACCGCCGCCGGCCCACCGACGACGACGAAAATGCAGGGCAGGATGAACGTGATCATCGGAATGGTGAGCAGCACGGGGATGCGAGCCGCCCGCTCCTCGAAGCGGGTCAGTTCCATCTGCCGCATTTCCGTCGCCAGCACCCGCAGTGCCTGGACCAGCGGTGTTCCGTATTTGAGGCTTTGCGCCAGCGCGCCTCCCAGGCGTATCGCGGAATCGAGCTTGGTGCGTGTGCCCATGTTCACAAGCGCTTGCCGCCGGTCGGCAAGAATCTTCATCTCGTTCGCGGTAATGCGGAACTCGTTGGCGGTCGACGGGGCGGCTTCTTCCGCCTCGACGGACACGCGCTCCAGGCCGCGCTCCAGCGAAAGGCCGGCCTCCGCGCACATGATGAGCAGATCGAGCGCTGCCGGCATGCCGGCGTCCACAGCTGACAGGTATTTTCTGCGCGCGCGGCGCACCACCATGTCGGGCAGCAGCAGCCCGACCACGCCGAGCGCGACCATGACAAGCGGCACCGGGGCCTGAACATCGCCGATTTTGACCGCCAGCCAGCCCAGAAGAGGCAGGCCGAAGAACATGACGAATTTTGCGCCGACAAACAGCGGCAACCGGTGAGCGCTCCGGGTTTTGCTGGCAGCGATGGTTTGCTCGAGATCGTTGATCGTCGATTTCGAGAGCAATCCGCTTGCCAACACCCCACGGCCGATACCGCTCAACAGTCTCCGCCCGATCGGCGCTGTAGCTCCCGCGGTGGCGGGCTGCGTATTCCCCGTCCGCAGGATCGCCTTCAGCCGCGATTGCGCGTGTTCGTGACGCTTGGCCAATGGCACAAGCGACACCGCGCCAATCATGGAAATTGCCGAGATAGCGACGCCGACCTGCCAAAGCGCAAAGCCGCTCATGATATGCTTTTCCTGATGATGATGCGCATTGAGGTGAGCCCCAGCGCGAGCAGGGCGATTCCACCGAAGAGAATCTTCTTGCCGATCACCGTGGTGACGAGCACGGCGAGATAGTCGGGCTCGATGACCAGCAATGCCCCTGTGGTGAAGAACGGCAGGCCCGCAAGGACGTACATGGTCAGCCGCGCTTCCGCTGCCAGCGCAATGGCGCGTGCCCGTATAGCCACACGCTTGCGGACGATATCGCCCAGGTTCTCAAGCGTTTCGCTGAGATTGCCGCCTGATTGGCTCTGCAATGTCAGCGCCACCGCGAAAAATCTGTACTCGATCAGCTCGCTGCGCCCGGCGAGCCTGATCAGCGCATCGCCCAGCGAACTGCCCATGCGGATCTCGTCGTTCAGCCGTCGAAACTCGATCGAGGTCGGCCATGGTGCTTCTTCGCCGACCACAACCAACGAGTCCTGCACGGTTACGCCGACCCGCACGGAGCGGACGATCATCGACAACGCATCGGGCAGCTGGTTGTACAGCAGCCTGTTCCGCCGCATCTCGTAATGCTTGAAGATCGCGCGGGCAAAGAAAGTCCAAAGCACCGGGACAGTGACCCAGATCGCAGCCCCAAGGAGGAAGTTTCCCAGCGCTTCCACCAGTAAGGCGGCCGCGGTGGCGATGGCCAGCAGCCAGCCCCAAGCCATCGGATACAAGTCAGGCCTATCGGGCCGGATTCGCAGATACGGTAGGACCTTGGAAAGCCCTATTGCCTGGACAAGATCGCGGCGGCCGGCCGTGCGGCGCAGTACCGATGCCGCGGCGCGATTGGGCCGGTAAGAATCTACGATCGTCGCAACCCGCCGGGCCGTGATCCGCTGGCGCCGATCCGCTGCCAGTATCAGACCGGTCCCGCCCGCAAGGGCGCCCATCAAAACGATGAGAATCGCCGGATTGAGCGCCATGGTCACGCCCCCTCGTCGATAGCGGCGAGCCAGGCCTGATCGAGATTGTAATATTGCAGACGCTGCATAAAGCTCGGTCGGATGCGGGAGACCTTGAAGTAGCCGCGCAGCGAGCCGTCGGAATTTTCGCCCTCGTACTCGTATTGGAAGATGTCGTTCATCACGACGACGCCGCTCTCCAGGCCGACGATCTCGCTGACTTGCGCGATGCGGCGGACCCCGTCGCGCATGCGTTCCAACTGCACGATCAGATTGACCGCGCTGGTGATCTGCGTGCGGATGGCGGCGAGTGGTAGGCTGTGCTGACCCATCTGCACCATATTTTCGATGCGCGTGATGGCATCGCGTGTGGTGTTGGCGTGAATCGTACTCATGCTGCCGTCATGACCGGTGTTCATGGCCTGCAGCATGTCGAAAGCTTCCGCGCCGCGCGTTTCGCCGACGATCAGCCTGTCCGGGCGCATACGCAGCGCGTTGCGCACCAGGTCGCGCATCGTGACTTCGCCACGGCCTTCCAGGTTTGGCGGCCGTGTCTCCAAGCTCACGACGTGAGGCTGCTGGAGCTGAAGCTCAGCCGCGTCCTCGACGGTGATGATGCGCTCGGCCGGGTCGATCATCTGAGACATCGCATTCATCAGCGTGGTCTTGCCGGCGCCCGTGCCGCCCGAGATGATCACGTTGAGCCGCGCTACTGAGGCGAGCTGCAATATTTTGGCGATTTGCGGTGAGGCCGAACCCTTGGCCACGAGCGTGTCGAGCGTGATGGTGCTGCGCGCGAATTTGCGGATCGATATGCAGGCCCCGTTCAAAGCCAGGGGTGGGAAGATGATGTTCACGCGCGAGCCGTCGGCGAGACGGGCATCGACCATCGGGCTGCTTTCGTCTATCCGCCGGCCGACCGCGGCTGCGATGCGTTGCGCGATCGTGCCGACATGCGCCGTGTCGCGGAACCGGACTGTCGACAATACCAGCTTTCCGCGCCGTTCAACGAACACGCGGTCCGGACCATTGACCATGATGTCGGCGACCGTATCGTCCTCCAGCAGCGGTTCGAGCGGTCCCAGGCCGACCATGTCGTCGACGAGTTCGGTTGCAAGTTGACGCTGCTCGCGTCCGTTGAGCTGGATGCGCTTTTCGTCGGCGATCTCGGCTATCAGGCGCTCGACCTCAGCCTGCAATCTGTCTGGCGACATGTTCGCAAAGGCCGAGGGATCGAGACGTTCTAGGCAGGCAACACGCAGTGCCGCAGCCCCGCTGGGTGGCGGCACTACCGTGATATGCGTCGGCGCCGGTGGCGGCGGGCTGCCCGCCACCTCGATTTCGGCGGACGCGGGCAGGCGTCGGCCGAAAGTGGGGGCTTGGAGGTTCATGCCGCCTTCCTGCCGCGCAGGAGGGACCAAGACCGGCGCTGTTCGACCCGCTGCGGCAGCAGATGGCTTGCAAGCTGCGCGATCGTCGCCTGGAAAGCTCCGTTCCGCCGGACGCCTGGTTGACCCAGTGTCAGTGCCGTCTTCATCTGCTTCGGCAGCCAGGGAATGATGACATCGATTTCGACACCCAAGCCTTCGGCGACCTGTTTGACGGTCAATGATCCCGGAAGGCCGACGCGATTCAGCACGACGATCGGGCGCGCCGCCTGCCGCGGCCCGCGTGGAAGTGCAATATGGCGCAGCGCATCGCGTAAGGACGGCAGGGTTGCATCCATGACCAGTATCCGGACATGGGCGAGCGTGCTCAGCTCCTGGTTGAACGCCGTCGGATGCGGCGGCAAATCGATCACGACGAAGTTGAAGCGATTGCACAGGATTTCGGTAAGGTGCTTGGTCGCGCCGCCGATCGCCGAAACGACCTCATCGAGCGGTTCTTCGGCCGCGAGCAGATGCAGCCGGTCGCCGATTGCCGGTGCCGAGCGCTCGGCGAACAGTGCGTCGACGCGAGCCGGGTTCTCCAACGCCTCCCGGAGACCGCCGGCAGCATTCGTGCCGAGCATCAGGGCGGTGGTCCCGTTGCTCAGATTCGCATCGAACAGCAGGATATGGTGGCGTGACCGCTCCGAGAGCTGGGCTGCAAGATTGACTGCGACGGTCGAAGCGCCCACGCCGCCGCGCACGCCAGTCACCGTGACGATCCGGCCGCCGCGCGCCGATTTGGTGGTGCCGCCGGTCAATGCCGGCAGCAGGCTGCGAGCGACAGCTTCGCGATTGAGCGGCTTGGGCAGATATTCCTGCACGCCCAGGTTGCGGATCACCTGGCGATAGAACTCCATATTGTCGGTGTCGCCGATGACGTACACACGCACGCCCGGCTCGACATAGAGGGCGAGATTCTCAAGCGCAGCGAGCGGATCCTTTTCACCAGAGACGTCGACGAGGAGGGCAGCCACCGGCGTGCCGAGGCGCCGCAGAGCGGCCAGGGCCTGCTCGATAGTGCCGATGCGGAACTCCGCCGTTGGTCCTAATTCCGGGCCCAGAACCTCGGTGAGCACGGCGACGGTCTCCTTGTCGCGGGCATAGGCGATCAGCGGTAACCGCGTCGCGCTTACGCTATCGATCCTGGCCGGGACCGACAGAGGCTGAATGCGTCCGGCGGCCATCAGTTGTTCCCTCCGCCGCCAGAGGTCGAAAGCGGAGACAACTGGTTGGTCGGCAGCGGCTTGACGTGGTCGGTCAGCAGACGCTTTACCGCCTGAGCCGACAGCACGGCCGGGCTCGCATCATCTCCGGTACCCATCACCAGCTGGCGTTTGTCCTTCACCATCGCTGCCAAGTTGGCGTCGTTGACGTTTTCGACATGCCAGGTGCCTGGGCGTTGGAACGGGTCGTCGTGAAATTCACATCCCGGCAGTGCCGCAAGGAACAGAAGCGAGGAAAGCCTTCGGGTGAGTTTTGCAGCTGAGGGCGGCATGTTTGTTCTCCTTTTTGACTGGTCAGTGCAGGATGAAGCCGACGCCGGCCGGCAGAGTGCTCGCGGTCCGCGTCCCGGCGGACGAGGTGAGCGCCGCCGTCGACGGCGCCAGGATCGTGACCGGATCCGTTCCCTCCGCACGTTGGCGCATCATCAGCACGCGATCCTTGTCGCCGGCTGGAACGAACCCATCGGTCGGCAAGCGAAGTTCCCCAGGCTGGCTGACGGGCGCGACAATGTAGGGGGTGACCACGATGACAAGCTCTGACTCGTCGCGCTGGAAGAGGTCGGACCTGAACAGCGCGCCGATCACCGGAAGTTCTCCGATTTCGGGGTCGCCGCGCGCATTCATCGAGTTATGTGCAGAGAGCAGGCCGGCGATCGCAAAGCTCTGGCCCGAGCCGAGCTCTACCGTCGTATCCGCGCGGCGGACGGTGGTCGCGGGGATGGTGATCGTGCTCGATCCGAACAATCCGGTGGTGAACGGCACGGAAACGGCGCCCACGTCCGTTAACTGACTGACCTCGGGCCGGACATGCAGGCTGATACGCCCGTCGCTCAGCACCGTGGGAACGAAGGCAAGCGACACGCCATACTGCTTGAATTGGACGCTGATCTGACCGTTCGAGCCGGAGATCGGGATCGGAAATTCGCCGCCGGCGAGGAAGCTCGCGGTCTCGCCGCTGCGGGCCGTCAGGTTTGGTTCGGCCAGCATGGTGATCAACTGATCCTGGGCCAGCAGGTCGAGGACGGTGTTGATCGAGGTCGAGCCGGCGTGGAAGTTGACGCCGAACTTATTTGGCAGGTTGGTGGGCTGGGTCAGCTTGTCGGCGACCAAGCCGGCGACGCCCCAGCGGCCGAAATTCGCCATCGCCGTCCAGTTGATCCCGAACTGACGCGTGATGTTGCGTGAGATTTCGGCGATCCTGACGCGGAGCGTGACCTGAACGCCGGAGTTGATGGTGGAGTGATCGTCCACCGCCTGCTTCTCCGAAATATAGTTGCTCGCGATCGCGGATTGCTGCTCGGCTGCAGCCGGATTTGGCGACTGTCCGGTCATTTCAATGCCGTTCGGCATGCCGGTGAACTTGACCGCGGCCCCCTGGACCGTGTGCTGGCTCACGGAAGCGGCCTCGCTGGCGGCAAAGGAAGATGGGCTGACGGTGACGTCGAACTGCGTCAACGGGTTACCGCTCGCATCCAGGGCGGCGACGGTCGAGCGACCGGGTCCCACGCCAAAGATGAAGACGCTGTTGGCGCTCGCCGGGCGGACTTCGACGATCTTGGGGTCCGCCGCGAACAGGCTGGAAACCCGGCCTTTGATGCGAAACACCCGGCCGGTTCCGGCTTCGAGCGCGACGTTGCCGAGGAGATCGGCGGTCGGCTGCGATGGCTGTGGGGGCTTTGCCGAGATCTGGGCAAACGCGGCTGGGGTTGCGAGGGCGAGTGTCGATACAAGAATGGCTGTGCGTCGAAATTGGCTCATGATTTCAAAACCTTATTTCATCGACGGTGCCGGGACCGCGATAGAGGTGGATCGATGCGCCAGCTCGGCCGCTGGTCTTGGTGTCTCGCAGTGCAGGCGAAACGTCGCCGGCCCAGGTGATGGGCGGGTGCGCGGGCGGTGTCGCGCTGCCCGCCGCAGATTGATTGTCGGTGGCCGAGCGGATGACGAGCGACAGCTTGCCGAGGCGCGCTGCGACGGTGATCCGCTGGGTATCGTCGAGGCTGGCCTCGATCGTTACTGTCCGATTGTTGGTGTTCGATACTGGCTGGCCGGTCTGACCGCCCTCCACGAGCTGCTGATCGACAGCGATGACCCGCAGATTGGTGAGAACGGTCTCGCCGGAGACACGGCGGTCTGCCGGCCGTTCCCTGTCATCTATCTGTTGGGTCAGCACGAGGTCTACGCGATCGCCCGGCCAAATCAGTCCAGCCGTACCGCTGACTGCGTCGACGCCTACCGTTACGGCGCGCATCCCGGCGCCGAGAACTGCCGCGAGAAAACCGCGATCGCCGGCATTCAGGACATCTCCCGCGAGGATCGGTTCATTCGCTGCGAGGCTTCGCCGGACCATGGCCCCGCGCAGTGTCGTGCGGGTGTTGACGCTGTCGGTCAGACTGCCGGGAGGCTCAGTGCCGGCAGTGACCTCCGTCGATGTCAGGTCTTCGGCCACCATGAGATTGCCGGCCCGTTGCGCCCGGGCTGCGACGAGAATTGAGATCTTGGCTGCGGGCGGAGCCGGGGCCGCCGCCGCTTCGGCCACGGGGGCAGGTTCCCGCATTCCGAGGTAGACAAGGCTGAGGCCAGCCAGGCCGACCACCCCGAGCAACACCGCCATTACACGTAAGAACATGTCGATCCTCCCGATCTACTCGGATAAATTCTTGAAAATGAATGGAAGCGCGCCGGTTGTGATGGCGACCGCATAAGGCAGCGGGCCACGCCGGTGCATGCGCCAGGCCTCGGCCTTCACAATTCGCGCCACGAAATTGCGGGGGTTGCCGGGGCGTGGGCGGCGCACGAAGTTCGAAAGCGCCAGATAGACCAGCGCCAATATTCCGCCAGCGAGCGCCACGAAGAGCACGTACTGGGGAAGATATTGCGGAATAATCGACAGGGATGCGGCCGGGATGAGTTTGACATCGCCGCCGCCCATCCAACCCCTCAGCCACAAGGTCCACAGACCGGCAAAGAGGAGTGAGGCGATTGCAAGGGAAAGGAGCAGATCACCGTGGCGCAGCCGCAGAACCAACCCGGCGGTCGCCAGTCCAGCTGGCATCCAGTTCGGTATCGTTCTTGCCGCAGCATCATGTAACGCGGCGGCGATCAACAATGCCGAACCGCAGATGACAAGATAGAGGGTGATCGATGGTGACATGATCTTCCTGGAAGTTCGGTGATACGCAGCGTGATTGGCGTCGATCGAAGCGAACGTGCTCTGTCGCGGCGCCGACCACGCTGCAGTATCGAGAGCCTTAGAGTTTGCCGGCGATCGAGGTGAATTCGGTCGCCATGTTGGTCCCGACCAGGGTGACCGACGTGATGATCGCAACAGCGATCAACGAGGCGATCAGGCCGTACTCGAGAGCGGTGACGCCGCGGCGGTCACGGCGGAAGGCGGCGATGTTCGACGAGATGAATTTAATCGTGTTCACGGAGTATTTCCTTTCGATGAATGAAGCTAAACCACGCTATTATGTTTAGCATTTTAATAAAAACGTATTTTTTCAAACTAAACAATAAGTCTGACGGACTACCCACAAAGGGAAACAAAGAAAGTTTGAAATATATACCGGCCTACTACGATAGATGATATTTATACAGATTTTAGGAATTATTCGGAGTTTGAAAACAAACCCGTCCGTCAGACTTTGTCTTGCGAATTAGAGATTGCCGGCGATCGAAGTGAATTCCGCACTCATGTTTGTTCCGACCAGGGTCACTGAGGTAATGATTGCCACAGCGATCAGGGATGCGATCAGACCGTATTCAAGCGCGGTCACGGCTTTGCGATCCGTCCGGAAACGATGGATGTCGGAAATGAGAGTAGTAAGAAATGTCATTGCTAGTATCCTTCTGACTTAGGCCTCGCGGCCATTAGGTTTTCCAGTTTGGCTGCGTTCTATTATAAACGTGATGTAAATGTGCTAAGCAATAAGTCTAAAGTATTAGGAGATAGTTAATTTTTGACTTTTTATTGTTATAATTTCTGGAGAAAAAGGATTATTATTACTGATAATAAGGTAGTACATAAATAGGGTTATTCGCGATTCACGGCGCTGTCTGAAATGCTACGACGTTCTCGGTTGGTGTTGGGTCTATGAGATTCTCTACGTTTGCCGGCCGTCAGTGACGGACCTATTTCGTGGCAACCGTCATTTTCTGCGCTGGGACGGATGCAATGGCCGACGGCGTAGCGACACTAGCCGCGGCGGCGATTCGTCCGCGGGCTTCGGCGAGCATGGCCGTGACATGCGGGGAGGGAGCTGTCCTGTCGAGGTCCTCCAACAGAGGCAGCGCCGCCTGATTTTGGCCGCTGAGCAGCATTACGAGAGCCAAGTTGTTGCGTGACGCCGTGTCTTGCGGGCTCACGGTCAAGGCCTGCTGCAGGGAAGCGGCTGCCTTGGTAAGCTCGCCTTGCTGGGCTAGGACGACACCTTCGCCGTTTAGTGCCTCCACCGTATCGGGGCGCGTGCGCAAGATCGTGTGATAGATCTCGGCGGCGTCGGAAAGCTGACTGGCCTTGACGGCAAGGCCCGCCACTTTTAGCGCGAAATCCGGATCGTCCTTTTGGTTGGCAAGTGCTGTTTTTGCGATACGCATCCCGCGGTCGACCTGGCCGGCGGAAATCAACGTCTCGGCATTTGTCAGGGCCAGTGGCGCGTCATCAGCTTCTCTCGCAGTTGGGGTTCGCAGCGCCTCAGCCGCGCCGTCTCGATCGCCGGAAGCGAGCAGTGCCTGCGATAAGCGTGCCCGCGTATCGTCGCTAACGGTTTTAGGCTGCGGTCCCGCCGACTGACAGCCTGCGAGTACGAGCATTAAAGCCGTGGTAGCGGCTCGACGTGCAAGAAAAGGGGCGTTGTGGTCCATGGCAAGTACACCTTCCTAAAGTTATGACCAGCAAAGACCTGTGCAGCTTATCTATTCCAAATAGGTACTCATATTAATGTAGTGCCCAACGGAGTGGCCGTATTAGTCAGCCCAAAATGTCGATATAAAAATACATCAAATTGTCTCAATCTCTATGAGGGCAAAGGTAGTACTCCGCATTTGGCGAAAAAGTAGTACTCCGTTGTCTGTTAGATATTTATGTGCAACCAACTTGGAGGACATGATAAGGTCGATGCGGTGTAATCCGAAGGGTCGGATTAAGGCCGACGACTTGGTGGATTAACCCACAGACGGGGCCCTGCATGACGGTTGGTGAACCGCCGTTAACGTTGATCGGCCGATTGTCCCGCGCCGATTGGCTCGATCGGGAGCGCATCGTTGCTTGGGGTGCAATATTACTTTCTGTCGAGACCGCATTTCTGGGTTTTCTGGTGCTATGGCACCATCAAATATTCGGACCGGTTGACCCGCCTGCCTCAACCGACTTCGTGAGCTTTTACGCAGCTGGAAAACTGGCCCTGGCTGGTACGCCGGCGCTGGCCTACGACCGTGCAGCTCATGCCGCAGCCGAGGCCGCAGCCACTGTGCCGCATGCGCCGTATCA
>Ga0105238_10001825_pt1 | contig 21351 bp, 22 predicted proteins | sample KBSC34metaG_FD_81526 | JGI IMG/M metagenome (GOLD analysis project Ga0105238, IMG submission 81526) | Corn rhizosphere microbial communities from Kellogg Biological Station, Michigan, USA - KBS C3-4 metaG | ecosystem: Host-associated > Plants > Roots > Rhizosphere > Soil | place: Michigan, USA...
AATGCCATGTCCAACACTCCATGGTCCCCCGCTCGTCAAAGCCAGGGACGTGTTCAAACATGGGTCAAATCTCAGCGGAAATTACTCGCCTCCCCGGGTCACTTCTCAGCGGCAATCAACAACGACGTCTTCCGGACGGGTGCTAAATGCGAATGCCGTCCAGCTTCTCTAACCATTCAGAATGCAAGCTCTTGAGCGCCGAATTACGGATGTAACTCGGATCATCATCGTTCAGGCGCGCGACAACCTCGAAGGCAAAAGCCTCGCTTCCGTGTGCGTTCCATGCCTCTTGAAGCGATCGATGCGAGTTACGTCCCTGCCGTAGCGTGAACCAGAGACGGTTCTGGATGGTGGATAGATCTGGCGCGCTGCCGACCCACACCTGACCGGACGCCAAGCATCGAACCACATAGATGCCGGCCTCAACCTTCCGCTCCTTATAGGCGGCAACAGCCCTTTTTCGATCTTCCCCTTTCATGGGTCTTCCCTCGTTGTTTGGCCTCTCCTACTGCAGTCACCGAAATCATACAATATTATCCGGCTATATTGACATAGATTTTCACCCGGCTAGAAAAAGGCATGTCCGAGTATTTGTCCATACCCTGCACCGCCTTCTCAGGGACAGAGCGTATAGCGCGGGGCGCGCTGATCGACGTGGCCTTGGCGATCAAAGCGGCAGAAGCTCAAGTGCAAGGGCCTGTTCTCACGTTTGATGATGCATCAGGTATGGTGATCGACCTCGACCTTCGGGGCACCACAGCGGAGATTGTTAAACGATTGAATGAGCATGGCGAGCTAGAGGCACTGGCAGCCAGAACGCGGCTTCAACTAGCGAGTGCGTCAAATCGATCGCGGGGAAGGCCGAAGCTGGGAGTGGTGGCGCGCGAAGTGACCCTACTGCCGCGTCATTGGGAATGGCTTGCCAGACAATCGGGGGGAGCGTCGCAGGCATTGCGCCGCCTCGTTGACGAAGCCCGCCGCACAGATGAAGGGCAGCCCGATCGCAAAGCAGCACATGAACGCACTTATCGGTTCCTGTCCGCGCTGGCCGGCGACCTACCCGGCTACGAGGAGGCGATCCGCGCACTGTTCGCTAGTGATGATGAACTCTTCATCGAACGTATGTCGGCATGGCCCATAGACATTCAGAACCACGCGCTGGCGCTTGCCCAATCTAACCCAACAGAGGAACGATCATGACGTCAGCGGATCAGCGAAAACGGCGGCTCTCCAATTTCATCCGACAGATTTGGGACGAAGGCGACGCTGACGCGGCCGACGTATATGTCGCGGAGACATACACTATCTTCCACGATCCAGGCGATCCTTGGGATGGAAAAACCCTTGATCGCGCCGGATTCAAAGATCGGGTCCGGAAGTCGAGGGCAGCCTTTCCCGACCAGCGTTTTGATATCCAAGGTTTGTTTGCCGATGGCGACAGTGTCGTAATGACATGGCTTTGGAACGGCACGCATGAAGGCGACCTGCCGGGTTTCCCTGCAACCGGTCAAATGATCCGTATGTCGGGGGCGACGGTCTATACGTTTGATAGCGAGGAGAAACTGACCGGCCATTGGCAGATCACGGATCGGCTCGGCGTATTCCAACAGCTCCAGCGCAAGGGTTAGGACAATCCTTGGTAACAGCGGGATTTTGGGGAGGCTGGCGCTGTCTCGTTTCGTGATCGAAAGGGTCTGAGGCGGCTACAACCATCTGCTTTACTGACCCCGGATGTTCATTCCACCCCATACCAGCAACCCGGCGTTCTTTTTACGTTCTTGCTTAACGTGCAGATACGTCACTTTCGTGTAGTCACCCCGGCAAGGATGCCGATCAGGAAGCCCGCAGCGATGATCCCGCCTGCCAGCATCAGGCTCGCACTTGTGTGGCTCGCAAGCTCCATCCCGTAGAGTAATGAAACCAGGGCCGCACTTGTCAGCAACAGTCCCGTGATATCCAGCTTTCGCGTCCGCTGACCGGGTTGATTGGGGACATAAACGGCGATCGCCACGAACACCGCGATCGAGAACGGGATGTTGAGAAAGAATACCCAGTGCCAGGACGCGTAGGTCGTTATGAAGCCACCCACCGTCGGGCCGACGACCGGGGCGATGATAGCTGGCCAGGTGATCGCCGAGATCGCCCGGAGCATATGGGCCTGATCGGTATTTCGGGCGACGATCATTCGTCCAACTGGCACCATCATCGCGCCTCCGGCGCCTTGAAGAATGCGAGCAACCGTAAAGCTCAGGGCGCTGTTGGCCGCTCCGCAGAAGATGGAGGCGAGCGTGAATATGACCACGGCACTGCCAAACACCGTCCGAGTGCCATACCGGTCAGCGATCCAGCCGCTGATCGGGATCAGCACGGCGAGTGTGAGCATATAGGCTGTCATGCCGAGACTCACTTCGTTAGGCCCCACATGGAAAGATCGCGCCATCTGTGGAAGAGCAGTGGCGATGATCGTAGTGTCCAGGCTTTCCATGAAGTAGGTTGCCGCGACAATGAACGGGAGAATTATACTATTTCGTTCGACCTGTCTCGCGACGAGCAATCTCCGCATTAGCATAACCTCGGCAATCCATTAGTGCGCTTTCCCTATGTTCTCGACTTGCCGCGGGACTAACTTGCTTTTTTGCAAGCCGCCTTTGCCACTGCGAAAGGTGCCGGCGGAGATGTCCCTGGCGCTGACAACGCGAGAGCCCTTGCTCCGTAAAGACCTTCAGGCATGCAGGGCGCCGTTCTGACCTAGCTCAAATTCCGACAAACAGATTTCGTTATATGATCGGCGAGGGATCTTGGATCGACCACGTGCGCCAAATGTCCTTGGTTGGGCAGAACATGTACCGATGCCTGAGGCAGCGCTTTGACAAACCGCTCGAAAGCGGTTCCGTAAGGCGCACCGCCTTGACTTTGCTGACCCACTATCAGGGTCGTGGCCGTACCGATATTCTCGTAGCGACTGAATTGCGGCTCATAGCTATTGATTGCCGCCATCTCCGCGCCCAGGGGTAGCGCGAGCTCGACAAGATGCTGCCACTCGGCCGTCCTTCGCAACGCCTGCACGTAGCCCGTGTCGAAACCGGACACATCGCAGTTGATAATCTCAACCGCACGATCGGGATCGCCGGCAGCCAGCGCATCTTGGATCGTCTTCACCGTCTGCGGGGCGAAGGGCTTGGACACGGGCTCGTAGGCTGTGAGCGTGCGTAATGGGATTCCGTTGGCGGCGGCCTCGATGGCGACCAGTCCGCCATAACTCCAGCCGAAGAGATGGACCGGCTTTCCTATGGACGATACGAGCCTCGCCAGATCTTCGACCTCCGTAGGCACTCCATAATCGGCACCAAGATCGGGGCTTGGAGCGCGCCCCCTGCGGTTGATGACAATGACCGGGTTCGCAAGCGTGATCGCGTTGGCGACCGGCAGCCATCCAATTGCGTCAGCCATGACGCCGGGCAGGATGATAAGGGGCGGTCCGCTGCCCTTTCGTTCGTAGGTGACGACGCCACCCCGGTTTAGCCAGTCGAACATAGTCGATGCCTCTCGTCGGAAAACATGAGATCGGTGGATCGAAATAGGCATTCCCCCAGCAAGCTTCGTCTTGGGCTTTCGCAAACGCGGTTTGCACGCAGGCAGAGAAAGTTTTTGGGAAGGCGAAGTGCAAGAATGTTGCCGATGTGATGGCCGAGCTAAAGCAGGATTAGGGCCGCTCAGGCGTGGTCGCGGTTCAGATAGGCCGTGGGCGCAACCCCTAGCGTGCGCCGGAACATCGCCGCAAACGCGCTGGGGCTGTCATAGCCATGCTCAAGCGCAACCTCCAGCACTGAGACACCAGCGGCGAGCCGGGGTATGCTGAGCAGCAACCGGGTGCGCCGCAACCACTGGCCGAAACTCATGCCCAGTTCGCGCTGGAACAATCGGGCCAACGTCCGCCCACTGACATGGATGTCCGCCGCTAGCCGTTCCAGCGTGCAGGGCATCGAGGGGTCTGCAATCACCCGCTCGCAGAGTCGGAGAAGACGTGGATCGCGCGGCATGTCGACGTGCAGGTGCAGTCGTGGCGCCATCTCGATCTCATCGAGAATGAGCTCCATCACGCGCTCATCCCGGCTAGCCGGCGAATAGTCCAGCGGAATACGGGTCGCCGCGACTATCGCCTCGCGCAGGAACGGCGAGACCTCGATCACCTCGCAGTTTCGCGGCAGGCGGGATCGCGCGTCCTCGCGGACAAAAACCGTGCGCATCGATACATCCCCGGCGATCCGGATAGCGTGCGCCTCCCCCGCTGGCATCCAGACTGCCCGGCCAGTGGGCACGATCCAGCTTCCCTCGCGGCTCGTAACAATCATTACGCCGCCCAGCGTATGGATCAGTTGCGCGCGGGGATGATCGTGCGGCGCGATATGCTCGCCATCAGGGTGCTCGCTTGCGAACGCAACCACCGGCCGGAGCGAACGCTCGCAATCCTCCAAACTCCGATTTTTGTCCATATCGCGATGATTGTTGTCACTATCGCGGGAGAATGACAACTGATGAATCGCTAATTTCATGCCATGCGCAACGGGCGAACCCCTTTTTACACTGGCCTGCGCGGTGTTAACGCCGTGCTTCTCTGCTCCTCTTTGCTGGGCGGCTGTGTCGCGGCGCCCAGCGTCCCACCGCGTTCGACCGTTACCGAAGTGACGCAACCTGCGGAGGGCGCGGCGGTGAGCGGCGATGCGGCTCCGACCCAATGGTGGCGCCTCTACAACGAACCAGCGCTTGATGCGCTGGTTACGGAAGCCCTGACCAACAATCGCGATCTGCGGGTGGCGGAGGCCAATTTGCTGAAGGCGCGCGCTATTCTCGGCGAGGCGCGCGGCGACAGGATTCCCCAGACCGAGCTTTCGGCCGGCGTCGGCTATGGCAGCACGCTTCAGGACCAGATTGCCGCCGCGGCGAAAGGCGTCAGCAGTGCGCGGACGGGAACGCGATATGATCTTGGCGCAGACATATCGTGGGAACTGGACCTCTTCGGACGTCTGAGATCTAATGTCCGGGCCGCGCGCGCTGATGTCCGGGCCTCCGCCGCGCTGGAGGATGGCGTACGGATCTCCATCGCTGCGGGCGTCACCGGCGCGTGGCTGGACGCATGCGGCTTCGCGCATCGCGCTGACGTAGCGCGGCAATCGCTCGCGCTGGCGGAGCGCGGACGCGACACTACCGAACGGCTGCGTGCTGCGGGTGCCACCAACTCCGCCGATGTGCTGCGCGCGGACGCGTTGGTCGCACAGGCCCGTGCCGCAATCCCGATGCTGGATGCGGCGAGGCTGGACGCCCTGGCAGAACTGGCGGTGCTCACTGGCCATCCACCTACCGAAATTGCCCCTGCCGCCGCAGCGTGCCGAACCCTGCCGCAGATTAGCGCGATCGTGCCGGTCGGCGATGGTAGGGCGCTGCTTCGGCGCCGACCCGACGTGCGGGCGGCCGAGCAGAGGCTGGCGGCGGGCACGGCGCGGATCGGTATCGCGGTGTCGGACCTTTATCCCCGCATCGCGATCGGCGGCATGGCGGCCGATTCCGCCGGGACGCCGAGCGACCTCGGCAATCGGAACAATCTGGTCTGGCGCTTCGGCCCACTGCTGAGCTGGAGCTTTCCGAATGTCAGCGCGGCGCGCGCAAGGCTGCGCTATGCTCGCGCCGCCGAAGCCGGCGCGCTGGCCGAATTCGACGGCGCAATCCTGACCGCGCTTAAGGAAGTTAACCAGCGCGCTGAGGATTATGCGGCCCTGCTACACCGCCAGAGCGCGCTGCGGGATGCCCTGGACCGCAGCCAGCACGCGGATCGTTTGACACGGATTCAACGGGCAGCGGGCGCGGCAACCGCTCTCGAAGCCCTCGATGCTGACCGCACGGTGATAGAAGCACAGGCGAACCTGGCCTCCGTCGACCGCGACGTCGCGGCCGCGCAGGTCGCCTTGTTCAAGGCGCTGGGAGGCGGCTGGGAATTAGCTCCCGTCGTCCGTCTGCCCACACCTGACAGGTCGGCGACCGCCGCCACATCAAATCCCTCCTCGAAGTGAAGCCGTCATGACCGATACCGCTGCTGCAAGCCGCCCTTCTTTCGTCCGCCTGCCGACCACCCGGCGCCATCTCGCTATAGGCGCGGGGGTCGCCGCACTGGTCGCTGCTCTCGGGTTCGGCATCCACTGGTGGACGACCGGCCGCTTCATGGTGGAAACTGACAATGCCTATGTCCGCGCAGATGTGGTCACCATCGCTCCTCGCGTGGGCGGCAATATCAGCGTGGTCGCGGTGGCCGACAACCAGATGGTGCGCGCAGGAACTGTCCTGGCACGGATCGACGACCGGGATTATCGCCTGAAAGTAGCGCAAGCCGAAGCCGCCGTCGTCACGGCCGCCGCCGAAATCGAAGCGCAACAGGCGCATGTAGCCGGGCTCGAGGCCGAGACGGTCCGCCAGCACAGTGTGATCGCACAAAGCAGCGCCGGCATTTCGTCACGCCTGGCGGATGCCCGCTTCACTGCCCTGGACTATCGGCGGCAGGCAACCCTCCACCGGCAGGAGGTAGGCAGCGACCAGAACCTCCAGTTGGCGGCATCATCGGCGCAGCGAGCCAACGCGGATGTTGCCGATGCCCGTGCGGGACTGTCCGCCTCCCGCGCTCAACTGCCGGTGCTGGCCGCGCAGCGACGGGCCGCGATCGCCGATCTCGATAAGGCGCGCGGGGCAATGCGTCAGGCGCAGGCCACGCTAGATGCTGCACGGCTCGATCTGTCACGAACCATAATCTACGCGCCAGTGGCGGGTCAGGTCGGCCAGCGGGTGGCCCGCGCCGGCCAATATGCCGATGTGGGCACACCGTTGATGGCCATCGTACCAGCGCGAACTTATGTCGTCGCCAACTACAAAGAGACGCAGACCGACCGCATACGTCCCGGCCAGCCGGTCAGGATCGTGGTCGATGCCTTTGATGGCGTGTCTCTCAGTGGGAAGGTCGATGGCCTCGCGCCCGCCACCGGCGCGCAATTCGCTCTCCTTCCCCCGGACAATGCCACCGGCAACTTCACCAAGATCGTCCAACGCCTGCCGCTTCGCATCACTGTCGATCCGGCGCAGGCGCGCGCTGCCGGGCTGCGGCCTGGCATGTCGGTGGAAACCATCGTCGATACCCGCGGCGCGCGACCATGAGCGCCGACGCGACAAGCGCGCAAGGCGCGGAACCGGTCTCCTTGCGCGCATGGGTCGCGGTGCTCGGCGGTGTGGTCGGATGCTTCATGGCAGGCATGAACGTGCATGTGACCAACGCGTCATTGCCCGACGTGCGCGGTTCGCTAGGCGCCTCATTCGAGGAGGGGTCGTGGATCACCACCGCCTATCTGGTGGCCGAGATCATCATCATCCCGATGACGGGCTGGTTGGTGTCGGTCTTCTCGATGCGGCGTGTTCTGATGGTGGGCACAGGCGGCTTCGTCCTCTTTTCCATTCTCTGTTCTATGGCGCCGGACATCCAGACGATGATCGTGGCGCGCGCTCTGCAGGGGGCGTTCGGTGGCGTGCTGATTCCTCTGTCCTTCCAGATCATCGTGACCGAGCTGCCGTCGTCGCGGCACCCGTTCGGCATGGCGCTGTTCGCGGTCGCCAACAATGTCGCGCAGGCCGCCGGCCCATCGCTCGGCGGCTGGCTGACGGAGGCCTACAATTGGCGCTGGATCTTCTATCTGCAGGTTCCACCCGGACTCCTGCTACTCGCGGCGATCGGCTGGTCTACACCTCGCACGGCGGCAGCCTTCGACAAGCTACGCAATGGCGACTGGGGCGGGATCGTTGCCATGGCGCTAGGGCTATCCGCGCTCCAGATCATGCTGGAGGAAGGCGGTCGGAAGGACTGGTTTGCCTCGCCGCTGATCGTCGATACCGCGATCCTCGCGACGCTCGGCCTCGCGGCATTCGTCGTGATCGAACTGCGGCGGAAAGATCCGTTCATCAACCTGCGCCTGCTCGGCCGCTACAATTTCGGGCTGGCGAGCCTGATGCAATTCACTTTCGGCGCTATTGTGTTCGGCGTTGTGTTCCTCGTCCCTAATTACTTCGCTGAAGCGCATGGCTACAATGCGGAGCAGATCGGCCTGACGATGATCCCCTATGGCCTGATACAATTCGTCATGTCGTTTGCGACCCCCCGGCTAATGCGTTGGACCAGCGTGCGCGCGATCATCATCCTCGGTTTCGTCATCATGGCGGCAGGGTGCCTCATGAATATTCATCTCGATAGCGACGCCGCCGCGAATGTGATCGTACCGTCGTTGGTCGTACGCGGGATCGGCCAGTCGTTGATCGTCGTCGCGCTGGGCGTGATGGCTGTCGATGGTCTCGAACGATCGGAACTGGGGTCGGCATCAGCGCTGTTCTCGACTGTCCGAAATGTCGGTGGCGCTATTGGCATCGCGCTGGCGAGCCAGTTCGTTGTCGAACGCGAAAAGCTCCATGCCGCCCGGATCGGTGAGGCCATTACGCCGTTTTCGGATGCGTTCCGAGAGCGGATGGTGGACCTGGTGCGGCTGTTGAGCCACGGGCGTGTAGACCGCCACGCGGCGCTTCAAGGCAAAACGACCGAACTCTATCGCGACCAGGCGCTCGCACTACTAGATAGGGTCGTCCATCACGAAGCGCTCCTACTTTCCTACAGCGATGCGTTTCTGCTCGCCGGCCTTTTCATGCTGGCATGCGGACTAGGAGGCGCGTTCCTCAGGCGAAGCCGAACGTGACCACCCCCTCGTCACTTTCGCAACTTGTCATCGAGCGTTGAACGGTCCTCTTGGCCGAAGACATCAGCAGTCGACGATTGACGATGGCGGATCGCTGTAACGCCTCTTGCCAATTGGCGCGCACGCCGTTTGGCGCGGTTTCGACATGTATGGGAGAAAGCTCCGCTTGCGAAACGCCAAAGAGCATTCGTCCATCGACCTTCTATAGTGCGCCCTAAATTGCCGACAATTGAGGATGCAAATTGAAGCCGCCGAGAACAGGATCGCGCCTTAAATGAGCAATGGTGTCGCATGGATTTTGCTCATTCTCTCGGGCCTAATAGATGTCGCTTGGGTCGCGAGCGTCAAGTTATCGGAAGGATACACCCGTCCATACTGGGCTACTGCCTCGTTGGTGCTTTTGGCCCTCTTCGTTTTCTCGCTCGGCCGTGCGCTCGAGGTGCTTCCTGTTGGGACGGCCTATGTCGTCTGGACGGGTATTGGCGCAGTTGGTTCGGTGGCGCTCGGTGTCGTGATGTTCAACGAGCCGGCGACCGCGTCCCGGTTGTGCTGGGTGGCGGTGACCTTGGTTGGCATCCTCGGCCTCAAAGCCACTAGCTGAAAGGAGATCGCAATGACGAAAAAGACGAGCACCGAGGTGCTGAGCGACATCGACGATACGACAAATCTGTCCTTTCGCCAGGAAGACGAGCTGCGAGCCTATGAGCAGATGCTTCTCATCCGCCGGTTCGAAGAGCGCGCGGGACAAATGTACGGCGAAGGTCTGATCGCTGGATTCTGCCATTTGTATATCGGACAGGAAGCGGTGGTGGTCGGAATGCAAATGGCGATCGAGAAAGGCGATCAGGTGATCACGGCTTATCGGGACCATGGCCATATGCTCGCGCTCGGCGTCGATCCCAATATCGTGATGGCCGAGCTGACCGGCCGTGAAACGGGAATTTCCCGGGGCAAGGGCGGGTCAATGCATATGTTCGCGCCGGACCTCGGCTTTTACGGCGGCCATGGAATCGTCGGCGCCCAAGTGTCGATCGGCACCGGCTTGGCGTTCGCAAACAAGTACCGCGGCGATGATCGAGTCTGTCTTACCTACTTCGGTGATGGCGCGTCAAACCAAGGCCAGGTTTACGAGAGCTTCAACATGGCTAAGATCTGGGATCTGCCGGTGGTCTATGTCATCGAGAACAACCGCTATGGCATGGGCACCAGTATCGAGCGTGCCTCCGCCACCACCGATCTTTCGCAGCGGGGAGCCTCCTTCAACATCCCAGGGGAGCAGGTCGACGCCATGGATGTCCGCGCGGTCTACGAAGCCGGCAAGCGAGCTGTCGATCGGGCTCGCCAAGGCGGCGGCCCCTATATTCTGGAGATGCTGACCTATCGCTATCGCGGTCATTCAATGTCGGACCCTGCCAAATACAGATCGCGGGATGAAGTCCAAAAGATGAAAAACGAGAATGACCCCATCGACCGCGTGATGGCACGCCTCATGAACGACTGGAACGTTCCTCCGGATCAGTTGAAGGAAATCGATAGACGGATCAAAGCCACCGTCATGCGGGCTGTGGATTTTTCGATCGAAAGCCATGAGCCAGCTTTGAGTGAGCTATATACCGACGTTTACGTCTAATTTCTTGAGCCGACGATCAAAGTTATTTGATGCTATCACCGGAATTTGAAAGCCACCCTCCTTGGATATCCTGTCGGTATTCTTCCTGGTCAGTGTGTTCATCGCCGCTGGTTTGGTACAGGGAGTTCTTGGCTTCGGCCTTCAATGGGTAGTTACAGGACTTGTTACCCTATTGCCAGGAGCTGGTTCAGCCAGTTCTTGCGTCGTTCCGCTTGTCGTAGCCAATATGCTGCAGATATGGCGCGGTTCCACACTCTCGAATTTTGTAGGCCGGTTCGGGTTGATGTTCGCAGGAGTTATCCTAGGCAGCATCGGTGTACAGAATATTCAAGGCACGCACGCGGACACCTTAGGATTGTATATCTGCATCGCCAGTCTGTTGGCCGCCCTCACTTTTTTCTTGTTCGGAACCCCGCGGCTAACAGCACGATCCGAACGTTGGTGCTCCCCATTGGTCGGCGTCTGCACCGGCGCATTTTTCGGAGCTTCATTTGGCGCTGCTTTCCCTGGAATACTATATCTCAAAATGCTCAAGCTCACGCGCGATGAGCTGGTCCAAGCGCTCGGCAGCCTGTTCTTCGTATGCGCCGTTGCCTGGTTGGGGCGCTCCAGAGCGTTGGACGTTGAGGTCAATGGCCTTTCGAGCAGCGTCTGGTTGGTGATCCCTGCCGGTGTGGGACTATTGTTTGGATACGCGCTTCGACGGGAAGTAGAGGACCGCGACTATGATCGATGGTTCGCCTGCGGCTTACTCTTTGTCGCCGCTAGCGTTCTGACATGCAGCTTGGCCAAATTTTCTTAGCCATCAGCAATAATCGCCCTAGAGCTCTCCTCGCCTCGAAACACATGGCCGTTGGTTCTCGGAGTCGTTGCCCAAAAAGTGGATTTTCACTGTCACGCCGCATTTCAGCAAATGCTGAAATTGCAGGATGACCGAACGGGCTTGCATTTTCACTGATTCGCGCCCATTCAGCGTCTGATGAAACCGCCCGAATCACTGAAAGTCGAGCACGACGCCGTGGTCGCCCTGCAAGCCTTCCTTGCCGGTCTGCCTCGCACCCACGTCGACTTTATCAAGCTAGTCGGGGAAGTCGAGACTGTCGATATCCGCGCGGAGTTCCGCCTCGACCAGAAGCCCGTCCGACTATTCTGTGAGGTCAAAAGCTCCGGTCAGCCCAGGTTCGTTCGCGCAGCGCTCGACCAGCTTGCGCGCATCGAGAGAGATCCAGACTCGGTGGCGATGGTGATCGCCCCCTATCTCTCGGAGCAGTCGCGCGCGCTTTGCCGGGAGGACGGCGCAGGCTATCTCGATTTCGAAGGGAACGCCCTTCTCTCCGCCGGCTCGGTCCACATCGAGCGCGAGGTCGCCTCGCAACCAAAGGCTGAGAAGCGCGCGCTGCGCTCGCTTTTCAAGCCGAAGTCTGCGCGCATCCTGCGCAGGTTGCTGCGCGAGCCAAGCCGCCCTTGGCGTGTTCTTGATCTCGCCGAGGCGGCAGGTGTCAGCAGCGGTCACGTCAGCACCATCAGCAACGAACTGAAGGATCGTGGTTGGGCCGAGCAGACCGACGATGGCCTGGTCGTATCGGACCCGGATGCACTGCTCGACGCGTGGGCAGATGACTATGAGCTGCCAACCGGGCGAGAACAGTCCCTCTACACGCACCTCCACGGCAGCGCGCTCGACAATGCCCTGTTCAGCGTCCTCAACGGACCGTCTTCTGGCAGACTGATCCTACGCTCCTACTCGGCCGCCGATCGGATCGCTCCCTTCGCGCGGAACGCCAACCGCTATCTCTACGCGGATCAGGAAGCGCTCGATCAGCTCTGCACACAGATGCGCCTCAGTGCGGCCGATAAAGGTGGCAACGTCCTTGTGATTGTCCCCGACGAAGATGGCGTTTTTGACGATGCCATCGAGCCTTTCCCCGGCATTCCCTGTACCAGCCCGGTCCAGACCTATCTCGACCTTCAGCATAGCGGCGAGCGCGGCCGTGAAGCTGCCGACCACCTGCGCCAAGAGACTCTGAAATGGCGATAGGCCCCTTCGAACCCACCGGCGCCGACTACAGCGCGCGTTCCAACGACGCCGTGAAGTCAGTGCTCATCGAGATTGCGCAAACGCTCGGCAGCTTCCAGGGGAAGTTCGCGGTCGTCGGCGGCGCCGTGCCCTGGCTCCTCCTCAACAATGAGGAAATGCCGCACGTCGGAACGCTCGACGTCGATCTCGGGCTGGACCACGAAGCACTCGGCGACGGCGAATACGCGACTCTCGTCGGCGCACTGCAGGAGCAGGGCTACGCTCAATCCATGGAGCTACGCCGCTTCCAACTCCAGCGCGTCGTCGATCCAAACGACGGGGGCCCACCAATCCGCGTCGTCGTCGACTTCCTGATGCCGCGCGACGCCAAGCCCGAGAAGAACGACCCGCCCCTCGTCGACGACTTCGCTGTGATGAAGGCCTCTGGCGGCGAGCTTCCGCTGCTGTTCAACGAGCTCGTCGAAATGAAGGGGGCGATGCCCGACGGGATCAAGAACAAGGTCGAGATCGCCGTCTGCTCGATTCCCGCGCTGCTCGCGATGAAAGGCTACGCTCTTCTGGGTCGCAATAAGCAGAAGGACGCATACGACGTCTACTACTGCATTCGGAACTATCCTGGCGGCCCGGAGGCCCTCGCTGAGGCCTGTCTGCCGCTCCTGAGTCACAAGAGCGCGCAAGAGGGCTATGACGGCATTGCTCGAAAATTCGATGAGTACGATGCCTATGGGCCCGGCTGTGTGCGCGCGTTCGCCGAAGAAGCTCAAATCCTCGGGGATCGTAGCGCCGACGAGTGGCAACAGGATGCCTTCGGTCAGGTGCAGGCCTGGCTGGATACCCTGCAGCGGCTGAGCAGTTTCACGAATGAGAGTCCATCCGCTTCCTGACGATCGAGTGATCTCCGCTATCCCCGAACTTGGTATTGAACGAGCATTCTTGCGAGCCATTCGCAAAATAGGCTAAGGGCTGGCGCAATGCCGACGAACGCCATCGCCTTGTCACGCCTTCTGATCGCCGAGCGCCCGTCGCTCGTGCGATGGGCAGCGCGTATCGTTGGCAGCGAGCCGGCGGCCGAGGACGTGGCGCAGAATCTCTATATCAAGGTCCAGACGATCGAGGATCATCCACCGATCGTCAACAAGCGATCCTTCCTGTTCCGTTTGGCCTCGAACCTCGCGGTCGACCATCTCCGGTCGGCACGGCGGCACGATGCGTTATTCGTCGGCGATGTGGATAGCTCGCATGCCTCGTCCGGCGAACCGAGCGCGGAGGTTCGCCTGCTCGACCAGGAGAAGGTTCGACGGATCGCCGCCGTCGTCGAGACGATGCCGCTGCGCTGCCGGCAGGTGTTCGTGCTCATCAAGCTCGATGAGTTGAGCGTGGCTGAGACGGCAACCCGCCTCGGGATCAGCCAGGACATGGTGCGCAAACATATTCGCCATGCTCTGCAAATCTGCCACCAGGCCCTCGCGGGCGACAGTCTGACGTGAGATATTTTTGCCGGGGCACCTCTCGTTTCCCTCATGCCGAACGTCATAGCAATGCAGGCTCCTGCGGCCTGATGCCCCAGGGTGGGAAGAGGGAGGAACGCTGATGGCCGGTCCGGCCGACGATCCCTTGCCGAAATCGATTGTCGATGAGGCGGCGCGCTGGATCGCGGCCGCCGAAGGCGATGCGCTGTCGGCCGAAGAGAGGGTGGCTCGCGATGCCTGGCTAGCGGCCGACTCGCGCCATGTACGCGCCTTCTCCGAGATGCAGGACATTTGGGCACATATGGCGGGTGTTCCTGAAACCCCGACGCTGCGGGCGAGCCTGCCTGAACGGCCTGCGCGCCGTTCCCGGCGATCGGCGCCGCGTGGCCCCGAGTCTGCCCGGCATCGCTGGACCGGTCCGGCGCTCGCCGCGAGCCTGGCGCTGGTGTTCATCGGGCTCGCGGAGGATTGGCCCACCCGCTTGCAAGCAGATGAAATGACCGCGACCGGCGAACGGCGCGTCGTGACGCTGCCCGACGGCTCGACTGCCCAACTTGATACCCACAGCGCGATCGCGTTCGACTTCGTCGGCAATCAGCGGGTGGTGCGGCTGCTGAGCGGCGAGGCCGCGTTCATCGTCGCGCCCGATCGCAGCCGACCTTTCACCGTCAAGGCGGGCGGCGGATCGGTAACGGCGCTCGGCACACGCTTCCTCGTGCGCAGGAATGACGATGGCGCAAGTGTGACGGTGACGGAACATAGCGTCCGTGTCGCATACCCCGATCCGCAGGGGCCGACAGCCGTCGTCGCGGAGGGTCAGGGCCTCCGCTATGACGCGGGGGGCCTTGGCCGTGCTGCGCCGACGAACACCGCCGACGCTATGGCATGGACTGAAGGCGTACTGGTGTTCAAGGATGCCCCGCTCAGCCAGGTCGTCGCGGAGATTGGGCGATACCACAGGGGCTATGTCCGCGTGCTGGGGGATGCGCAGGCGCTACGGGTGAGCGGCGTATTCCGCATCGATGATCCCGTGGCAGCGATCGACCAGCTTCAGCGCTCGCTCGGCCTCCGTTCGACCCGTCTCACCGATCGCCTGATCTTCATCTCCGGCTGACCGAAAAAAATTTGGCGGCCGACCTCTTATTTCGGAACGCCCAATCGTCATAGATGCGAGGCGTTCGCATTAGCGTGCGCCTCCGAGCTTGAGCGATCGGGGGAATGATAGAAGTGGGTATTTCGACGACGACACGCGGACGCCGGCGCGCCGCCAATCTGATGGCCTCGCTGTTGCTGGCGACGACGGCGCTCGGAGCAGGCGCGATCCGCTCGACGCCGGCATTTGCGCAGGAAGCGCGCAGCTATGACATTCCCGCTGGGCCGCTGCCTGACGTTCTGAACGCTTACGCGCGCCAGGCTGGCGTCGAGTTGGCTTACCGGGCCGAACTGACAGCCCGCGGATCCAGCCCTGGCCTGAAGGGCAGCTATGGTGTCGCCGAGGCTCTCTCTCACATTCTTGCCGGAACCGGCATCACTTATCGCCAAACGGGACCGCGCGCTTTCACGCTCGAACCGGCTCCGGCAGCTGACGCGGGTGCGGTGCAGCTCGGTCCGGTCCGCGTCGCCGGCGACAATGCGGATAGCGCCTACGGCTATCCCACGCCGCGAACCGATCGGGCCGCCACCGATCAATCAAGATCCTATGCCGCCCGTGCCGCAACGGTGGCAGGAAAGGCCGACCAGGACTTGCGCGACATTCCGCAATCGGTGTCCGTAGTCACGCGCCAACGCCTGGACGACCAGAATATCGTGTCGCTGGAAGATGCCCTGCGTCAGACGACAGGCGTGACAGCCGTCACTTACGGTGATGGCACCGCATATTTCCAGATTCGGGGCTATCCGGCCGAAGTGCAGTTCGATGGCCTGCCGACCAACAGCGCCATCCAGTATATGCGGCAGTTCGACCTTGCCATCTATGACCGCGTGGAAGTGCTGCGTGGCCCTGCCGGCCTGCTCCAGGGTTCTGGCGAGCCGGCAGGCACAGTCAATCTCGTGCGTAAGCGGCCTCATGACGAACTGGGCTGGGCGGCCAGCCTGATGGGCGGAAGCTGGAACAATTTCCACGGCGATATCGATATCACCGGACCGCTCGATGCAAATGGATCGATCCGTGGGCGGGTCGTCGCAAGCGGCCAGGATCGCGACTTCTTCATCGATCGTGCGCACGAACGACATGGGCTGCTCTACGGCATCGTGGAATTCGATCTTGATCCGGCGACCGTGCTGACCCTCTCCGGCACGGTGCAGGACCAGAAGCAGGCCCCCTTCGATTACGGTCCGGGCGCGCGCGCCGACGGCACCGCGGTCGCGCGCGATCGATCGACCTTCTTCGGCGTCGACTGGGCGAACAGCTACACAAGAAGCCGCGAAGCCTATACCTCGATCGAGCACAGTTTCCGCAATGGCTGGAAAGCGAAGGCCAGCGCCAATTATCGGCGCCAGAGCGGCAACAGCGCCTATGGCTATATTGGCGGCCTGGTCAATCTTAACGATAGTGCGGCATACACGCTTCAGGCGCAGAGCGGCCGCAACCAGTGGTTCGGTGCGGACGCGAATGTGAGCGGGCCGGTCGTGCTGTTCGGTCGGACGCATGAAATCCTGATCGGCGCCAACTATGCATGGCGCGGCAATCTCAGCCGTTCCGGGTCATTCGGCACGACAGTCGGAGACATTTTCGATATCGCCGTGCCGGAGCGGTCGATCGCCTTCAGTTTCGCCTCGGACGCCCGCACCGAACAATATGGCGGCTATGCGCAGGCGCGCCTGAGCCTCGCCGATCCGCTCACCCTCGTCCTTGGCGGCCGGGTGACCAGCTACCGGAGCAAGACCCGGACCGGCCTTGCCCAGACGGGCGCTTTCACCAGGGGCGCGGAAGCCGATGCGAAATTCACACCCTCGGCCGGCCTCGTCTGGAAGCTGACTCCCGAGATCACGCTCTATGGCAGCTATGCGAGTGTCTTCGTGCCGCAGAGCAATCTCGCCTTCGGCGGCGGCATGCTCGATCCCCGGACCGGCGATCAGTTCGAAACGGGCGCCAAGGCCGCCTTTCTTGACGGCGCGCTCAATCTCTCGGGCGCTCTGTTTCGCCTGACCGACAGCAACCGCGCCTATCTCGACCCGGACCATCCCGGTACGCCTGCCTATTATATCGCGGCGGGCAAGGTGCGCAGCCAGGGCGTCGAGCTGGAAGCGAGTGGCGAACCGCTTCCCGGATGGAGCCTGTTTGCGGGATACACCTATCTCGACACGAAGATCCTGCGCTCCACAAGCGGTCAGGGAGGGATTTTTGATGCCGAAGAACCAAAGCACAGCTTCAAATTCTGGAGCACCTATCGGATCGGGGCTCCCGACGAGCCAGGCTTTCAGATCGGTGGCGGGGTGCGGGCCCAGAGCAAGACATCGCGGGGCGGGCCGGTGCAGCCCGGCTATGCTGTCGTCGATGCCCAGCTCGGCTATCGTCTGGATCAGCAGTGGTCCGCAACACTCAGCGTCACCAACCTCTTCGATCAGACTTATTTCGTACGCGCGCCAGCCCGATTCTACAGCCTCTACGGCGAGCCCCGCGCATTCACCGTCACGCTCCGCAAGAGCTTCTGATCGTGCGGGGCGGCTCGTTGCGGCGCTGGCGATGGATTCATGAGTGGAGCAGCCTCCTCTGCACGCTCTTTCTTCTGGTCCTTTGCCTCACCGGCCTGCCCCTCATCTTCAGCGACGAGATCGATGGAGCCAATGGCGGCCAGCCATCCGCCGCCACGGCATCGCTCGACCCGATCGTCGCCTCGATCCCGCGAACGCCCGCATTCGTCCGGATCGCAAGTGACGAAGGGTTGATCTATGTCGGGCCTGGCGGCGGCGGCAGGCCCCTGCTGTACGATGCGCAAACCGGCCGCCCAGTCCATGGGGGCATGCCTAAGCCTCCGGGATTGACAGGGGTCATACTCGCGCTTCACGCGGAATTGTTCGCCGGACTGTGGGGCCGGCTGTTCATAGCGGCGGTCGGCCTGTCCGCGCTGCTTTCGGTCGTGTCCGGCATCCTGATCTACGCGCCCTTCGCGGGACGCCGACCTTTTGGCGATGTCCGGTCGGGACGCCATCGCAGGCTCGCCTGGCTCGACCGGCATAACGTGATGGGAATCGCGTCGGCCTTATGGCTGCTGGTTGTAACGACCACCGGCTTCATGAATGCGATCGAACGTCCCCTGTTCAACATGTGGCGCGCGACGATCAGCCGCACTCTGCCGCGACCGCATGGGGAGAAGGACGTGATCGGCCCTCAGCAAGCGCTGCTGCGGGCGCGAAGCGCGACGTCCGGCATGGCCCTGGAGACTGTAATTTTTCCCGGAGGTCCGCCCGGCATACCAGGCTATTATCTGGTCTGGGGCACGGGAACCGAACCTCTTACGAAACGGCTCTCGGCTCCAGTCTCGATCGACGCGGCGACGGGCGCGGTAGCCGGTGGGCGAGAGCTTCCCATGCCCTGGTATCTCCGGCTGCTGGACCTTTCCCGCCCGTTGCATTTTGGCGACTATGGCGGGTTGCCGCTGAAGATTCTCTGGGCGCTGCTTGATCTGGTGACGATCGTCGTGCTGGGTACCGGCGTCTATCTATGGATCGCACGGCACCGGCGCGAGCGGGGCTCTATTACTCAGGACGACTTTCACGGTCCGCGCCCAGCCAAGGAGCTGGCAGAGTAATGCCGCGGCGGCGATCGACCTTCGCTGCGCAATGGGGCTGGCCGATCGGGCTTGCCGTGCTGACGCTATTCGGTCTGCTCTCGGCACTGATCGGCGATGGCGGCATCTGGTGGTGGCTGTCATGGGCGGCACTAGCTGTGCCGTTGTTGGTTATCGCGCACCATCTGTGCCACGCCCGTCATGGGAGGCCGCCTCATGCTCGCAAAGGTTAGTTCTGACCCGATAGTGGCTGACGATGATCCCGCTGCCGCCCCGACCGTCCTGCCCATCCCTGCCGAGGCCCACGGCTATGCGCCGCCGCGGGCGCGGCGTGTCGTCGCCTTCCTCAGCACGAGCTTGATCTACGCGCTGGTGGCGGCGGGGCTGTTCCTCTCGTTCGATGTTAGTTCGCCGCCACCACCCAAGCCGACGGCCCCGCTGGTGGTGACGCTGCTGCCGCTGGCCTCCCCGGCCGAGACGCCGCCCAAGCCCAAGGACGCGCCCGAGCCGGTCGAGAAGCAGGACAAGACGCCGACCCCGCCCAAGGTCGAGCAGATCATGCGGACCATCGTGCCTGTTGCGACGATGCCGTCGCCAGCGCCGCAACCGATCGCGACACCGACTCCTACGTCGCCGCAGCTCGAGACGGCTGCGCCGAAGACCGCGCCCGCGCCGCCGGCTCCACAGGCATCGAGCAATGCACCCGACAGCTGGGAAGGCCGCGTGCTGGCGCGACTGGAGAAGTTCCGGCGCTATCCCGGCGCGGCGCGTAGCGCACGGCAACAGGGCGTTGTCTACATCCGCTTCCGCATGAACCGCGGCGGGCGTGTGCTGTCGTCGTCGCTGGTGCGCAGTTCCGGCTTCCCGGCGCTCGACCAGGCCGCGCTCGAGACGTTGCGGCGCGCCGATCCGCTGCCGAAAATCCCGGCTGATCGGCCGGACGAAATTGAGCTATCGGTCCCCGTGGAGTTCTACATCCGCTGATTACAATCGCCTAAACGTAATAAGATGCTGAGCGCGCCATCGGCTAGCACATAGTGAATGTTAGAAAAGGCCCCTATGCGGCCTTCAGCATCCGGCAGCAGGCGACCAACTCAAGCTGGTTCGGCGAAGCCCCAAGAATGTCGGCTCACGCTAGAACCGGTCATCGTAGGGCGAAACAGCGGTCAAGCAGATGCGCTACTTCTCGCCGTTCGTCGGCTCATTTGGTTTTCCCGGAAGCGGCCATTCGCTCGAGAATAAGCGGCCTATCTGACAACGGAAAAGTGGACGGTTGGCCGTCGACCATTTTTTGCCGTTAGATTTGCGGGCTTCCTAAGCCGATAGCGGCCAATTAGCGGATGCTACGACTTCGCAGTTTGCCCGCGACGGAAACGGCCAAAGCGGCAGGTAAACCGCCAACAAAACAACCCACTGCGACCCAGAGCGCAAGCATTACAAGCATGACTGCGAACATGCCGAAATGCTCCCACGTCGATATTCTCCATGGCTCCATGAAGATCACGCCCAATCCATAAGAGAGTAAAAACGGCGAGCGAAAGCCGGGGCTGGGCTTCGACAAGATGCCTGCGCCGACGATCCACATGGCCGTAATAACGGCAGCAAGCGGGATCAGGAGGAAGCCAGAAAAATCCATCAGCCCATCTTACCGTCAGCTTTCTTCACTTTCCAGCATGCAAGCAGACCGTCCCCTAACCACCCCTCCCGGCAATCTGGTCGGGTCAAAGGCGCGGCGAGTCGCGCCGGTGCTGCCGGTCCGGTTTGGATCCGCACGAAATCCAACGCGAGAAGGGTGCTGAGGGTGGGGAGTGGACAATCCGCTATTCAGGCATCGTGGCGTGATACCGGACGACGGCGCTCATTTTCGATTTTCCTCCACGAGCCGCTTTCGTCGTTCCAGTTCCCCAAGGTCTCGCTTGGCTGACCAAATGTTGCGCCACTCCTCATCCATGCTTGGCGAGCCGATCCAATAGACATCGTGAGCTTGGTCGGCGATGTCCTTGTCCATTTTCTCAAGTGTTGTCACGCCCGCGCGAGCGACGAGCCACTTTCGTATGATTGCACGCCGCAGCCCCAACTTGCGCTCGGCATCCTCTAACTTGCGCCCTTCGACGCCAATCGGGTGAGCATGTAAACCTGCAAGTGAAGACGAACCGTAAAGTTCCAAATCTGTGTCGGGAGAACGGGATGTATGTGTACAGCTCGTCAGAAAGAGCATTGACAGCAATGGACCAGTAGCCGTGATCAGCACGAGAAAAAAATCGACATGCTTGCCGTGTTTAGGCCGGGGCAGTTTGGTCGTGTCTTTGTAACACTTGGTATACATGTAGAGGGGAACCTCTCAGTGCCCAATTTCAATCTGTAACCTCGCTAACAAATGTCTGCAACTAAGTGCCCGGTATTTGGTCAGCAGCGACAACAAATGGTCGACGGGCGACAGGCAGCTATTCCCGCGGGGGACCTATCGCAAGCCCCGAAAGAGGACCGGCAGCTATCGCCTCCAGCCCGCCAGTAAGCCGACATTCCGCGATCGGCCAGGCTTGCTCATTCCCCGGTTACAGTTCGTCGCCGCACGAATGGCCGCTTCAACCCCAAAGCACGAACCCGCTCCGCGGGAGGGTCGCTTGGGGTGACGTAGCGTAGTATTGTGAGGCTTTCGGCGGGGCGGCGTCGCCCGCCGACGGTGGAGTTCCTTCAACGGAGAGGAACTTAC
>Ga0105238_10001829_pt1 | contig 21323 bp, 21 predicted proteins | sample KBSC34metaG_FD_81526 | JGI IMG/M metagenome (GOLD analysis project Ga0105238, IMG submission 81526) | Corn rhizosphere microbial communities from Kellogg Biological Station, Michigan, USA - KBS C3-4 metaG | ecosystem: Host-associated > Plants > Roots > Rhizosphere > Soil | place: Michigan, USA...
GCGACGGGACGGCCGAGGCGGTCGCGACCGCTCTCTCGCGGCCTATTCGGCTTCAAAATTCAGGATGAGGTAATCCGTCGCGCTGGTGCTGCCGGTTACCAGCGGGGCTCTCGCCGTGCAGACGAAGGCGGCGAGGAGAACCAGCGCAAACGCGAGTCCGGCGATGCTCTGACGGACGAGGCCGCTGAACATGGGTAAGCCCTCCACATGGTCCCATTTGAGTGGGTGCTATGTGACCCGGCTTGGCTAACAAACCGTTAACGGCGTCCCGTCATGCCCCGCGCTTGCCGAATGTGGAGCGACCTGCGGGCGCCTGCATGGGCTCGCTGCCCGGCGCGCCGACGGGTGCGTCTTCATCCTTGACCGTGCGCGCGATGATCCCGATCGCGCCGACGACGGCAAACACGACCATCGCCAGCGCCACCGACACGCGGTTCCACAAGGTCCGGAGCGCCACGTCGGTCGTCACCGATGACGCGTCCCCGCGCCGTTGCAACAACTGGAGCGGATCGCGCGGCGCGCGGCCGAACCGCCAATCCGTGATCTCGCGTGACGGGCCCCCCTGCAGCGCGACGAACGTCACCGTGCAGTCGTTGTACATGAACCCGTTCCAGTTCGTGCATTTGTAATTCGTGATCTTGTAGTCTTGTGCCGGAACGAAATCGCGCGCGCGCCAGATCTCATTCATCAGGCGCGGCCCGCTATTCCACGCAAACATGACGACTGTTGCGAAAACGAGCGTTATCCCGATGGCGCTCTTCATGGCCGGCCTCGTTGCGACGTGCGAAGGCCACGACTTTGGACGCGCCTTCGTTATGGAAGGCCGCATGCTGAGAGAATGGTAACCGACATCTCTAAAGTGCCGCCCCAACCCCGGTGAGAGCGGCAGCAGAGACTGAAGCGCGCGCTCACGCCGCCGCTTCCCGCTCCATCGCAAGCTCCGCCTTCAGGCTCTCCAGATCGCGGAAGATCGACGCCGCCGCGAGCACGCGGCCGCCGCGCTTGAAGCGGAGCATACAGTCTTTCCTGGCGATATCGCCATCGACCGTGAGCTCGTCCCACTTCTCGGCGTGGCCGACATAGTTGATCGGGATGTCGTAGTGCTGGCTCCAGAAGAACGGCACGTCGGTGAACGCCTCGCCGCGGCCCAGCATGTTGCGTGCGGCCGCCTGCCCCTGGCGCTCGGCGACCACCCAATGCTCGACCCGGATATTTTCGCCCGAGTGCGGATCGGGCCAGCGCGCGATATCGCCGGCCGCAAAGATCCCCGGCACGCTGGTCTCGAGCTGCGCATTCACCATCACGCCGCGGTCGATCGCAAGCCCTGCGCTCTCGGCGAGCTGCAGGCGCGGGCGCACGCCGACGCCGATGACCACGAGGTCGGCCTCGAGCGTACCGCCGCTCGCGAGCTTCACTTGGTTGCCTGCGATCGCCGCGGGCTTGTCGGGGAGATGGAACACGACGCCGTGCTCCTCGTGCAGCGCGCGGATAAAGTCGCCCATCTGCGGCCCCAGGATCCGCTCCATCGGCCGTGCCTCGGGCGCAACCACGTGAACCTCGAGCTCGCGCGTGCGCAACGCGGCCGCGACCTCGAGGCCGATGAAGCTCGCCCCGATCACGACCGCTCGGCGCGCCGTCTTGGCGCGTTCGATGATGGCGCGCGAGTCGGCGAGCGAGCGCAAGGTGTGCACATGCGGCTGATCGGCGCCCGGAATCGGCAGCCGCACCGGCTCGGCGCCGGTCGCGAGCAGCAGCCGATCGAAGGCAATCCGCTCGCCGCTCGCGAGCACCACCTGTCTGGCACGCGGCTCGATGGCGGCGACCGGCGCGTTCAGGCGGAGATCGATCTTGTTCTCCGCATAGAAATCGTCCGGCCGCAGCGGCACCCAGTCTTCCGGCGCGGTGCCGGCGAGATAGTCCTTCGAGAGATTGGGCCGGTCGACCGGCGACGCCGCGTCGTCGCTGAGCATCACGATGCTGCCGGCATAGCGCTCGCGGCGCAGCATTTCGGCGGCCGCAAAGCCCGCCGCGCCGCCTCCGAGGATCACGATCTTCTCGGGTGCGCCGCTTTGCGCCGCGCGTGCCGGCTTGCTCTCCGGCTCGCGCTTCGTCCGAACGAAGACCTTGCCGTCGCGCTGCTCGACCGCCCAGCAGTCGAGCGGGCTCAACGCAGGCGCGCGCACCGCTTCGCCGGTGCGCAGATTGAAACAAGCGTGATGCCACGGACAGCGGACCGTGTCGCCGACCACGAGGCCGTCGGCGAGTGGCCCATGGTAGTGGGTGCAGTGTGCGCCGACGGCAAAGACCTCCGCTCCCCGCCGCACCAGCAGCACCGCCTCCTCGCCGACATGGCCGGCCAGCATGCCGCCGTCGGGTAGCTCGGAAAGCGCGATCCCGGCGGCGAGATCAGGGCCCTTCGCTTGATCCTGGTCCGGAGCCATGACGGTCCTTTCGGGTTTGCGAACGGAACATTGCAGTCATTGGATGCGGGCTCGCAAGAAAAGTTCCAGCGCCCCGGCGCTTCCCGCTCGGGTCCTATGCCCCCGCTGGCGTTCACCCCCGGCGCCACCGGCCGCCGTCCGTAACCTACACGTGCGAAAAGAGCCTGTGGCCGGCGATGCCGACATCGGCGCTCAGGATCGTTCCTGAGTCCGACTCGGTGATGAACAGCGTCTTTCCGGACGCGCCGCCGAACGCCACGTTCGTCACCGACAGACCCTCGCACGATACCAGCCGGGAGCGCGGCTCGCCGAGCCGGTCGAAGATCCAGACCGAGCCGAGACCGACATGCGCGACAGCGAGCGAGCCGTCGTCGGCGAGCGCCATCCCGTCCGGCCCGGAGCCGCCGGACATATTGATGAATGCGCCGACTTTCGACGTCGTCCCGTCCGGATGCAACGGCACGCGCCAGACCTGGTTGGCGCGGGTCACAGCTAGGAACAAGGTCTTCTCGTCACGCGACAGCACCAGACCGTTCGGGCTCGGCACCTTGTCGACCAGGCAGTCGACATTGCCATCGTGGTGCAGCCGGAACACCCGCCCGCTCGGATCCTGCAGCCCGGTCTGGCCCTGGTCGGTGAAATAGAGATCGCCATTGGCGGCGAATGTCAGGTCGTTGGTGCCCTTGAAGCCTTCGCGCCGCACGCTCTCGAGCACCGGCTCGACGCGGCCGCTCGCGACGTCGAGCACCATGATGCCGCGCCTGTGATCCGCAATGAAGATGCGGCCGTCGCGGTGGATCGCGAGCCCGTTCGGCCAGCCGTCATATTCGGTCACGACGCTCCAGGTCCCATCCGTGGTGACGCGCAGGATTCGTCCGTACGGGATGTCGGTGACGAAGAGGTTGCCGGCGCGATCGAAACAGGGGCCTTCGAGAAACGAGTGCAGGTCGTCGCTCCCCTTCCCGAACGCCCACGGCGATTTGCGGCCTTTGATACGCAAGGTGTCTGGCAGGCGCGCGAACACGCGCGTCTCGATCCGCTGGACTGGTCCAAACACGCGTGCCTCCCCGATGCTTCGATACGTTTTCTTAAGCGCCGCGCGGCGTCGCGGGCTCGCGTCCGAGCACGTAATCGGTGCTGATGTCGCCGGCGAAAATCGAGCGGCCGCACAGCACCACGACGCCCGAGCCTGCGTGATGTGTGTTGCTGCGCACCGTCACCGCCGCGCCTTCCGGCAGCTCGAGGACTTCCGCAATGCGCGGGCTCGCGATCTCGGCCGTGATCGACACGACGATCGTCGGAATGCGCTCGCCGAGAATGTCGCCAACGAAGCGATGCGCCGGCTGGCTCGACAGCATGTCGCCGGTAATGCGGCAGCCGATTGCGTGCGGCATGTAGCGGATCTCGAGGCAGATCGGCCGCGCCGCGATGACGCGCACGCGCTCGAACTTGAAGATCTCGGCGCCCTCGGGGACGCCGAGTTGCTGCGCGGCACGCTGCGGCGCGGCCACCAGCTCGAGGTTTGGCGACCGGTACGAGACGACGTGGCCGGCGAGCGCGGCCTGTTCCTCGAACGAGAGAGCGTGACGCGAGTCGATCGGCGAATGAAAAGTACCGCGATCGGCCACGAAGCTGCCGCGGCCGACATGACGCACGATCAGCCCGTCGTAGACCAGCCGGTCGAGCGCATGGCGCACGGTCGAACGCGTGGTGTGAAACGTGGCGGCAAGCTCGGCCTCGGACGACACGCGGTCGCCTGGCGCGAGCCTTCCTTCGGCGATCGCGGTCCGGATCCGGTCCTGGATGCGCACGTAGATCGGCACGAACCGGCGGTCACTGAGTGCGACGATTGACACGCTTTCTCCAATCCGGTCTAGTTGACTAGACAATTAACAAAGCCGGGCGGCGGTGACAAGGACGCGGCACCGCGACGCCCGCATCGCGAGGAAAGCCGGATTTCGTGGCCGTTCAGTCGAAGTCCGTCGCGGACACACTGAAAAAGAAGAGCGGCGCGGGGTCCTCCTTCACCGGCTTCGCCGGTCGGCGTCTGCCGATCGATCGTCGCCTCCTCTCGGCCGCCTCCGTGCTCGTGGTCCTGGCGATCTGGCAATGGGGCGCCGGACACGTCTCGGGCTTCATTCTCCCCGCGCCCGGTGACGTGCTCGGACGCTTCCTCGATCCGAAATGGCTCACGCGGGTTGCCTCCGCGTTCGGCCAATCGCTGGTCCAACTCGGTCTTGGCTTCGGCCTGACGCTGCTCGTTGCGGTCCCGCTCGGCATCGTGATCGGCCGGTCGCGCGTGCTGACGCGCATGTTCGAGCCGGTAATCAATGCAATCTATGCGATCCCCCCGGTCGCCTTCGTGCCGTTCCTGATCATCTGGTTCGGCCTGTTCCTGCAGGCGCGGGTTGCCCTCGTCTTCCTGATGAGCGTGTTCGACGTGCTGGTCATCATGATCTCGGGATCGCGCGACGTGCGCAAATCGCTGCTCGATGTCGGTCGCTCGTTCGACGCGTCGCATTCCCAACGGCTGCGCCTGATCGTGTTTCCGGCGTTGATGCCGTTCCTCTTTGCCGCGTTGCGCGTCGGCTCGGCGCGCGCCATCAACGGCATGATCACGGCAGAACTGTTCTTCGCCGCGGTCAATCTCGGGGCGATCATGAAGCGGGCGACGCAGAATTTCGACAGCGCCACGGTGCTGGCGGTCGTGCTGCTGATCTGCCTGCTCGGACTTGCCGCCCAGTCGGCGATCAACGCACTCGAACGCCACTTGCTCCATTGGCACGTGAGGCCGGCATGAGCCGCCTGCGTGACCTCGCCCTCCCCTGTCTCGGCTTCGCGCTGCTGCTCGCCGCCTGGGAGATCGCCGGACGCGTGCTCGGAGGCGCCCTGCTCGCGCCGCCGACGAGCGTCGCGGTCCAGTTCGTCGAACAATTGGGTCGGGGTGAGATGCTGCGCGAGCTCTCCGGCTCGCTGCGCCAGATGGCGATCGGCTTCGCGGCTGCGTGCGTCGTCGGCATGCCGCTCGGCGCCCTCATGGGGCGCTCGGGTGTGGCCGATGCGATCTTTCGCCCCTGGGTCAGCATGCTCGTGGTGACCTCGACCGCCGCGCTGATCCCGCTGTTCATCCTGCTGCTCGGCACCGGACTGATGCTGCGCGTCACCATCGTGTTCCTGGCGAGCGTCTGGTACATCACGCTGACCACCTATAACGGCGCGCGCGGGATCAGCGCGCAGCAGATCGCCGTGGCGCGCTCGTTTTCCGCAGGGCCCTGGCAGATTTTCTGGAAGGTGACGATGCCGGCGCTCTATCCGTACCTGCTGACCGGTGCGCGGATCGGGCTGGTGCATGCAATCCGCGCCATGGTGCTCGCCGAAATGTTCGTCATCATCGGTTATGGCGGGTTGATGCACCGCGCCGGCCTCGCGATCGACACCGCGCCTCTGCTCGGCCTGCTGGTCACCTTGATGATCGTCAGCCTCGCACTCAACGCCTTGCTCGGCGCGGCCGGCCGCCGCCTCGCGCCCTGGTACGAACAGCAACGGGTGAGCGCATGAGCGTGATCGAGCTGCGTCGCGATCCCGCGACCGGCGCGCTGCGCGCCGCGCCCAAGCTCGAGGTGCGCGGCATCACCAAGCTCTATACGCGCGACGGCGCGACGCTCCCTGTCCTGGAGAACTTCTCGCTCACGGTCGCCGACCTCGAATTCCTGGTGCTGCTCGGGCCGTCCGGATGCGGCAAGTCGACCTTGCTGCGTATCATCGACGGGATCGAGACTTGCGACGCCGGAGAGGTCATCCTCGACGGCAAGGACGTGACCGGGACGACTGGAGCCGGGCGCGGCATGGTGTTCCAGAGCTTCGAGCTCTTTCCCTGGCGCACCGTCCTCGGCAACGTCGCCTTCGGCCTCGAGGTCGCCGGCGTCGGCGCCAAAGAGCGCACCGAGATCGCCCGCAACTGCATCAACCTCGTCGGGTTGAGCGGGTTCGAGAATGCCTATCCGCACGAGCTCTCCGGCGGCATGCAGCAGCGCGTCGGCATTGCACGCGCGCTCGCAATCGATCCGACCGTGCTGCTGATGGACGAGCCCTATGGCGCGCTCGACGTGCAGACGCGCGACCTGCTGCAGGACGAATTGCTCAACATCTGGGAGAAGCAGCGCAAGACCGTGATCTTCGTCACCCATTCGATCGAGGAAGCGCTCTATCTCGCCGACCGCATCGTGGTGATGTCGCCGCGGCCTGCGCGCATCGAGCAGGTGATCGAGGTGCCATTCGGGCGCCCGCGCCGGGAGGAGATCAAGAGCACGCCTGAATTTCTCAACCTGCGCCGCCAGATCTGGCAGAGCCTGAAGAAGACCGCACACGTCTGAACCGCAAGATGGAGATCCGCCTCTGATGACTTTGACTCGCCGGCAAGTCCTCTCTTCGACCGCAGGTTTCGCCGCGGCCGCCACGCTCTCGCCGTGCGGAGCCCTGGCGCAGAAAGGCCGCGCGCTGAACGTCATCATCCAGGGCTTCAGCCTCGCGATCCACATCCCGCAGGTCATCGCCCTGCAGGAGGGTTTGCCCGCGCTCGGCTACGCGCCGGCCAAGATGGATCGCATCGAGTCGATGCAGGTCATCACGCAGTCGATCGTGGCAGGCTCCGCCGAGGCCGGCGATGCCGACGTGGTTTCGGCGATGCGCGCCTCCGAGGTCGGCGCAAAAATCAAGATGATCGGCATGGTCTACAACTCGACCAGCCAAGTGTTCGTGGTGAACGCTGACAAGATCAAGTCCTACGCGGACTTCAAGGATTCTTCCAATGCGATCGCGCTGAACTCGCGCGGCGACTTCATCTATGTGCTGCTCGCCGGCGTGCTCACCAAGCACGACCTCGACATCGAGGACACGACAATTGTCGAGATCGGCGGCTCGGGCTCGCGCATGCGCGCACTGGTCGCCGGCCGTGTCGCCGCGGTGCCGGTGCATTTCGACCAGGCGGCCGAGGTCGTGAAGCAGGGCAATTTCAAGGTGCTGATCGAGCCGTGGCAGGAATACAAGACCTGGCTCTCCGAGCCATGGCTGGTGCCAAGCGCCTGGGCCGACAACAAGGACAATCATCGTGTCGCGACCGATCTGTGCAAGGCGATGGTCACGTCGTTCCGCCACGCCAATGCGGACTACGGCTACTTCGCGGCCGGCTTTCGCAAGTACGCGACCGTGCCGGACGCCGCGAAGATCAGCGACGAGAAGCTCAAGCCGATCTGGCAGAAGCTGTCGCAGGACATCAAGGCCTGGCCGAACGACGGCGGCTTCAAGCGCGAATACTTCAAGGAGCTGCTGCCGGTCTATCGCAAGGCCGGCGCGATCAAGGGCGAACCGGACCTCAACAGCGTCGTCGAGACGCGGTTCGTCGAGCACGCATTGCAGGAGCTCGGCTAACGGCCGGAAACGAAGCTAAGCAAGGAACGGCACCATGACCGAAGTGCGCGTACTATCGGCCTCCGGCCAGATCGGCTCGGGCTTTCTGGAATCCTCGCTCGAGCGCGGTATCGCGCTCAAGCCTCACGTGATCGCCTGCGACGGCGGCTCGACCGACGCGGGACCGGCGCATCTCGGCAGCGGCAAGCCGCACTTCTCGCGCGAGGGCACCAAGCGCGACCTGCGGCTGATGCTGTGCGGCGGCGTCAAGCTTGGCGTGCCGGTGATCGTCGGATCCTGCGGGTTCGGCGGTGGCGATGCCGGGGTCGACTGGATGCGCGACATCGCGCTGGAAATCGCCCGGGAAGAAGGTTTGAGCTTCAACCTCGCGCTGGTGCGCAGCGAGCAGGACAAAGGCTATCTCAAGCGCCGCTATCGCGAAGGGCGCATCACGCCACTCAACCCGGCGCCGCCGATCAGCGAGGAGGTCATCGACCGCAGCGCGCATATCGTCGGCATGATGGGCCACGAGCCGATCGCCGCCGCGATCGACAAGGGCGCGCAGGTCGTGCTCGCGGGCCGCGCCTCGGACACGGCGCTGTTCTCGACCGTGCCGCTGATGATGGGCGCCGGCGCGGGCCCCGCCTGGCACGCCGCCAAGATCCTCGAATGCGGCACCGCCTGCGTGGTGCAGCGCAAGCGCCCCGACAGTATCATGGCGTGGATCCGCGAGGATCATTTCGACGTCGAGCCGATGGACATGGACGTGCGCTGCAGCGCGCAGAGCGTCGCCTCGCATACCCTCTATGAAAACGCCGACCCGTTCCTGATCACCGAGCCTGACGGCACGCTCGATTCACATGGCGCCCGCTACGAGGCGCTGAACGACCGCGCGGTGCGCGTCTACGGCTCGCAGTTCCGCAAGGCCGAGCGCGTGACGATCAAGCTCGAAGGCGCCGAGATGGCCGGCTACCAGGCGATCATCATCGGCGGCGTGCGCGAGCCGTTCATCATCCGCCAGCTCGACTCATGGCTCGACGCGATGCGCGAGAAGTTCCGCGCGCGCGTGCAGGAGATGTTCGGCGGACGCGTTGGTCCGGACGACTATGACATCCATGTGCGGGTCTATGGCCGCGACGGCGTGATGGGCAAGCTCGAGCCCGAAACCAATATCGGTCACGAGATCGCGCTGCTGTTCACGATCACGACCCCCGAAGAGGCGACCACGGATGCGATCGCCAAGACCTTCGCGCATTTCGCCCTGCACTATCCGATCCCCGAGTGGCGCGGCCTGATCAGCGGCATCGCGTTCCCGATGGCGCCCTCGCACGTCAATCGCGGACCGGTCTATCGCTTCAATCTCAATCACATCGTGACGCCGGAGGATCCGCTGGAGATGTTCCGAACCGAGTTCCTGGAGGTTTGACGATGACGACGCTTGGCGATCTCGCAAGGCTGATCCGCTCGAAGAATGCCGGGCCGTTCACGCTGACCTTCGATGTGATGTTCGACGACGACGCGACCTACCAGCGCGTCCTGAAGTCGCGCGTGCTGACCAAGGCTCGGTTTGCGCAGATGTACAAGGTGCTGGAGGAGGACGTGCTGTTCTTCGAGCACGACGCCGCCAAGGCGATCAAGATCTCGATCCCGCGGCCCTACCCCCAGGGTGCGCGCGAGGACGGCGATGCTTACGGCGGCCAGCAGCACGCTCCGCTGGTCGCGCTGGAGATGCCGGATGAGCGGGCGGATGAGGCTGGATCGTGCTAAACGTCACCCGACGACAGGTCGCGGCAGCGCGAGGTTCTCCCGCAGCGTCGCGCCCCGATAGTCCTTCTGAAAGAGCCCGCGGCACTGCAGCTCGGGGACGACAAGCGAGACGAAGTCCTCGTAGCTGCCGGGCACGCAGGCCGCGCCGACCACGAAGCCGTCACAGGCCGGCGTAGAGAACCACTCCTCGAATCTGTCGGCGACGGTCCTGGGATCGCCAACCCAGGGCGTCGGCAGCTTGCCGCGTCGTGTGATGTTGATGAAATCGCGCGGCGTCGGTTTCCGGTCGCCCAGCACCGCAACGACCCGGTCGCGCCCCGACTGGATGCCGGTGAAACGGGCGAGCTCATCGTCGGTAAACGGCTCGTCGATCGGCTTCGAGCCGAAATCGAAATTGGTCAGCTCCGAGAGGAGCATCAGCGAATCGACTTCGAGCGGCAAGCTCTCGATGAGGGCGAACTTGTCCTCCGCCTCGGCGGCGGTTGCGGCAACGACCGGATGGCAAAGGGTTGCGATCTTCAGATGATCGGGATTGCGGCCCTGCTGTGCGGTTTCGGCCTTGAGGTCCGCGTAGGCTTTGACGGAGGACCGAAGGTCGGGATTGTTGGTGAAGATCAATTCGCCCCACCGCGCCGCGAAGCGCCGCCCGCGGCCGCTCTGTCCGGCCTGGATGACGACCGGATGGCCCTGCGGCGAGCGCGGGACGGAGAACGGACCGCGCGAGCGGAAATGCCGGCCCTCGTGCTCGAGGCGGCGGACCTTGTCCGGATCGGCGAAACGTCCGCTCGTCTTGTCGACGATCAGCGCATCGTCGGCCCAGGTATCCCAATGGCCATGGACGACCTCCATGAACTCGTCGGCGCGATCATAGCGCGCGTCGTGCTCGTCGACCTGCTCCAGCCCCATGTTGCGCGCCTCGATATCGTTGATCGAGGTAACGACGTTCCAGGCGGCGCGGCCGTTGCTCATCAGGTCGAGGGTCTGGAACAGGCGCGCCACATGAAAGGGCTGATAGTAGGTCGTCGAGTAGGTGGCTCCGAGGCCAAGCCGCGTCGTGCCCATCGCAATCGGCATCAGGCAGGCGATCGGGTCCATCTTGACGCAGCGGATGCCGTGCGCGATCGCCTCCGCGAAGCGTCCGCCCTGGAATTCCGGCAGACCGAGGCGATCGTCGAAGAACGCCAGCTGAAACTTACCCGCCTCGAGAACCCGCCCGATGTGGGCGTAATAGTCGGGCGAGGTGAAATCGCTCCGCGCTGCCGGATGACGCCAGGAGCCGACAAAGTTCGAGCAGTTCTGCGCCTGCAGGAAGCCGACCATGATCATCTCGCGCACGTGATCTGCCTCCGCGTTGGACAAATGCGAGTGTTGCCGCCACGACGGAACCGTGCCGTCACTCCGGCTTGATTCCCGCCGCCTTCACCACTGGCCCCCAGCGGTTCATTTCGTTGCGCATGAACGCCGCGAAGTCGTCTGGGCTGCCGCCCGCGACGTCGGCGCCCTGCTCGGTCAGGTTCTTGCGCACGTCGGGCATGGCGAGGATCTTCTGCATCTCGGCATTGAGCCTTTGCACAATCGGCGCCGGCGTGCCGGCCGGCGCGACCACGCCATACCAGAGTGCGATGTCCATGCCGGGCAATCCGAGCTCGGCGAATGACGGCACGTCCGGCAGGAGGCGATGACGTTGCGGGCTTGCGGCGGCGAGCGGACGCAGCTTGCCGGCCTCGATCTGCGGCAGCAGCGAGGGCGTGGCGTCGAACATCATGGTGACGCGCCCGGCGATGAGATCGAGCACCGCGGGGCCGCTGCCGCGATAGGGCACGTGCAGCAGGTTCGTGCCGCTGAGGCTCTTGAACAGCTCGCCGGCAAGATGCGGCGCGCCGCCGCTGCCCGCGGAGGCGAACGAGAGCTCGCCCGGCTTCTGCTTGGCGAGCGCGATCACGTCGGCGACCGACTTCGCCGGCACCTCGCCGTTTACCGCCATGATCAGCGGCAGCTTCACCAGCAGGATGACCGGTGAAAAATCATTCACCGGGTCGTACGGCAGGTGCGCGTAGATATGCGGACCGATGCCATGCGTGGCGATCGTGTTGAGCAGCAGCGTATAGCCGTCAGCGTCCGACTTGGCGACCTGCGCGGCCGCTGTCGTGCCGCCGGCGCCGCCGCGGTTGGAGATGACAACGCTCTGCCCGAGCGCGTCGGAGAGCTTCGAGCCGACCAGGCGCGCGACGTAGTCGGCGGCGCCGCCGGGCGGAACGGTGACGACGAGCTGGATCGACCGCGTCGGGTACGTAGCCTGCGCGTGCGCAAGGCCGCCATGCGCGAGGACCAAACTCACGACAAAGCTCGCGACAAGCGCATAAAAGCTTGGCAGACTTTTCATCTGGCTCCCCTGCCCGATCCGACCCACTCACTCCGCGCCCGGAAGACCCATGCACGTCAAGCTCTCGGAAAACTTTCGCGCGGTATTCTACGGGCCATTCTATGCCACACACGCGCTCGGCTTCTACGCCGACGAAGGTGTGGAGGTCGAATTGCTCAACTCGGCGGCGCCGGCCGCCGCGGCCGCGGGGCTGCTCGACGGCTCGATCGACATCGCCTGGGCGGCCCGATGCGGGTCATGAAGGCGCGCGATATCGACCCGCAGTCGCCGATGGTCTGCTTCTGCGAGGTCGCGGGGCGCGATCCGTTTTTTCTGGTCGGAAAGCGCGATCCTGCGTCGTTTCGTCTCGCCGACCTGACATCGCTCAAGCTCGGCACCGTCTCCGAAGTCCCGACGCCGTGGCTCTGCCTGCAGCACGACCTGCGCCTTGCCGGCGTCGATCCCGACAAGATCGATTGCGTGACAGGGCGCACCATGGCGCAAAACCTCGCGGCACTGCGCGCCGGTGAGCTCGACGTCGTGCAGATGTTCGAGCCGTATGTCTCGATGGCACTGCGGGATGGCGGGACACAGATTCTCTACGCGGCGAGCTCGCGCGGGCCGACCTGCTACACGACCTACCTGGCAAGCCGCGACAGTGTCGCGCGCAACCGCGCGGCCTTCGACGCCATGGTGCGCGCGACGCGCACGACGCTCGCCTGGGTGGCGGCGCACAGCGCGGCCGAATTGGCCGGCGCCGTCGCGTCCTATTACACGCATGTGCCGCACGACACTCTGGCGAGCGCATTCCAGCGCTACCGCGACGCGGGGCTATGGTCGCGCACGCCGGAAGTGCAGCGACAGGGTTTCGCGCGGCTTGCCGACAGCCTGAAGTCGGGCGGCTACATTGTGCGCTCGCACGCCTATGAAGACTGCGTCGAGCAGAGCTTAAGCTGATCGGGAGGTAGAATGTTCGATCTCATCATCCAGGGTGGCGACGTGGTGACGCCGCAGGGCGTCGTCGCCTGCGATGTCGCTGTTGTGGGCGAAACCATCGCGGCGACCGCCGCGCCTGGCACGCTCGCGGCCGACAGCGCGAAACGTGCGATCGGCGCAAAGGGCCACATCGTGATGCCGGGCGGCATCGATCCGCATGTGCACATGCATCATCCGTGGATCAAGCCGGACGGCGTGCCGCTCATCACCAAGGGACCGGAGCATGTCGGACGCGCGGCGCTCTATGGCGGGACCACCACGCTGATCGATTTCGCCTACTGGCGTGATGGCCTCACCCCGGCGCAGGCGGTCGAGAATCGCGACAAGGATTTCGCCGGCAAGAGCCCGTGCGACTGGGCCTATCACCTGATGCTGCACACCGATCCGCCGCACGAATTCTCCGGCCAGCTCGCCGAGGCCATCCAGGCCGGCTACCCGACGCTGAAGATCTTCACCACAACCATCCTGCCCGGCCGCGTCGGCCGCATGATCGATTTCGGCGACATCTGGGAGGCGTTCCAGGTGCTGGCGAAGCACGGCGGGCTCGGCGTGATCCACGCCGAGGACAACGACATCGTCATGCATATGTACGCAAAGCTGATCCGCGAGAATCGCGTCAGCTTCCACCATCTCGCCGAGGCGCATAACCAGCTTTCGGAGGATCTGAGCTTCCGCCGCGTGCTGCGGCTCGCCGAGAGCGTCGGCGCCGCGCTCTACATGATGCACGTCTCGGCCGGCACCGGCGCGGCGGCGATCGCCGAGGCGCGCGCCAAGGGCCAGGCGGTGTTCGGCGAGACGCTGCACCAGTACCTCCTCTACTCGTCGGAGGACTACAAGAAGCCGAACGGGCAAATCTATCACACCTATCCGTCGCTGAAGTCGGCGGAGGACCAGAAGGCACTCTGGGACGGCACCGCCAACGACGTGATCCATTGCGTCGCGACCGATGAGCTGTGCTGCACGCTCAAGGAAAAGACGCTCGGCGACCGCATCGACAACACGACCGGCGGCAATTCCGGCGTCGAGCCGCGGCTTGCCGTGATGTACACCGAGATGGTGACGCGGCGCGGCTATTCGCTCTCGCGCTACGTCGATCTCGTCTCGACCAATGCCGCCAAGATCATGGGACTTTACCCGAAGAAGGGTGCGATCGCGGTCGGCAGCGATGCCGACATCACGATCCTCGACCCGTCGCGGCGCGGGCAGGTGCGCGCCGCCGATCTGCACGAGAGCGACTACACGCCGTGGGAAGGCCACGACATCTTCGCCTGGCCCGTCACCACGATCCTGCGCGGCAAGGTGATGGTCGAGAACGGCGAATACCACGGCTCGCCGAAGGACGGCCGCTATCTGAAGCGCAAGATCCCGGCCGCGATCCTGAATGGCACACTGCCTTGAACGAGGCGGACCGCGATCTGCCGCGTGAGCTGCTGGCGGAAAGTCTCCTCGCCTGGCGGATCGCGGGCAGCGTCGCGCGTGAGCACGATGGCACGCTGGTGATCGATGAGGCCGCGAAGTCGATCCGGATCGATCCCGGCGAGCATCCAATGTTTCGCTGGATGGTCACTGTCGACGGGCGCAAGCGCGGCGCGGTCTCGCTGGTTGCCGTGCTGCGCCAGGTGCGCGAGGCGCTCGATCCGGGCTACGCCACACAGCGCGTGCGCGTCGCGATCGCGCCGCTGGTGCCGTCGTGAGTGCCGACAGCACCGCCCCGATCCCGGTCTCGGTGCTCACCGGCTTCCTCGGCAGCGGCAAGACCACGATGCTGCGTCATCTGCTCACGCAGCCGGAGTTCGCGCGCACCGCGGTCATCATCAACGAATTTGGTGAGATCGGGCTCGACCACGAGCTGATCGAGGCCAGTGAAGACAGCTTCATCGAGCTGATGACCGGGTGCCTGTGCTGCAAGATCCGCAGCGACCTGGCGCAGACGCTGGCTGAGCTGCTGCGGCGCCGCGATGCAGGACGCTGCACGCAATTTGATCGCATCGTCATCGAGACCAGCGGGCTGGCCGACCCGGCGCCGATCCTGCAGACGCTGATGACCGACGCGACCGTCGCGGGCCGCCTCGCGCTCGGCAACGTCGTCACGACGGTCGACACCGTCAATGGCCTCGCGACGCTCGGCCGCGAGGAGATTTCGCGCAAGCAGGTCGCGGTCGCGGATCGTCTCGTTCTGACCAAGCTCGACATGGCCGGATCATCCGATTCGGCACTGCTCGGGCAACTCGCGGCGCTCAACGCCGGGGCGCCGGTCGTGAGCGCCGACCACGGGCAAGTCGCCGCTCCGCTCGTGTTCGACGCCGGCCTTTACGATCCGCAGACCAAGTCGATGGATGTGACGGCATGGCTCAAGGGGTCCGCGTACCACCATGCGCATCATCATCACCATGACGCCGACATCCGCACCTTCGCGATCGTACGCGAGGAACCGATCCGCGCCGTGACGCTCACGCTGTTCCTCGAAACGCTCGCCGAGCATTGCGGAGCCGACCTGCTGCGCCTCAAGGGCATCGTGAACATTGCGGAGAGCGCTTCGCCGGCCGTCATCCACGGCGTGCAGCACGTGTTTCACGCGCCGGCCTTCTTGGAGCGCTGGCCGTCGGATGACCGGCGCAGCCGGCTGGTCTTCATCGCACGGCATATCCCGCAGGCCTGGGTCGAGGTGCTGCTCGCAGCGCTCGACGCCGAGGTCGCGGCGGTCGCGCATGCATCCGCGCCAGTGTGATCGCGTCGCAACCAACCGCGCGCGGCGTCAGCGCCCTTCCCGCGCAGCCTCAAGTGCGGCGAGCACCCGCTCCGGCGTCATCGGCATGCGGGTCATGCGCACGCCGGTCGCGCGCGCGATCGCGTTTGCGACCGCGCCGGCCGACGGCACGATCGGCACCTCGCCGACGCCGCGCACGCCGTAGGGCACGTTCGGCACCGGCGTCTCGATGATCACGCAATCGATCTTCGGGACGTCGAGCGCGGTCGGCATGCGGTAGTCGAGCAGGCTCGCATTGCGCAGGCGGCCGTCGGCGCCGTAGTCGAAGCCTTCGCTCAGTGCCCAGCCGAGGCCTTGCACCACGCTGCCCTCGATCTGGCCTTCGACCGCGGCCGGGTTGAGCGCGAGGCCGACATCCTGGAACGCGGTGTAGCGCAGGATCGTCACCAGCCCGGTCGCGGGGTCGACCTCGACGTCGCAGACATGCGCGCCGACCTCGACGCCGAGCGGGAGCTTGGCCGAGACGCCGCGGCCGATGATCGCGCCTTCGGTCAGCGTGGCCTTCATCAGCTCGGCGAGCGAGATCGCCGCACCGGTGCGGGTCATGCGGAACACGCCGGCCGCGTAGTCGAGCTCGTCTCCCGCGCATTGCAGCTTCTCGGCCGCACGCTTGCGCAGCCGGCCGAGCGCATCGTGACTGGCCTCGACCAGCGCCGCCGTCATGGTGCGCGCGACGCGGCTTCCCGCCGCCCCGTCGGAATAGCCGACCGACTTGGTGTCGCCGACCTGGATGTGCACGTCCTTGATGTCGAGACCGAACTCCTCGGCGACGACCTGCGCCATGGTGGTGCGCGTGCCGGAGAGATCGACCGCGCCCATCGTCACCATCGGGCGGCCATCGCCCGCAATCGTGATGTGGCCCGCCGACGTCATCGAGGTGCCGCGCCAGTAGCCGAGTGCCAACCCGCGCCCGCGCGGCTTGCGCCCCGCGGGAAGCGGATCGCGCCAGCACGAATGCCGGCCGACATGATCGAGGATCGTCGTCAGTCCAATCGCCGGAAACGGTGTGCCAATCGGCATGGTGCTGCCGGTCACGGCCGCATTGCGCTGGCGAAACGCGAGCGGATCCATGCCGAGCTTTTCGCTCAGCATGTCCATCGCCTGCTCCATGCAGAAAGCCGCCTGAATGCCGACTGGCGCGCGATAGGCTTCGGTGCGCGGCTTGTTGGTGACGACGTCGTAGCCTTGCAGGCTGAGATTCGGCGTCTGGTAGAGCGCCGCCGAAGCCTGCATCACCAGGGACGGGCTCATCCCCGGCAGCCCGCCGGCATCGAGCCGGTAGGTGCCGTCGATCGCGACGAGCCTGCCGTCCGGCTCGGCGCCGACCGCGATCTCGAATTGCGCCGCGGCGGGCGGTCCGGATCCGCCCTGCAGCAGCTCCTCGCGCGACATCACGAGCTTCACCGGCCGGCGGCATTTCTGCGCGAGGCGCACGGCCACGGCTTCGCCGTGGATCACGATCTTGCCGCCGAACCCGCCGCCGATCTCGAGCGGCACGACCTTCAGCTGCGAGGACGGCAGGCCGAGCATCGCGGCGATCATCAGCTCCGCGGTGAACTGGCCCTGCGTCGAGGCCCACACGGTCGCAAAGCCATTGGCGTCGACCTCGGCGACGACCGCCTGCGGCTCGAGATAGCCCTGGTGTGCAGTGTCGACCTGCACGCTGATACGTGCCGTCGCGGGGGCGCTCGCAAGTGCGCCGGCCGCATCACCACGCCCGATCACGGTGCGCGAGCCGACATTGCTCGGGCTGCGCGGTCGCGGCTCTATCCCCTTCGTGACCAGATGCTCGTGCAGCACCGGGGCGTCGGGGCGCATCGCAGCCGCGATGTCGAGCACCGCCGGCAGCACCTCGTAGTGAACGTCGATCAACTTCAGCGCCGCCTCGGCGACATGCGGGTCGATTGCGGCAACCGCCGCGACCGGTTGACCGACCCAGAACACCTTGTGGCGCGCCATGTTGACCTGCGCCACCATCCACATGTCATAGCCGGTCTCGCCCGCCGGGACGCTCGCGCCGAGCGGCAGCTCGGGAAAATCCGCCGCGGTCACGACCGCCAGCACGCCCTTCAGCGCGGCGGCGCGCGCTATGTCGACCTTGAGAATGCGCGCATGGGCGTGCGGGCTGCGCTTAATCCGCGCATGCGCCATGCCGGCGAGCGAAAGGTCGGCTGGATAGCGCGCCGCGCCGGTGACGCGCTCGCGCGCATCGACGCGCGGCAAACGCTGGCCGATCACTTTCAGCGGAGGAGCAGCGCCCGGGCCGGATTCCATCGCCCTGCCCTCAATCGTTCGTTTGTGCGTGATCTTGTCCGAAAACCGGCATCCACTTTTCGGGATCACGCTCTGCCGCCACGGAGGCGATCGCCTCGACGATCTTGCCGTAGCCAGTACAACGGCAGAGGTTGCCGGCGATCGCGCGGCGGATATCTTCCTCGGTGGGCTTCGGATTGGCGTCGAGCAGCGCCTTCGCGGAGAGCACGATGCCGGGCGTGCAGAAGCCGCACTGCGTGCCGCCGTGCTGCACCAGCGCCTGCTGCAGCGGATGCAAGGTCTCGCCGTTCGAGAGCCCCTCGATGGTGACGATCTGCCGCCCGGGCGCCTCGAGCGCGAGCACCAGGCAGGCATTCACCGGCGCGCCGTCGAGCAGCACCGTGCAGGTGCCGCAATTGCCGTTGCCGCAGCCTTCCTTGGTGCCGGTCAAACCGAGGCGATCGCGCAACAGGTCGAGCAGCGTGTCGCGCGTGTCGCCGAGCGCGCTCCTCTCCTCGCCGTTGACCGTGCAGGTGAGCAGCGTCTTCATGCGACCGTGACCTCGAGCCCGAGCTGGCGCGCGCAGTCCGCGAGCACGCGCGCCGTCAAGACGGACACCAGCTTGCGCCGATAGTCCGCGGAACCGCGCGTGTCCGAGATCGGGCGCGCGTCCTGCGCGGCGAGCCGGCCGGCCTCCTCGAACAGCGCACTGTCCGGGCGTCCGCCGACGAGCCGCTGCTCCGCCATCGGCGCGCGGATCGGAGTCGGCGCGACCGAGGCGAGCGCGATACGCGCCTGCGCAATCGTGCCATCGTCGCCGAGCCGCAGCCAGGCCCCGGCGCCCGCGACCGCGATGTCCATCTCGCGCCGCGGCGTGAAGCGCAGATAAGCCGCGGCCGAGCGCGGCGCCGCAGGCGGCAGAATGATTTCGACCAGGAGCTCGTCCGGCGCCAGATTGGTCCGGCCCGGGCCTGCGAAGACCGTCTCGACCAGCACTTCGCGCCTTCCATGGGTGCCGAGGATCGCGGCGCGCGCGCCGTGGCAGATCAGCGCCGGCACGCCGTCGGCCGACGGCGCCGCATTGCAGACATTGCCGCCGAGGCTCGCGCGGTTCTGCACCTGCGTTCCGCCGATCAGCTGCGCGGATTGCGCTACGGCGGGGTACCGATCCGCGACCAGCGGATGCCGCGCGACAAATGCCGCCGTCGCAGCCGCGCCGATCGACACGCCGCCGTCGGCTGTCGCGGTGACCGCCATCAGCTCCGGCACGTGCTTGAGATCGACGACGCACGCGGCCTCGCGCCGGCCCTCGCGCAGCTGCGGAACGAGATCGGTGCCGCCCGCCAGCGCACGCGTCTGCGCCGCCGCGAGCGCAGCGACCGCCGCCACAATCGTCTCAGGCCGTTGATACGCGAATTCCTGCAAAGATCTTGTTCCTGCGAAAGACCTGTTCCTGCAAAGACCTGACTCCGCCAGCCTGCTTGCCACCGCTATATGGCACGGCGAGAGGACGGTCGTCATGGTCGCGGCGGTTGGCACCCTTAAGTCAGCGACTTGCGTGCAGCGCGGCCTTCAACCCTTGCTCATGTTGATCGGCGGCGTGACGTCGTCCGGGATCGGACACCGGTACGGCACGCGGCTGACGCGCGACGCGTGATCCGCCTTGGCGGCCGCAATCAGCGCATTGTTGGTCAGCGCCTCGCACGCAACAGTCGCCATCGCCTTGGCGACCTGCACCATGCCCTTGTGGGCGGCCGGCTGCTTGCCCTGCGCGACCAGTTGCCAGGAATGGAACGGCGTCCCGATCGCCATCACCGCGCCGTGCGCCTGCACGGTCGGAACCGCCCAGCTCACGTCGCCCATGTCGGTCGAGCCGACCTGCGGCCTGCGCGGGCTCTCCAGCGGCACGACCGTGCCGCACAGCGCCGCGTCGCCACGCGGCAGGCCGACCGCGCGGTAGACGACCTCGAAATCGTCCTCCGACAGCGTCCCCTGGATCTCCTTGGCAAAACGCGCATCGACGTCATCGAATGCCGGCGGCCCGAGCTGCTCCATCGCGTCTGCCATGGCGCGCTCGAGCGGCGTGTTGCCGAGCAGGTTCGAGACCGCGCTGATGATCTTCATCTCCATCTTGGTCTCGGTCATCAGCGCGGCGCCTTCGGCGATCTTGCGCACGCGCTCGACCAGCGTGCGCATGGCGGGCGTCTCCATGGCGCGGATCGAGTAGCGCACCTTCGCCCGCGCCTGGACGACGTTCGGCGCGATGCCGCCGGCGTCGAGCAGCGCATAGTGAATGCGCGCGTCGCTCGGCATGTGCTCGCGCATGTAGTTGACGCCGACATTCATCAGCTCGACCGCGTCGAGCGCGCTGCGCCCGAGATGCGGCGCCGCTGCAGCATGCGAGGCGCGCCCCGTGAAGGTGAAATCGACGCGCGCGTTGGCGAGCGAAATCGGCGGTATGACCTCGCAGAAGGCCGAGGGATGCCAGGAGATCGCGATGTCGACGTCATCGAACGCGCCGTCGCGCACCATGAAGGTCTTCGCCGCGCCGCCCTCCTCGGCCGGGCAGCCGTAGTAGCGCACGCGCCCCGGCAGGCCGCGTTCGGCGAGCCAGTTCTTCACCGCGGTCGCCGCCAGCATCGAGGCGGCACCGAGCAGGTTGTGCCCGCAGCCGTGGCCGTTGCCACCGGCCTCGACCGGCGAATGCTTGGCGACGCCGGCCTCCTGGCTCAGTCCCGGCAGCGCGTCGAACTCGCCGAGGATTGCGATGACCGGGCCGCTGTCGCCGGCTTCGCCGATGACGGCGGTCGGGATGCCGGCCACTTCCTTGGTGACGCGAAAACCCTGCCGCTCGAGCTCGGCGGTGTGCTCGGCGCAGGACCGTTCCTCCGCATAGCAGGTCTCCGGCATGCCCCAGACCCGGTCTGCCAAAGCAATGAGGTCGTCCTGCTTGCGCTCGACCTGGTTCCAGACATCCCGATGGTGGTTCATGCAGCGCGCCTCGTGCGTGATCCGAGACATTTTCTTAGCATGATCACGCAGGCGGGCGAGGCTGAAAGGGTTTCGCTTCCCGGAGGGGAGATATGCACCTCACGTTCGACGGTGATGTTCGCCCCGGAAAGCGTGTCGTGAACGCGCTATTTGGCTGCGACGAACGGTGCCTCGACGCGCGCCGCGACCGGCGGACGGGCCGCCGGGAGGCGCTTACCCTTGTGACGAACCGCGGCCGGCTTGCGTGCCGGCGAGGCGAGGTGCTGATTGCGTTCGAGAATGCCGACGAGGCGGTCGATATCCTCGCGGCTGTGGCCGGCGTTCATCTGGATACGCAGCC
>Ga0105238_10001831_pt1 | contig 21313 bp, 19 predicted proteins | sample KBSC34metaG_FD_81526 | JGI IMG/M metagenome (GOLD analysis project Ga0105238, IMG submission 81526) | Corn rhizosphere microbial communities from Kellogg Biological Station, Michigan, USA - KBS C3-4 metaG | ecosystem: Host-associated > Plants > Roots > Rhizosphere > Soil | place: Michigan, USA...
CCTCGGCGTCGAGCTCGTCGATCTGAACGTCGACTTCGCGCTGCCCGGCTGGGGACTGAGCCTGCGGCAAGTCCACGGCCACGGCGCCCTGGCCCTGGAACGACGAGACCGCGGTCCGGACGTGTTCACGTTCTCGGTCGTCGACGCGGATGCCCGCGCCGGCGGGCGCGTGTCCGTGCTCGACGGGAAATGGCGCGCCACGCTGCCCTTCTCGTCGGCGCGGATCGGGCGCATCGCCGCGACGGCCGAGGCGCCGGACACCATCGCGCTCGACGCTTCGCAGATCGTCACCGGACACGCCACCACGGCCCTGCACGGCGCGTTCACCGGGATCCTGCCCGCGCCAGGTCCTCGCAGAAGAGGCGGCATCGCGCTCGGCGTCACCATGGAGAGCGCCGCCGACGCCATGCAAGCCGTGGTGGCTCTGCGCGGGTGGACGCGGGTGGTGCTGGCGGGCGACCGGGCCACGGTGGCGATGTCCTTCGCGGGCCCGCTCGCCGAGCCGCGTCTGGACGTACGCGCGCTCGGCTTCGACGTGCGCTACGGCGACGCGTCGGCCGTGGCTTTCGGGTTCCACCTCGACGCGCAGCTGGCGACGCGGCAAGTGCATCTGCGCGAGCTTGCCTTCACCTCGCCCGCGGGCGGGCGATTGCTCGCGACGGCTCACCTCGACTACGGCCGCGCCGCGGGGACGCTGGCGCTCTCGCACTTCGACGCCGCCCCCTATCTGCCGAAGGGGCTGCGCCCGCTGTTGGCGGGGACGCTGGATGGGGATCTCGAAGGGCGGGTCGATCTGGACGAGGGGACGGCGTCCTTGAACGGCATCGCGCTGACCATCGCTCGACCGCCGGGCGCGACAGGTCCCCGCACAGTGCAGCTCACCACGGCCAGACGCTCGGGAAGCCCCACGCCGCGAGGGACCACGGTGCTGCGCTTTGGAAACCTGCGCCTCCAGGACGGCACCCTCGCTCTTCCCCGCATCACCACCCAGCTCGCCGGAGGTCAGGTGAGCGCGGCCGGCTCGTTGAGCCTGTGGGATCCGTTGCGTCGTGACTGGCTCTCCTCTCCGGCCTTCGATCTGTCACTGGACGCGTCACGCTTGAGCGTGGAGCGGCTGCTGGGCGTCCCGCTGGCAACAGGACGGGTGTCGTTCCGCGCCCGCGCCCGCGGCACGTTCGAGGCGCTGACGTTGCAAGCGCGGGTTCTTCCCGGGCAGCGCGTTCGCATTCTGTCCGGCGATTTCACGCTTCCGCCGGCGGTCGCGCTGGCGCTGGCCGATGGGACCGTCACGCTCGCGCCCCTGACCTTGTCGGGCGCCGGAGGTGAGCGGCTGACCGCGCGCGGCTCGGTGACCACGGACGGCCGGCTGGCGCTGCAGGCGCGGGCGGACGAGGTTCCCTTGGGGCCGCTGCTCACCGCAGCCACGGGGCTTCCGCCGCGCGACTTGCCCCTCGACGGACGGGTCGCCGTCGAGCTGGCGCTGGCGGGAGAGGCCACCGCCCCCACCGTGACGGGTACGGCGGCGCTCTCGGGGATCCGGTTTCGGGGCCAGCCCCTCGGCGGTGGCAGCCTGGTGCTGGATACAGCGCCGGGGGGGCGCCTTCGCTTGCGCGGACAGGTCGTCGACGGAATCACGCTGGACGGCGCCAAGAACCCGGAACAGCGCGGCGGCGAGCGTGCGCGCGCCACGCTGACGCTGGCGCGCTTCCGCCTGGATCCCCTCCTGGCGCCGCTGACAGAGCGGCTGCCGGCCGGCGCCACCATCGGCGGCGAGCTGTCGGGGGTGATCGAGGCGGCGCTGTCGGCGGGCGGGAAGACCACGCTCGACGCCCGCTTCTCGAAGGTGATGGTGGCGGTCAGGCCGGGTGGCACGACCCGCTCGGCGGCGAAGGCGGTCGGAGCGGTCACGCTGGAATCAGCCGCACCCGTGCACATCGCGACGCAGCCGGCGACGAAGACGCTCCGTCTCGAACCCGCGCGCTTCACTGGTCAGGCCGGCGACCTCGAGCTGTCGGGCGAATGGCGAAGCCAGTCGTTCACCGGCCGGGCGCGCGGTCGCGTGAACGCGAATGCCTTCGTTCCATTCCTGCCGCCCGCGGCGACCATCACCGCGCTCGACGGCGCGCTCGATGTCGACGTGCGGGCCTCCGGAGGCAAGGGCGCCGCGCAGCCGGGGGCGGCGCAGCAGACCGGCGCGACGGTCGTCACGGGATGGGTGACCATCGCCGCTCCGCTGCGGGGCCGTCTCACCGCTCTGCCGTTCGACGTGGTCGCCCCCTCGGGCCGCCTCTCCCTCGCGCCGGAGAGCGCCACCGTCGAGAACCTCGCCTTGAACGTGGCGGGCGGTGGTGGCGTTCTGGGCATCGCGGGCCGCATGACGTTCCGGGGCGACCTGCGCGCGGCGCTGGATGTGCGGGGGGCCCTGGATGCCCGGCTGGCCGAGCCGCTGGGCCGGGGCTACCTGCGCGACGCCGAGGGCCAGGTGCGCGTGACAGGCCGGCTGGAGATGGACGGCGCGCTCGATCGGCTGTCGCTGCGCGCGCGACTGGACGTCGGCGGCGTCGCGTTCACGATGATGCCGGGCGCCAATCACATCCGCTTCGCGGGCGGCAGCATCACCGTCGACGGCCGCGCGGCGACAAAAGCCTTGGCGCAATCGCTGACGCTGTCACTGGGAAACGTCGATCTGCGCATCGGGGACGGCAATCAGCTGGTGGTGGGCGGCAACGCACGCGACCCCGGGCGTCTGCGGCTGGCGCCGGCAGGCGATGCGGTCGCGCTGGACGTCGATCTTCCGGTGCAGGGCCACGTGCGCGCGCTCACCACCCCGGTCGCCATCATCGATGGCGCCGCGTTCGGCGTGCGCCTGACCGGCCGGCCGGGGCGCACCTTGCGTCTGGCGGGCGACGTCCTCATCGACGCCGCCCACGTCCCCCCCAGCTTGCGTCGCCCGAAGAAGCCCGCCCCCGCCGCGCCGGGCGACAAGGCGCGCGCCATGCTGAACGCCACCCAGCTGGACCTGCGTATCCGCTCGAAGCCACGAGCGGTGACCGTCGAGGTCGCCCACGTCCCCGATCTGCACGCCGCGCTGGACTACCACCTGGGCGGCACGGTCGGCGCGCCCGCGGTGAAGGGCAGCGTCAAACCGGCGGGGGTCTACAGCGCCGTCCTGTTCTTCCTGGCGCGGATGCTGAACTGACCGCGCGGCCGTCTGGAAGTTCATCGAGATCGCATAGACTGGCCGCCATGAACACGACCAACACGCAGGTCTTCATCGGCACCGACTGCGGCGCCACGATGTCCAAGATCGGGGGGGTGTGGGCCGACGGGACCACGGTCTCGACGAAGCTCCACCAGCGCGCCACCAACTCTCACCTGGGGCCGCACGCGGTCGTGGCCTCCTGGATTGCCGCCATCTCGGAGTACCTGACGGAGAACCAGCTCGACTGGGAGCACGTCAGCAGCGTCGGGCTGGCCATCCCCGGCCCCTACCTGCGTTACGGCGTGCTGGGACACTCGGCCAACCTGCCCGCGGTGTTCGACGGCTGGGACTTCCACACCGCCTACAGCCAGGCGCTGGCGCAGAAGGCGGGCCGGGCCGTGCCGTTGATCGTCGGCAACGACGGCGCGTTCGGCGGCGTGGGCGAGGCCCAGCGCGTTCGCGGCGTCACCAAGGGCAGCGTGCTGATGCTGGCGCCCGGGTCGGGCCTGGGCTCGGCCTACATCGACGCCGACGGCCTGCCGCTGCAAGGCGACACCCTGGCCGGCATGGAGACGGCGCACATGGCGGCGCCCCTGCACCTGCTGGGCGCCAAGCCCTACACCTGCGGCTGCGGGCGTTCGTGGGGCTGCGTCGAGCTCTACACGACGCTGGCCGGTCTGCCGTACTTGCTGGAAGAGCGGCTGCCCTCGTATCCCGATCATCCGCTGGCGAAGTCGACCCAGTCCCGAAAAGAGAAGGCGCTGAGCCTGCGGGGCCTGGCGCAGAAGGACGACGCGCTGGCGGTGGAGCTGTTCGACTTCCAGGCGCGCGCGATGGGCCTGCACATCGCCAATCTGGCCATGGTCCTCGATCCCGAGTTCGTGGTGATCGGCGGCGGGCTGATGGACCCCGAGAACACCACCGAGGCCTTCCGCGAACGCTACTTGCGGATCGTGCGCGAGGCGGCCAGCCCGCACCTGTGGCCCGTGCTGCGCGACCGGATCACCATCCTGCCCTCCACGCTCGGCGAGCTGTCCCAGGCCATCGGCGCCGCCCTGGCCGCGCTGTACAGCAGCCGTCGCTGAGCGCGGCGTCCGGGTGGGACGCGCCCAGCCGTCGTGATACGCTGCGCGCATGGGTGCTCTGGAGTGGACCAAGGCCAGGGTCAAGCAGAAGATGCCGATGGTGGCGCGGGCTTACCGCGCGTCGCAGGCGGTCAGGAGGACGCTCCAGAACCGATTCCTCTCCATGGACTCGGTCTTCTCGGAGATCCACCGGAAGAACAAGTGGGGCAACGGGGAGTCGGTCTCGGGCGCCGGGTCCACTCTGGAAGCCACGGAGATGATCCGCGCGCAACTGCCGCCGCTCTTCAAGGAGTTGAACCTGCGCTCGCTGCTCGACGCTCCGTGCGGCGACTACAACTGGATGCGAGAGACGCCGCTCGAGCTCGATTCCTATTTTGGAATGGACATCGTCCCGGCGATCGTCGCTCGCAACACCCAGCTCTACACCCGTGACGGGGTCCGCTTCCTGAAGGGCAATCTGGTCGAGGATGCACTTCCCCGGGTCGACGTCATCCTGTGCCGCGACTGCTTCAACCACCTCAGCTTCGCCGCGATCGCGGCGGCCCTGAGGAACTTCAAGCGTTCCGGGGCGACCTACGCCCTGTTGACGACCGACATCTTCTTGAAAGAGGCCCCCGACGTCATCGTGGGTCAGTCGAGATCGCTGAACCTCGAGGCTGCACCGCTCAACCTTCCCCCGCCGGTGCGGCTCCTCTTCGACGGACCGCGGGCAGCCTGGAATCGCTCCGACGTTCCCGAGATGGTGAGAGGCCGACATCTCGGCCTGTGGAGACTGTCCGACCTCTCGCCTTAGGCGTGCCTTAGGCGGGGTCCCTCGGCTCGGCCCGGCGACCGGTCGGCTAGTGATTGTGGCCGTCGGGGCCGTGGGCGTGGCCGTGGGCCAGCTCGTCGGGGGTCGCGTCGCGGACGTCGACGACCTTGACGTCGAAGTGCAGGTTCATGTCGGCCAGCGGATGGTTGGCATCGATGGTGGCGTAGTCGCCCTGAATGGCGGTCACCAGCGCCGACACCGGACCGCCGTCGGTCTGCACCCGGTACCGCGTGCCCACCGTGACCTTGCCCGCCGGCAGCTTGCGCAAGGGGACCTTGCGGATCTTGTTCTCGTCGCGGTGCCCGTACGCGTCGGCGGCGGACAGGTCGACGTGGACCTCGTCGCCGCTCTGCTTTCCTTCCAGCGCCTTCTCCAGCCCGGGGACGATGCTGCCCGTGCCGTGCAAGTACACGAGCGGGGGGCGCCCCTCGGAGGTGTCGAGCACCTTCTCGGCGTCGTCTTTCAGGGTGTACGAGATCGAAACGGCCTTCTTGTCGGCGACCTGCATGGGAGCGGCATGTTGCCCCAAACCGTGGCGCCTTGCCATCGCCAGATGCGCGGCGCTGGTCGGTCGCCCGGGGATGCTTAGCTTGAAGGGATGACCAACGACGCCTCGTCCGTGCTCCGCTGTCCGAAATGCAAGGCCAAGAACCGTGTGGCCCGGGACCGGCTGGAACAGTGCCCCACCTGCAGCGCCTGTCACACCGCGCTGGTCCCCGCCGCTCCCGTGACGGTGACCGACGCCGAGTGGGCAACCGAGGTCGACGGGTCGCCCATGCCGGTGCTGGTCGACTTCTGGGCACCCTGGTGCGGCCCCTGTCGCGCCATGGCCCCCGTGCTGGATCAGCTCGCCGCGGAGACCAAGGGCCACCTCAAGGTGACCAAGCTGAACGTGGACGAGAACCCGCGCATGGCCTCGACCTTCCAGGTGCAGGCCATCCCCACCCTCATCCTCTTCGACCGCGGCCAGAAGAAAGAGGAGATCCGCGGAGCGCTGCCCAAGGCCGCGCTGAAGGCGCGCCTCGCCCCCTACCTCTGACCGTCACTGCTTGGGCGACTGGATGAAAGATCCGTTCGCGCCCAGCCCAGGCTCCGGCGCGCTGGCGCCGCCATCGGGCCGCTTCGCCGCCTCCCGCCGCGCCCGCGCCTCCTCGAACCCGAACCGCTCCTCGGTCCCTCCCTGCTGCAGATCCCGATCGGCGGCGTTCAACCCCGCCCGCCGCTCCGGCACCGAATCCTTGATCCGTCCGCCCGGCGCAGGAGGAGCGGTCACCCCGGCCGTCGCAGGCGGCGCGTCCACCTTCTTGTCCGCCGGCTTGGGCGGCGCCGCGCACGCCAGACCGACCGCGAAGCTCAGGGATACGAGAGGCATTCCGAGTCTTCGCGGTGAGTTCATTGCCAGCGAGTCTCCCGCATTTCCGTCCCCGATCCACTCCCTTTCGCTGCCGTCCATCCGTCGCCGGGCCCAATGACAAAAGAGCCCGCCGGTTTCCCGACGGGCTCTTCTTCCTGCAGGTGGATCGGAGGCGGGCTTCTTAGAAGTCCTCGCCGCCGCCGTGGTCGTGACCACCGCCGCCGGCGCCGGCCGCGGGGGCCTTCTTCTTCGGGCGCTCCGCGATCAGGGCCTCGGTGGTCAGCATCAGCGAGGCGACCGACGCCGCGTTCTGCAGCGCCGCGCGCACGACCTTGGTCGGGTCGATGACGCCGGCCTTGACCAGGTCCTCGTACTCCTCGGTGGCCGCGTTGAAGCCGAATGCGCCCTTGCCGTTCTTGACCTTCTCCACGACGATCGAGCCGTCGACGCCCGCGTTCGCCGAGATCTGGCGCAGAGGCTCCTCCGCCGCGCGGCGGATGATGTTGACGCCGTACTGGCGGTCATCGTCGAACTTCAGGTTGTCCAGCGACGACAGCGAGCGGATCAGCGCCACGCCACCGCCCGGGACGATGCCCTCCTCGACGGCCGCGCGGGTCGCGTGCAGGGCGTCCTCGACGCGGGCCTTCTTCTCCTTCATCTCGGACTCGGTGGCTGCGCCGACCTTGATGACCGCCACGCCGCCGACCAGCTTGGCCAGCCGCTCCTGCAGCTTCTCGCGGTCGTAGTCGGACGTGGTGTCCTCGATCTGGGCGCGAATCTGCTTCACGCGCGCCTCGATGTCGGGCTTCTTGCCTGCGCCCTCGACGATGGTGGAGTTGTCCTTGTCGATGGTGACGCGCTTGGCGCGGCCCAGATCCTTCAGGGTGATGCTCTCCAGCTTGATGCCGCGATCCTCGGTGACGGCCAGGCCGCCCGTCAGCACGGCGATGTCGGTCAGCATCTCCTTGCGGCGGTCGCCGAAGCCCGGCGCCTTGACCGCGCACACGTGCAGCGTGCCGCGCAGCTTGTTGACGACCAGGGTGGCCAGCGCCTCGCCCTCGATGTCCTCGGCGATGATCAGGAAGGGCTTGCCAGCCTTGGCGACCTGCTCCAGCACGGGCAGCAGATCCTTCATGTTGGACAGCTTCTTCTCGTGGATCAGGATCAGGCAGTCCTCCATGACCGCCTCCATCCGCTCGGCGTCGGTCACGAAGTAGGGCGACAGGTAGCCGCGGTCGAACTGCATGCCCTCGACCACGTCCAGCGTCGTCTCCATCGACTTCGCCTCTTCGACCGTGATCACGCCTTCCTTGCCCACCTTCTCCATGGCCTCGGCCAGGATGTCGCCGATCACCGTCTCGCCGTTGGCGCTGATGGTGCCGACCTGGGCGATCTCGGTCTTGCCCTTGGTGGGCTTCGACTGGCTCTTCAGGTTCTCGACGATCTTCACCACCGCCGCGTCGATGCCGCGCTTGATGTCCATCGGGTTGTGACCGGCGGCCACCAGCTTCGAGCCCTCGGTGTAGATGGCCTGCGCCAGCACCGTCGCCGTGGTCGTTCCGTCACCGGCGATGTCCGACGTCTTCGAGGCCACTTCCTTCACCATCTGCGCGCCCATGTTGGCGAGCTTGTCCTCCAGCTCGACCTCCTTGGCCACGGTCACGCCGTCCTTGGTCACCGTCGGCGTCCCCCAGGACTTCTCGATGATGACGTTCCGCCCGCGCGGCCCCAGCGTCACCTTGACGGTGTTGGCCAGGATGTTGAGGCCGCTGGCGATGCTCGCCCGCGCGCTCGACGAAAAAACAATGTCTTTAGCTGCCATTTTCAGTCTCCAGTTTGTGTGTGTTCGCGAAAAATTGGGCGCTACTCGAGGACCGCCAGGATGTCGTCCTCGCGCAGGATCAGGTGCTCGACACCGTCGATCTTGATGTCGCTGCCCGAGTACTTGCTGAAGAGGATCTTGTCGCCGGCCTTCACCTCGAGCTTGCGCAGCGAGCCGTCCTCTTGGATCTTGCCGTTGCCTACGGCGACGATGGTCGCCTCCATCGGCTTCTCCTTCGCCGTGTCGGGGATGTACAGCCCGCTGGCGGTGCGGCTCTGCTCTTCGATGCGCTTGACCAGGATGCGGTCGTACAGGGGACGGATCTTCATGGTTCTGCTCCTTGACGGTACGGTTTCAGTTCGACAATCACCCCGCGGCGCGGACTGCTATGCGGCGCGGGACTCAGCTTTTTTTGCGCTCTTCTTCTTCGGCGAGCTCTCGGAGCCGCCGGCCTTGGCCGGACTCTTCGCTGCCCCTTCCTTGCTGGAGGACGACCCCGCGTCGCTGGAGGCCTCCTTCGCGGACGAGCTCGCTTCCTTGCCGCCGTCCGAAGCCGGGGACTTCTCCCCCTTCTCCGCGGACTCGCTCTTGCCCTCGCCCGGCTTGGACGACGAGTACAGATCCGCGTACCAGCCGCCCCCCTTCAACTGAAATGCGGTCCGGCTGATCAGACGCTCGACCTTCTTCTTCTTGCACTTCGGACACGTCCGCACGGGCGCGTCCGACATCTTCTGCCATTCCTCGAACTCGTGGCCGCAAGCGGCACACGCGTATTCATAGATGGGCATTCGGCTCCTTGGGCACGGCTGTGGCGCGCCAACCTTAGACACGAACGCAAAGCTGTCAAGCAGACAGGGAGAGTGCCAGGAAAATTCTACTTTCGTCAGTTAACACAACAGGTTAACCACGGTCCTTATCGCTGGCAGAGTTCGACGTCGAGTGCGCTCTGGCCGGCGATCCCCGAGAAAGCCGATGGGTCCAGCCATCAGGAACACCCTGTACGAAATCTTGCGATTGTTCTTCCGGGCCGGGTGAAGCCGCGATACCGTGCGAACCCTCACCGTCGAAAGGAGCGTCCCCTATGACGAAGTTCGCCCTCGCCCTGTTGTTCGGATCCGCAGTTGCAGGTCTCACCCTCCCCGCCTCCGCCCAGACTCCCGCCGCCAAGCCCGCCCCGGCCGCCGCGCCGGCCATGAAGCCGATGGCAGCTCCCGGCGGTCCCGCCCCCGTGGCCGCCCCTCCGGCTGCTCCGGCTGCCGCCCCGGCCGCCCCGGCCGCCCCGCAGGGTCCCGACATGACGAAGGTCGGCCCGATGAGCCGCAAGGTCTCGAAGGAAGACAAGAAGGGCATCAGCGACGTCTACAAGGCCTGGGACGAGGCCTGGAAGAAGAGCGACCTCAACGCCCTGGCCGAGATGGTCGACTTCCCTCTCCTCATGATGAGCGACAACTCGAAGGGGGAAGAGAAGCACTTCGAGGCCACCCGCGAGCAGTTCCTGGGAATCATGTCGGGATTCGCCAACATGCCCAAGGACATGAAGATGACCTCGAAGCGCACGCCGACGTTCATCTCGGACAGCCTGGTGGTCGCCATCGGCAACGTGAACATGACGATGGGCAAGGTCAAAGGCAGCTGGCACAGCTTCGACGTCCTGACCCTCAAGGACGGCAAGTGGAAGTTCAAGCAGATCTGCGAGGCGGGCTGGGGCGACATGACCCCCGGCGAGCACGCGATGGCTGGCTCGACCGAGCACACCATGGCTCCCAAGCCCGCCCCGGCGATGGCACCCAACGCCCACCCGACGACCGCCCCCGCCGCGGCTCCCGTCAAGAAGTAGCTCCTGCCCGTCAGCTGCGCGCCGTCCGTTGGGGCGGCGCCAGCGGCGGCACGTTTCCGGCTCAGCCGGCCAGCAGATACGCGGCCAGCAGGCTCACGGCCGAGACGACCGCCAGGAATACCGCCTGCCCCACCTTGCGCCTGAACGACCGCCTTTGCATGCGCTGGTGAACGCTCTGCCGCCGCGGACGGCGGGCGCCTTCCGAGCGGCTGGAAGAGAACGAGCTTTCCGTATTGGACATGGGGGGCCCTCAGTTTTCTAGCAAAGGGCGATGCGCCACCGCACAGATTTCCCCGCCCAGGGCAAGGGGCCCCAAGGCCCAGACAGGTAAGAAGGCGGCGCGCGCCCACAACGCGTCGACACGTCGCCCTACCAGCTTTCCCAGCGAGCGCGTCACGTCGTCGGGATTCCCTCGGGTGAACAGCGTGTCGACACGAAAGTTGGCCCCTTCCAGCACCTTGCGCAGGGAGGCCGGATCGAAGTGGGTCATGTGGAACGGGGGATCCCACCCGTGCCAGTACGATCCGAACACCCGGGCCACCAGCCCCAGGTGATTGGGAACGGCGACGACGATTCTTCCGCCAGGCGCCAGAGCACGCCACAGCTTCTGCAAGACGGCCACTGGATCGGGGCAGTGCTCGAGGACGTGCGACAGCGTGATGGTCCGGTAAGCCGAATCTTCGAGCGCTACGTCCTCGATCGTCCCCTCCCTCACCTGCAGGCCACGCGCGCGGCACCGTTCCAGGGCCTCGGGGCTGACCTCGATCCCGGAAACCTGGAGACCACGTTCCCGGAGCTCGAGCAGGAGTTGACCGTCGTTACAGCCGACGTCCAGAACCGGTCCTTCCTTCACCCAGTCGGCGACCACCTGGCGCTGGGTCAGGTGACGCCACCAGCGGCGGAGCGCCCCGCCAGGTTGCGGCGGTTCGGCCACCGGTCCCGGGGTCGTGAGGCCCGGTCGCTGGAGCGATGCGTAAGCCGCCGACAGAGCCGGCCCGCTGAGTCGCGGATTCGAGTACGTCAGCCCGCATCGGTCGCAGGCGACGACCGCGAACGAACCCCGGATTTCGGCCCTGTTTGGCGCCGTCATCCTCACCGGATGGTAGCCGCTCCCGCCGCACTGCGGACAAGCGACCCTCTCCAGCCCATCGGTTGGGTGCCCGCTCACGGCACCGCCGTTGCTGGTGGACGGACTCTCAGCTGCGTCCTGCACGCTCTCGCGGCGCTCTTGCTCACCGTACGTCTCATGTCGATAGTCCCGGCCGTGAGGCGCACCATACGACGTATCCACGCGGTCGCCCAGCATACAGCAGGCAGTGGCCGCGGCAATGGCGGAGGGAGGGCCGGCGTCCTTGCGCCCCCCCTGTCTGGCAAGTAGCCTTCCGCCGTGGTTTCCCAGCCTTCCCTCAGTAACGGTTCGTCTCGGCCCCCGTCGTTCACCGAACCGCTTTCCAGACCGCAAAGCTCGGGGATCGCGGCGACCTTGTCGCTGACCTCACTGCGGAAGCGCTGGCGGATCATCGCCCTGACCATGATCCTGGTGAGCGGGGGCGCCTTCCTGTGGACGTATCGCGCGCCCAAGATCTACTCGGCGAGCTGCACGATCATCATCGACCCCTCGGCGCCGCGCGTCTTCAACAACAACGTGTCCGAGGTCGTCGAGATGGGCTCGGGCAGCTACTGGGCGGACCTGCAGTTCTATCAGACGCAGTACAAGATCATCGCCTCCAAGGAGATCGCGCAGAAGGTGGTCGAGCGGCTGGGGTTGGGGGCCGACGTCGACTATCCCGTCCCTCACGCCGGCGTGCCGGGCCAGGTGCGCGACGTGACGGGCGCGGTCATGGGCCAGATGTCGGTGAAGCCGGTCAAGGACTCCCGCCTGGCCATGATCACGGTCGAGGATCGGCAGCCCGAGCGAGCGGCGCAGATCGCCAACGCGATCGCCAACGCCTACATCGAGAACAACCTCGAATACAAGCTCGAGGGGACGAACGCCGCGTCGACGTTCCTGGGAGATCAAGTGGTCTCGGTCGGTGAGAAGCTGAAGCGCGCCGAGATGGCGGTCTACGAGTATCGCCGCAAGCACCAGCTCCTCGACACCAGTCTGGATGCCAGGCAGAGCCTGATCTCGCAGAACGTCCAGACGTTCACGGAGAAGCTGGCGGAGCTGCGCCTCAAGAAGCTGGAGCTGGAGTCGAGCCGAAAGGCCATCGTCGCCGCGCGAGACAACGTCGACGCGCAGGAATCCTTGCCCGATGTCCGCGAGAACCCGGTGGTGCAACAGCTCCGCGTCGCCTACGTCGAGCTGAGCAAGAAGCTGGCCGAGCTGGAGACGACGTACGGCGAGAAGCACCCCAAGATCGAAGCCCTGAAGAGCGAGCTGACCAAGGTCCGCCAGGAGTACGTGGACGAGATCAACAAGCTGCTGAAATCCAACGAGAACCGCTACCTGATCCTGGAGGACAACGAGCTCGCGCTGACCAAGATGTTGAACACCGAGAAGCACGACGCCATCGAGCTGTCGAAGCTGGAGGTCGAGTACCGGCCCTTGGTGCGCGAGGCGGACGACACGCTCAACCTCTACAAGCTGATCACGCAACGACAGAAGGAGACCGGCCTGTCAGGACTGGTGCGGGCGAACAACGTCCGCATCATGGACCAGGCGGTTCCGAACCCTTCGCCCGTTAAGCCGCGCCCCATCGCAAACCTGGCGCTGGCGCTGACGATCGGGCTGATGCTGGGCGTGGCGGCGGCGGTCGGCGCGGAGGCGCTGGACAACACCATCAAGAGCCAGGAAGAGGTGGAGACCGTGCTGGGCGTGCCGGTCCTAGGCATGCTGCCCATCATCGGAGACCGGACCGTCGGAAAAGCCTCGGCGGAGGAGCAGAAGGAGCGCGACCTGAGCGTGTTCCACGATCTGCGCTCGGCGGCGGCGGAGGCCTGCCGCTCGATCCGCACCAACCTGATGTTTCTCTCTCCCGATCACCCGCTGAAGACGTTTCTGGTGACCAGCCCCGGCCCCGAGGAGGGCAAGACCACCACCGCCATCAACCTGGCCATCACCATGGCCCAGGCCGGCGGGCGGGTTTTGCTGGTCGATACCGATCTTCGGCGGCCGCGTATCCACCGCGCCTTCGGAATGAAGAACACCCTGGGCATCTCCAGCGCCGTGGTGGGCGACAAGACGCTGGACGAGGTCGTCTTCCAGTCGGTGGTGCCGAACCTGGACATCTGCCCCTGCGGCCCCATCCCGCCCAATCCCGCCGAGCTGCTGCACACCCGGCGATTCAAGGACCTGATGGCGGAGTTCGGCCGGCGCTACGACCGCATCATCTTCGACTCGCCGCCCACCTCTGCGGTCACCGACCCGGTCATCGTGGGAAACCTGGCCGACGGCGTCGTGCTGGTGGTCCGCGCCGGTCACACCACGCGCGAGGCCGCGCTGTTCGCGCGCCGCCAGCTCGACGACGCCAAGGCCCGCCTGCTCGGCTGCATCGTCAATCAGGTCAACCCCTCGGACCCTTACTACAACTACTACTACCGCAGCTACCAGTACGGCGGGTACTACGGACCGCGTGAGGAAGGCGCCAAGGCATGAGGTTGGAGGAAGAGCCGGCAGCGCTTCAACCGGGCGCGACCTCCGGCGCTCCGGCCTGGCTTCCCCAGCCAGGGACGGAGCTGAAGACGGAGCTGAAGTTCGCCGTGCTGCAGCTGGGGGCCCGCATGCACTACGCCGTGCCGGCCCTGCTGCAGCGGGCCGGCATGCTGCGCGCGTTCTACACCGATGCGGTCGGTGACGTCGGCGTCCTCAGCGCGGTGAACAAGCTGCTCCCGACGGCGGCGCGCTCGAAGCCGCTGCGACGACTGTTCGGGCGGCGCCTGCCCGAGAACGTGCCCCAGGCGGCCGTCGTCAGCGCTCCCGGGCGCTCCCTCGCCCACGCGGCGCTCGGTCGCGTTCCGGGGGCCCGCTCGCTGGCGTCCATCACCTCACCCGCCACCTGGCTGCAGCGGACGATCCTGCAAGAGAACTTCCGCGGGGCCAACGCGCTCTATTGCCTGGACAACGGCGACCTGGACGTCATTCGCGAAGCGCGGCGCCAGCGCATGTTCATCGTCTACGAGCAGATCTGCTGCCCCGAGGCGGGCCGCATCATGCGGCAAGAGCGCCACGCTTTCCCGGGACTGGAACCTCAGGACTCCGAGGAGATGGTCGAGGCCGGCATCAAGCGCGACCTCGAGGCCTGGGCGCTCAGCGATCTCGTGGTCGCTCCCTCGAAGTTCGTACGAGACAGCATGGTGCGACTGGGGCATGACCCCGCTCGCATCACCATCGTGCCTTACGGCCTGCCCGAAGACTGGTTCGAGACGCCCGCCAGCCCCAAGGAGGGCCGGGTTCTCTTCGTGGGCAACGTCTGCCTGGGGAAGGGAACTCACTACCTGGCGGAGGCCCGACGCATCCTCGTCGACCGCGGGCTAGCGCCGGAGTTCCGGGTGGTCGGACCGATGCGGCCGTATGTGCCGCACACCCCGTTGTTTCAGGGCCCCCACTACGTCGGGCAGGTGCCCCGCACCATCGTGCGCGAGGAGTTCGCCCAAGCCGACATCGTCGCGTTCCCCACGGTGTCCGAGAGCTTCGGGCTGGTCCACCTCGAGGCGCTGGCCTGCGGGGTTCCCGTCATCACGACCCCCCATTGCGGCTCCGTGGTGCGAAATGGCGTCGACGGCTACATCGTCCCGGTTCGTGACCCGGTCGCGCTGGCGGACCGGATCCAGCAGCTCCTCGAGAACCGCGCGCTGCGAGACCGCATGAGCGTGAGCGCTCGAGAGCGAGCCCGGCAGTTCTCCTGGCGGGAATACGGTCGAAACCTGCTGAGCGCGGTCGTCAGCGCGGACAGCTCCCGCGTGAAACGCGCCAGCTGACGGCGACGCCCGCTCACGACGTCGCGACCGCCTTGGAGGGCGCAGCGTCGGGGTCTCGCTTGCCGTTCGGGGCCGAGAACTCCGGAACCACCCTGGCCAGGCGCTCGCGCACCACGTCGGCGCTCCCCCCACGATCGACGATGGCCTTCAGCTCGTCCAGCTTCGCGCTGACCACGTCCAGCGTCTCGGCGACCGTCCGGCCGATGTAGATCTTCGGGTGCTGCGTCTTCTGCGCCTGCTCGTCGGAGATGGACAGCTCTTCGTACAGCTTCTCTCCCGGCCGCACGCCGCTGAACACGATCTCGATCTCGTTCGGCAGGAAGCCCGACAGGTGAATGAGGTCGCGGGCCAGGTCGACGATCCGCACCGGCTCGCCCATGTCCAGGATGAAGATCTCGCCCCCTCGTCCCATCGCCCCGGCCTGCAACACCAGCTGGCACGCCTCGGGGATGGTCATGAAGTAGCGCTTCATGTCGGGGTGAGTGACGGTGACCGGGCCGCCCCGGCTGATCTGCTCGCGGAAGATCGGCACCACGCTGCCGTTCGAATCGAGCACGTTGCCGAAGCGCACGGTGACGAAGCGGGTGGTGCTCTGCTTGGCCAGCGCCTGAATGTAGATCTCCGCGGCGCGCTTGCTGGCGCCCATCACGCTGGAGGGGTTCACCGCCTTGTCGGTGGAGATCATGACGAAGGCGCGGGTGCGGTGGCTGTGGGCCATGTCCGCCAGGCTGCGGGTGCCCACCACGTTGTTCTTGATCGCCTCGCTGACGTTCCACTCCATCATGGGGACGTGCTTGTGGGCGGCCGCGTGGAACACCACCTGCGGGGCGTAGTCCTGGAAGATCTGGTTCATGCGGCGGACGTCGGTGATGTCGGCGACCAGCGGCTCGAGGCCCAGGTCGGGAAAGTCCTTCAGCAGCTCGCGGTGGATCTCGAACAGCGCGTTCTCCGCCCGCTCGACCAGCAACAACCGGCGCGGGACGAACCGGCTGATCTGGCGACAGATCTCCGCGCCGATGCTGCCCCCGGCGCCGGTGACCATCACCACGCTGTCGCGCAGATCGGCGGCGATGGCCTGATCGTCCAGCACCACCTGATCGCGGCGCAGCAGATCCTCGATGGCCACGTCGCGGATGCGGGTGAAGTTCAGCTGGCCGCTGACCAGCTGATGCAGGCCCGGCACCACCTTGACCTTCAGGCCGGCGCTCTGACAGGCCTCGGCGATGTTGCGCACCACCTGCCCTGGCGCGCTGGCGATGGTGATGATGGCCTGCTGCGCCCCCTGATGGCGCGCCAGCCGCTGGATGTCCGCCACCCTTCCCAGGACGCGGATGCCGTGCACCACCGTCCCGTGCGTCTGTTCGTTGTCGTCGATGAACCCGACGGCCTCGATGCCAAGGGACGGGTTGCGCTCGATCTCCTTCGCGATCAGCAGGCCGGCGTGGCCCGCCCCCACCAGCAGCGTGGGGACCCGGGTGGTGCCGACCTGCAAGCGCTGCATCTGGGCCCGCTCCGTTCCCAGGCGCCGGGCCACCCGCACCCCCGAGAGCCCCACGAAGGCCAGCACGAAGTCGAAGACGGCGACGCCCAGCGGCAGGTGCCCGTACTGCGCGTACAGGTTGCCGGGGACGACGTTGACCAGCAGCAGGCGGGCCGCCACCAGCACGCCCGCCCCCAGCGCCAGCGCGCGCAGGATCCGTACCGCCTCGCGCAGACCGATGTAGCGCCACGAGAACCGGGGGATGCCCAGCAAGGCGAGGAAGCCGTACTGCAGCCCGACGATGTAGGGCCACAGGAACATGACCCGCTTGAACATCTGGTAGGGCACGTCGCCCTCGAAGCGCAGCCACAAGGCGGCCCACAGCGCGCACGACAGCACCAGCAGGTCGATGACGATCTGCATCGTTCGCAGGACGATGGGACGGTTCATGGTGCACCTCGGACGCCGCGCGTGGCGCGGTCGATGCCCGCCATCACCCGCTGCCGTTCCGCCTCGACCAGCGAGGACCCGCTCGGCAAGCACAGGCCCAGCTCGAACAGGCGTCGGCCCACGGCCCCTCCATGGATACGGCAGTCCTTGAACACGGGCTGTAAGTGCATCGGCTTCCACAACGGCCGTGCCTCGATCTCGTCGGCGGCCAGCGCCAGCCGCACCGCCTCGCGATCGAGGCCTGCCTCGGCGGGGTCGATGGTGACGCAGGTCAACCAGCGCGTGCAGGTGCCGTAGGGGGCCTCGGGCATGAAGCTCCAGCCGGGGCGGGCCGCCAGCCGCTCGCGGTACCAGGCGAAGTTGGCGCGGCGGGCCGCCACCCGGCTCTCCAGCACCCGCAGCTGGCCGCGCCCGATGGCCGCCAGCAGGTTGCTGAGGCGGTAGTTGTAGCCGATCTTGCTGTGCTGGTAGTGCGGAGCGGGGTCGCGGGCCTGGCTGGCCAGCAGCCGCGCCTCGGCGATGGCCGCCGTGTCGTTCGACAGCAGCACGCCGCCCCCGCTGGTGGTCAGGATCTTGTTCCCGTTGAACGAGAACACGCCGAACACGCCCTCGACGCCGGCCGGCCGGCCGCGATACGTCGCGCCCAGCGACTCGCTGGCGTCCTGGATGATGGGGATCCCGTGGGGGTCGGCGACGGCGTGCAGACCGTCATAGTCGGCCGACTGGCCATAGAGGTCGACGGCGATGATGGCCTTCGGCGGCTTGCCCCGGCGCACCCCGTCCGCGATGGCCTCGCCCAGCAGCGCGGGGTCCATCGTCCAGGTCGCCTCGTCCGCGTCCACGAACACCGGCGTGGCCCCCACGTACCGCACCACGTTCGCCGACGCCGCGAACGTCAGGTCGGACACGATGACCTCGTCACCGGCGCCCACGCCCAGCAGCAGCAGGGCCAGGTGCAGGCCGGCCGTCCCGCTCGACAGGGCGGCGGCCGCGCCGATGCCCACCCGCGCCGCGATCTCGCGCTCGAAGGCGTCGACGTGCGGACCCAGCGGGGCGATCCAGTTCGAGTCGAAGGCCTCCAGCAGCAGCGCTCGCTCCTCGGCGCCCATGTGGGGCGGTGAAAGGTAGATGCGGCCCATGGTCAGCGTTGCGGCATCCGCGCGGCGGCGCGGCCCTGCATGTGGCGCGCGGGGACGCCGGCCACCACCAGATCGGCGGGCACGTCACGGCTGACCACCGCGCCCGCGCCCACCACGCTGCGGTCACCGACGGCACGCCCTGGCAGCACGACCGCGCCGGTACCCAGCATCGCCTCCACGCCCAGCCGCGCGCCGCCGGCCAGCGCCGCGTTCGAGGCCACGTGCGCGAACTCGCCGATCTCGACGTCATGCTCCAGCACCGCGGCGCTGTTCACGATCGCGCCCTGGCCCACCCGCGCGCCGACGTTCACCACCGCCAGCGCGAACACCACCGCCCCCGGTCCCAGCGACGCATAAGGCGAGATCACCGCCGAGGGGTGCACCACCGTCGCCAGCTCCGCTCCCCGCTGCAACAGCGCCTCCGTCACCCGCCGGCGCACGTCGTTCGCGCCGATTCCCAGGGCCACCGCCACCTCGCGCCGCCCGCGCACCCAGTCGGCGTTGCCGAGGACCCGCCAGTCGAGCACCTGCTCCCCCTCGCGCAGGCCGTCGTCGAGGAATCCCATCACTTCCAGCTCGGCAGCGCGCGCGGCATCGGCGACCACCCGACCATGCCCGCCGGCACCGTACACCACGAGGTGACTGCCCTTCTGCAACTGCGCCATCTGACCGATCATGTGGGCCGAAAACATACAATGGTTAGGTCGATCAAGCTTGTTCCGAGTGCTCGCCTGTCGGCGTGCCCTGGAATTCGGGCATGGTGGCGTGCCCCTCGGCACTGATCCCCGAGCGCGCCACCACCCGCCACAGCGTGGTGGCCAGGATCCGCGCGTCCAGGGCCAGGCTCCAGTGATCGACGTACCAGACGTCCAGCCGGAACTTCTCCTCGTGGGTGACCGTGTTGCGCCCGTTGATCTGCGCCCACCCGGTGATGCCGGGGAGCACGTCGTGCCGCCGCCGCTGCTCGGGCGAGTAGCGGCCGAGGTACGAGACCAGCAGCGGTCGCGGGCCCACCAGGCTCATGTCGCCCCGCAGGACGTTCCACAGCTGAGGCAGCTCGTCGAGGCTGGTGGCGCGCAGCAACTTGCCGAGGGGGGTCAAACGGGCGGCGTCGCTGCCCGCGCCCACCGTCATCGTGCGCAGCTTGTACACGGTGAACAGCTCGCCGCCGCGGCCCGGCCGCAGCTGGCGAAACAGCACCGGCGCGCCCATGACGGCGCGCACGGCCAGGGCCGCCGCCCCCAGCGCGGGGGCGGTGACGGCCAGCGCGGCCCCGGCCAGGGACACGTCCGCCGCGCGCTTCACCGCCAGGCGCCAGCCACGTTGCTGCATCGGCAGAAGATTAGCGACGACTAGCGCCGGATGCCGTACTTGATGATGCAGTAGAGGGCGCGCACGCCATCCTTCCAGCCGATCTTCTTGCCTTCCTCGTAGGTGCGGCCCTGGTAGCTGACCGGCACCTCGTAGATGCGCACGCGCTGCTTGGCGACCTTGGCGGTCAGCTCCGGCTCGATGCCGAAGCGGTCCTCCTCCACGGTGATGCCCTTGATGATCTCGGCGCGGAAGGCCTTGTAGCAGGTCTCCATGTCCGTGATGTTGATGTCGTTCAGCGCGTTCGACAGCAACGTCAGGCACTTGTTCAGGACCGTGTGCCAGAAGTACAGCGCCCGGCGGGGCGAGCCGATGAACCGCGAGCCGAAGCAGACGTCGCCGATGCCGTCGACGATGGGCTGGATGACCCGCGGCAGGTCGCGCGGGTCGTACTCCAGATCCGCGTCCTGGATCACGATGATCTCGCCGGTAGCCTTGGCAAACCCCTTGCGCAGCGCCGCGCCCTTGCCGGCGTTCTGGGGCTGCAGGATCACCTGCACCAGGTTGCGCCCCCGCTGCACCGAGCCGGGCGGCAGCCACGCCTCCAGCGAGCTCTGGGCCAGCTCGGTCAGCATCTCGCGGCTGCCGTCCTTCGAGCCGTCGTCGACGAACACCAGCTCCTTGTCCAGCTCGACGGCGACGACCCGCCGGACCAGCTCCTTCAGGGTGGGGGCTTCGTTGTAAACGGGGATGACCAGGGAAACGAGCACGCGGTAACGAAACACGACGCGCCTGGCCCGTCAACGCCCCTTTTGCCGCGCGGCAGCATGCCGAGCCGCCGTCTCGACTAAGCCCCAGCTTCGCGTATTCTAACTGACCCCATGGACGTAACCATCGTCATCCCCTGTTACAACGAGGTCGAGACCATCCCTCGGCTCGTGGCCGCGCTGGACGCCGCCGAGTCGGCGCTGCGCGGGATCGGCCGGCAGACCGAGGTCATCCTGGTCGACGATGGCTCGAAGGACGGCAGCCTGGCCAAGCTGCGCGAGGCGACCACCACCCGCCCCTGGCTGCGCCTGATCCGCTTTCGCCGGAACTTCGGCCAGACGGCGGCCATGGCGGCCGGCTTCAAGGCGGCCCGCGGTGACGTGGTCGTGCCGATGGACGCCGACCTGCAGAACGATCCGGCCGACATCCCCAAGCTGCTGATGAAGCTGGACGAGGGTTTCGACGTGGTGTCGGGCTGGCGGCGCGATCGCCAGGACAAGGTGGCCACGCGGAAGTTACCGTCGTGGATCGCGAACTGGGTCATCGGCAAGGTGTCGGGCGTGAAGCTGCACGACTATGGCTGCACGCTGAAGGCCTACCGGCGCGAGTTCCTGGAGCCGGTGAACCTGTACGGCGAGATGCACCGGTTCATCCCGATCTACGCGAAGTGGGCCGGCGCGCGCGTCACCGAGCAGGTGGTCACGCACCACGCGCGGCGCGAGGGCAAATCCAAGTACGGCCTGATGCGCACCTTCAAGGTGCTGCTCGACCTCATCACCGTGAAGTTCCTGGGCGACTACTCGACCAAGCCGCTCTACTTCTTCGGCGGGCTCGGCTTCACCTTGTGCTTCGGCGGGATCGCGGCGGCGGGCCTGACGCTGTTCGAGAAGTTCCTCGAGAACGTGTACGTGCACCGCAACCCGCTGTTCGTGGTGTCGGTGTTCCTGTTCATGCTCGGGATCCAGTTCATCATGATGGGGCTTCTGGCCGAGCTGCAGATCCGCACCTATCACGAGGCGCAATCGAAGCCGACGTACCTGATCAGCGAGACCGTCAACTTCGATCCGCCGCGCCTGCAAAAGTCCGGTGTGGCGGCAGGCGCCACCGGCTCGGGGTAGGCGGCCGGCATGTGCG
>Ga0105238_10001833_pt1 | contig 21297 bp, 23 predicted proteins | sample KBSC34metaG_FD_81526 | JGI IMG/M metagenome (GOLD analysis project Ga0105238, IMG submission 81526) | Corn rhizosphere microbial communities from Kellogg Biological Station, Michigan, USA - KBS C3-4 metaG | ecosystem: Host-associated > Plants > Roots > Rhizosphere > Soil | place: Michigan, USA...
TGAGCCGAAACGATGTCAAAAGTCAAAAAGACCGCTTCCCTCACACCAGTATCCGCTCCGCTACAGCATTTATGGAAATGCTCCAGGGTGAGGGGGAAATTCGTCCACCCACCAGTCACCTTTCACCACCTCCGCCGCGCTTTATTTTCGTGTCTTTCGTGTCTTTCGTGGTAAAAAATCCGCCATGTCAAAACACAAGATCGGCATCATCGGCGGCACGGGGCTCTACAACATCGAAGGCTTCACCAACCAGAAATGGGTGAAGGTCAAGACCCCGTTCGGCAACCCCTCCGATGAACTGCTCACCGGCAGGATCGCCGGGCGCGACGTCGTGTTTCTCCCGCGACATGGCCGCGGCCACCGCCTGCTGCCGACCGAACTGAACCACCGCGCCAACATCTGGGCCATGAAAAAACTCGGCGTGCAATGGATCATCAGCGTCAGCGCCGTCGGTTCATTGCAGGCGAAATACAAGCCGTGCGACATCGTGGTCATCGACCAGTTCCTCGACCGCACCAAGCAATCGCTCAACCACACCTTTTTCGGGCGCGGCATCGTGGCGCACGTGTCGTTCGCCTCGCCGGTCAGCGAAGAATTGCGCCAGATCATCTACAAGACGGCTCGCGCCCAGAAAGCCCGCGCCCATGATGGCGGCACCTATGTGTGCATGGAAGGACCGGCGTTCAGCACCCGCGCCGAATCTCTGGCCAACCACAACGCCGGCTACCATGTCATCGGTATGACCAACCTCGGCGAAGCCAAATGCGCGCGCGAGGCCGAGATCGCCTACGCCACCATGGCGATGGCCACCGACTATGATTGCTGGAAGGAAGACGAGCACGTCACGCTGAAGATGATCCTGCATAATCTTCATGCGAATGCCGACACCGCCAAGCGCGTCGTCGCCGCCGTCATCCCGCAGATACCCGCCGAGCCAGACTGGAAGGCCCACTCCGCCCTGAGCCACGCCTTCCTCACGGATAAAAAATTGTGGCCCAAGAAAACCGTGGCCGAATTGAAACCCATCCTGGCGAAATACCTTTGAGACAAAACAGTCCATCGGTGAACGCTGGACAAAAAGTGTGAAGAATAAAGCCGGGCCATGAAATCAAGCAATCATCCAATCCTTGCAGCTTTCGGTGAATAATGGCCTTAATCGAAGCATTTGAACATGAACACATTTGCAGGCATTTTCGATTCCACCACCGCCTTCCTCCAGAAAAAAGGTATTTCCCCCGAAATATCCAAAGGCAGGAAAGCTGAACATCGGGCGGTTGAGCAATTTCAAAAACAGACAGGCATTTACCTGCCCGAAAATTTTTGCGCTTTCTATACGGATTTTGCCGATGGTTTCAAATTTTGGTGGGAAATGAGCGATGAGGTTTGGGGAGCATTTTCAATCCCAAGTCTCCTCGAACTCGCTGAAAAGCAGCAAAATTGGAAGCGAAATGTTCGAGATTTTTTAGATGATCCGACCAGCCTCAATCAGTGCGTCAAACCGTCATTTCGTCCCAAGGCGTTCCAGATTTGGCAAAAAATGGAATCCTGGATTCCCTTCTGGGATGAAGGTAATGGTGATCATTTTTGTGTGGATACACCTGGCGGGCAAATCCTGTATGATCAGCATGATTGGTTTGACGGCTTTGGTTCCATCGCTGAAACCAATGGAATTGTCGCGGGGGAAAATCTTGAGGGTTTTCTTTATAATCGGTCGCGATTTTGTTTTCGCCCTGACAAAAGCCTCTGGTGGGGTAAGTTCGGCGAGGCTGGGGCCATCATCTGGGAACCGGAGTATTTTGATCCAGAATTTTATCGGGGGAATTGACCCATGCCTGATCATTCGCCAAATTTGATTAACCTGCTCCGCTAAAACAGCCGCGGCATTTTTCTCAAACCAATTGGCATCTGTTTAGCGCGAAGGTCTTGGACGCCGCACCATGCACCGGCGATTATTTTCCCATCATTTCCAATTGTTGCCATACCCGGTTGATATAACGCTCGACATCGGCGCGACGGTTATCTATTCGTTGGGTCAGTTCGTCACCATTTTCAGATATGGCCAAGCTGATCATTCAACACGGGACTCCGCAGGCGCGTGAGTTTGAACTAAAACCTGGGGCAAATTTCTTTGGGCGCGGGGAGGCTAATGACTGCCAGATCGTTGACGCCTCGGTCTCCACCAATCACGCCCAGATCACCTTGGAAGGCAGCGCGATCCGCATCAAGGATCTGGGCTCCACCAACGGCACGTTCATCAACCAGGCGCCCGTCACCGAAGCAACCTTGCAACCGGGTCAGGCGCTGCGTCTGGGCGGTGTGCACATCGTTTTGAAAGCCGAGGCCGGGGCGGCCGCACCGCCGCCCGTGCCCTTCAATCTCGCCACCATAGCGACCCGCATCGATGATGGCGCCCCCGCCAGCGCTCCTCCCCCCGCCCCCGTCCCAGCCAGCGCCAACGCTGGCGGTGGCGTAAAGCCCGGTGGTGGCCTGAAGCTTTCCGGTCTGCGACATGCCGAGCCCGATTTGCCGCCCCCGCCTCCGATGCCGGTAACGGGCGCGGTCGCCGCCGTGGCCGGCGAGGTTGAACCGGTGGAGCCACCCCCGGGGAAAGTCGGTTGCAAATTTCATCCCAAAATCAGCGGCCAATGGTTGTGCCGGAAGTGCAACGACCTCTTTTGCCCGCTCTGCGTCATCAACAAGCCGGCCAGCGAAGGCAGCGTCCATGCCTGCCGCAAATGCGGCACGATCTGTGTGCCGGTAAAGATGAAGAAGATCGTGTCCAAGGAGAAACAGCTCGTGGCGTACGATGACCGGACTCTCCTGCTGCGCAGCCTGGGCTTTGGCTTTGGCGCGGCACTGCTGGGCGCGCTCATCTGGACGGGACTTTCCTGGTTGTTCGGCTTCGATGTGCCGTTCCTGTTCGGTCCGATGGTCGGCGCGCTCTGCGGTTACGCGGTCAAGGTTGGATGCCAGGATACACCTAGCCCGGTTTTCTCCACGATCGCTCTGGTGAATTGCGTCATCGGTTGCGTGCTGGGCAAGTTCGGCATGATTGCCATTACCCATCTGACGCTGAACACAAATACCACCTATATCACCGGTGGCCTCGGCCTCGGCATCGCGCTCTACACCGCCTGGAAAATTGGCGGGGCGGACTAATCACAAAGCCACGAATTTGAGAAGATCGGCGCGGCCTCATGCGGCTACGGCTGCTGGCCGCCACACAGGCACCCTGCTCAATATGTCCCGCGCTATTTCGCCTGGCAGGATTGCGTAAACCGGAAAAGGCAGCCCTAGGGATGCGGCTCCTTTTTGAATCGCTGCCACGATTTCCTCATGTGTATAGCGAGAAGAAAAATGATTAAGGATTAAATGCTTCGGCCCCGCCTCAGCCGCCATTTTTAAGACATCGGGTAGGAAACTATGTTGATGACGATCTTCCCGGTCACCGGTGCCTTTGGCATCCAAAAACGTGGCCTCGTGGATCAATATTTCGCAGCCAGACCACGTTGTCGGCGCCGCCACATCCGTATCACCGGAATAACCAAGTACCCGCTCCTCCCCAACCTGCATCAAATAATCCTTCCCTTGCTGCTGTGCCAGTTCGGCCAGCTGGCCTTGCGGCATTCCGGCAAACTCTGGTTTCAATTTGCGCGTTTGTCGGGCGACGATGTAACCAATGCTCTTCACCTGACCTGGTTTATCATGAAAATGCCCGTTGGCGATGACCTCCAATTTATAGTTCCCGGCCAAATCCCGCCGGTCACCCGGCTTGACCGGCGACCAGGTGACTTGTTCGCCACGGCCCGGGTCGAAATCCCGGCAGAATTTCGCCAGGGCTGGAAACGATCCGCAATCCGCCGGATAAAAAATCTCCGGCACCCCATCTTGGGCATTGAGTTGCTGTAATTGCAGTATCCCCGTGAGGTGGTCCCGGTCTGGGTGTGTCACGGCTACTTTCTTCACCTTCCGTGACTTCTGTAAAAGCCCGGCGCAAACGCCGTCACCTGCGTCCAGCAACAACCCCAATTGCTCGACAAAAATCCAGGTGGAAAATAGCGCCGTCGAATATCCGGTTATTGTGTATCTATCGCCCATGCGGAAGATGCTGGGCAACCCTTCGAATACCATCAAGGAAAACTTGGGGCAAATACGCATGCTCCGTCATTGGCTCGGCAAGTATCATTTTTCTCAAATCAATTGGCATTTGTTGGGCGCGAATAGCTTGGACGTAAAGCGGCCAGGCGGCGATTATTCCCCCATCATGCCACGTAACTGCTTAACCGCCCTGGCGGTTTTGTTTCTAGGCGCAGTCCAACTGCTCGCTGCGGAATCGGTATCCCCCAAGCTCTGGTACCAACAGCCCGCGGAAAAATGGACGGACGCCCTGCCCGTCGGCAACGGCCGCCTCGGCGCGATGGTCTTCGGCGGCATCTTCGATGAGCGCATCCAGTTCAACGAAGACACCCTGTGGAAAGGCAGCCCCCACGATTACGTCCGTGCCGGTGCTGGCGATTCACTCGCTGAAATCCGTCGCCTGCTCGCCGCCGGCCAGACCAAGGAAGCATCCGCGCTGGCCCGGACCAATTTTCTGAGCGACCCCATCCGCCAGAAGGCCTACCAGCCCTTCGGCGACCTGCATCTGCATTTTCCAGGACAAGGCGAAGTGACCGATTACCGCCGCGAACTGGACTTGGATACCGCCATCGCCACCACCACCTTTCAACTGGACGGTGTGAAATATAAGCGCGAAATATTTGCCAGCTATCCGGACCAGGCCATCGTCCTGCACATCACGGCGGACAAACCCGGGCAGATCAGTTTCACCTTAAAGATGGACAGCCCGCATACGAATTCACAAACGGCAGCCACGGCACCAGACTGTTTGTCATTGACCGGACAGGTTGAAACCGGCGGGTTAAAGTTTGAATCGTGCGTTCGGCTCGTGGCTGAAGGTGGAACGATCACGACCACAGGGAATATGTTTGCCATCGATAAGGCCAATTCAGCCACCATCATTTTAGTCGCCGCCACCAGCTTCAAAAATTTTCAAGACATCAGCGCCGATCCTGCAAAACATTGCGCGGCGGACCTGAAAGCCATCGCCAAAAAAGATTACCCCGCCCTGCTCGCCACGCATCTCGCCGATTACCAAAAAATATTTGGTCGCGTCTCACTTGATCTCGGCCACACCGATGCCGCCAACCTGCCCACCGATGAACGCCTGAAAAAGATCCACACCGCCGGCATCGAGACCGACCCGGCGCTGGCAGCGCTGCATTTCCAATATGGCCGCTACCTCCTCATCGCCAGCAGCCGCCCCGGTGGTCAGCCGGCGAATCTGCAGGGCCTGTGGAACGAGGAATTGAATCCGCCGTGGGAAAGCAAATGGACACTGAACATCAATTGCGAGATGAACTACTGGCCGGCCGAACTCTGCAATTTGAGCGAGTGCACCGGCCCTTTGTTCGACATGATCGATGACCTCGCCGTCAGCGGCGCGCGCACTGCCAAAAAACAATACGGCGCGCACGGCTGGGTCGTGCACCACAATACCGACCTCTGGCGCGGCACCGCGCCCATCAATAATATCGACGGCATCTGGCCGACCGGCGGCGCGTGGCTCTGCTACCATCTGTGGGAACATTATCTCTTCACAGGCGACAAAAAATTCCTCGCCCATGCCTATCCCGTGATGAAATCCGCCTCGCAGTTCTTCATGGATACCATGGTCAAGGACCCCAAGACCGGCTGGCTCGTCACCTCGCCCTCATTCTCGCCCGAGGAAGGCGGCCTCTGCATCGGCCCCACGATGGACCACCAGCTCATCCGCGCGCTGATGGATGCCACGCTGGCATCGTCCGAGATTCTGGGCACGGATAAAAAATTCGCCGCGCAGCTCGCGGCTGTGCGCCGCCAGGTCGCACCGGACCAGATCGGCAAACACGGCCAATTGCAGGAATGGCTGGAGGATGTGGATGTGCCGAACAACAATCATCGCCACATGTCGCCGCTGTTCGCCCTGTACCCCGGCGCGGAGATCACCCCCGCGAAAACCAATCTCTTTGCCGCCGCCAGGGTCCTCCTCGGCTGGCGCGGGGACGGCAGCACGGGCTGGAGTTATGCCTGGCGCATCCCGCTCTGGGCGCGCGTGGGCGACGGCGATTTTGCGTTGCGCCAGTTCAACGGCCTCCTGCAAAAACGCACCCTGCCCAATCTCTTCGACCTCTGCGGCCCGTTTCAGATCGATGGCAATTTTGGCGCGTGCGCCGGGGTCGCAGAAATGCTGCTCCAAAGCCAGCAGACGGAGGCCGGCCGGCCCGATACACGCATCATCGAACTGCTGCCCGCCCTGCCCAAGGCCTGGCCGGATGGTTCCGTGACCGGCCTCTGCGCGCGCGGCGGCTTTGAGGTGGACATCGCCTGGCAGGACGGCAAATTGACCCGCGCCGTCATCCGCTCCAAACTGGGCAACCCCTGCATCGTGCGCTGCGCTGGAAAAGAAATTGCATTATATCCCGGCAAAGGCGCGCGAGTGGCGTTGGATTCACAGCTGTCTGTCGTTTCCATCCGGTGATTCAATAAGCTGCATGGCTGTTTCAAGTGTCATCTTAGGTTCCCGCGAACGCGCCAGCGTCTTGGAGTGCGGCAGCCCTCTGCCGCTTTTCCATCGCATGCCTGCCGCTGTCTCCGGCGCTACAGCCCCGCCAATTTTAAATATGCTTCAACTGCTGTCCCCCCTCCCGGCCTGCTGCGCCGTAGCGCAGCGTAGGCGGACGGGAGATGGCCGGGGTGAGATTTCCCCGGAACAGTCGCGCATTGCACCCATGAACCAAAACGCGATGTTTTTGCCCGGACGCGGCAACAGTTTCCCCCTCTCCCCGGGGGTGAGGGCGGGCGTAAAACCAATTATTCCGGCCGCTTTCATCCGTGCTGTGCCTTGTGATTACACCCATTTGACACACCCGGTTCAGGGCGGGGAAGAACATGTCGCTGTTCTGGCGGCAACGATTTATAGATACACCCCATGAAAACCATCTTGTCATTTCTCCTGCTGGCCTGCCTGGCCACGGCTCCGGGAACTTTCGCCGCCACCGAACACTGGCAAAGCCCCGTCACCAGCAACACGCTTGAACTGAAGATCGTCGAGCCGATGCAGTCGCCGACCAATGCCCCGGTCATCATCTACCTGAAAAATCTCGCCGCGCCGCGCATCGGCACCGAGAGCGACCAGTCCATCCTCCAAGATTTCCATGCAGCGGGTTATCTGGTCGCCACGCTCGACTACGCCAAAAATCCCCGCGCCTGCGCGCCGTTCATCAACCGGGACCTCGGCAAACTCCGGGACGACATCCGTGCCAAAAAACTGCTCGCGTCATTCCAGCCCGATACCGCGCACATCTTCATCGTCCCCGCCGGTTGCCGCTTGAAACGTGACGTGCTTTACGATGACGACAAAAACCGCCCGTTGTCGCTCGACATCATTTATCCGTCACAGCCCAAGCAGCCCGTCGGCGCCATCATAGAGTTCTCTTGCGACAACGTGAACCGCATGGGCAACACCTCGCTCTCCATCTGCAGCGACACCATCCTCGACGCCGCGGCCACGGAAGGCTTTGCCGTATCGATGGCCGACCATCCCGTCGCGCCGCCCTACAAGGGCCTGGATGCCATGCCCGCCTGCGCCTTGCGCATCAAGGCGGCCGTCCGCACGTTGCGGGTGGAAGGTGAGAAGCTCGGTTTGAATGGAAAGATTGTGCCCGTCGGATTCTCGCGCGGCAGCGGGATGGCACTGATGCTGGTCACCACGAAAGGCATGACCGAATTTGAAGATCACGGGGAAAACACCGGCGTCAGCAGCACGGTGCAGGGCGCGGTCGTGATGTCCGGGCGCTTCACCTACCTCGACCTGTTGCCGGACGACCATATGATTCCGCGCTACAATCAGGTCTGGGGGCCGCGCACGAACAACCTTGAAGTCTGGCGACAGCATGGCGCGCTGGATTACCTGACCAACGCCACCACCCCGCTCTTCCTCACGATCAATTGCTCGGAAGCACCCGACGCGCTGCACCAGATGACCGTCCTCCGCCAACGCCTCGCCGAACTGGGCAGCGACGACATCTTCATGATGGACCGCGAACCCCGCGGCCACAAAGTCACGCTCGACCCGCAGATCCTTGATGCGATGAATGCTTACTTAAAGCATCAATTGAACTGAAAGTCGTCAAAATCGTCCGGAAATGGGTTGCAGGTGGCTTCAGGCGGCGGATACTTCCATCAGGAAGCGAAAGGACCCTTATGCCGATGAAACTAGAGCGTTTGAAGAAATACTGTAGCCGTTTGGAGCGAGGATTTTTGGGTTTTGGCGAGGCTTCGGCGAAGGAGCAGGTTCAAAAGGACCCTGTGACTGAGGCGAAACGAAGCCAAAGCCCAAAAAGACCGCCATCTCTTCCCCCACAGCCAAACGGCTACAGTATTTCTGAAAATGCTCTAAATCATCCCGCGCTGGTGGAACTCCTTCAACGCGCCTATTCCGCCGAAAAGGCCGCCGCGTTCGCCTACATCGGCCATGCGGCATCTCTGAAGAAACCCGCGGACAAGGCGGCCGTGAAACAGATCGAGGATGACGAATGGGGCCATCGCCGGAACGTGCTTGCCATCATGCGGCAATACGACATTCCCATCCGCCGTTTTTACGAGCTCAAATTCCACGTCATCGGTCGCTGCATCTCCGCGAGCTGCCATGTCATCGGCTGGTTCATGCCCTATTTTTTCGCCGGCAAGCTGGAGAGCGGCAATGTCTGCGAATATTTCGTGATGATGAAATATTTCCACGCCCTCGGCATCCGCGAGCACGACACCATCCTCTACGAGATGGGCATCAAGGAAAAAGAACACGAGGTCTATTTCCTGGAGCAGATCAAAAACAGCCGCTGGCTCCCGTATTTTGAAAAAGTCTTTTCGTGGGGCAAAAACACCACCGCCAACGACGTGGACATGGCCAACAAGCTGCCGGTGGAGGCCTCCACCCAATATTGCAAAACCTTCAAGGCTCACGAAGTCGAGGAAGCGAATCGAAAAGCGCTGTCGGGCGGGTGATGGGTTGCGTTATCGTTTAGCCCCTTGTCACTCATTCCGGACGTGCTACTATTCTTGCATAAGGAATTGGAAAGCCGTTCGCCATGAGACTCGCACTATCCATTTGTATTGCCGTCGCCCCATTATTTTTCACCGGCTGCCAAAGCCCCGAATGTAGCGCCTGTGCCCCGGCGGCGACAACCATTTTCACTCTCACTCCCGCCGTCGCCAGCGTGCCCGCCACCAATTCCATTCCGCCGCGCGAAAAAGATCCCGGTTTACGTCGCTCCACTTACACACCCCGCGTTTATCCGGTGGATGACCGCGGATTCTCGCCCGTGGACAAGGCGCTCGCCAAAGCCTACGCCCGCGAAGACATGGTCACCAACGACGACGAGGGTTCGCTCAATCCGTACGTCCTTAAAGTCATCTCCGGCTATCCGCTGGATGGTACGTATCAATATCATTGCAGTTGGAAGCCTTGGGAATACGACATCTACAACGGCGTGACGCAGGACCAATGGTATCGCGGCATGGTCGTGGCCAAGGCGTATCCCGACGGCTCGCGCTGCAGCTACTGCTGCGGCTTCACCTTCGAGGTGTTCATCCGCGCGATGAAGCTGCGCAACATCCAGAACGGCCTTGAGCCGGATGATTTCAACGGCATGACGTTCAACGACCTCTTCAACGCGCTGCAATTCTGGTACATCGAGGGCAAGGGCGATTCCGAAGCGCGCGCCGTGACGAGCTACGGCCTGGGCAGCAGCATCACGAATTTTGACGAGGCGCGTCCCGGTGATTTCCTGAGCTACAGCACCACCCCCTCCGGCGGCCACGCGGTCATCTTCCTGAGTTGGATACGTGACAGCGAGACCGATACCAACAAGATCACCGGTTTCAAATATTTCTCCTCCAACCTTTCCGGCAACGGTCTGGGCTACGCGCAGACGCATTTCAGCGATTCCACCCAGAACGGCCACGGCGTGCTGCGCAACTACGTGAACATCGCCCACGTCGGCGCCATCAAGGATTACAAGCCCTTCAATCGCGCTGAAATCCCCGCACGCAACGCCTACGCCCCGACGCAGCCCACACGCGTCATTTACGTCCCCGCGCCGGCGAAGTAAGCTTCCGCATAATGATTGCTCCGGATATCCGGTTCATGCGCCTGGCTTTGCGGTTGGCAAGGCGCGGCTACGGCACGACCTCACCCAACCCGATGGTCGGCGCGGTGCTGGTCAAAGCCGGCCAGATCATCGGGCGCGGCTGGCATCGGAAGGCCGGTGGGCCGCACGCCGAGATCGGGGCGCTGCTGGACACAAAGAAGCGCGGCCACAATCCCAGGGGAGCGACCATTTACGTCACGCTCGAACCCTGCTGCACGCACGGCCGCACACCGCCCTGCACGGACGCACTCATCGCCGCTGGAATCAAGCGCGTGGTGATCGGAGCCACGGATCCAAATCCGCAACACGCGGGCAAAGGATTCAAGATTTTAAAACGCGCGGGCATCAAGGTGGTTCACGGCATCCTGGCCGATGAATGCACTCGGCTAAACGAGGCATTCAACCATTGGATCGTCCACCGCACCCCGCTTGTCACCGTGAAGGCGGCGATGACCTTGGACGGCAAGATCGCCACCGCGAGCGGTGAATCCAAATGGATCACCGGCGAAAAAGCCCGCGCCTTCGGCATGAAACTGCGTCAGGGCAGCGACGCCATCCTGGTCGGAGTGAACACGGTGCTGGCGGATGATCCATCACTGACTGTGCGCGTCGGCTCCAAGTCTGCCCCTCCAAAACTGCGGCGCATCGTGCTGGATTCTCTGGCACGGACACCCATAAGCGCAAAAGTCATAAGCGATGACTTTGCCGGACTGACTACGATCGTGGTCAGCCAGCGCGCCCCCAAAGCGCGGGTAGCGGCATTGAGCAAGCACGTGAATGTCTGGGTCGCCCCGGCGGCAAATCCAAAACTGGATTTGCGGTGGTTGTTGAAAAAACTCGGCGCGGAAAACGTGACCAGCCTGTTGGTTGAAGGCGGCGGCGAGGTGAACGGCTCATTTCTGCTGGGCGGTTTCGCACAGCGCGTAGCCTTCTTTTATGCGCCCAAGATTCTCGGCGGACGCGACTCACGGAAAGGCGTGGCTGGCGACGGCGCAAAAAGCCTGGGCGATGTCATCCAACTCCGTGAAGTCGAGTGGCGAAAATTGGGCGCCGATCTATTGCTGACGGCGAACGTTAGTTAAACGCGGCTAGACGGGACCCTGCTTCGCACTTAAAATTCCATCATGTTTACAGGCATTGTCGAAGAAGCCGGCGTGGTTGCGGCCATCAAGCCGACCAGCAAATCCATCGCTCTCACGGTACGCACGGGAGCGCTGGCCCGCGGCATCAAGCTGGGCGCAAGCGTGGCAGTGAACGGCTGCTGCCTGACGGTCGTAAAAATCTCAAAGCGCGGCAAATCCACGCTGCTCCAGTTCGATGTGCTGCAAGAAAGCTGGCGGCGGACAAACCTGCAATTCGCCAAGCCGGGCTCCGTCGTAAACCTGGAACGCCCGTTGCGCGCCGATGGCGAACTGGGCGGGCATTTCGTCACCGGCCATGTCGATGGCGTCGGTAAGATCATCCGCTGGGAAAAATCCGGCGCGGACCATGTGCTCGAGATCGCCGCACCGCCCGAAGTGATGCGCTACGTCATCTTCAAGGGTTCGATTGCCGTGGACGGCATCAGCCTCACCGTCGCCGGCGTGACCAAAACAAGTTTCCGGCTCTGGATCATCCCGCATACGTTCGAAGTCACGACCCTGCGCGAACGCAAGGTGGGCGATGCCGTGAATCTGGAGGCGGACATGCTCGGCAAATATGCGGAAAAATTTCTCGCCGCAGGAACCCGGTCTCGCAAACGCTGATACGGATTTCCCCTACTGGCTGCGCCCCGGAATGAAGGCATATTCGATCCGCAGTGTGCGACGCGGGCCGTTATCCATCGGCACTTCCATTGGTTTCAATTGCACGTCGCCGGGGTTCAGGCCGCTGACGTGGCCCACGTAGTCGAGAAACCTTTCGCGGGCCTGCGGGAATCCCTCATGCTCTTCCAGAATGATGAGCTTGTCCTCGCCCGGGGCGGGCGGTACCGCCACAAGTTCGGGCACGATCACCCGGCTGGATTGAAACTGCATCCTCATGTTGCCGCCCGAAAAAAATCCGTCGGTGATGATGACCCCTTTTTGAAAGCCGGCCTCGCGCAGTCCGGCCGCCAGGGCCGCGTGCGGAAAGTTCAGGTTGTGAGCGCGATGAAACCGATTCGCACCCACCACAAGGAGATTGATCGCACCAAGCACGAATACCGCGCTGGCGCCTGCAAGCACCAGCAGATATCTGCCCCGCCCCGCCTCCAAGGCCGGACGCACACGGGCGACCAGCAGGATGGGAAAAGCAAACAGCAATGGCTCCAGCCAGCGATCGCGCACCTGCGTCGCCCGAAACAACACCACAAGCAACAATGCCAGCAACAGCCCGAACACCAGGGCCCGCTGGAGAAGTACAATTCGGTTATCCTTTTCTGGATGCGAGACGTCAGCCAATTTTGTTTTAAGTCCGACCAGCAGCAAAGGGAGAAAAATCAAAAAGGGAACACCCAGGAATTTGAGGACTGCAATTCCAAAGCCCAAGCCGGCATGGAAGTAAACGACCAGCCCGGTGGCAGCTTCCATGTGAAATTTTTCCGATTGCGACAGCGCCTCGGCCTGGTTGAAGAGCAGCCAGTGCAAATGCGGCGCGGTGACCAGCAGGAAGACACCGGCGGCGAGCCATATTTTCCGGTTCATGACCACAGCGCGCAGACGGGGAATGGTCAGGGCCGCCACCAGCAAACCCAAGGTCAGAAAAATATTGTCGTACTTGGACATCATGCCAAACCCGGCCAGCGCGCCGAACCAGGCATAATATCCCGGCCGTGGATTTCTCAAGAGACGTACAAAGACCAGAAGCATCGCAGCAGAACAAAGAGTCGCCAAAATGAGATGCGACTGGTCGCGCTGCGATTCCCAGACGACATGCGGCAGCAGCAGCAGCGAAGCCGCGGCGATCACCGCCAGCCGGTCGCGGGAAAAAATTTCCCGCGCGGCCAGATACGTGAACAGATAAATGCCCCACAGCAAGGTGTTCTTCAGCAAGCTGAGGGCGAAAACATTGATACCGAGGACTGAAAAAAGAGCGTGTTGTATCCAATCGTAAAGCGGCGGCTGCGAACCATAGCCCCAGCGCCAGTCCTGGGTCAGGATCAATTGTTCGGCTTCATCCAGTTGCAGATTATGGGAGACCAGCGTGCGGGTCACGATGTGCAGGCCAAAATAGAGGCCCATGCCGGCAAGAAAGAAGGTTCCGATCCTGGTCCTGGCAGCGCATGTTTCCGGAGCATGGCCGCCCTGCCGAGCCGGCTGTTTGATTGCGCTGGAATCCATAGACACGCGGGATTTTTGGAGAAGTTACCGCGTGATTCAATGATTATCTGCCGGCCGGTACGTTTTCACGGTTGACGTGCGCGAGTTCCACGTTTCAAATCCGCGCATGACATTTCGCGCCGCCTGGAAACTTTGCTGGTTTTTGCTTGAAGTTGTCATCGTGTCCATCGATTACGTTTTCACGACCGCATTTGTGGCAAAAGATTCCAAGCGTCGCGCTCGCGCTGCCTGGCTTCAACGCGCCGCCAGGCGGCATATTAAAATCTATAGTTGTGATTACCGTTCCATCGGGCCGGTACCGAAGAGCGGCCTGCTCGTCTCGAACCATCTGAGCTATCTCGACATCCTGGTCATTGCCTCCATCACCCCGGCGGTCTTCGTTCCCAAATCGGAGATACGCCGCTGGCCGATCATCGGCTGGCTGACGACCATCGCCGGGACCGTATATATCGTCCGGGAGCGGCGCACCCATGTCGGCGCGGTGAACAAGGAGATCGAATCCGCGCTGGCGGATGGCGTGCTGGTGGTCGTTTTTCCCGAGGGCACGAGCACGAATGGTACGGAGGTATTGCCATTCCGTTCGCCATTGCTGGAACCCGTGACCCACGGCAACCATCCCATCGCCACCGGCCATCTGACCTATGAATTGGAAGGCGGCAACTGGCATAACGAGGTCTGCTACTGGGGCGACCACACTTTTTTCCCACACGCGGTGAACTTGTTGAGCAAACATCACGTCCACGCAACGATGCGTTTCGGAACCTTTCAACGCACGACGGATGATCGGAAGGAACTGGCGCAGCAACTGCGCGAAGCGGTCATAAAATTGCAGCCGGAAAACTAAAAAAGCCTCACCACTTCACCGGCACCGTCAACTTCTTGTTGAAACGGTTGAAATAATGCAGTTGCTTCTGCTGCGCGCCGTATTCGTGAACGAGCTTGGTGATCTTCACGTCGTAACAACAATACTCGGCGATTTCAACGAGTTTGCCCTCCTTGAACCAACGGATGGCCTGCAACCCTTCTGCCGTTTTTTCCACATCGAAAGTGGCCGTGGCGATGGAATCGAGTGACAACCGGTGACCGAGCGTTTCACTGAGCACCACGAGCATGTCGAGCGTCGGCAACTGGGTCAGGTCGAACGCCGTATAGCCGTGCAGCACCTCATAATCGAAGCGCAGATTATTGAAACCGACCACCAGATCGGCGCGTTGCAGTTCGGTGATGAGATCGTTGACCTGTTTTTCCCCGTAGATTTTGTAGTCGTTCGTGGCCGTGCTGTAGGTCACGCCGATACTCATGCCCATCTTGGAAATATTGCCCCATCCACCGACTTCATCGGCGGACTTCTGCGTTTCCAGGTCGAAATAAACTATGTTCTTTGCCACAGCGCATAAATTTACGATTTACGAATCACGGTTTACGAGCTTTTTTGCGATTCAGATCACCGCAATTTTGGACTTTGAACTTTGGGCTTTGGAACTATATTCCGGACATGGCTCTGACCCCTTCTACCATGCTGCCCCTCGGCACAACGGCACCTGATTTCAGACTGCCGGATACCAACGGCAAAACCGTCTCGCTCGCCGATTTCAAGGACAAGGCCGCGCTGGTTGTCATCTTCATGTGCAATCATTGCCCCTATGTCGTCCACATCCGCCCCGGGCTGGCGCAGTTCGCGCACGACTATGCGGCGAAAAGCGTCGGGATTGCCGGCATCAGCTCGAACGACGTGAAGAATTATCCCGCCGACAGTCCGGCCAAAATGAAGGATGAAGCGAAGAACGCCGGCTATACTTTTCCGTACCTCTACGACGAGACCCAGGCGGTTGCCAAGGCCTATCGGGCCGCGTGTACGCCGGATATTTTCCTGTTCGACCGCGGCCGCCGGCTCGTCTATCGCGGGCAATTTGACGCGAGCCGCCCCGGCAACGGCATTCCCGTGACCGGCAAGGATTTACGCGCCGCCGTCGAGGCGGTGCTGGCCGGCAAACCGACATCTGAGATGCAGGTTCCCAGCATGGGCTGCAATATCAAATGGAAGGCCGGGAATGAACCTGACTATTTTTGATCAACGATTCCTGATTTACGCGCCGCACTGACGGCAGCGGAGCGTGTAAATCCAATCCGGTCATTTGATCTGCCATGACTGCCTTTGCCTTCCCCAACCTTGAAGGCGGGGCCATCGACCCCGCCCCCCCTCCGGTCGGCAAAAAAATAATTCAAAGGATTTCGCCGGCAGGTTTGTCAGAACCTGTAAAACCAAGCCGCATGGCCGAAGCCGACGCAGAACTAGTAGCGCGCTGTCAGACTGGCGACCCGGCGGCTTTTGAAGAGCTGGTCCGCCAGCACCAACGCATGATCCATTCGCTGACATACCGGATGACCGGGTCCCTGGCCGATGCCGAGGACCTTGCCCAGGAGGCCTTCCTGCGTGCCTTCGAGCAGATCGGCTCCTTTCGCGGCACCGCGCAATTTTCCACCTGGCTCTACCGTGTTGCCATCAATACCTGCCTGAACTGGAAACAAAGTGAAGCCCGCCGTTTCCGGCTCTACGCCCGAGCCGCCGAGGAACTCTCCGTCCATGCCGGCGGCGGATCTGCGCCCGACCCGCAGGCTGATGAAGTGCAGGCAGCGCTCCTGAAACTGCCCGCCAAGCAACGCGCAGCCATCGTGCTGACGATCTATGATGGCTTGAACCACGCCGAAGCCGCCCGGTTGCTGGGTTGCTCGGAAACCACCGTCTCGTGGCGGTTGTTCGCCGCCAAACGCAAATTGAAACAACTTCTGACCGCCCGTCGTGAGGCAGCGCACACGATGCTCCGGGTTGAAGTCCCGCCGCAACCATGAACGATTCCGAACTCGAATCCCGTTTGCGCAGCGTTCCCGTGCCGGAGCGGTCGGAGGAGTATTGGAACGATTTCCCGGTGCAATTGCGGCTCAAATCGTACCGCCGCCATCCCCAGTTGGAACCCGATAGCCCCTGGCCGCCGCGTTACGCCTGGGTAGGCGGTCTGGCGCTGGCCCTGGTCTTGGTGTTTGTCTCCATCCAGTTCCACGTGTTGCCGAAAACCTCCGCCGCCATCACCCGGCACGAACAACATCTCCGTGCCCAGATGGGGCAGATTGAATTCGGCATGCAACTGCTCATTTTCAACCCGCACGGCATGACCAACGTGGTGAACGAACCTAACTGATCGATTTATGGCGACCTTGAAACATCCGCCGGCGGAACCCGCCGCCCCTGAAAATTCCGCACCCGCCGTGCTGGAAAATCTGGTCCGGCTCGCCGAACGCGCCGGCGCGAGTGACATCCATCTGCAGATGCGCGGCAAATCCGCCGAGGTGGGCTTTCGCCTCGACGGCATCATCACACCGGGACGCGAGTTGCCCGTTGAAATCGCCGAACGCGTCTTTGGCCGCATCAAATTTCTCGCCCGGCTCAAGACCTATCAGGAAACGCTGCCGCAGGACGGGCGTATTTCCCGCGATGAACTGAAAAGCAGTAACGACATCCGCGTCGCCACTTATCCGACGGTGACGGGCGAAAAAATTGTCCTGCGCCTGTTCAACATGGAAACCGCCAAAGTGCTCGGCGAGCTGTCCCTGCCGACGGTGACGAATGTTGAGCTGGAACATTTTCTCCGCCAGACCAGCGGCCTGCTCCTGCTCACCGGCCCGGCGGGCAGCGGCAAAACCACCACGATTTATGCCTGCCTGCGGCATCTGGCCGAACAGGGTGGACGCCATATCATCACGGTCGAGGATCCGGTGGAGCAGATCATTCCTGGCACGATGCAGACCGAGGTGAACGATGCCATCGGGCTGGATTTCGCCCGCGCCGCGCGCCACCTGCTCCGGCAGGACCCGCAAGTGCTGATCCTGGGCGAAATCCGTGACGAAGCCACCGCGCAACTTGCCATCCGCGCCGGGCTCACGGGTCATCTGGTCATTTCCACGCTGCACGCCGGTTCTTGCAAAGGCGTTTTCGAGCGGCTGTTGACGATGTGCCCGGATCATTCCGCTGTCGCCAGCGCGGTTGAACTGGTTTTGAACCAGCGGCTCATCCGCAAAGTTTGTTCCGCTTGTGAAGGCGGCGGTTGCGAAACCTGCCTGCACACCGGCTATCAGGGCCGGGTGCCCCTGGTGGAGTGGCTGCGCGTGAATGGATCGGTGCGGGAACAGATCCGCCAACGCGAATTATCGACGATCATACCCGCACAAACCCTCGAAGTTTCGGCACGCCTGCTGGTGAACCAGGGGGTGACGAACGAAATCGAGTTCAAACGGATTTTTGGCCTATGAAACACGACGAATTTGCCTTCTTCAACCAGCAGCTCGCGGCGATGCTGCGCGACGGCATCCCGCTTGAGGGCGCGCTGCGCCGGCTCTGCCAGGAAATGCAGCAGGGCACGCTGCGCGATGAATTGCAGACGCTGGAAGGTGACCTCGCCAAAGGCGTGCCAATGGCCGAAGCCCTCGCGCCGCGCCGGTTGCCGGAACTTTACAAACGCATGATCGTGGTTGGCGTGAAGGGCGGCGACTTGCCCGGCGCGCTGACGATGCTCGCCGATTATTTCCAGCGCCAAAACCAAGTCTGGACGCGACTGCGGAGCATGATGACCTACCCGATCATCGTGATGTTTGTCGCCTTCGTGATCTCGCTGCTGCTGGCTTTCATGTGGACATGCGTCATCGGACCTTCCTTCAAGGACATGTTTGGCGGCATGGGCATCCGCATGCCCGGGGCCACCATCTTCGCCTTTGAGACCTTGAATGCCATCTGGGCCTTCCCCGTGGCGCTGGGCATTTTGTTCACCGTGATGCTGATGGCCCTGGCCATGCCGACCATCCGTGGAAAATATCTGCTGCGCCTGCCCGCCTTCAAGGAAGCCACCGTGGCGCGCATCGCCTCCTCCATCAACCTGCTTTTGAAAAATGGGGTGAACCTGCCGGATGCCGTGGGTCTGGCCGGGAAACTTGAGACTAACCCGGGCATCGTGGATGATCTGAAAAAGTGGGAACGCAACCTGGCTGCGGGCACGGCCAGGTTTTCCGAGGTTGCGGCCGGCAACAAGGTGATTCCGCCCATGTTCACCTGGATCGTCGCTGGCGCGGGGGAAAATCTGGCGGAAGGCTTCAAGCGCGCGGCGGAAGTCTACCATTCACGCGCCCTGTACCGCACGGAAGTCGCCCTGTTTTCAGTCCTGCCGGTGGCGTCGCTGTTCCTCGGCGCGGTGGTCATCTCGCAGGCATTCCTGGTCATCAGCATGTTTTTGCCGCTGATCGCCATGATCAACAATTTGAGCGGCAGTTAACCGCATTAAGCATCCGATGATGAATTTTGCACAATCTTTATTCGCCTGCATTTGCTACGGGATATTCATCCTGCTGCCGGGCGGGGCGTTTTCCGTGCTGTTGCATTTTTTACTCTCGCTGCCCATGCAACGACGCGACCGGGCGCGATTTTTCCTGGACCTGCTGGAAACGGCGCTGGAGCGCGGGCAGACCATCGAACAGGTGATCCTTTCCGCCGCCGAAACCCGCGACCGCGTGATGGGCATGCGTTTTTACATGGTCGCCGCATACATCGAGGACGGCGCGCGCCTCGGCGAGGCGCTGGAAAAGGTTCCCAATTTCCTGCCGCCGCAGGTCAATGCCATGTTGCGCGCGGGCGAAAAATTGGGCGACCTGAAAAAGGTCCTGCCGGCCTGTCGCGAAGTCCTGCGCGTGGCACCCGATACCGTCCGCACCACAACCCATTACATGGTGGCGATCCTGCTGATCTTTGCGCCCATCGCCATCTGGTTGATTTCCCTGCTGATGATCTTCGTCGTGCCCAAGTTCAAGGATGTGGCCGCCGGCTCGGGGGTCCAGTCCTGGCCGTTGTCCAACTTTGTCTTTGCCATCGCACCCCAGCTTGTGATGTTCGAAGCGACCCTGTTTCTTGCCCTGGCGGCCGTGGCAACGTTTTACATCGGCGGACCGGGACTGGTGCGCTGGTTCCAATTCCGCAGCGTGCCGGTCGTGGACTGGATCGCCTGGCGCATTCCATGGAAGCATAAAAAATTACTGCGCGCCTTTTCGGCGATGCTGGCCGTGCTGCTTGATGGCGGCGTGCCGGAAGCTGAAGCCATCCGGCTGGCGGGGGAATGCACCGCCAACGAAATCTGCCGCAGCCGCACCCGGCGCGTCCTGGCTGCCCTGGCCGGCGGCACAAAGCTCGATGACGCCGTCCGCACATTCGACGACACCGGCGAATTTCACTGGCGGCTCACCAATGCCATCCACGCGCGCGGCGGATTCATGGAAGCATTGCGCGGCTGGCATGAGGCGCTGGATGCCAAGGCGTTCCAGCAGGAGGAAACCACCACGCATGCCGTCACCAGCGGCCTGGTGCTGCTGAACGGCCTGGTGGTCGCGCTCATCGCCACCGCCATGTTTGGCATGCTGGTGATGATCTTGAAATCCACGCTCGCTGCGACATGAAAACAGGAATCTCACAATTTTCCGGCCCGAAACAGGCTTCACGCCATGGTTTTTTGATGCTCGATCTGATCGTGGGCCTCGCGATCCTGAGCATCGCCGTCATGCCGCTGGGATTCTCCTTCGTGCGCGAGCGGCAGGCACTACGCGTTGAATACTGCCGCAGCGTAATCAACGAGATCGTGGACGGCGAAATGGAAATCTTCGCGGCCGGCGCGGCCCGGAACCTCCCCGACGGCCCGCAAAATCTCAACGTGTCATCGCGTGCCACCGACAAGCTCCCGCCGGGGCATTTTCAACTGACCAAAACCGGAAACCATCTGCGCCTCGAATGGACACCCGATGAAAAATGCGGGATCGGCACCATTGTCCGCGAAACCACGCTTAAATGAAACTGCGACCAAACATTCCCGCCAGCCGCCGCCGATCCGGCATGTCGCTCATCGAATGCCTCGTCTACATAGCGGTGTTCGCCATCCTGCTGGGCATCGGCACGGCGTCGTTTTTGTTGTGCTGGGACCACACGCGGGCGACGATATTCACGGCGAGCGAGGTCGAGTCCGCCCTGCGCGCGGGCGAGTGCTGGCGGGCGGATGTGCGGGCGGCGACGGGCAAAATTTCCATCGAAACCGCCGGGACGGACGAGACCGTGAAGATACCTTCGGGCGGAAACGAAATTGTCTACCGACTGGCCGGTGGCGAGTTGCAACGGGAAACCTCCCCGCAAACCGGCAAACGGCTGTTGCTGGCGCACGTGAAAACATCCGCTATGAAAACCGAAGTGCGCAACGGCGTGAACGCCTGGCGCTGGGATGTGGAGCTGACGCCCCGCCGGAAGGATGCGCACCTCCCGCTGCTCTTCACTTTTGAGGCGGCGCAAACCAAGCCATGAGAATTCAACCCACACATCCCGGCCGGCCAAACGAACAGGGCATGGTCACCCTTATCTTCATTACGCTGCTATGCATCATGATGATCCTGGTAATGGCGGAAAGCCGCTCGCTGTACCACCTGAACCGCGAGGTGAAATTCATGGAGCAACAACAGGTCAAACGGCTGAACGGTTCGCAGACCAACACGGTTGCGACCACAACCTCTGAAATAAAATGAAACCAGCCCCGACCGCTGCGGCCATCAAGCTAAAGATGCTTCAAGAGTCGATGCAATGCCTGACCTTGGGCCTGCTTTCGTTCATCCCGGTATTGGGATTTCCATTTGCCATCGCGACACTTTGGATTTCGGGCCAGGTGCGCACCCGGGAAAAA
>Ga0105238_10001834_pt1 | contig 21289 bp, 16 predicted proteins | sample KBSC34metaG_FD_81526 | JGI IMG/M metagenome (GOLD analysis project Ga0105238, IMG submission 81526) | Corn rhizosphere microbial communities from Kellogg Biological Station, Michigan, USA - KBS C3-4 metaG | ecosystem: Host-associated > Plants > Roots > Rhizosphere > Soil | place: Michigan, USA...
AGGATCCGAACAACCTGGCCAAGGTCAAGGACACCCTTAGCAGGATGACCCTTGCCGAGAAGTGCACGCAGATGCGGGGCACGAAGTACGGCGGCTCCTATTCGACCCAGTTCAACGACATCCAGCGCAGCCTGGACACCTCCACCATTCGCGGCTTCCACTATCGCGACGCCTCCCGCGGCATGAACCTGGGAGAGGACATGAACGGCGCCAAGCCGCACGCGAAGAACGACGACGGGACGCCGGCCTTCTACGACGGCCAGAACGTCGGCTTCTCGACCGCCTTCCCGGTCAGCATGGCGCGCGGCGCGGCCTTCGATCTCGACCTCGAGTACGCCATCGGCGAGGCCATCGGCGACGAGATGCAGGCCGCCAACGAGACCCTGCTGCTGGCGCCCTGCATGAACGTCCTTCGTCACCCGCGCTGGGGCCGCGCCCAGGAGACCTACGGCGAGGACCAGTACGCGATCGGCCGCCTGGCCTCCGCGATGACCGTGGGCGTGCAGCAGCACATCGCCGCCAACGCCAAGCACTTCATGGCCTACGACGTCGAGAATCAGCGCGACTTCAACAACGCCGACATGGAAGACGAGCAGACGCTGCGCGAGACCTACGGCCGCCACTTCCGCATGGTGGTCCAGGATGGCGGCGTGGCCTCGGTCATGGCCTCGTACAACCTGGTCAACGGCACGAAGTCGACCCAGAACCACCACACGCTGACCGACGTGCTGCGGACCGACTTCGGGTTCAAGGGTTTCGTCCTCAGCGACTGGTGGGCCATGCCGGGCCAGACGATGATCGCCGACACCAGCATCCTGAAGCCACGCGCCATCGAGGCGGTGAAGGCAGGCCTGGACGTCGAGCTGGCCTGGGGCCTCAACTACGGCCAGCTGGAGAGCATCGTCACCACCAACGGTGGCCTGACCGGGGCCGACATCGACGCCGCGACGTCGCGCATCCTGGAGCAGAAGTTTCGCTTCCAGTCCGACAAGCTGACGGCGGCCAACGGCCTGAGCAGCGGCACCCAGACGGCCTACAAGCAGGGCCGGATCCTGTGCGACGGCAGCCACCTGCAACTGGCCGAGCAGGCCGCGGTGGAGAGCATGGTCCTGTTGAAGAACGACAACAACGTGCTGCCCATCCAGAACGCCAAGAAGGTGGCGGTGCTGGGCGCGACCGTTCCTTACGTGACCGGCAAGAGCCTGGACCCGAACGACACCAGCGGAGCCGGCACGGTCAACTTCGCCGTCGACGTCCGCACGGGCGATCTCGGCTCGAGCCGCGTGTTCCCCAACCCGAGCGAGAGCGTGGGGCCCTTCGCGGGCATCCAGATGACGGCCCCTGACGGCGTGAACGTCGTGAAGGGCAGCAGCGCCTCCGACGCGGCCGACGCCGATTTCATCGTCGTGATGGCGGGCCTGACCGCCGAGGACGAGGGCGAGGAGTACACGCGAGCGGGCGATCGTCTGGACAAGCGCGGGACCAACCAGCACCTGGCGCTCGACGCGAAGCAGACCGACGCCAAGTACGCGACCATCCAGAACGACCTGATCCAGGCAGCGGCCGCCCTGGGCAAGCCGATGGTGGTGGTCCTGGAAGGCGGCAGCGTCATCGACATGCCCTGGCTCGCCAACGTCCCCGCGGTGGTGATGGCCTGGTACCCTGGCCAGCGCGGTGGGCTGGCGCTGGGCAAGTTGCTGTGGGGCCAGGCGAACTTCAGCGGCAAGCTGCCCATCACCTGGTCGAAGCTGGACGATTACGGCAACTTCATCGACGGCACATCCACCAAGTTCGGCTTCTACGTCGGCTACAAGCTGTTCGACAACAAGGGCATCACGCCGACCTACGCGTTCGGCCACGGCCTCAGCTACACGACGTTCGCCTACAGCAACCTGCAGCTCGGCTGCACCGACATGAGCAAGGGGGCGGTCTTGCCCGTTGCCGTGAACGTGAAGAACACCGGCTCCGTGGCCGGTGACGAGATCGTGATGGTGTTCGTCTCCTATCCCGACACCACCGCGCGCCGCCCCACCAAGGAGCTGAAGGGCTTCGGCCGCGTCACCCTGCAACCGGGTGAGGAGAAGCAGGTGGTGGTCCCCGTTCGTCTGTCGGATCTCGATTACTTCCAGCAGGAGTCGTCGGCTCCCGACGCCGGGGGCAAGTGGGTCGTCGAGAGCGGCAAGATCCAGATCCGCGTGGGAGGCAGCTCGGACAATCTGCCTCTGATGGGCACGGTCAACGTCGCCGGCTACTCACAGTAACGTCTCGTAACGAAGCTCTGCGGATTGATGCACATGAGAACATCTCCTTCGCGTTCCCGGTCGCTGTCCTCTGTCGCGGCGGCTCTGCTGCTCCTCGGTTCCTCGGCGGTGGCGCTGGCCGCCGACGACAAGCCTCAACCCGCCGCAGAGCCGGCGGCCGCGGCGGTTCCGGTGCCGCCTCCTGCCGCCCCTGCCCCGAACGCTCCGGCGGTGGTGGCGGCTCCGGTCGTTCCCGTGGCCTCCACGCCGGTGGTGACGACCCCCGCCCCCGCCGCCGAGGCGACGCCGACGGTAGGGGCGATCGCCGCTCCTCCCAAAGCCGCCGAGGAGGCGCCCATGGTCACCGAGGTGGGCATCCAGCGCTTGCCCGGCTCGGCCTATCCGGAGCCCCAGACCCGTGGCCTGAAGTACGGCTCGCTGTGGCTGACGTTCCACGGCCTGCAGTGGCCGTACATGCCCGCCACCACCAGCGGAAAGTCCCGCTTCGTGATCGGCCTGTCCGGCTGGGGCTGGGTGGACACGTCGTACGAGAAGTTCCGTCCCTGGGGCGACAACCCGAACATCGAGACCAGCCGCATCGCGTACTGGAAGCAGCAGAGCCGCATGCTCGCCCGCGTCACCCCGACGTACTCCTTCGAGGACTACTTCATCCAGGGGCAGGTCGAGCTGGTGGGCACCGGTGACCAGACGATCGGACGTCAGGACATCGGCGGCGCCGACACCGACGACCTGTATCTGCGCTTCGGGCAGTGGAACAAGTGGGACGTCCAGGTCGGACGCTTCGAGGGCTGGGAGGTGTTCCACCTGGGCATGGGCCTGGATCAGAACACGTTCGAGCGCAGCGGTGCCGTCGGCCCCGGCGACGCGTTGAGCATCTCGTACTACGGCCTGACGGACAACCAGTTCCGTCCCCAGGGCGCCGCGGGCAACTTCGCGTTTCACTACTATCCCCTGCCCTTCCTCCGCTTCGAATTGCTGGGCATGGCCGGTAGCTTCAGCGGTCCGGCGTACGCTACCCGCCCGGTGGCGGTCCTCGACTTCGGTTGGCTGAAGTTCAAGGTCGGCACGGAGTACCAGAAGATCATCGGGCAGAACCTGAGCGATCAGACCGCCACCACCTCCAAGGGTGTTGGCGGGGCCATCCAGTTCGTGTTCGAGCCCCACATCGAGTTCGGCCTGAACGTCGCGCAGGGAACGGTCTGGAGCGTCGACAGCAAGGGAGACCGCAACGACAAGTCGAGCCTGACCCGCACCAGCTACGGCGGCTTCGCGACCGTGTCGAACGGCAGCGCCAAGCACCCCGTGCTGATCGGTATCGGCGCGATGTTCACGCGCAACGAAGACCAGTTCAATCCCAACGGGGACGGCGTCAACGACAACTACTGGCTGTACCAGAGCTACGGGGCGATCCAGTACGTCATGTGGAACCAGCTGTACATCAAGGCCGTCGCGGGTTACTCGCGCAGCCACTACAGGACGCCCACCAACACCTACGAAGACGAGAACGTCAGCGCTCGTCTGCGCTTCGCGTATTACTTCTAGATGGCGGCCGGCACCTTTACCCGATTGAACGGAAGAGCACAGATGCGCAAAGTCAGCACCCTGCTTGGTTTGACACTGGTCGCCCTCGCCTCCACGGCCCGCGCGCAAGACGCGGCCCCCGCGGCAGTTCCTGCTCCGCCGCCGGCCTCGGCCCCGCTGGCAACGGAAGCGTCAGCGTCACCGCCCGACGCCGCAGCACCTCATCGCCACTTCACGGTGGGGCTGTCGCTGGTTCCCATGGCGCTCGGCCGCTTCATCTCCACGCCCGGCGGCATGCGCGCGGACCAGCAGGCCGCCTTCGCGTACGGCGGCAGCCTGAACATCAACTACGAGATCCTGGCCGGGTTGTCCGTGGGCCTGGCACCGCAATACATTTACAACGTCAAGGTCAAGGAGGAGGCCGGCGACGCGGCGAAGGAGTTCGACGCCATGCTTCGCATCGCCTACACCCACACCCTGGTCGAAGGGACCGGTGTCTACGTCGAGGTGCTGCCGGGGTACTCGATCATCCTTCCCCCGAACGGCAGCAAGCCGGCGGGTCTGGTGGTCGCGTTCGGCGCCGGCGCCAACATCGACCTGAGCGAGCGCGCCTTCGCCAACTTCGGGGCCGGCTACCAGCTCGGCTTCCAGAACGTCTCCACCGACGCCGGCACCTCCGAGACGCGCACGAAGTTCGTGCGGATCACCATCGGCGGCGGCTTCCGGTTCTAGGGCACCGCCCGGACGCGCCGTGAGGTAGAAACCGCGTCCGGAATGTCGATCGACGAAGGCCGGCCACCACCGGAGGCTTCCGGAGCGCCCGCGCGCTGGCAGGCGGCGGACTTCTTCCTGCTGGCGGTCATCGCGGCCCTGCTGCTGGCCCGTATTCCCTCCATCCCGGTCCGGTTCTTCGATCCGGACGAGCTGGAGCACGCGCACGCCGCCTGGAGCGTGTGGAAGGGCATGGTCCCCTACCGGGACTTCTTCGAGCACCATACCCCCGGGTACTACTACCTGCTGGCGCCGTTCTTTCGCTGGGTCGCGGTCGACCAGTCATTCGGCAGCGCCATGTTCTTCCTGGACGTCGCCCGGGGGCTGTCGCTGGCGTTGACGGCGCTGTCGGCCGCGCTGGTCTTTCTCGCTGGCCGGCTCGGTGGCGGCCGCAGGGTGGGCCTGGTCGCGGCGCTGTTCTTCGTGGGGCAGCCGATCATCATCCAGAAGACGCTGGAGATCCGCCCGGACGTGCCCGCGCTCGTCTTCTTCATCGGCGGGCTCTGGTTCCTGCTGCGCGCGCTCCAGGATGAAAAGCAGGACAGGCCGCGGTTCCCTGATTTTCTGGGCGGGGGCCTGTGCCTGGGCGCGGCCATCATGTGCACCCAGAAGATGCTGTTCGTGCTCCCCGGGACGGTGGCGGGCCTCGCGCTGTGGGCCGCCGGCGGCGGGAGAAAGGCGCTGCCGGCGCGCGCCCTGGCGGTGGTCGTCGCGGGCGCTGGCGTCGCGCTTCCCTGCATCCTGACCTGGGCCCTGTTCACCGCTCACGGCGGCGGACACCAGTTCGTCCTGGACAACTTCCTGCTCAACGCGAAGTGGAAGGTACGTGCCAACAGGCACCTGCTGACGACGGTGGTCAGCAGCGCGCCCATCGTGGCCCTGTGCGTGCTGGGTATTTTCGTGACGCTGCGCCGCTTCGTCCGGGACCGGCCGCGCGCCTACGGCGACGTCTTGCTGCTGTGCACGTTCGGCGGCCTCGTCGCCGGCGTCCAGGTCGTCCCCGCCGCCTACCGCCAGTACTTCCTGATACCGCTGACGATCGCCTGCCTGCTGGCGGCGAAGGGGCTCGGCTTTCTGGTCGGCCTGGCCCGCGAGCGCCTGCGGGCCAGGCTCCTGATCGCGGCGATGGTCCCCCTGCTGATCCTCCCCGCGGTCGAGCTGGCGACCTCCGCGCGCGATCACGACGACCGCCAGGAGGCGCGCCTGCGCTACGTGTTCGACCATACCCGCCCGTCGGACCCGGTGCTGGACGGCTGGCTGGGCACGGCGGTGTTTCGCCCGCACCCCCTGCCCTACTTCTTCATGCACAGCGAGCTGCTGGCCATGCTGACGGAGCAGCAGAAGGACGGGTACGTGACGGCGCTGGAGAGCGGCCAGGTCCATCCAGCCCTGATCGCCCTAGACGAGGAGCTGGTCGCGCTGGGCCCGCGCTTCCTGGCCTTCGTCCACCGCAACTACACCAGCGACGACGGCTTGTTCTACCGCCCGGTTCGTTAGCGGGGCGGTGGCTCGAGGCGCCGATCAGCGACAGGGGTTCTTCCCCATCACGGCGTCGGCCTGGGCGAGCGTGAAGACCACGCCGGAGCTGGCGAAGGCGGCCCGATCCGCGGGCAGGTCATGGCCGGCGTAGCGGTGCCGTCGCAGCGCCTCCTGAAGATCGGGCCTGCTCTGGGGGACCGAGCAGCCGAGGCCCTTGTCCTCGATGGCCCGCGCGACGTCCCGGCGGAGCCACAGCTTCGTCCCACCGGCGAAGGCGGGCCGGTAATGGTCGCGGAAGTACGGCAGCTCGTAGAGCCGCGTCGCCGACGCCCACTCCCAGTGGGCCTCGATCAGCTCGGGCGCCTCGGCCGGCAACACCTCGGCCAGCGCCAGCGGTCCCCCGTGGGCCAGCCGCCGGTTGGAGAGGAACCCCAGATCGACGATGCGGAACTCGTCGCAGCAGAGCGCCAGCCCGCCCACATCGGGAGTCAGCACGCGCCCGTGCGGCAGCGCGGCGGCAGCCGTGAAGCGGCGGAACACCTCGCCCGATTCGGCGTACGTGTGCGGCGATACCCCGAACTCGCCCGCTCCCTTCCGAGCGGCGCCGAGCTCGCCCCAGGGAAACGCCGTCAGGGACAGCCCCACCGTCACGAGCGATACGACGATCGCGCCCCGGCGGCGCCCTTTGTCAGCGGCCCTTTCGGTCGAAGCGGACAGGCGCGCCAGCGCCAGCAACGCGACCGGGAACGCGAAGTAGGGCATGCGTCCGCGGTAGCCCCAGTGCTCGCCGACGGCGAATCCCATCAGCACCGCGCCGGCGACGGGGGCGGCGAGGACCAGCAAGGACCGCCGGTGTGTCCGCCAGGCGCCCCAGGACAGCCAGCGGCGCCAGCGCGCGATCAGCAGCGCGAGCAGCGGCGCCACCAGAAGGCCGGGCAGCTCGAGGGCGGCGAGTAGCCGGCCCGCGCCGAACCCCGCATAGGGCGGCCACCGCTTCGCCCAGAACGTGTTGGGCAGGACGTCGGAGAACACCATCCACCGCCCCCCGGTCAGCGCTGCCAGCGTGACCGTGGCGGTCACCGCGATGATCCAGAAGGCGCGGCGCCGGAGCACAGACACCGCGGTCAGGCCCAGCAAGGCCACGTAGAGGATCGCCTCGAACCGCGTCGCCACGGCGACGATGACCCCCAGCACCAGCAGGGGCGCGCGCGGCCTGGGCGACAGCAGCTCGCCGACGAGCAGCAACACCGCCGCCGCCAGCAGCCCCATCTCCATGCCGTTGCTGGCCTCGGCGAACGAGCAGCCCCACGCGGCGAACGTGAGCACGGTCAACGTCGTCCAGAAACGGTCCAGCCCCAGCAGCGCGCAGGCCCGCGCCAGCAGCACCGTCGTCGCGCCGATCGACAGGATGGCCAGCGCCTGCGAAGCGAAGATGGCCCCCTGGAACGACGGCCGGGCCAGCCCCACCGCCGCGTTCAGCAGGAACCACGAGACGGACGAGAAGCCCTCGACGATCTCGGACAGCGGCGTCAGCGCGATCACCCCGGCGCGCGCGAACGTCCGCGAGAACGCCACGGTGATGGTCCCGTCGTCCCAGCCGTGATCTCCGACGAGCGCGCTGACAGCCAGCAGGGCTGCCAGCTGAACGGCGACGACGGCAGCCAGAGAGAGACGCGACACCGAGGAGCGGCTAAACCACCATGTGGCCCCGGGAATGTCAAGGCGCGGGCGCCGCGCGGTACACTGCCGCGATGATCGGCCCCGAGCGCAGCGCGCCCGCCGCCTCGACGGCGTCCGCGTCCACGATCGCGTCGCTGCCGGCCGCTCCCGGACTACTGCAGGCGCGCCTGGCCAGCCTGAGCGACGGTCAGCTGGTCGCCGTCATCGCCGCCACGCTCTTCGTGCTGGCAGCCTGGCCGCTGCTGCTGGTCGGCCTGCCGCCGTTTCAGGATCTTCCCAACCACGTCGCGACGGCGCACATCATCGCGCATCCCCAGCTGTATCCGCAGTTCGTCTTCAACGGCTTCTTCAAGTCGAACGGGCTGCTGACGCTGTGGCTGTCGGCATGGACTGGGATGTTCGGCGGCCATGGCCTGTACGGGGCGGCGCGCGCCTTCACGGCCATGGTGCTGGCCACGAACGCCATCGCCTGGCCGCTGTTCGTGCTGCGCTTCTCGGGCCGGCCTCACGTGCCGGCGGCGGCGCTGTTCGTCTGGCCGCTGGTGCACGGATTCTTCCTGGTGATGGGGATGTTGAACTTCGCCTTCGCCTTCGCCCTGTCGCTGATCCTGCTGGCGATCCTGGAGCGCCAGCGGACCCGCCCCACCTTGCTGCGCGCCGCCGGCATCGCCGCGCTGGCCGGCCTGCTGTGGTTCGCCCACCCGTTTCCGCTGGCGCTGGTCGGCGCTCTGGTGGCGCTGCACATCATCCGACAACCGTCGACGGCGGCGCGACTGGCGGGCGTACGCACGCTGCTGCTGCCGCTGGTCCCCGCGGTGCTGCTATCGGCGATCGCCGCCGAGCGACACCTGGTCAAGGACGCGCACACGACGGCGTCCACGGCGCTGTCCTTCTCGTACCTGAACCCGTGGGAGATGGTCGAGCACCTGTGGCTCGACGCCTCGGGTGCGCTCACGCGCTGGGGCAGCATGACGGTCGTTCCGCTGGCGCTGCTCGCATACTTCGCCTGGCGGCGCCGGCCGCTCGAGCGGCCGTTCTTTTCGCGCGCGGCGCTCGCCGCCCTGGCGGCCGGTTACGTCGCGCTGCCCGAGACGCTGAGCAACTGGTCGTACTTTCATTGCCGGCTGGTGCCGTTCCTGTGGGCGGGGCTGGCGCTGCGGCTCCCTGCTCGGTTGCCGCGGGCCGTGACGGGCGCTCTGGTCGCCTGCGCGCTGGCCTACTCTGCCGTCACCGCCGTCGACTACGTCAGGCTGGATCGCGACCGCGCCGAGCTGACGGCGGGAATGGACGCCGTGCCCGCGGGCGCCACCTTGCTTCCGCTGCTGTTCGTTAAGAGCAAGACCAGCGACTTCACCGCCAGCCTGACCCACGCCTGGGCCTACTACACCGTCGAGCGGGACACCTCCGCGCCTCTGGTGTTCGCGGTGGAGCGCTCCTATCCCATCACCTATCGCGAGTTCCCGCCCCGCAAGCTGATCCCACCGTCGCTGGAGACCTTCGCCGAGCGCTTCGGAACGCCGGCCCGCATCTGCAAGGAGATGGAGCTGGAGCTCGCCGACCCGGCCTGCGTGGCGATCTGGCGGGGGCTTTGGACCAGCTTCTGGGAAGAGGCGACCCCGCACTTTTCGCACGTCCTCACCTGGGCCATGCCCGACGCGGTGCGTGCGTTGCTCCCGGCGCGCTACCGGAGGACGTTTTCGGCCGGGGAGCTGGAAATCTACGAGAGAAAGCCCGAGGCCAGTGACAACGGTCACCAGCGGTGATGCGATTTCTTGGCGCGGGACCCTCGCCACGCGGAAGCCTGAAAAGTAAGCTCCGGCGCTCGACCCTCGACGGGCGGGCCGCATTTGACCGTCCCCCCGACCCTGGGCTAAGGCCACTACGTTTCATGCGCCCTCTCCGCGTCGGTATCGTAGCCGAGAGCTACTTCCCCAATCTGGGAGGCATTCAGGAGCATGTCCGCCATCTGCGGAACTTCCTGTGTCGTCGCGACGTCGAGGTGACCATCCTGACCGGTCGCCCGCCCGACACCGGCGCGCCCGGCCCGGCGGACGCCGAGCGAGAGGTCGTGCGGGTGGGGCGCGCGCTGACGTTCGGCACCGGCGGCACGTTCATCCAGGCCACCGTCAGCCCCTTCGCGGCGCTGAACTTCCACCGGACGTTGCGCAAGAGCCGCTTCGACGTCCTGAACATTCACGGGCCGTGTGACGTGGGCCTGGCGTTCTGGGCGCTGTCGATGTTCCAGGGGCCGAAGGTGCTGACCTTGCACTCGTGCTTCCCCGATGCGCGCTGGCGCCATCGCGTGGCGGCCTACTATCGCTGGGTCTTCCGGCGCGCCGCCGCCGTCATCGCCGTGTCGGAGGCGACGGCGCAATCGATGGCGCGCTACGCCCGCTTCCAGCCGACCATCATTCCGAACGGCATCGATACCGGATACTGGCGCGCCTCGCCCACCTTGCCGTATCTGCGGCCCGGGATGCGGAACCTCGTCTACCTGGGACGCCTGGAACAGCGGAACGGTCCCGACGTCGCCATCGACGCCTTCGCGCGCATCGCCGACCGTCTGCCCGATCTGCGGCTGATCATGGCGGGTGATGGACCCCTGCGCGACGCCCTCGAGGCGCAGATCCCGCCCCACCTGCGCCCGCGCGTCGAGTTCCTGGGCGCCGTCTACGATCAGCGGCCCGAGCTGCTGGCCTCGTCTTCGCTGTTCCTGTTGCCGGCGCGCGCCGTCGGGTTCTCGATCATGGTGCTGGAGGCGTTCGCGGCCGGCCTGCCGGTGGTGGCGCTGCCCGCGCTCGGCACCGATCGCGCGGGTGAGCACTGGTCGAACGTGATCGTGGCCGGCGAGAACAGCGCCGCCTCGTTCGCCGACGCCATCGTCCACACGCTGGACCAGAACCAGGGCGAGCGCATCGCGCGCGGCCGCGCCATCGCCGATGCCTTCGACTGGGACCGGATCGGCAGCCGCATCCTCGAGGTGTTCGAGCGTGTCGCCGCGCCGGAGGCGCAACGGCCCGGCTGGCGCTCGAAAGCCGCGGCCTGAGCGCATGGGCGCGCCGGCGCGATCGTTCATCAAGTGGGGGCTGGGGGCGCTGGCGGCGTTCGCCGGCATCGCGCTGGTGGTGGCGCTCCCTGCGATCGGGCCGCTGGTGAAGGCGGTCATCCTGATCGCGGCGGCGGTGGTGGGCGCCTTCGCCGCCTGGCGGGAACTGCCGGCGTTCGATCCGCTGGGACGCGTGCAGTGGCGGTTGCCGCGGCAGGCGCGACGCACCTGTGCCATCACCTTCGATGACGGCCCCTGCGCGGACACGCCGCGGGTGCTGGAGATCCTGGAGCGTCATCAGGTGAAGGCGACGTTCTTCGTGCTGGCCGCCAACGCCCGCCGCCACCCCGAGGTGCTGCGCGCGCTGGCGGCGGGCGGGCACACCGTGGCGCTCCACGGGGTGACCCACCGGAAGGTGCACCACGACAGCCAGGCCGCCGTCGAGCGCGAGCTGGAAGCGGCCATGGACGAGCTGACCGCGCTGGGCGTGACCCCCGCGCGCCTGTACCGCCCGCCGCACGGACTGAAGAGCGCCGCCGTGTTGCGGGCGGCGCGCAAGCTGCGCTGTGCGCCCTGGGCGTGGAGCCGCGGCATCTGGGACACCGATCGACCGCATCCGCAGACACTGGTGAAGCGGGCCACGCGCTTCGCCCGCTCGCGCATGGTGTTGCTGCTGCACGACGGGCGGGGCGACGAGACCAGCCCCGACATCGAGCCGATGCTGGCCGCCCTGCCCGGCATCATCTCGCGCCTGCGCGACGGCGGGTTCGCCTTCCGCACCCTGGACCAAGCTTGAAGACGCCGCGCTGGAAGACGGCGCTGCGCTCTCTTCCGCTGGTCTTGCTGGCCGTGGTGCTGTGGCGCGAGAAGCCCTGGACCATCCATCTGGCGGCGCGCGCGCCCTGGGCGGTGGCCGCCTCGATCGCGCTGAACCTGATCGCGTTCCTGCCGTTGAAGGCCGCGCGCTGGCGGGTGGCCCTGACGCAGCCACCGCCGTTTCGCCAGGTGCTGGCCGCCACGTTCGAGGGGTTGCTGGCGAACGCCGCCATCGGCTTCGGCAGCGGCGACGTGGTGCGGGCGGCGCGCCTGCGCGGCCGAGAGCCGAGTGAAGGGCCAGCAGAGAGCTCTGACGGCGGTCCTGGCCCGATGGCAGGCACGCGGGAGCAGTTGACCATCGACTACGCTTGCGCGTGGGCCGAACGGGGCGCCGAGGTGCTGGCGCTGGCGTTGCTGATCTTCGTGACCGCCCTGGTCGCGCATCTGGGACCGCTGGCCATGGCGCTGTCGGGCGCCGCCGTGGCCGCCTACCTGACGCTGCTGGGCGCCGGTAAGTTGCTGGTCCCTCGTCTCGGCCGCTGGCCGCGCGTGGCGCGGGCGATCTCGGCGGGGCTGCAAGCGTCGACGCCGCGCCGGGTGGCGGCCATGGCGGCCCTGTCCATGGCCGGATGGGCCAGCGAGCTGGTGATGCTGTTGCTGTTCCAGGTCGCGTTCCACCTGACGCCCGATCTGCGCATGGCCTTGCTGACGCTGGTGGGCATCAACGCCGCCATCGTGATCCCGGCGCTGCCCGGCAACTTCGGTACGTTCGAGGCGGGCGCGACGATGGCGCTGGTGATGTGCGGCGCGCCGCGCGACGTCGCCGTGGCCTACGCGCTCACCTACCACCTCAGCCACGTGATCCCCGTGGCGCTGGTGGCCACGGGCGTCTACCTGGCCCGCAACCGCCGGTACAGGACCACGCCCGCGCGCTCCTCGACCGGCCGGTAGTTGCTGTCCACGTAGGCGCGCAGGCGCGGATAGCGGGCGAGCGGGAACTTGTCGTAGCCGTCCCACCCCGCCGCGGCGGCGTCGACCACCAGGGCCGGCTGGCGCTGCTCCAGATCCGCGAACAGCATGTCCCACGACGCCGCCAGCTGATTGGCGTCGGCGTTCCAGTGGCCGCTCTCGGTCGGCGTACCGGGGCTCTCGCCCGTCATGTAGTTACAGAAAGAGAAGCGCGTCCCCATCGGCCGGCGCGCCAGGATGTAGAGCTGCGGCGAGTTTCCCCAGACGAAGATGCGCTCGCCGGCGGTGGTCAGCGCGTCGATGCGCGCCGCCACGTCCTGGTAGGCAGGCTCGCCCTCGTCCAGGCGGGCGGCCAGCGCGCGCCCTGCCGTGGCCAGACCGAAGAACGCCAGCGCCGGCCCGGCGCACGCCACCACCAGCACCGCCCGCGGCAGCCGACCGGCGTTCCACCAGCGGCAGAACCCCGGCGCCGCCAGCAAGCACAGCGGGGCCAGGATCAGGTGAAAGTAATGTCCGAAGAAGCGCCCGCCCGCTCTCAACGCCACCACCGACGTGACCAGCCACAACAGCCCCAGCACCATCGCCGGCGGAGGGTCGAGCTCACCGTCGCGGCGGCGCAGGACACGGCTCAGGCCCGTCGCGGTGGTGAACGCGGCGGCCAGGCCCAGCGCGTAGGGCACCAGCGCCACGCCGCCGATCGCCGCGAGCCGGCGCAGGCCGCGCCCCAGCGCCGTCGCCCCCGTCAGTCCCGCGCCCACGTAAGAGAAGTTGAACCGGAACCAGTACACGGTGGCCGCGGCATTGCCCGCCGCCAGGCAGCCGAGCAGATACAGCGCCGGCGGCAGCGCCGCGCCCACGATCTGGCAGACAGCGCAGGCGGCCGCCCCTGCCCACGAGATCCGTCCCCGCCACGCCGACCAGGTCAGCATCCCCACGGATGCTCCCAGGAACGTCAGCCCCTGATACTTGAACAGCGCCGACGTGCCGATCAGCGCGCCTGTCGCCAGGTGAAGGGCCAGCGCGCGGGCGCCCAGTCCTCGCCGGGTCAGCCGCCAGTCGCGTAGCACCAACCAGGCGGCGGCGGTCTGGGGCGCCAGCAGGAACAGCTCGCAGTTGGCGGCCAGCGCGTCGTAGTCGTGCCAGGTCGTGGAGAAGATCAGGAACAGCGCCGCGGCCGCCAGACCGGCGCCCGAGTCGCGCGCGGTCCCTCCCTGCCGCGCCGTCGCCCACAGCAGGCCCGCCGTGAGCAGCACGGCCAGCAACACCAGCGCGTGCGCGCCCTGCATCTGATAGCGGCCCAGCGCCGCGAAACCCGCCTGGTAGACGTGATAGATCAGCGGCGGCTTGTGATCGACGACGTCGCGGTACAGCAGGTCGCCGCGCATCATCGCGTCGGCCGTCGTCGCATAGATCGCCTCGTCGTCCGACAGCAGCGGCCGCGCGAACGCCGGCAGACGCAGCGCCACGCCCAGCGCGAACACCGCCCACAGGGCCGCGCGGCTCGAGCCCCACCGGGCCGGCCGGTCCGAGACGTTCACAGAGCTGGCGCGCAACATGCGACCGGCAGCGCGCTGGCTAGGGTTCCTCGGCGCTGTCGCCCGCGGTCTCGGCGGCCAGGAAGCGCTCGTTGACCCAGCCGCTGATCTTGCCGCAGGTGACGTGGCGCCACGGCGCCGCCCCCCGCCGGGCGTGCGTCGGCCCGCCGGCGATGCCCGTCGCATCGGGAGGAAGCGATCCGATGGTGGCGCTCTTCCAGTCCGGCTTCTCGCGGATGTTCAGCACGTCGGACGCATCGACGCCGCGCACGACGTAGTGAACGCCCGGACCGCGGGGACCGCACGACGAAGGCGGCGACGCGCGCAGCACCTTCTTCGGCGGCGGCGGTGGAGGGGGAGGCTCGGGCGGCGGGACCGGCGGCAGCACCACCCGGTCCTCCACCACCGGCGCCGACGCCACCGCCGCCGGCCCCTTCCGATCCCGCCCCCAGTGGTGCGTGTTGCGCCGGCAGCCGCCGAGCAGAGCAAGAGCACCCACGACGATCACGGCCCGCACGGACCAGGAGACGGACGAGGGCACCACGATCGACGATCCAGCGCGCGGCGGCAAAGACATCGGCGAGGGAGGATATTCCGACTCACCCCGAACCGAAACCAGCCCCGTGAACGACCGCGACGCCGATCGGGCCCGAGGCCCGGCGCCCGCTCAGGCGCGCGCCCGCGCCCACCACACCGGCGGTGACGGCGGCGGCGCGTACGTCTTCCGATCCAGCCAGGGCGCGAACTCGATGCCACCGTCCGGGCGGCGCCGCGCGCGGTAGCCGGTGCGCACCAGCGCCTCGCTGCTGTTCGGCCGCCGCACGCTCGCCGGGCGGCTGAACGGCCAGTGGGTGGCGGGGCCGGCGGGCGTGCCGATGTACAGGTCGCCCGGCACCAGCGGCGCGCAGTCTTCCAGGCCACCCGACAGCACGTGGAACTTCTGGACGAACTCCGGCGCGCCCGTGGCAGGACGCCGGTAGGGCGCCGAGGTCCACACGGGAGCCAGCACCTCGAGCCGGCGCCCGGCATCGGCGCCGTCGTCCAGCTCCGTGTGAAACGCCGCCACGCGCGCCCCCGGAATCGCGCGCTCGATCTCGCCGGGCAGGCGCACCGGCATCCATTCGCCCTCCAGCGCCGCCAGCCGCAAGGTCGACAGGGCGAACGCCGGATGGGACTGCCGCTCGATCAGCAACCGCTGCATCGCCGCTGGCGTCGAGCTCCACATCGTGACGTCGTAGTCGTCCACCAGCTCGAGCCAGCGCGCCGGGCTGTCGCGCTCCTCTCCGAGCGGAAGCACCACCGTGCCGCCCGCGGCGAGCGTGGAGAGGACGCAGCAGGTGAAGGCTTCGGCGTCGAACGGATCCAGGGTCATCGTTCGATCCCGCCCGTCCAGCCGCGTCTGCGCGGTGAAGTCGCGCACCACGGCGGCAAGCTGCCCGTGCGTCACCTTCACGCGCCGGTGGCCGCCCCGCCCGTCCGGCCGCAACATCACGCACGCCAGGCTGCTGCCCTTCACCTTCGCCTCGTCCCCTGGCACCGCCGGCGCCGCGTCCAGCGAACGATCGACCGGGATGACCACCCGCTTTCGCCCGAAGTCCACCTTCCCCACCAGGCCGGGCTGGGTCACCACGACGTCCGCATCCACGTCGGACAGCGCCTGCGCCAGGTTGCAGCCCACGCCACCGAGCTCGATGGGCGCGTAGGCGGCCCCCGCCAGCAGGACGCCGAAGGCCCCCACCACCGCCTCCCAGCCGCGCTCCATGACCACCGCGACGGGTGCCGATGGCTTGATCCGCTGTGCGCGCAGCCGCGCCGCCAGATTCGCCGCATGACGGCCCAGCTGACCGTGGGTCAGGGCCCGCGGACCGCTGAGCACCGCGCTCGCGTCAGGCCAGGTCTCGGCCTGCTTCAGCAGCGCCCTGTGGAGGAGCCGTTCGGGATCGATGGACCGGTCACTGCTCCTGATCCCGCCCAGTCCGAAGCTCATCGCTTTCAGTAGTAGCGCGGCCCTTCGCACCGGGACGTTTCCTGAATGTCAATGATTCGTTAACAACGCATCCTGCGCGCGGAGACACCGCGGCCAAGGGCGCGTAACGGGACCCCATCCGGGCCTGGTCAGCCGCAGTTACCGTCGAGACACAGCTCGAGCGCGGCGGGCCGGGGAAAGCGGCGGCTGGTGCACGGGTTCGCGTCCAGGGTGCCGCTCTGCAGGTAGTAGTGTCCGGTGCAGTCCGGCGGCGCCGAGGTGGCCCCGCCCTGCTGGGCGGGACAGACCTGCTGTCCCGCGTAGTCGATCCAGACGCGCAGCGGAGCCGAGACGCCGGTGTTGCCGACCTTGTCGGTCGCCTGCACGGCGATGCAGGCCCAGCCGGGCGCCGGCAGGCCGCCGCCCGCGGAGGTCCCGCCGATGTGGTTCGCGAAGGCGTCGAACTGGTTACCGAAGCAGCGCAGTCCGTCCGGCTCGATGGGGTCCAGGCTCCAGATGGCGGGCAGCTTGGGACCGTAGCTGATGGCGATCGTCGGCTCCTCGGCGCGGCACAGGATCTTGGGCAGCGACGTGTCGTCGCCCGGATCGCAGCGTGTCTCGGTGGCCGGCGTCAGCGAAGGATCGGGGGTGAAGTCGGCGGCCCCCTGCGGCGGCACGGCCGACAGCCGCACCTTCAGCACCTGGCGCGAGCTGGTCGGGGGGCTGGTGGTGGGGATCAGCGTCGGGTTGATCAGGTCGCACACGCCGTCGCCGTCGGTGTCGACCGTCAGCGGCTGCGAGGTGTCGTTCAGCACGTAGACGTCGATGCGCGAGGGGTCGATGGTGGCAAGCGGCGCCACCTGCACGAAGCCGCCGTCGTTCACGTCATCCTCGCCACGCACGCGCATCTGGAAGACCTGGCCCACCGCGCAGCCGTCGTCGGGCATGTTGCCGGGGATCGTGTGATCGCCCAGGGGATCGAACGCCCACGAGCACTGCACCGTGCTCTTGCGCCGCATGATGCGTATCTCGGGGGGATCCAGGTCCAGCAAGGGAGGCTGGTTGTCGATGCCGAAGGCGTAGGCCAGCGCGCTCTCGTTGCCGAGGGCATCCGAGGCGCGAAACGAGACGGTGGGATACAGGATGCAGTACGTGCCCGCCGGGGGAAGCCCGCCCGAGAGCAACCCGCACTTCGTGAGCTGGGCGGTGTCGAACGGCGCGCTGTAGACGCCGTCGCCGTGTGGCAGCAGGTTGAGCTGGAACTTCGTGTTGCCGGCCTCGTCGCCGATGATGGCGATGACGGACGAGTCGACGACTCCCGCGTCGTCGGTGATCGTCGCCGAGACCTGGATCACCCGGCCCACCACGTCCGAAGGCAGAGGGCTGATGGGGGCGATGATCGGGCCGTCGTTGTCCACCACGAACGCGACGGTCGACACCGTGCGGGTCCCGTTCGCGTTGCGCGCCACCACCGTCAACAGCTGGTTCCCGCGCAAGGGAGGGTTGAAGGTGCTGAAGTCGACCATGCCCTGGAAGCTGTTGGGTGCGCCGGCCCCCTCGAGGGCGACGGGGGTCCCCGCCAGGGTCGCTTCCAGGGGCAGCATCGTGGGCTCGAACGGCGCCGAGTCGACGACCACGCCCACCGCCAGGCTGCCCTTCTGGTGACTGCCGGCGGCCGGGGAGACGACGGTGACCTTCGGTCCGGCATCCACCTGGATGGAGACCTGGGCCGTCGCGCTCGCGCCGCCGGTGGTGGCGGCGGCGATGGTGAGCTGGTAGGTGCCGCCGGCCAGACCCGACAGGTCCAGCCGGCCCGTGTACGCGGCATCACCGGTCGGACCGGTCAGTATGCCCGTCACGGCCGGCGCGCTGGTCGACGGCGCGTCCTGCGCCGCCAGCGAGAACCGCACCGACGCCGGATCGATCAACCCGGACGACGTCGTGATGCGAGCCTGCAACTGGGGCGCGGTGGTCCCCGCCCACAGCGACCCATCGCCCGGCGACTGGATGGCGATGTTGGGCGCGTCCCCGGGCTGCCCGGCCTCGAACGACGCCACCGCGCCGTCATTGCTGGGCGGGGGCGCGTACGGTATCGCCGGTCCGCCCTTGGAGCCGCATGCGGCGCAGGCGAGCGCCCCGAACAAGGCGGTCGCTCCCAGCCGCGAGCGAGAGGCAGACGGGGGCGCTGTCATTTTCATGGGGCGGCGGCCGTCGTCGCGGGACAGATCAGCGAGGTGCCCTGCGTGCAGCAGTCGACCGGCGCGTCCTGGCCCGGGCCGCACACGCCGCCGGTCAACACCGCCGTGGTGGACGGGCAAGCGGTGATGCTGTTGATCAGGCAGCCATCGCAGACCCGGATGGGATACTTGAAGACGTCCGACGTGACCCCGCCCGACTGCGTGCTGCCCTTCGCGCGCACGTTCGCCGTGACCCGCACGTAGGAGTGATCGCTGAGCGCGCCGCTGTCGCGCAGGCGGATGGCGGTCTCGGCCGGGAAGGCGCTGGTGCCCGCCGAGGTCCGGCCGCCGCCGGGGGCGACGCTGCCCGACCACGCGGTCTGGAAGTGCAGCAGCCCCGCCGCCGAGCTGTCGGTCGCCATCGAAGCGAACATGGACGCGGCGGCCGCGTTCCCGTCCACGAAGGCGACCTCGACCTCGAAGCCGGACAGCGCGATACGATTCGGCTCGGCGCTGCTTCCGCCCACCGCGGGCAGGTCGTTCTCCAGCAACGGAAACAGCATGTAGGCCGCGTCCGAGGACGGAGGGACCCGGATGTCCAGCGTCCCCTCGCCCTGATAGGTGCCGGCCGTGCCGGTGGGGATGGTGCAGCCGGTCTCCGGTGACTGGTTCTGCACCACGAAGAACTGTCCGGCGGGCTGGCCGCAGCCGCCCAGCGCCAGCAGCAGGCCGCAGAGCGCGCTCGCAAGCGGGGGGAGCTCGACGAAGACTTGGCCCTGGTCGCGCCGGTCGCTCGGCCGGTCCAGACGTGATTGCACTCTCGATTGCGGTCTTGCCGGGTTTGCCATTTGGCCTTTGCTCGTGAGCGGCCCGCTTCCAAAAAGGGAAGCTCGCCAGGATCGTCTCGCGTAGCTCCAAAACGGCAGAAACACGTCACTTCTTGACCACGGCGCGGCGGCGGGCGGCCCGGCGCGTCACGAAACCGGCCTTCAAACCTGGCGCTGGCTCGGTTAGCCTCCGGCGAATGCCGCTCGCCGACCCGCGCTCCCGGCCCGCTTTCCGCTCAGTTTCCCGGTTGCTGCTCGCGGGCGGGTTGGCTTTCGCGCTGGCGTTCACGGGAACCGGGGGAGTCCCGGCGGGGATCGCAGTCGCCTCGCCCGTCCAGGGCGCCAGGACGACCCGGTCCGCGCCGTCCCGGGCCGGACGCCGGGGACGCCGGAGCAAGAAGACCAGCGCCACCTCCGCGCCTACGGATTCCTCCACCACCTTCCTGCTGGGCAAGACGGCCCACGTCGTTCCCAACCAGCAGGGGAAGATCGTGGTGTTCTCGTTCCGCAACGACGACGACGGGCAGCTGTCAATGCAGGTGGGCCAGCTGCTACAAGCCCGCGGGCTCGAGCTGGTGCCGGACGTGCGGCCCGTCGACACGGCCGAGCAGTTTCGCGACGTCGCCACCCACCTGGACCTGGTCGGCTATGTCGAGGGCAACCTGCGCCCCACCCGCGATGGGAAAGCGAAGCTGACGCTGCGGGTGCGCAACGGCTACACCGGCCGCCCCGTCACCCAGGCGGTGTTCACCGACTCGGTCGACAACTTGCCGCGCGCGCTCAGCGACAAGCTCTGGTCGAAGCTGGCCCCCGCCATCGCGCACGCCTGCGCCGACGCTTCGAAGCCACGCCACCGCACCCGCACGATGCAGATCAACGCCGGCACGCCTCTGTAGACGGCGTGCCTAGAATGTAGCGCTGGCCATCAGGCCAGCACCGCCGGGGACCAGCAGGGGCAGCAAACTGGGCCGAGCCAACCGGGGTCGGCGTGGAACCTCGCGGGCGGCGACGACCGTCGAAGAACCTCCGCTCTCCAGCTGCTCTCGCAGCCGCTCGTTATAGCGGATCGCCAGCCCGTCGGCCTCGTCGGCGGACAGAGCGGGCCCGCTGAAGGCACGGCTGACCATCACCGCGACGATGCCCGCGCCCAGGACGCTGGCGCCGGCCGCGGGCGGCGGATCGAAGCCGCCCGACTGGAGGTGCGCGAACAGCAAGGCGCCGCCGACCAACGCGGTCCCGAGGCCCCCATAGTAGAAGGCGTTCTCCGCGGTCCGGCGGGACGCCTCGCGCGCCGCCAGGTCCGGCCGTCCCAGGGTGACGAAGAAGTCGTGGCGGTTGACCGACGAGCGGTATTTGCCGCGGAAGACGCGCCACTCTTCGCCGCCCACCCTGATCAGCCCCAGGGTGTTCAGCTCGAACGTCTCCTCGGCCCCCTTGCCAGGGTCGACCAGGGGAAACCAGGGCGACCGGCCGAGCTCCTCGGCGCGGGCACGGAGGGTCACGAAGGAGGATGCCAGGGCCAGAACGACGACGAGCGAGTAGAGCGGTCTGGCGGCGCGTTTCGTGCGGGTCATCACTGCGTTACATTATCTTCCCATGAACCGGTCGTCTCTCGCCCTCTCTGCCATTCTCTTGGCCGGCTCGCCGCTGGCCGGCTGTGCCCATACCGTGTTCGAGCAGCGCACCGACCTTCACGGCGACGGATGGACGGTGACGGTGCGCAAGGTTACGGACGGTCCGAACACCTTCAACACCGGCAACATCAACTACAAGCCGGAGAGCGGCGAGCGGTTCATCTGGGTCGTGCTGACCGTGCACAACGACGAGCAGCAGGCCCGCAAGTTCGCCTTCGACCGCTGCGACCTGGACTCGGGCAACGACGCCATGGTGCCGACCAAGGTCGACCACGATCTGTCGATCGGATACGACACCGACATGGACCACGAGCCGGAGATCGCGGCGGGCGACAGCATCGATCGACGGCTGATGTTCGTGTACCCGAAGGACCGCTCGCCGACCCGCCTCCGCTGCGCGCCGATGACGCTGCCGCTGCCGCAGTTCTGAGCGGCGACAGCTAGGGCGCGTAGGTCTGGGGGGCGCGCGCCCGGGCCAGCAGCACGCAGGCGACCGCGATCGCGACGCCGGCGCCGATGTGGTGGATGAGCACGTGCGACCAGGCCCGGCCGCAGCTCAGCTCGCCAGCCATGGCCCCGGTGGCGGCGGCCGCCACGCCTGCCAGCA
>Ga0105238_10001836_pt1 | contig 21284 bp, 16 predicted proteins | sample KBSC34metaG_FD_81526 | JGI IMG/M metagenome (GOLD analysis project Ga0105238, IMG submission 81526) | Corn rhizosphere microbial communities from Kellogg Biological Station, Michigan, USA - KBS C3-4 metaG | ecosystem: Host-associated > Plants > Roots > Rhizosphere > Soil | place: Michigan, USA...
CTCGGTACGCTTTTGTCGCAGCCGCTGCCGATGGTGTTTCTCAAACAGTTCCGGGACGTCGTCCACGGCGACAGGGCCTGCTACCAGGCGATCGTCGAGGCATCGCTGACCGTCCACGGGGGCGAGTCCCTGGCCTATCTGAACGAGTACGAGCTCGACCTGACCGACGCGGATTCGATCCCCATTCGACGGGAACTGGGTATACCGACAGAAGAGATCATCAATGTCACGATGGCGTTCCGCCTCGAAGTCGGCGACATCACGATGGGGGCTGCGAAGGTCGTCTCCAATCCGAATTGGAATCCTGCGGGCGAGATCTCGACCGAACACGAGGCCTCGCGGCTGCCCCGCTATGTCGATCGCGGTGGCGAGGCCGTGTGGCGCCAGCCCTCGCTCCTCCTCGGGTCCCGCATCTACGGATTCGGCGTCGAAGTGTCAGAAGAACAACAGGCCGCCGTCCTGAAGAAGTTCATCAACGACGTCGCACAGAAGAGCCGGCGCCCCTACGGCCCGCACCAGCGCCGTTTCGAGCTCGAACCGTGCACTGGGCTCAACATGGCCATGTTGATGTTCGTTGAATACCAGCGCATCATCTCCGGCACCGACGACGACAGCCGTTTGGGAGGAGTCTCGTATCGCGAGTTCCTGATGATGCAGCTGGCGATGACGACCGATCCCGAGCTGCCGGAATTGAACTGGTTCATACCGTTCCTCTACCTGGACAACGATTCGGCGCGCGTATCAGGTCGCGAGATCTACGGATACCCGAAGCAGCTGGCGAGGATTCCCGAGTTCGTCACCTACGGGGATCGCGTCGCACCTGGTCCGGCAAAGCAGCTGTCGTGCAAGGCGGCCGCCATGGTCCGCAAGGGCGCTCCGCGTGCGACGCACCACACCGTGGTGCGCATCGACCGCCCGGATTTGGCGCCTCCCGCAATCACACGGCGCTACAACGACTCGCAGGAGATGTTCTTCGACGTCCTTGCGCAGGCAGACGCCGGCCGTGGCGGCGAGACGGTACGGACCGTGTCCTCAACTATCGGCTCTGCCATGTCACAACCGGGTGGAGCGCCCGCGTTGAATGCGGCCGTGTTCGCGAACATCGGCAATGTGTTCTTGAAGGAATTCCGCGACTGTGCGGATCCGACCAAGGCCTGCTATCAAGCGGTATGTAAGACCGACACCGTCCCAGGGCGCTTTCACGGCGGCGGACGCCTGGATCCCAGCGGCTACGAGATCAACATCAGGGCATTTCCCAGCGAACCGCTGCTCGAGTACCTCGGCGTGCCGGCCGCTGCCGGCGATGAAGTAAAGATCAAGCCGCGTTTTGCCTACTTCGCCGATCTGGACGTCGAGCTGACCAATGGCCGCGTCATCGCCAACCCCTGTGAGGTCAACTACGTTCCAGATGTCTCGCCAGGCTCCACAGAGCGCGTTGGCCTCCGGACGAGAACCGTTCGCCGGTCTCGGGAGAGGGGCTCCCTGCAGAACACGTTCGCCGAGGCCGAGGGCGAGCCGTGAGCCCCTCGGGCCGGAAGCACGTCGCGATTGTGGGTGGGGGATGCGCGGCAGTGTCCGCCGCGTGGGATCTCACATCACCGGATAACCCAAACGCGTGCGATGTCACGATTTTTCAGATGGGCGGCCGTCTCGGGGGCAAAGGCGCCAGCAGCCGAAATCGCGATTTCGGTGACCGCATCGAGGAGCATGGTCTCCACTTGTGGCTCGGCTACTACGAAAACGCGTTCAGGATGATTCGCACGTGTTACGAAACCTTCCGCGAGCTTTCGAATCCGGACGATCCGCAAGTGAGGTGGCGGCTGGCCCCTCCCAGCACGCGAAATCGCGCAAAGGATCCTCAAGTCAGCAGGCACATTGGGTTGGACCGCCCGGAGTACGAGCGCCCGTTCGACAACTGGGACTGGCTCTCGGCCTTCGAACGGGCCAATCGTGTAGGTCTCGCCGACGACGCGTCAGGAGACTGGGTTCCGTGGGTCGCACGCTTTCCGGAATATGTGCTGAAAGCCGAAGACGGTCTGATCTCGCGCTACAGCTGGCCAGACGGCACAACGCTTCCAGGCGTGCATCTCGTCGACGATCCGTCGATCGCGTATCCCGGTGAGGAGCCGCCTGTCGTAGAAGTCGACGGCGAACCGTCTCTCGAGCCACCCAGCGTCGCCTTCTTCTTGACGCACGCGTTACGGGAACTGGGAGAATTCATCGACTCCCTCGAGCTCAGGGTCGAAAAGCTGATCGATCAGAGTCTTGCGCCATTCACCGACGACCCGAACAGTCTGCTGGCGCAGGCGCTGCGGAACGACCCTCGTACGCCGACGCGCGCCGGTGATCCTTTGCCGGACGACGCACTGCGTGGCCTTCGCATCGTGCGCCTCACCTTGCTGGTGCCGGCGCTCGAGGCATTCACCACCGTCGCCAGATTCGCCGAAGGCCCGCTGCCGTTCGTTCGCGGTCCTTTCGTGGCGATGCTGGATCGCTACATCGACAGCATGCGGGAGAGAGTCGAGATTTTCGTCCAGGGCGACACGGCCGCCCGGCGCATTTGGGAGCTCATCGATCTGCTCGCCGCGAACATCAGAGGCGTGATCGTCGCTGGGCTCGATGGCGACGACGACTTCTCCAGTCTCGACGAGTGGAATTACATCGACTGGCTGCGCATGAACCGGATTTCGGAGCGAACACTCCGAAATCCGATCATTCGTGGCGCGCACGATCTGGGCTTCGCCTATCGCGACGGTAACTCGCGAGATCCTCAGATCGCTGCCGGGCAGGCACTGAACGCCGGATGCCGGTTCTTCTTTATGTACAAGGGTGCGCTGTTCTGGCGGATGAAAGCCGGCATGGGCGACGTCGTCTTCGCACCGATGTATTTGGCGCTGCGAGCCCGTGGCGTCAAGTTCCGGTTCTTCCATCGTCTGGACGATATCGAGCTGAACGCCGACGCGACTGCCGTCACACGGCTGCGGTTCGGGCGTCAGCTTCGCCTGAAGGACGAAGACACGGCGGCCGGCACCAATTACCAGCCGCTCGTCGCGGTTGCAGGAAAGAACATGTCGGGGTGGAGAACCTGCGTGGATTCCGGGCAGGTCCAGGGGGATCCGCCGCCAAAGGGTCTCGACTTCGAGTCGATCTGGTGCGAGTGGAACGCGGGGGACGTCGTGTTCGCCACCGTCGGCGAGCCCAGCGCCGATTCGACACGGGCCGACTGCATCGGCCATTTCACGGACGTGATTGTCACGGTCCCTGTGGCCGCTCTCGGGCGGGTGTCGCAAAGGCTCGCACATGCGGAGCACCCGGCAGGCCACAGGTGGCGTGCCATGCTCGACAACATCGGAACCGTCGCCACGCAAGCCATGCAGTTGTGGGTATGCAAGCCGACCCACGAATTGGGGTGGATGCATGGCCAGGTCAGTTTCTCTGCATTCGTTCATCCCTTCGACACGTGGGCGGATCTCTCGCAGCTCGTGAAGGTCGAGAACCAACCATGCGCGCAAGGCGTGCACTATTTCTGCAGCGTGCTTCCTGACTCGCAGGTGCGACTCTCTGAAGACGGGCGTACCGTTGATGTCAAGGCCACTCTGGACTTGGTGAAAGAAAACGCCAGGTGCTTCATCGATGACTGGCTGTATCAGCTCTGGCCGGACGCCGTCCACCGGTATCCCAACGCGTTCAAGCGCGAGCTGCTTGTCGGCGTTCCCTCCGGCGGCATCGTCGATCCGTTGGACACGCAGCACATCGTCGCCAACGTCGATCCCGCGCAGCGATACACCCAGAGTCTCCCGGGAACCACGAAGTACAGGATCCGCCCCGATCAGACCGGCTTCGAGCACCTGGTCATCGCCGGCGATTGGACTGAGTGTGGATTGAACTTTGGCTGTGTCGAGGGAGCGGTGATTTCCGGGAAACTCGCGTCGGCTGCGATTACGAGCTTTCCTGATACACGATTGATCCCCGGCTACGGCAAGCGCATGGACCGCTCGACAGTTTTGCAAGGAGGCACGTAGATGGCCGACCCGACTGACCGCCCGCGCCCCAGGGGGCCACGACGGCAACTGCTCAACCTCGGGATTCCATTCGCTCAGGTCGATGATTTCCTGAATCAGAGCGAAAACGCTGTCGCGCTTGGATATCAAGTGCTGGTCGAAACGGTGGAAGAGATCCGCGCGGGCTACGACGAGGCCAAACGCTTTAAAGAGCGCCGCGAACAGGCGCTTCGAGACGGAAAGGTGCCGCCAGGCATCGAATGGGAAGCCGTGGTTGACCGGGCGCAGCGCTTGCAGGACGTCGCCTTCAGAGCGATGAAGGGTGGCTCGGAGATCTTCTTCGAGTCGCTCCGAGCGGGTACCGACTCGATCAAGTCAGCCGCCAGAACGGCAGAGCGGAGCCGGAGGGACGGCGACTCCAATCCGGTGCTCGCGGGCCCGGTGTTTCCAGATCCGATCGTCGTGGAAGTGCAAGCCGGCACCACGCCTGAAAAGCCGTTCATCAGAGAGTACCGTCACCGGGGGTTGGCACGTCTTCGTATCATTGCGGTGATCCAGCCGAAGCTGCAGCTGCTGTCCGGATCTGCTGACAAGAGAGACGAGCTGAGTGTTGCGTCCGTCACGTTTGAGCCAACTCCATCAGACAGTGAAGAAATGTCTTCGCTGAAACTCGTCATCGGCCCTGTCCCCTCGTATCAAGCGGCCGGTGTCTACGAGGGGCTGATACGGGCCCAGAATTTCGAACTATTGATCGCTAAGCTTCGGGTCGAGGTGAAGCCTGCGGTCTCCCCTCCGGCCGGAACCGCCGCGTCGACTGAAGGATTGAAAGCGCCAAGACGATCGACGTCACGTGCTGGTGCGCAGCGCCGCAAAGCTCGCACCTGAGAGCGACGGAGCCAGGACCGTTGAGATCGTGAACGCACCACCGGAGCTGATTGCGGCCAAGATTGCGGAGTACGGCTCGCGGACTCGAGAACGACTGTACGAGTATTTGCCCGATCAGGAGCCTCGCGCCTATCTCTACGATCTGGTGGCGGCCTATCCGGCGCGAGCGGCAAGCATGCTCCGCCCGTCGCTTCTCATCGCCACCACTCGGGCATTTGGCGGCGATACCGAGTCGGCACTGAACACGGCGGCGGCCGTCGAGTTGATGCACAATGCCATGCTCGTCCACGACGACATCGAGGACGTCAGCGAGGTTCGCCGCGGCGCACCGAGCCTGCATCGAACCGCCGGCGTTCCATTGGCGATGAACGCCGGCGATGCACTCAGTCTGCTGTGCCTTCAGCCGCTCATCGACAACACCACCGTCGTCGGCCCCGTCGTTGCGTTTCGCATCCTTGGTGAAGCTCTCGAAACCATGTTTCAGACGGTCGAAGGGCAGGCCTGGGAGCTCGGCTGGCGCCGGGACAACATCTACGACCTCGACCCGTCCGATTACTTGCGGATGGTGACGAAGAAAACGTGTTGGTACACGTCGATATTTCCTTGCCGAGCCGGCGCCCTGATCGCGACCGAACGCGAGCTTGCGACCGATGAGTTCGTTCGGTTCGGCTATTTCCTCGGCGTCGCCTTCCAGATTCAGGACGACATTCTGAATGTTGCCGGCCGCCGCGACACGTACCGCAAGGACTATGCGGGAGACCTGGTCGAGGGTAAGCGGACGCTCATGCTGATCCACCTGCTCAAGACTGCGGCCGCACGGGACGGGCGACGGCTCCGCAACTTTTTCGCGCTCCCGTACGCGAAGCGACGCAAGGAGGACGTCACCTGGATTGTGCGGCTGATGGAACGCTACGGCAGCATCGACTTTGCCCGAACGTTCGCTCATCGATTCGCGGGCGCGGCGTTGTTCGAGTTCTCGCAGGCTTTCGCGTCGGCTCCGCCGTCAGACGATTACCGGTTTGTCGAGGCGCTCGTACTTCATGCCGTAGGCCGGACCGCCTAGGGTTTAGGGCTGCGAGGCTCGACCGGCAACGTCTTTAGCGCGCCCACGTGATCGACGAACCGGCGGCCGCCGCGCGCACTCGCACCGCCTTCGCCTGCACTAGCATCTCAGGCGAGTGAGTCCGAAGGGCCGTTGCGATGAGATGCCAGGCTTCGCTCGACAGGCGCATGTAATCCTCGACTCGCTGCCGCGCCTCTTCGACGCGACCACTGGCGTGCAGTTCGGCAATCCGTCGCCATTGGGCGTCCCAGGGCATCAAAATGTCGCGCTGGATGAGCGTGGCGAACTCCGCGTCGGTCAGCGTGTGGTCGTGAGCCTTCTGGACGGCGTTGTTGTACGACTGTGTCGCCGCACGTTCGAGCTGCTGCGCGACCTCGAGCGCGCCTTCGAACTCGCGGGAACCTTCCTCCGCTCGAGGTGCTAACGCGATCCGCCGGCTCGACGCCCGCGATGGCCCGAACGACTTCACTAGGTCCTCTGCAGCCGCATTGGCCGCGGCCTGCTCGCCCGCGCTTTTCTCGATCAATGTCATGTCGTCGCGACGGAAAGCGTCGGCCTGCAGTTGCCACGCCGCGATTCGATGGTCCATGTAGGACAGCGTTCGCCGGGCGACCTCGCGATCGCGAGTGGGGAGGTTCTTCATGCCGGCGATGCGCTGCCGATGCTCGCGCCAGGGATCGAGCACGCGGCTCTCCAGCAGCGCCGCCATCTGCGCCGGAGGCAGCGTGCCGTTGGCGACGTTGCGCGTCTCGCTATCGACATAGGCCGGACTCGCCGTTTCGAGGATGGCCAAGGCACGCATGGCGCCGGGCAAGCCGTCCGTGGCTGGGAGCCGTAGCGCGAGATTGATGACGACCGCCGCACCGAGGGTCCCGACGAGGATACGTTTGGCGACGCTCGAAACAGTCGACGCCGACGCGATCGGACTGGCCAGTCCGGCACCAATCAGCGCACCGGCGACAAAACCACTCAGGTGTGCGGGCGTGTCGATACCGGCGTGCGTCACACCAAACAGGAGGCTGTAACCGACAAATGCGAATCCGCCGCTCCGGAGCGACCGTACGACATCTGCTGGTACCGATGCGCGTTGACACGTGAGATACGCGAAGAGCGCACCATACAAACCGAAGATGGCGCCTGAGGCGCCCACTCCGACGGCGAACGGCTGAATGTAGATGCTCGCGATGTTGCCGGTGAGACCTGCCAGGAGATACAGCGCAAAGAACGATACGCGCCCGAACATGCGTTCGGTGAGCCCTCCGATCGTGAGCAGGGCGACCATATTGAAGGCCAGGTGAATCAGCCCGCCGTGAAGGAACATCGCGGCGCCAAGGCGCCACCACTCACCCGCGGTGACCGCGGGCCCGTATGTCGCGCCCAGCGCACGCAGCACGTCAGGCGCGGGAGACATGATGGCGTTTCCCTTGAGAACGACCATCAGGAACATCAGCACATTGCCCGCCATCAAGAGCGGAGTGACGAGCGGCGCCTGGGTGTGCGCGAAGGCAGCGCGCACAGCCCGCGCGTCTTCAGCTACGTAGTTCACCGGTTCGGGCAGCGAGAGCCGCACTTCGCGCTCAGAAGCCGCAGGCGAGCTTGCCGTCAACGGTCCCCCACATCCGTCACAGAGACGCTTCCAGTTGAAATTCGATTGTCCGCAGGCTTGGCATGTCATTTAGCTCTCCTAAACGGACGTCACGCAGCAATCGCACCTGCGTGCGCCTGCGCCGCGCTGGCCAATGCCGCGCGCCGCATCGTTCGCAGCTTCGGCACTACTGCGGCGGCCGACTGGCAGCGGTCCTGTGCCCGGCGCGCCAGCAGCGAGTGCACGAGCGCCGCGAGTGCCTCCGGGCGATCCGGCGCGATGTCGCGCACGGGCGACGGCTGGGCATCCAGCACATTCATCACCATCTCCGCGGGCGTATCGGCCTCGAACGGCGGCACGCCTGTGGCCATCTCGTAGAGCACGATGCCCAGGGAGAACAGGTCGCTGCGCGGATCGGCCGGCCGCCGCATCAGCCGATCGGGCGAAATGTAGTTCGGCGACCCCAGCACCGACTGGCGCGCGGGGCCACCATCGGTCGAGCCGCCGCCGGACGGTGCGCCGGTTGGCACGGCGATCCCGAAGTCCACGACCTTCACGACGCCGCTGCGCGTCACGAAGATATTGGCCGGCTTGATGTCCTGGTGCACGAGGCCGGCCTCGTGGATGGCCGCGAGAGCCTTCGTCACCTGCATGGCGACGTCGAGGATCTCGAGGGTGCTCATCCGGCCGCGTGCCAGGCGGGACTGCAGCGACTCGCCCACGAGGCGTTCGAGGACGAGGCATGCGCGCCCGCGGTCCTCCACGACTTCGTGGAGTGCACAGACGTGCCGGTTGCGTACGCGCCCGAGCGCGGCGCCCTCCTGCCGGATCTGATCGTTCGCCACGCGCCGGGCGCTGCGCTCCGGCCGCGTCATCTTGAGGGCGACCGGCTTCGCAGTCCGCGTGTCGATCGCGGCGTAAACGATTCCCATCCCGCCGGCACCGATTCGGACCATCGCCCGAAAGCGCCCGTCCGCTGCGGTCGTGCGGGGCTGCGTGGTGGCTGGCATGGCGCGCCTCCTTCGTGTCGTCATGAGAAGGAGTCTAGAAAGCCTGGTATGTGCGCGCCGTGATCGCGGTCACGCGCCGGCGTGATGTAGATCACGCGGCGGATCATGGCGGTCGCGGTCTACTCGTCCTGTTCAGAGACGAACACCAGCAGGACAGCGGACCATGACCAACAACAGCACCAACACCACGACGTCTTTCACAGCTCCCCACGCCCAAGCGGCCGGTCTGCTGGTCGGGCGTCTCCACGGTGACTTGCGCCGGATCGCACGCGGTCATCTCGCACGTGAGGGCGCGCACGATTCCGATCCCACCGCGCTCGTGAACGAGATGTATCTGCGCCTCGCCCGCGGAACGCGTTTCGAGGCCGGCAGCGACGACCAGTTCCTGGCGCTGGCGTCGGTGTGCATGGGACACGTGCTGGTCGACGATGCGCGCCGGCGTCACGCGAGCAAGCGCCCGCACGGTGGGCGCGTCGACATCGACGATGTGGAACTGCCCGTGGCCGCCGCCATCGAGCGCACGCTCCCGGTTCGTGAGGCGCTCCGTCGACTCGCCGCGCGGAACCGCCGGCTCGCGGCGATCGTCCGGCTGCGCTACTTCGAGGACTTGTCGCTCGGAGACGTCGCTTGTGCCGTGGGCGTCTCGCTGGCGACGGTCAAACGAGAGCTCAAGGCTGGTCTCGAAGAGCTCAAGACGTTGCTCGAGAACTGAATTCGCCGTCTTCTCTTGGAGGCACTGGTGTCGCACACAATCTGGCTGCTTCAGCGTGTGGTGCTCGCCATCGTTCTGATGATCGGGTTCTACGTGCTCACCTTTGTGACGGTGGTTCTGCTCTTGTGGATTCCGTACACCGAGTACCGCGTGCTTCACCGGGTGGACGCGCGCCTGGCGCTGGGGTGCCTCTGGCTAGCCTATTCACTCGTGACCAACCTGCTTCCGCGGCGTGACCCTTTCACGCCTTCCGGGCTGCTGCTCGACGAGGCGAAGGAACCGCGCCTGTTCGGGGTCGTCCGCGAGATCGCCGATGCCACCAGACAGGCCATGCCGAGTGAGATCTACCTACTCGGCGAGGCGAATGCCTTCGTCGCACAACGGGGCGGCGTGATGGGGATTGGCAGCCGTCGCGTCATGGGCATCGGCCTTCCGCTTCTGCACGGCCTGCCTCCGATCGAACTCCGCGCGGTGATCGCGCACGAGTTCGGCCACTACACGGCAAGCGACGTGGCGCTCTCTCCGTGGATCCACACGACGCGCTCCGCCATCGCGCGAAGCGTCGCTGCGATCGACCACAGCATCGTCGCGAGCCCACTCGGGTGGTACGGGCGGATGTTCATGCGGCTCACCGCCATGGTCTCGAAGCGGCAGGAGTTCGTGGCCGATCAGGTGTCGGCACGAGTCGTGGGCGCCGACGTGGCCGCCCGGGCCCTTCAGAGAGTCAGCGAGATTGCACCGGCCTACGTCATGTACTCACGGCTTGACGTCATGCCTTTGCTCCGGGCCGGTTTCATCCCCCCGATCCATGAAGGCTTTCACCGTTTTCTCAAGAGCGAACGCTACCGCGAACTCGTCATGAGTGTCCGCGCATCCGTCGCCCATGCACCGGATGCATCGGCGTCGGACACGCACCCGCCGCTGCCGGCGCGATTGCAGGCGCTCGGTGCATCGCCGCTCACGACGTTACTGCCACCCGTCGCCGCCGCGACGTCGCTGCTGAGCAATCCCGACAAGTACGAACGGATGCTGATGGTAGGGACCCTCGGCGCGACTGCTGTCGATCGCTTGAGGCCGATCCGCTGGGAGCAGGTAGCGACAGGGATCTATGCCGCCCAGTGGCGAGCGCTGGTGACCGGGCATGGGCCCTGGCTTGCCCCGCTCACCCTGGAGACGCTGCCGAAAGGCCGAGAGGCGCTCCTTGCGTTCGCGAAGCCCATGAAGATTCCCGGAGGGATCGAGAACAGCGTGCGCCTTCGTCACGTCTCGATCTTGCTTGGGGCGGCGCTCGGGGTACGTTTGATCGATGCGGGCTGGGTGCCCGAGCACACGCCGGGGTCTCCGGTGACGTTGAGGAGCGGTGCGAGGACCTTCGATCCTTTCCGGGCGGTGGCGCGGCTGGCGGACGGCTCCGTGAGTGAAAACGAATGGGCCGCTCGCTGTCAGCAGCTGCAGATCGCCGGTCCGCTGCTTCCTCCAGCGCTCGCGGCCGTCGTGCGCCCGATCTCGCGGGACACGATCCGTGACGTGGCGCAGGAAGAGGCTGCCGCGCGCCGTCGTCGCCGGTCGTGGTGAATCCAGCCTCCGTGCGGTTGGCGCGTCTCATTCGTTACAGCCATGTTGGCCATGGCTCCGCTCACGATCGGCAAGTACCGCGTCGACCGGCTCATCAAGCGAGGTGGCATGGGGGCGGTATATCTCGCCCTCGATCCCGAGCTGAACCGTCGTGCGGCCATCAAAGTGCTTCGAGACGACCTCGAGGGTGACGACAATCGCGAACGGTTCAGGCGGGAGGCGATGGCGATCGCGGCCCTGGACCACCCGAACATCGTCAGAATCTTCCACGCGGGCGTCGATGACGACAGGCCGTACATCGCCATGGAGTACGTCAATGGCGAAAGTCTTGCCGACCTGATCAAGCGGAACGCCGCGCTGCCGCTCGAGCGCAAACTCCAGATTGTCGAGGACGTGTGCAGTGCGCTCGGCGCGGCGCACGACGTCCACATCGTACATCGCGACATCAAGCCGGCGAACGTTCTGGTGGCCGAGGACGGCACGGTCAAAGTCGTGGACTTCGGGATCGCGCGAACCCCTGACACGACGCTGACGCAACTAGGCATGCTCGTCGGCACGGTCGATTACATGGCGCCCGAGCAGTTCGGCGATCGTGCCGTGGACGGTCGCGCCGACATCTTCGCCGTGGGCGTGCTGCTGTACGAGCTGATTGCCCAGCGGCGGCCGTTCCCTGGAGAGTTCCAGGCCACGCTGGCGGCACGGGTGCGTCAGCGGCGCCCGATCTCTCTTGCCGCGGTGTGTTCGGAGATCGATCGTGGCATCGCGGCCATCGTCGCGAAGGCGCTCGAGCACGATCCAAGGCGGCGCTATCAGAATGTCCGCGACCTGCGCGATGCGCTGGCGGCCGCGCGGCGCCGCGCGAGCGCCATGGACCAGGCCACGCTCGTCAGCCCTCGCGGACACAGTGCCCTCCTGACCGGTCGACCCAATCGCGGCCGCGCCCGCGCGTGGCGCGGCCTTGCGGTGGGGAGCGCCACCAGCCTGGTGCTCGCTGCGGCGGCGTGGGCGAGCATCGAGCGAGGGGCATTCGCTCCGCAGGAACTGCCTGCGGTTCGGCCCGCGGGGCGGTTTCCGTTTGCTGACGGTCTGCCGCGAGTGGTGCCAGGCGACGTGCCACAGCCTCCACCGGTCCTCGTTGCGGCGCCGCCGGCGCCGTCCATCGAGAAGCCGGTATCGATGGCGGTCGCTCCTCCGAAAATCGTCACGGCGCCGCGATCAGAACCGCCGACCCCGAAACCGGCGGCATCGGTGGAAGTGGTCACGCTCCCTTCCGAGCCGCCGCAGCCGGCCGCCGATGCTCCCGGTCCGACGGTTGCCGTTGCCCAGCCTGCGCCTAGTACGGCACCGCCAGTGTTGCCGCCGACGACAACCGATCATCAGCTCGTGCGCGAGGTGGTCGATCGCTACCTGCGCGCGATGATCGACCGCAACGTGGCGGCGATGGCTGACCTCCGCACGCTCGACCTCACAACGAGGGCGCAGATGGAAGAGCAGTTCAGCAAGCTGCGCTCCTGGAAAGTCACGCTGGCCGATTCGTTCGTCACCGTGACTTTCGACGGATCGAGCGCCAGAGTGACCGGACGGATGAAGTATGAGGACGTCCGTCTTCTGGACGGCCGGGGCGGGAACGCCAAGGATCAGAACGTGACGATCGAGCTGCGCAAAATCGCGAGCGTCTGGCGGATCACGCAGATCGATTGAGTGCTTGATCCGCCGTTAGCTGGTCTTAGATATCCTAGAACGCCCACTCGAAGCCGAGCACCGGCGTCAGTCCCGCCTTCAACCCGCCGTCGCTAAGGGGAAAGAGAATCGCCGCCGAGATGAGCCCCTTCTGCAGGACGAGCGCTCGGCCACCGATCGCCCCCAACTGCATATTGAGCGTTCCGCTGCGCGCGATGAAGGTCTCGATTGGAAGTGCTGGAAGGCCGGGTTCCTGGATCATCGCCTGCCCCCCATCGAACCGCGCCACGCTTCGCATCGACCGGCCGATCAGATCCACGAACAGCGTCGACGGTCCCTTCGGCGCGACCTCGGCGCCGAGGGTGTAGTTGAATTCGGTACCGGGCTCGGCGTACTCGACCGTCGGGAGCAGTAACCCGTTGGTGGTCACTTTCGTCCCTCGGCCTCCGAACGTATAGCCCACGTTGACGTGCGGCGAGAACGTGCCGACCTTGGTCGACGCCACGAACATCGGTTTGAACCGGTAGTGGCCGGTGCCTGCGAGCTGCTCGGTTGATCCCGTTGGCAGGAACACTTCGGCGGCCGCAGCCAGACCCGGATAGAAGTTCCACTTACCGCGCAGCACGATGTCTCCGAAGCCCGCGGCACTGGCATCGACGATGCGGTCCACACGGACCCCGGTCGCGAAATCGAGCGAGCTGGCGGTCCCGTTCAACGACGTCCGGACGAGCGGCACGACGACGCTCACGTCGGCATGATCGTCCACCGCCGCCGTGGCCACGAGGGTGGTCGTCTGCGTTCGCATGTTGAAGGTGAACCGGTCGATGTCCACCAGACGGTTGCCGATGATCGTGCGGCTACGCAGGTCGCCGTTCCGCAGGTTCCGGCCTTCGAAGGTCTCGAACGTCGTGGCTTGCGCGTTCACCGCCAGCGTAAAGCCGCCGCCCAGGGTCGAGGCCCGTTCCGCGAAGAACGGTCCGAAGTCGTCCCGCCGGGGCGTGGCCACGAACGTTTTCGGGTTGATTTCGAATTTGAAGCCGCCGGACGACGTGCCGACCGGAAACGTGGCGATCTGCTGAGCGAAGACGGACGCGACCGAGTCGATCTCGGCTTCAGTGAAATTCCCACCGAGCAGGGTCCGCGCGGCCTGCCGGACTGTCTGCTGGGCGTGGACTCGGGCAGGTGTGAAGAAAGGAACGAGAACGAGGACCACAAGACCGGATAGCCAGATCCGCTTCATGAACGTCGCACCTCCGCGGGCCGTGCAGCACGTGCAGACGGCTGCCTGGAGCCCACAGCGCTACAACGGAGCGGCTCTCGGAATCGCACGCGCCAATTTGCCGAGCGATCGATTTGTGCCGCTGGCTCATTTCTTAGTGCACCGAGGGTGCCTTCGCATGCTCCATCGCCTTTGCCAGACGGGCGACGGCGCGTGTGACCGCGGCGCGCGCCGCGTTAGCCGTGGGCTTGTTGTGCTCGCGCGCCACGTCGGCGTAGCGGCGTTCGACGCTGAAGCGCGTCACGAGCAGCGCGCGATCCGACGGCGACAGCGTGGCAAAGGCGGCACGCAGACGATCGAGGTCCTGACGGCTGATCAAGGTGGTCAGCACCGACGGTCTTCGATCGCCGAGCCGCTCGACCGCCTCTGCTGCGGACGGCCGATTCCTCGCGCGCCGGACCTCGTCCACGATCTGATTGGCAACGGCTCTCCGAAGAAAAGCCTGCAGCGCGCCGGGCCCGTCGGCGCGGAACGACTCCAGGCGCGGCAGTGTCCGCAAAATGACGTCGTGCACGAGGTCGCGCGTGTCCGTGGCGCCACGGATACACGCAGGCAGACGCCTGCTGGCGAATTTCAGGAGCGACGGCAGGGCACGTTCTACCAGTCTGTCTCGAGCGTCATCGTCACCCGCGCGAACTCTGGCGAGCAGTTCGACCGTGTTGGCATCGTTCTTCATCGGGGTCTCCAGTGCCCTCTTTGGGCTGCGTCCCAGTAACCGGAATGGGCTCTGTCTGGAGAAGCGTGGAAGAGCCGGGAAACGGCTCACCGTCCGGAAAAGCGCTCTCTCGGAGACTCAGGCTTTGAAACTGTCCAAATAGGCTTGCTCCGCGCGCCGCCGCCGCGCGACCTCGCGCTTCGCCAGCAACAGTGAGACAGGCACGCCGATGATGATCAACCCTGGGTACGCGATCAGCCCCAGCGGCACGCGGTACTCGAACGGTGGTCGCACGTCCGCTTCTGAAAGTCCCAACAGCTCCGCGGCTCTGCTCTTGGGAATCTCCACGTAGCGTCCTCCGAGAAAGACGCAATAGCCTCCGCCGGATGTCCAGAGGGGAAAGCCCACCACCGTCTGTTGGTATTTGAATCCGACCGCCGCGTACAGCCCACCGAGACGCGCGCGTTCCGCCGCCTCGACAAAGCCTTCCACGCCCTTCAGGCGCTCTCCGAGGGCCGCCGCGACGTCTCGATCCTTGATGGTTCCGACCCGCCTGATCTCCTCGCGTTGGCTGACGACGAATCGCCCCTGCGCGGCCGATGCCGCCGGCCAGACGACGATGGCGGCCACGACAACCGCGGCAGCCGTTGCACGCATCTAATAGCTCCAGCCGAGTGACGTTACGACGCCGACGTCGTTGGTGTCGGCGCTCGGGTTGGGCGGCCGGTTGTCGTAGGTGTTGTACATCGATACTGCAACGAAGAAGTCTTTCAGGAGTTCACGTCTCACGCCGGCGTCGAGCTGCAGACGTTGGCGTCCAACGTTGCTGAGGCTGGGGTAGTACTGGACGCTGACGTCGATGTTGGTCTTGGGGCGATCGTAGGTGAAGTAGGACGTCCGGAACATGAGGAGCGCCTCGACGTTCTGTGTCGGTTCCACGTCGACGCCTTGTTCATTGTTGACCGCGATGCCAGCGCCGATCGCAAGTTGCGCCCGGTTGCTGTTGACCAGCCGGGGCCCCACGGCCCCGCCGACTTGTGAACGAAGCTTGATACCGACGCTCTCGTTGGTCTCGAATCGGCCCACGCCCGAGAGAAACCAGCGCTGCGACACGTAGCGCAGGTAGGTCATCTCGACGTAGCCGCGGTCGTCGCCGCCGGAGCCGTCCTCGTGTTGCGTCTGGGTGAGCGACGCGCTGATTCCGGCCTGGAACTCGGGCTGCCGATAGACGGTCATCCAGTTGGCGTTGAGCTGCGCAATGCCGCTCGCGCGCGAGTAGCTGAATCCAGCGTCGATCGAGCCATCCAGCTTTCCCCAGAAGCTGGCGCCGATCTGCCTGATCACCGTGACGTCGGCCATCGGCAGGACGGTGGTTTCGACGTCGTTCACGACGGCAATCGATCGCGCGGGGGCCGGTCCGAGCGTGCCCAGGTATCGTGTGCCGTCACTTTTCGACACGTCCACCAGCCGTGTCGCCACCAGGCTCGTGAGCTTGTCCCACTCGAGATAGAGGGTGCCGGCATCGTTGGTTTCGAATTTGAGCTGGCCGCGCTCGAGGTGAATCACCTCGCCGGTGATCCGGTCGCCGTTGGCCAGCGTGACCACGTCCGTCTTCGGCTGGGCGTAGGCGTGTGCGGCTGGCAACAGCGCGAGGACCACTCCGACAAGGAGCGTCCTCGCGCGTCGAGCGCTAGCTCTTTGGCTTATACGGGTTGCCACCGAGAGCGTCCGAGATGGCGGCGATGGCGCGCTGGGCGCGCACACTGTTGCCGGCATCGTCGAGGGGCGGCGAGATCACGGCAATGCCGAATTTCCCGGGGGACACGGCGATGATGCCGCCGCCGACGCCGCTCTTCGCGGGCAGGCCGGTGTGATACAGCCACTTGCCGGAGTCGTCATACAGACCGGCCGTGGCCATCACTGCCAGCACGCCGGGGACCTTGGCCGGATCCATCACCTGCTTGTTCGTGACGGGATTCTTCCCGCCAAACGCGAGCGTCGCGGCCATTGTGGCCAGATCCTTGGCGTTCACGCCGATCGAGCACTGGCGCGTGTAGAGGTCGACCGCCTGCGGCCAGTTGCTCTTGATGTAGCCGTAGGCGAGCATCAGCGCTCCAATCGCCTGGTTGCGCTGATTGGTGTCGGACTCCGACTTGTAGACGTCCTGCAGCACGTTGAGCGAGCGGCCGGCGGCGTCGTTGTGGAAGCCGATGATCTTCCTCCACACCTCGTTGGCGTTGGCCCCTTTCACCATGCTCGTAGCGGAGATGGCGCCGGGATTCACCAGCGGATTCATTTCCGGCGCGCCGGTGCCCACCACTGTGCGGACCGCTTCCACGGCGATGATCGAGTTGAAGCGGGCGCCGGTCGCGTCGACGCCGATCTGCTTCTCCACGGATTCCAGCCCCTGTTCCTGGATCACCTGGGCCATCGTGAAGACTTTCGAGATCGACTGGATCGACACCTCGGTCTTGATGTCGCCGGCGGTGTAGGCTTTCCCGTCGGCGGTCACCACCGCGATGCCGAACAACTCGGGGTTGACCTTCGCGAGGGCCGGGATGTAGTCGGCGTTCTTGCCTTCCTTCAGCGTCTTGAATTTCGCGAAGGCGCCATCGACCGCCTTCTGCACGTCTCCCGGTGCTTGCGCGCTCAAAGATGCGATCGCCACCATAACTGCCGCCACTCCGAGCACCCCTGCGCCGACGGCATCATTCCATCGAAAAGTCATGGCTAGCCTCCGAGCTTCCACGAGAAGTTGTATTTGAAACCGAATTGCAGCTTGAAACCGTCGCTCTGGAAATCGTCGGAGTAGTTGCCCCGCCGCCCCCACTGCAGTTCACCGCCGAGCATCACGTTCGGCACCGGGTAATAGAGCAGATTGCCGGTGGCGTAGTGGCCGGTGTTGAATGCGTCCGGCGCCTGGGCGTTGCTGTTGCCGATGTCCTGCCACGAGTAGCCCACCGTCGTGCTGTACTTCGGGCTGATCTGGTGATCGAGCGCGATCACGAGGCCTTTCACCCAGAGCGGCACGCCGGCGATCGGCGGATGGTCCGGCAACGGCGGGCTCACCACGGCCCGGTTCTCGATGCCGATGTCCACGGGCGAGTCGTTCATGTAGTTCTCGATGCCCTCGCCGAACACGAATTGGAACCGGACGACGTCCTTGGGCGATGGCTTTACGTTCGAGCTCAGATTGAGGCCCCAGCCCCTGGCGTGATCGGAAAAGTCGTAGAAGTCCGTGGTGTTCGTATCGTCCCAGCTGATACGGCGATAGATGCCGGCGATGCGGCCGTAGCCCCACTTCTGATTGAGCTTGTAGGCAAAGGTGAAATCCGGCAGCGGAAAGCGCGGGTGGATCCCCGACAGCTCGATGCGGTTGGCATAGGTGCCCTGATCGCCGCTGGCGCCCGGCCGTTCGACCGCGATCCACAGCGACTGCTTGTCGTCCTGGATCGGCATCCAGCGCGCCTGCACGTTGCGGAAGAAGACCATCCCGGTCGGGCCCCAGTATTCGAGCTGGTTGGGGAACACGTCGGGATCCATGAACGTGCTCCACGTCTGGCCGGCACCGAAGTGTTTGAGTTCGCCCCAGGCATGCCGCAGGCGGATGGTCGTCTGCCCCGCGTCGACACCGGTGCCGAACATTTCGAACTCGAACGTGGTCTTGAGGTCGCCCAGATCGGTCGGCGTCGAAGAACGGACGCCGAAGCGGCTCTGGCGGACGCCGGCAAAGGTGTTGTTGCCTTTGCCGAACTGCCCGTCGAACGACGGCAGCTTGGTGACGCGCATCGTGTCGTACCAGTCCGGGTCGATCGTCTTGAAGTCGTGACCGATGTCGAGCATGGCGAAGCCGTACACTTCCAACGACGGCTTCGCGTCGCTGGCGCTCTGCGCGTGCGCCGATAGAGGGATCGTGAAGAGCGCCATCGCGGTCAGCGCTCGGAGCAGGCGGGATCGGTGTCCAATCATGAGAGGTTCGCTTTCTCCCAAGCGCGTACCCGTCGACGACCCTCGTCGAAGAGGCGCTCGTAATTGCCCGTGCGGACCTTGCGGCTCGCCTCGGGCGTGAGCAGGCGCCACACCGGCGCCCACATGTCGAACACGGTGTAATAGGGGCCCGGTCCCGCCGGCGCCACCGTGTCGGTGCCGAACAGGAAGCGATCTGGGTACCGGTTGAGCATGGCCGCGACGCGCGAGATCGACTCGGGCGTCGCGACGGCGTACTTGGCGACTTCGTCCCACGAGATATCGAAATTCACGTGGGCGAAGGCCGGGTCGCTCAGGATGCTCTCGACGATCTCCACCTGTGTCGTCGCCCGTTCCGCCGCCTCGGCCGAGGCCTGCACCGGGTGCACGATGCGGCCGAGCCCGACGTGCGCCCAGATGATGGTCGTCTTCGAGTGGCGCTTCAGCAGCGCCTTCATCTGCGTGAGGTACACCGGTTCCGCGTCGGTCTTCGCGAACGGCATGTCGATGTCGTTGTGAAGGATCACCACGAGTCCCGCTTCGCCGGCGAAATCCAGGATGCGATCGAGCGCCGGGTTCGTGAGGCTGGCGGTTTCGCCGGGGATCTTCGCCGAGACGAATTCCTTGTGGATGCTGAACTCGCCGATACCAGAGAACACGCCTGGAAAGGTCGTGAGCACGCGGCGGATGTGGTCCACCGCATACATGTCGGCGGGGTTGAACCCGGTGATCATCGGATCGAAGCGCGCCTGCTGCTCGTTCGACAGCGAGCGATAGGTGCTGGCAATGAAGGCGTCGGTGAACGAGTAGTAGTAGAGCGGTGCGTCACTCTGCAGGTAGTAGGTGGGCGCGAAGTCGCCGGAATTGGCGTACGACCATTGCTGCTGCAGCGGAATCCCGAACAGGGTCGAGCGTTTGACGCGGCTCCCCATGATCTGGAGGAACTGCCGGACGTCGATCCCCTTCTGGATGTAGTTGGTCAGGTGGAAGTGCGAGTCGTTGAACTCGAGGCCAACGGGAGCCGAGGTCTGCGCCTGCGAGTGCGCCACGGGGCTGTGGCTCCAGATGGCCACCACGATCGCGACACCGACCGCTGCCGCGAGCAGCAGCCCGGCGAAACCGCGGCCCGTTCTTGTGAGCGCCTGCATCTGCGGTGGTGACAGAGCAGACGGGGTGCCACCCTCGTTCGCGGCCTGTAGCGCCCAAATATCAAGGGAACCCTCGGGGGCCTCCTCCGATATTCCGGAGGGGCTCCGGCACGGCGCGAGGCTCGGTCCGATTGATTCGCGGCTGTCCTCAACGCCCTTTGCGACCGTTTCGCGTGTGGCACGTGCCGTGCTCTGTGCGGGCTGGTGTCTATCAAACAGCTGATCGTTACCCTTGCGTCGTTCGCGTTCATCGGCGTCGCGTCGGTCGCCCACTCGCAATCCCAGGAGCCGCAGCCGGCCGCCTCGCCTCGCGCCGCCACCGTCATCTGCGCGTCGCAGCCGGGCGAGCGGAACGTGTGTGCGGCGGACACGTCGGCCGGCGTGGCGCTCGTACGCTCCAGCGGCCAGGGGCCTTGTCTCCTTGGCAAGACCTGGGGCTACGACGACACCTCCATCTGGGTATCCGACGGCTGCACCGGCGAGTTCGTGGCGGGGGCGGCCGCGGCCCAGGCCCAGCAGAAGGGGAAGGCCCCGGAGTACGTGCCCAACGCCGGCTTTCTGCTGTACGACGGTGAGAAGGGTCAGATCTACTTCCGCCTATTCAGCTACGTCCGGTATCTCAATCAGCGGAACATCGACGAGACGTACACCGATGCGTTCGGTGTCGAACACGTCGTCAAGCAGCGCCAGGACATCCAGCTCGCCAAGTTCTTCGCGCCGTTCTCAGGATGGTTCCTCACCCCGAAGATGCGCTACTACCTGTACGTCTGGTCATCGAACGCTTCACAGGGCGATCCGGCGCAGGTCGTTGGCGCGGGCAACCTCAGTTACGTCTTCAACCGCTTCATCACCGTCGGGGGCGGCATCACCTCGATGCCGGCCGTCCGCAGCACGGAAGGGCAGTTTCCATACTGGCTGGGAGTGGACGGGCGCATGATCGCGGACGAGTTCTTCCGCGCGTCCTATACCAACGGCGTCTGGGCGAAGGGTGATTTGCCGAAGAACCTGAAATACAACGTGATGCTCGCGACCAACATGAGCATCCTCGGTGTCAGCGCCTCGCAGCTCGATAACAAGATGGACACGCAGTCGTACGCGCTCACGTGGCTGCCGACCACTGGTGAGTTCGGCCTGTTTGGCACCTTCGGCGACTATGACTATCACGAGAAGACCGCGCTCCGCTTCGCCGCGCACTTCACGCACAGCCTCGAAGACAAGCAGAGCCAGCCGAACACGAACGGGATCGAGAACACGCAGATCCGGCTGACCGACGGCAGCGTCATCTTCACGCCCGATCTGTTCGGCCCGGGGATCGCGGTCGAGGCCGTCGACTACAAGATGACGAGCCTCGACTTCGGCATCAAGTACAAGGGCATGTCGGTGGAGGCGGAGTACTACCGGCGCTGGCTGAGCGACTTCACCGGCAGCAATACTCAGGGCATCGCCGACATCAGCGACAACGGCTATCAGCTGCAGACATCGGCAATGGCGGTCAAGGACCGCTTGCAAGTGTATGCGAGCGGATCGCAGATCTTCGGCCGCTATGGCGATGCCTCGGAATTCCGTTTGGGGCAGAACTGGTATTTCACGGGGCAGCGCGGCCTGCGGCTCAACACCGAATTCATTCACGTCAATCACAGTCCGGTGGGCTACACCGCGTATCCGATGCCGGTCGGTGCCAATGGGCCGATCTTCCACGTCAATCTCGAGATGAACTTCTGAGGC